>MPLX02417759.1_pt1 | contig 178955 bp, 124 predicted proteins | sample 1617341 | NCBI WGS metagenome assembly MPLX02 (sample SAMN05944804, study PRJNA350692) | marine metagenome | biome: marine; feature: ODZ; material: water; isolation source: 120 m water sample filtered on 0.2 um supor filter | place: Pacific Ocean | collected 2012-04-08 | depth 120m m | reverse complement strand
CCGGATGGCAAGGCGGGCGATGCAACAAAACCGGTCAAGGTCTACATTCTGGCCGGTCAGTCAAACATGGTCGGCATGGGCAACCTGAGCGGCGCCAGGAACGTCTATGACGGGGTCTACTTGAGTTCCAATCCCGATGTTCCCGATGGGCCGCTGCAGATTTATAAAATGGGCAACTACAGGACTGCTCCATTGGCCGTTTATCTTCCTGACGGAATGGAGACTGACAAACCAATTGCGGAAGGAGAGTTGGAGGTTCCTCAACACGGGGTTTATCAATTGCACTGCGGATTCGGTGAGAATTCCTGTAGTGTCATGCAACTCGACGGCAGGGAAGTTTACCGCTGCGAATCGGGTGGTCAGCCGGTCAGGCAGAACGTCACGCTTGAAGCCGGAAAGCGTTACAAGTTCAAGGTTTCCGGCTTCAAGGGTGTTCCGCCGGGGTTCTGGATGGAGAAGACCGACCTGCTCGGTAACGGAGACCTTGAGGCCGTGGTCAGGCGGGAGGGAAAGTTCCCCTGGTTGCTCGATGCCAAAGGCGAATGGACGGTTCGCAACGACGTCTACTTTCAGGAGGCGCGGCTGGCGGAGGACGGAAAGGGTTCACCCCTGAGCGCGACCTCCAACGGCAAATCCATCGGTCCGGAACTCGGGTTTGGTCATGTGCTTGGCACGTTTCACGATGAGCAGGTCCTGCTGATCAAGACAGCCCAGGGCAACCGCTCGCTGGGTTTCGATTTTCGTCCGCCTTCCAGCGGCCGAACCGACCCCGACAACGAGTTTGAATCCGCCGAATACAAGCTGATGGTGGAGGGTGTGCGCAAGACCCTGGACAACATCGCCAAGGTCGTTCCCGGTTACAAAGACCAGGGCTACGAGATTGCCGGCTTTGTCTGGTTCCAGGGGCACAAGGACAGCTTCAGCGAAGAGTTGATCGCCGAATACGAGAAACATCTGGCTGACCTGATCAACGATGTCCGCAGGGAGTTCAAGAAACCGAAGCTGCCTGCCGTGGTTGCCACGGTCGGATTTGGCGGACACAACATGCAGGAGAAATTCCTGAGGATCCTCAAGGCCCAGATGGCGGTGGGTGATCCCGGGAAGCATCCCGAGTATGTCGGCAACGTCGCTTCAGTCGATACCCGCGATTTCTGGCGCGAGGTCGACGAGTCACCGAAGGGCGAGGATTATCACTACAACCGCAACGCTGAGACCTATATGTTGATAGGGGACGCCCTGGGTCGTGCGATGGTCAAGCTTCTCGGAGGCAAAGCCGAGCCGTTCCCGCTTGCTTCACGCCCTGAACGGGTCATTGCAGAGCAGGGAGCTGAGCCCTCGGAAGAGGAAAGAACCGCCGCCCAGAAAGCGCTGAAGCCAGTTATTCTCGATGGTATCGCGGCCTCCTACATTGCCAACCCGCGCTATAACCAGGCCCTGCTTCAGGAGATCGCTGGCGAACGACCAGAGCGGGAAAACCAGTTCCTGCGGGGGGCGATGTACGGACTCGAAAACTGTTATCGTGCGGCTGGAGTCGACGACTACGATTGGCATTCCTTCGGGCCGGATCTCAACAAGGTGCAGTGGAGTTACTACAGCTTTGACCCGAAGGAGAGTCAACCCAAGGAGAAAGGCAACCGCTACCGCACGGTAACCTGTCCCGAAGGAATGGAGAACTGGTTCGCGCCCGCTTTCGATGCGGGTGAAGCCGGTTGGGGGAAAGGCCTGCAACCATTCGGGCAACTGGACGGCAAACTGGCACCGCTGTCGGAGACATGCACGGCGACATTTTGCCGGTGTGGTGAAAAACCGAAGACCTTATGGGAAAAGGAAGTCCTGCTGGTTCGTGGCACGGTGGAGCTTCCGTTACTAAAGAAAGGTCATCGTTACCGCATCGTGGTGGGAGGATCCGCCCATGTGAATTCCGGCGAAGGTTATGCGATCTATCTTAACGGCAAGCTTTTCGCAGAGTCAAAGACCGGGGTCGCGCTGAGGCAGGGCGGACAACCTCGTGGCGCTCATATCTACAGCGATGTCCGAGATGAATTCAAGGGTGGCAAGGTCACCCTCGCGGTAACAAGCTTCCTGCGCTACAATCATCCCCGCCGCGGCATCCAACCGCCCAAGGGACACCTCTCCCTGCAAATTGAGGAGCAAAAGTTGCCTTCGCTGAAGTAAAGGGAAACTTTCTCTCGTTGACTGCCAGGAATTCCTTTTCTGGGCGGTTCTGGATGGCGGTCAGGGAGACGGGGAGCGCGACGATCTACTGTGCTTACTCTTCCAGCAGATGCTCGATCTCACGGCGAAATTTGCGCAGTTGCTCTTCCTGTTCGAAACTGAATGCGCCTTGAAGATGGCCGTAGGTGTCCATCCAGACTGTCAGACGATAGAGGTCGTCGGCGCTAAGGCTGACCTCGTGATGCAGTCTCACATCGGTCAACATGGCCATGAGCTTGCTCTTCAGCGAAGGCGAAACACCTGCCAATGAACGGTCGCGTTCGCGGACCAGATTGTGCAGGTCATTTCCGCCAAACGAAAGCAGGTTGTCGTAAGACTTCGCCGCCGACAGGTCGAGCTTAGCGGCCTCCGGAGCTTTGCTGTCTGGGTTGTGGCACGACACACAGTGCTTATCCAGCACGGGCTGAACCAGCGTGTCAAACCGCAGCGGCCAGGTTCCCGGCGGATCTGGTCTGAGTTTGGCCGGATCGCTGAGCAACGCCTGTGGAGCTCTAGCAATTCCGGGGGTCGCATGGCGCGATTCATGACAACCGACACATCCCAGCGTCTGGCCCGGTTGCACGTAGGTCAACGACCGCATCGTCTGAACGGTTTGGCCTTGGGCGTTCAAAGCCTGGAAGAAGACGGACATGCCTGATGGAACGCCGAAATAAGCCGAGCCGTCTTTCTCGACGGGTACCGTGCCAAGGATGAACTTGCCGGTCTCCTCGCGCGAAATTCCCAGCCGCGGGTTGTTCATCTGCGGCTGTACCTTCGGCAGAACACCGACCACACGCAGTCGCTTGATCGAACCGCGCGGCACGTTGTTCAATCCCTGATAGGCGCCCGATCCTTGATAATTGTCCAAGCCCCGATAAACATCCTGCACAAGGAATTTTCCCTCCTGCGGTTCACCCGGTTCCCACCTGTCCGGCAGCGCGGGCGGCTTTGGTCTGGGCCGAACGGGAATCGGGTTCATACTCGATATGGCTGAGTCGCGGTGCAACAGTTCGAGGTTTCCGAACGCGTCATAAAGATAGATTCCCATTGCGTTCTTCGGATTGTTTGGATCGTCATCTTTCAACAGGCTGTGCCCGGGCAAACGACGATCGCTCCAACCGACGAGAAAATACTCTTCCGAAAGGGGCCAGGGACCAGCGTAGTAGGTAGCGACATTTCTTTCGGTTTCCGGAAACGGGACCTCGGGCGTGAGTCGCGTAAGCGGTCGCTCATGCTCGTTGCCAGCGTGGACATCAAGCAGACAGAGTGAGCCGCCGGTGATCGAATGGTGGGCCGTGGCCGTAAAAATGAGCTTGGTCGACCCGGGGATCGGCCGGGCTTCGAAAATGCACTGGGGTTTCTTCGTGTAGTTGCCGTAAACAAGTTGTGCGTTGGTGCCGTCGGGATTGGTGGACCACAGGCTGATGAAATGTCCGTTGAACCGGTCGATGTAATCCCATCGTGCGTAGATAATCCGCCCATCGGATGCCACAGCCGGCGTCCATTCGAAGTTCTCGAAGGCCGAGATGGCCATCAGCTTACCGCCGTCGGCGTCCATCCGATGCAAGGTAAACACGGCCACCGGGCGATGGTTTCCGCCCCCGCAACGGACATAGCTGTCCGGTTGAGTGCTGTCGCACGTGGCCTCAGCGCTGTCCTTGCCTGCCTGCAGCGCGATGCCCTTTCGCGTAGAAAGGAAAATGATCCGCCCGTCGGGCAGATAGCGGGCGTCGAAGTCGTCGTAACGACCTCGGGTAAGTTGCCGGACACCGCTGCCGTCTAGGTTCATCTCGAAGATGTTGTAAAAGCTGTCCTCGGGCAGCGCTTCCTTGTCGACCTTGTTGGGAACCTTGGAGAGATCGGGATCGTATTTACAGTAGGCGAACAGCACCCTCTTGCCATCGTAGGAAAGCTCAGGTCGCAGGAAATTGCCCTTCGGCCAGTTCTTGGTGATGCACTCCACCCGCGGACTGTCGCCCTTGAATCCCTTAAGCAGATAGATTCCACCGCCGCCGCGCGACCACCAGCCATAGTACTGATCCGACATGTGCGGGAACATGGCCGTCGCCCTTTTGACGAACAGAATCGTGTCGAAATCAAGCAGCGGGTTGGCCAATGTCATCTTTCGCACGGCCCAACAGGCTTTCATATAGAGCCGCCGCAGCGAGTGTCCGGATGCGTCGCCGGCGACCGTTTCAAGCTGCTGGGCGACTTCTTTGAGCGTTTGTTCGTGCGTGTCGATGTTGGCGCCGAGAACTCGTTGACTTCTGGCAAGCTTCAAGCCCCGATCGACAACCGATGCGATCTGCTGGGCGATGGGTGCCTTGGAAACGACCGGCACGTTGCCTGCGGTCTTGCCGCTGGACCACCGACCGGTGCTGCTCTGATCTGCCGGACGGCCCAAGGCGATGTTTTGCTTGTCTCCCACTTTGTAGACCTGGACTTCGTCCAGGTGGAAGTAGCTCGTCGCGGGATGTTGCAATCGTAAGAAGCGGGCGTTCTCGCCGTCGAGGTTCACCACCAGCGGCTTTTTGTCCGCATGGCCGAGAAAAACGGTACCGTCGTGCTGATAGACCTGTTCGAACTTCCTGCCGTCGGTCGAGAGCAGCAGGAGTATTCTCGAATTCCGTGCCCCCATCCCGGCGTCGCAACGGTTAAAGACGACGACGCGGTCAATTGGCTGCACGCTGCCCAGGTCGACCTGCCACCAGGGCTTGTTCTCGTTCTGCGTATGAAATCCCCATTTGCCGTTGATGATCCCATCTACTCCACCAGCAGCGTCCGATTCGCGGGTCACTTTCGGAGCTGGAACCCGTTTGGCGATAGGCCTGCCCCTGCCGCGCATCTCATCCTGGTGCAACCAATCGGCTTCGATCAACTCAGTCGTGACGGCCGGTGTCCCGGTACCTGCGGCGAACCCGTACGACAGAGCCAGAAACAGCAAAGGGGCGAGGCGTTCAATGACCATCACCGTCAAAATGCCCCTCGATTTCGTTCGTGTCTTCTTTCTTATCATTGGTTGGAGGCCCCGTTTGTGTCCGCTTGAACCAGACGTTCATTTCGCTGGCGCCCCGATTGGCCCGGGCAAAATACGGAATCGCCGCAAACTCCCTTCCGCCTGGCAGCTTGCCGGTGACCACCGACACGCCACCCAGGAGTTCCTTGCAGTACTCCGCTTCAAGCGCCATGCCGTCGTCCAGGACAATCTCGATGGCCTTGTCAGCGTTATCCTTTCCCTCGGCGCAGTAAACCACCGGCCCCCGCTGCAGCGCCACGCGCCCGGTGTTGGCGGTCACCTTCTCGTGTGCCAGAACTCGCCGCACCGGCATGGGCAGGATCAGCGAGATCGTATCTCCGCTGGTCCATTTCCGCCTGACCGACGCGTATCCGTTGCCGATCTTCATCTCCTGGTCGTTCCCGTTGACCTTGAGTCCGACGCCCATGTCGGCGTTATCCGCATAACGATAGAGATTTCCGCCCACGGGGTTGACGGAGGTCCAGGAGGGTATTCGCATCTTGAGGGTGAACTCGGCGTCCCTGGCTGGCTCGACGGTGATTTTGATCCTGCCATCCCACGGGTATTTGGTCTGCTGGATCAGGGTGACTTCTCCGGTGTCCATTTTCACCTTGGCTCTGCCGGGCAGATACATGTTGACGTATAATTTGTCGTCTCGATGTCCGTACGCGTAGCCCGGTACGATTGGAATGAAGCGGCAGACGTTGGACGGGCAGCAGGCGCATCCGAACCAGGTGCGCCGCGTCGCGCCCCGCCCCTCCTTGCCACTGGAAGCCAGCCTGTTGACGTAGAAGAACCCGTCGCCGATCAGCGACACTCCGCCCAGCATGCCGTTATACAACGCTCGCTCGAGGACGTCGATGTACTCACCGTTTGGCGAGATCTGCCACATTCGGTGGGCGAAGAACACCAGCCCGATCGCCGCGCACGTTTCGGCGTATGCGCTGGCGTTGGGCAATTGATAATCCTCACCGAACGCCTCCCCGTGTGCGGTAGCTCCCACGCCGCCGGTGAGGTACATCTTGCGGCGGGTGGTGCTTTCCCAAAGTCGGTGACAGGCGGCAAGCAGTTCGGCGTCACCGGTCTCCATGTAAAGGTCGGCCATCCCGGCACAGTTGTACATCGCTCGCACGGCGTGCCCGACGATTTCGCTCTGCTTGCGGACGGGCATGTGGTCCTGGCTGTAGGAAGCCGGATTCTTGCGTCGGCCGGGTGCGCCTCGCTGGTCGATGAAGAACTGTCCGAGCTTCAGGTAGCGTTTCTCACCCGTGGCGCGATAGAGCCTGATCAGCGCTGATTCGAGTTGCTGGTGTTCAGGCACTTCGTGTCGCTTTTCGGGCCCGAAGACCGAACCGATATGGTCGGCCAGTTTCATCGCCACCGTCAGCAGGTTCTTCTTGCCCGTCACTTCGTAGTGGGCGGCGCCGGCTTCGATCAGGTGGCCCATGCAATACAGTTCGTGCCGCGGGCTGTGTTGGATGTGCCTGAACCGCTGATCGGCCCGGGCGATGGTGAAATAGGTGTCGAGGTATCCGTCGCTTTGCTGGGCGGCGGCGAACTTGGCGATCACGCCGTCGATGTATTTCTCAAGTTCCGCATCGGGTCGGACTTTGAGTATATAGGCGGCTCCTTCGATCACCTTGTAGACGTCGGAGTCGTTGAAATGCAAACCGGTGAACTTGCCTTCCTTCAGTTTGCCTGCGATCGCAAAGTTATCGATCCGTTTACTCGATTCGCAGAACGCCAGAGATGCCGGTATGGTTCCATTGCGATTTGCCTCAAGCCGGGCTGACCAGAGGCCCTCAGTCACTTGCACTTTCCAAAATGGAACGCAAGTGACGGTTTTGACCGGTTGCCCCTGGGTGCAGTTGGCGAAAACCGTAATACATGTTGCAACGGCCAGGGAACTCCATCGCCGTCGGGTTGGCTTGTTGTGGATCATCTGGTATCCCTTGCAAGAGGGTCATTGTGGGGCAGGTAATAGCCGACTGGCAGGAAGTAGAAAATTCTGACGGCGCGTCGTGCGTCACGCTGCCCCGGATGGCGGTCTGGGAGGCGGGGTTGGTGAGGGTTCAGACTTTCCCCGGCCAGAACACCTTGATGAAGGCGGCAAGGTGCCCTTCATGCGGAATGGGGCGGCAATACTCTTCAGGACGTGACTTGGGCAACCAGGGAAAAAGCTAAAGCGATGGCTCCGTCCGAATATGCTGAGCCATTGAATGAAATCCATGTGCTTGGTGATATTGCTATGATGTTTCCGGGAGAAAAACTGGAAGGGGACGCGAAGAACATGACGGTCACGAATCATGAGAAGGCGAACAGGCATTTCTTCATGAAAAGCATAGCAGGGATGAGATGAATTGGTATCAGACGGTGTCAGATTTCCTGGATACTTGACATGGGTCACGTCAGATCTCTTCACAGCAATGTTGTCCCTCAATTGACAATTTGCCCTATTGTCATTCAGTCGGCGTAGACCCAGAATGTCGAGCTGTTCAAATTAGTGCCGCGCACGGCCACATACAGGAGAATCCAAATGAAGCTTTATGCTATTAGCCTGCTGACAATGGGGGCGCTGTTGAGTCAAACAACAGCAGAGACACCGCCGAGCGGAACGAAGTTCATATCGTCAGGAAAAGAGGAATATCGGTTTGATACCGGAATCATCAGGGGAACATTGAGAAACGGTGGTAAATCATACGGGTTGTCTTCGCTCGTGCATCTTCCGTCCGGAACCGGATTGAACGGAGCGCGCTATGGTATCTTCAGCCATTATCGCGTCTTTACCACGAATAAGCGGTATGGGCCCGCGGCATGGGACTGGCCGAGCACATCCAGGCTTCTGTCCGATGGCGCCGTGCAGATCGATTGGCCCGCGGGGAAAGACCATCCCTTTGAGCTGAGGGCTGTCTACCGTTGGAGCGGGGCAGACACACTTGATCTTGAAACAACGGTGAAGGCGCAGGAGGACCTTCCTCAATTCGAGAGTTACCTGGCATCCTATTTTCATGAGGATTTTCCCGGATCATCGGTATATGTCGGCAAGGATTCCGGGTCTGGCTTTGCGACGACAGAAAGGTCGTTCGGCCATTGGCAGATGTTTCCGAGGAACGCGGAGGCAGCGACTCTTATTGACGACGGTCGCTGGCAAAAGCATCCGAGTCCGGTGACATGGAAGATCAGGCAGCAGCTGGCTGCGCCGATCGGAATACGGCGTAATGAAAAGAATGGTCTGTGCGCAGTTCTCATGGCACCGCCCGGAGACTGTTTTGCGATGTCTACGCCCTATCATGGCGAGGGTCACTTCTCGCTGTATTTCTCGTTGTTTGGCCGGGACGTGAAAGCAGGAGAAACGGCAACAGTCCGCACCCGCCTGATCATTGCATCCAGGCCTGCCGAAGAACAGATCCTGGCCTGGTACAAATCATATATCAGAGATCTGCCTGGCCCCGGGTGGCCTTTTTATGCGTTTTGCATGGCTACCCATGACGCAAAGAAGCGCACCCTTGCCCAGCAGGCGACCATGCTGAAGGAGGCGGGGTATGATGGCTGCGGTCACCTGTGGCTCGGTAATACGGAGGCGCGGGCCAAGACGCTCTCTGATGCAGATCTTCGCCTGTTCCAGGTCTATATGAACGTTCTGCTGAATAAGCCGCAACCGGTGGATGAGGAACGCGTTGCGGCGGTTCTTCCATCGCTTCAGCAGCATGGGTCGCAGCTTGCGCTGCTGATCAAAGGTGGTGAGCCTTCAGACAGCAAACTGGACGATGAGGCAGTAGCCGTGATCAATCGTATTGCCGATATGGCTAAACCCTACGGCGTGACAATCGTGCTTTATCCCCATCAGAGGGACTGGCTTGAAACATGTAGTGATGCTGTTCGCATTGCGAAGAAAGTAAATCGGCCCGGTGAGGTGGGAGCCATGTTCAATCTTTGTCACTGGATGCTGGTAGACAGGAACAGGGATCTTCGATCCATGCTCAAGGAAGCTCAGCCGTGGCTCATGGCCGTGAGTCTGAGCGGTTCTGATAAACCGGAACAGGTTTATGCAACAAAGAAGAACTTTATCCAACCGCTCGGCAGAGGATCATATGATATCGCAGATTTCCTGAGGATTCTCCGTGATATCAGGTATTCAGGCCCGATCGGTCTCCAGTGCTATGGCCTCGGTGGCGATGCGCGGCTGCATCTGGAGGAATCGATGGGCGCGTGGAAACGTCTCATGGACCAGTAGAACTCCACGAATTCCACTTGTGCAGGCGCGGCCTTGTTGCCCACCGACCACAACCTGCGCCTGCACAAGTGGAATGACGACCTGAATAGCGTGCGTCCCTGGTAAGGCACCCCTTTTCCACTCAACAATACGCGATTTTTGTATGTGGTGGCGCCGGACCGCAGATCGCCCGTGGTGATCTGTCTGGGCGCCCTCGATGGCAACGAGGTGAAGCTCTACGCGGAAGATCCCGGTTGTTACGATCCCATGCCGCATTAACTGCCAGGAATTCCATTTTTTGGACTGCCCGGGACCCTCCCTTGCCAAATCTCCCGGGCGATTAGGTGAATCTCATGACTTCAACCGGCAATTTCGTTTTTCCTTCAGTGGCGAGGTCAGCGAGGGCTTCACCGTAGGCGCTGGAAAACTTGAACCCCCCTCCGTTGCAGGCAGCGATGAACGTCACACGCTTTTCGCCGGGGAGAAAGTCGAGCCAGGGCCCGGCGAAGGTATACATGCAGATCTTCATCGCGAGGACCGATCCATTCACTGCGGGCAGCTTGCTGCGGAGGTAGTTGCGCAAGGGCTTCTCATCGGCGGCAGTCGGGGTACGATTGACCTTGTCGGGATCCGCTGGGGTTCCCCCCCAGTGCATGGCCACTTTGCAGCCGGGAAAACCAGACAGCATGGGGAATCCGTAATACGCACCGTCGATCCAGGTCGGGAATCTGGTGACGGCGAACGCGGCGCTGTCCCTGGGCGCAAACCAGCCGAGCGCCAACCGGCTCACCACCAGCTTGCCATGGAGCTGGGGAACGAGTTTCGAGTTCCATGCGCCGGCGGCAATCACGAGGTGCTTTGCGCGGTACTTTCCGCGAGTGGTGGTGACGGTGACCCCATTCCCGTCCGTGGACCAGTCCGTGACGGGTTCCTGAGCGCGGATATGTGCCCCGTGCTGCAGCGCCATATGGCAATGGGTGGCGATGGCAAGTTCGCTCCGCAGTACGCCGCCCTGATGATCCAGCATCGCCGACGCATCCTTGGACCGGTTCTGAAACTGCGGAAACCGGTTCTCAACCGCGGCGGCGTCCAGCAGTTCGATTTTAACACCCTTGCTGTTGGCTTGAGCCGGTGACAGCTGATTTCCGGCGTGAAGATTCAACCACCCGCACTGATGGAAGACCTGCTGCCCGCTGTCCTTCTCGAGTGCGCGCCAGTTTTCATTCGCCCGTTGGACGAGCGGTCCATAGGCACTGCCCAGGTAAGGCGCCACTTTCGTTTGCCGCGAGATGCCGCCGCTGCTACCCAGCACGTGCGCGATGTCGAACTGCTCGATCCCGAGAACGTTCGCTCCACGTTTCGCCAGTTGATAGGTGCAGGCCGAACCCATGGCCCCCAGACCCAGCACAATGCAATCGTAAGTGCGTTTTGCAGGTTTCGGATTCGTGACTTCGTCGGCAAGAGTTTCCGACAAGCCACCTGTGAGAACGCCAAGCGTCGTGGCCGAGCCGAGCTTGATGAAATCGCGGCGAACAAGCTCTGATTGCCTTGTTTCGGTGTCCATGGTCTCCAGTTGTTCTAAGGACATTTCGCGATGGCCTGCTTGAAGTCGGCAATCAGGTCCTCCGGTTCTTCCAGGCCGATCGAGACCCGCGTGTAACGCGCTGGAATGCCGCGGTCCTTTTCCTCCTTGCGCTGCAGGACCCGTGTGACCGGATCGCCCAGGCTGGTTTGATTGATGATCAGCTTGACGTGTCTGCCCAGGTCCCGGTGGACGGCGTCCTTCTTCCATTCGATGCCCAGCATGCCGCCGAAGCCCTTCAGGGACTCCGATTCCGCCTGTCGGTTCCACACCGGCAAGCCGCCATAGCGCACCCGGGCCACCGCCGGATGAGACTGGAGAAACTCGGCAACCATCTGGGCGGAACGACAGTGCTGTCGCATCCGCAAGGGAAGGGTTTTCACGCCCTGCGTGACGAGGAAGGCGTCCATGGGTCTGAGCAATCCACCAAACCAGTTTTGCGCCTTTTCGATCCTTCCCACGAGGTCCTTCTTGCCGGAAACCACTCCCCCCATGGCGTTGCCGTGGCCACCCATGTACTTGGTCACGCTGTGAATCACCAGGTCGGCGCCGAGGCGGAACGGTTGCAACAGGTAAGGGGTCAGCCAGGTGTTGTCCAGGATCACAGTGGCGCCGGCCTGCTTGGCGATCTTGATCAGGGCAGGGGTGTCCAGCACTTCCATGGTCGGATTCACGTAGGGTTCCCAATGGACGAATTTGGCGGGTCTGATCTTCAGGGATTTTGCCAGGTTTCCGGGGTCGGTCAGATCCACGAACTCGACCTCGATGCCCCACCCCGGCAGGTAATCGCGGAACAGGGACATCACCCAGTCGTAGTTGCAGCGGTGAGCCACCACGCGATCGCCCGGTTTGAGCAACGCCATGTAGGTCTGCGAAATGATGCCCATGCCGCAGGGCCCTCCAGCAATCGCTTCGGCGCCATCCATTTCCATCACCTTGCGCAACAGCGCTGCAACGGTCGGGTTGCTGAGATTGCCCGGTCGCTGGTAGCCCGGGGCGGCCTTGTCCTGGCTGATCGGGGTGACCTGGAAGCCAGCCTGCTCGCCGTGATGAATGATCTGGGATCCGAAATGCCGGCCGGTGCTGGATTCGAAATTCGCGTCCAGCAGATCCGCCAGCGGCGGGACGGCGGCCGGGGTGGCCGTCTCCCCGGCAGCGGTCGCGATGGTTGGAACGGTTGCTCCTGCTCCCGCTCCGAGCAAGGATGTCATCTTCAGAAATTCGCGTTTGTTCAGATTGTCCATTAATCGATCTCCTTTTGCTGATGTCAAAGCGCTGCGACCTGTGGAAACAGGCACGAACATCCTTGATTTGTTGTTAAACGGGCAGCCACACTCCTTCCCAATCGCATTTCTCCTCACCGACCGGCATCCTTGAGGTCAGATTTGAGTCAGGCGGTATGCCCTGGCGCCTCACAGTTCGAGTGATGCAGTGGTGGCGATTGGATAGGGGCTGTTAATCTTCACTTGGATCACTGGTCGGTTTCAACTTTTTGAGTGAGGGTGATTTCCTGTCGGTTTCGATTGAGGTCAGGGATTGCTCGACTCGTCGAAGTAACCGGTCTTGTCCTTGCCGGTCCGTGTGGTTCCCGTTCTGAGAATTGTCATCTGCCCGACTTCGACAAAGCCGCGCTTTTTGATGTTTTCGGCAATTGTGACCGATTCGTGCGGACGGTTCCTGCCAACCTGCCAGAGTTTCTCGCCTTTACAGATAATATCGAGTTCCTTCAGTTCGAGCTCGATGCGATCCTTTGTTACCTTTGCGACCAAATAATTGATCCGGGGATTGTAGCCGAAGAGTCCGCCGTGGGCGACCTGCTGGACGCTGTCTCTTTCGGTAGCGGTAATGGCGTGCACCTCACCGCAGAGGTAAAGATCGACCTTGTGCCTGGCCATGGTCTGCCAGAGAGGTGACTGCCTGCCTTTCTCAAGCATCAATCCACTGGATGAACGTTTGCGCACCGGGCCGAGGATGGGCGTGTGCCCCATCACCACAACGTGATCGACCTCCGGATGGTCCCCGAGGGTCGTCTCCAGCCACGCCAGTTGCTTTCCCGTGACCTGTGCCACGATGTCGCCTTGCTGACCCTTGCCTTTTTCAAAAACGTCCACCGCAATAAAGAGGGAGTTCTTATGTAGAAAGTGAAACGCCGTCCCCTTCATGTGCTCGGGGCCGTTCAACGGCATTTTCATGTAGTCGCGGAAGGCCTTCTTGAAGAGAGGGACAAGCTTCGCTCGGGCAGGCGGCCAGGGATTGTCTCCCAGTTCGTGATCGCCGATGGCGGTGTAGAACTTGAGATCGTGGGCTTTCATTCGCTTGATCCAGTCAGGGTAGTAAATCGCTGCGTGCTTCCTGATCGTTTCTTCGTCCCACCATCGCCCCATCACAAGATCCCCGGCGACCAGGAGAAAGTCCGGGTTCTCCGCCTTGACCGCCTTGAGCACGTAATCCAGCGCGTCTTCCCAGCCTGGCTGCGGATAGGTTGTGTCGACGTTGAGGAAGTCGGGCATGCTGACGAAGGTCCAACTGTCTGCGGATTTCAAGGAACTCAGATAGGTCACCAGGTGAGCCACCTCTGTGGTTGAAAGCGAAGCCGCGATCTGCGGCATCCCGGACACGAGCTCACTGCGCTCAGCGATATCGGCTGTCTTGACGCTCAGGAGACCCGTTTCCGGAGACTCCAGCTGCAACTCAAGGGTTCCTTCCGATTTCAGCATTCCCGCGCGGTTGCTGCCGTCTTTCAATTTCAGGATCAGGCTGCCATAACCTGATGTGACCTCCTTGCCCGGGAAAAGCAGTGACTCCAGAATCTTTTCTTTTGTCATGCGACTGCCGCAATCGTCCAAGGCTGGTCCGATGACACCACCTTTACCCGCAATCGGGTGGCAGTTGACGCATCCCGTCTTGGCGCCGTTTTCGAAGAGGCGCTTGCCGGCTTCCGCATTACCCCCGGCCAGCGCGGGAAGATAGTCCGCCATCGACAGGGTCCTGGGCGCGGCAGTTGCGGCGGCGGGCAACGATGGCGCCAGCGTGGCCTCGATGCGAACGATCTGGGCGTCCTTGTTGTTGCCGCCATAGGCGGAGCCCCACTCAATCAGGTAAAGGGCGCCATCAGCGCCAAGCTCCATGTCCATCGGCCTCTTGAAGGAGGTCTTGGGCAGGATGCGTTTGAGGGATACCAGTTCTTCCTTCTCGCCGAGTTTTGCCGCCAGGATCTGCCCGCGCATCCAGTCATAAATGAAGAGACAACGATCAAATTCCGCCGGCAGTTTGCGCTGCGACGGCGAGGCAGAGTCAAAATAGTAGACGGGGCCGGCCATCGCGGAGCGGCCCCCGCTGCCCAGCTCCGGGAAGGTCGTCGATGCAGAATAGGGATACCAGATCAAGGGCGCCTGCGCCGGGGGCAGGGCCGTTAAACCGGTGTTATTTACCGACTCGTTTTTCGGATCGGCCGCCTGCCACAGATTCCCTGAGACCTTGGTCGCAAAGTCATAGTGACGATAGGGTCTGTTGTCGGCGACAAAATGCGGCCAGCCGTGGTTTCCGGCCTGCTTTGCCTGATTCACTTCGTCGAAACCGGCAGGGCCGCGCGAGGGATTCGCGCTGCGGGAATCGGGACCTATTTCACCCCAGTAAACCGTTCCTGTCTTCGGGTCAGCGGAAATCCGGAACGGGTTCCTGCAGCCCATGGCAAAAATCTCCGGTCGCGTCCTGGCCAGTCCCGGTTTGAAAAGGTTGCCCCGGGGGATCGTCACCCCCCCGTCCGGCTGCGGCGTGATTCTCAGAACCTTGCCGCGCAGGTCGTTCGTGTTTGCTGAACTGCCCTGCGCATCCCAGGCCGCTCGTCCAGGTCGCTCGTCGGTTGGACAATAGCCGTCGGACTTGAAGGGATTGATGTTGTCGCCGGTGGAAATCAACAGGTTGCCATGTAGATCAAAGGCCAGGGATCCGCCGGTGTGACAGGGTGGCGTGTCGCGCTGCACCTTGATCTTGAGCAGGACCTTTTCACTGCCGAGATCGAGGGTGTCTCCTTCCAGGGTGAAACGGGAGACCCAGTTCTCGCTCGCTGTCGGCGTCGAATAACAGAGGTAGATCCAGTTGTTGTCCAAGAATCCTGGATCCAGGGCGATCCCGAGCAGACCGTCGTCAAGTTCGCTGTATACCTTGAGCGAGGCAATAAGCCTGGAGGTCCTGCTCTCGGGCAGGCATTGCTTGAGCTGTCCCCGCCGTTCCACATAGAAAATCCGCCCATCCTTTGCAACCGCGAGCTCAAACGGGTCATGCGGGCTTTCATCAAGAACGATCTTGCGCAACTGCGGCGGTTGATTCTGGGCGACCGCTGTGACGAGCATTCCCAGAAGTGCGCCGACGGAGGCAAGGGCCTGCAGTTTTCTCGTTGTCATCATATCACAATATTTCCGGGAGATAGCTGCTCACCTATACAGGCCAAACTCTTTGGAACCTGTTTGACCGGGCGATTGGCGTGGCGAAGTGCCGCCGACCAGGCTCTGGCGAGTGTCTGCCTCAGGGTGCTCTTTCCCGCCCCGTTTTTCCCGCCCAGCGCGTGGATCTCACCCCGGCGAAGATCGTAATCAACCTGGTCCAGGGTGTGGGCGTCCGGGAACGATTTTCTTATTAGCATCGTTACCATGCCTGCACCTTTCTCAACGCTTCCGGTTGGTCTTCAGGCGCCGCCGGAATCCACAGCATGATGCCCGCGGGATCCACATGTCGCATGAAATCATCCAGTTCGCTCAATTCGAGGTCGACGACCACGCTCTTCCCCGCTTCCTGGATTTTTCGGATCAGGGGGATCCATTGCCGGATGGGTTTGTCCTTGCCGTAGCCCTGGGCCCACTGGATAGCCGGCATGTTTTCCAGAGTGAGGATCGAATCAATATTCTTGGCCACGCCCGGCCCGTCCACGTGAAACACGTTGTGGGTGAAGAGCGCCGCTTCCCGGCCCAGCACCGGCATGCAGAATTCGTCGAAATGATCCCGGGAAACGTATACCGCGAAATCGCAGGCCAGCACATTGAACCGCTCGAACACGGGCAGGTTGATCCAGGTCACGGAAAGCTGGCCGTGTTGTTTCAGGGTTCGGTCATAACTGTTGTACACGTCTGCATATTCGGCAAAAGCCCGGCCGATGAGCGCATGCACGCCGGTCGGGTTCTCGTAGAGGTCGACACACAGTTGCTGGGTGCCGCGCAGGCCCATGGCACAGTCCATTCCCGCGTAGAGGTCTGAGAAACCGACCATGAAGCGATCCTCCGCCCGTTCCAGGGCGCTCTCGGTTAACGCCCCGACGGCTTTGAAATAGACATTGTCACGCTGCACCTTCAGCGCTGGCAGGTCATCGAGGTTGTCGATGCAGGGGTGCGTCCAGGCGGTGGCATCGTCAAAGACGGCCTGTTGACCAAGAAACAGGTTGTAGACCACCGCGCTCAGGTTGGGCCAGAACACGGGAAAGGTTTCCCCGAGAAACTTCGTCTGGGCCAGGGTTTGCTCCCAGAGGTCCATCTGGTGGTCCACGTCCAGCCAGCGGTCTTCGTAGCGGGCCCACCGGGCCTTGCCCTGTGAGGTGCGCTCATACTCGATATTGTGGTGATGAAATCGTACCGGGGGCCGGTCGATGAATTTCTGTTCGTACCAGGCGTAGACGCGGGCCATGCATTCATCGAAATCCGGCTTGGACCTGAAGGTGCGGGAAGCAAGTCCAGAGGCATTTGTCATGTTACCCATATGCAAAACCCGCGTAACGCGCGTCCTGTTTCATGTTCGTCGATCGCATGAAACGTACGGACCGACAGTTACCATGAAGGGTCTCAACACATTTCTTTAATCTGAAACACTTTTTCGATCGGACTCGATCTGGTTTTGCTTATGTCAATTTCTTCGTCATTACACTCGGTGAGGGATGAGCAACGACTGGCGGAACATTCTGGTTTGCGCCTTTCCCGCTGTTGGCGTTCACGCAGAATGGAATATTCCACGCCGATCTCCCCGCCGTGAACCTGCGGTGTGAAACGGCTGCATATATCCTCCCCTCTGATCACAGGATTCCCTGCAGTTGATGAGGCGAGAGTTGAAACTTTTTATCTGAGAGCTCCGTATCCGTGCAGATTCAATCGTGGTTAACGGCGAATTGATGGCCATGTGAGTATTGTGTGAAAAAGCAAATCCCGATCAGTCGGTCATGTCACGAAACTGGAAAAGATATCGGCTGACCCTGGGGTTGTTGGCGGTTCTCTTGCTGACCTTCAACGGTCGGGTCAGCGAGGGGCGGGTTGGAAACTGCTGCCAACTCACCGGGTTGAAGGTCGGCATGGTGCTGGCTAGAAGTGGTGGTGCCGAGACCTGCGCGGCGCAATCGTCAGAAGGAAAACTATCATGAAATGCAATTGGAGAATCATGTTTGCGGTTCTGTTTGGCCTGATCGGGATCTGCCCGGGGCAAGCCGAAGATCCGACCGGAGCCCGATCGTTTCCGCTGGATCGGGTGCGCTTGCTTGAGGGCCCCTTCAAGAAAGCAATGGAGCTCAACAAGGCCTACCTGGAGAAGGTTGAGCCGGATCGGCACCTGTGGCCATTTCACGAGCGCGCCGGTCTTCCCACCAAAGGAGAACGCTACGGCGGATGGGCCGGAAGGGATTGCGTGGGGCAGGTTTCAGGCCACTACATCAGCGCCTGCGCATTGACCTACGCCAGCACGGGCGATGCGGAGATGAAACGGCGCGTGGACTACATGGTGAGTGAGCTTGCCGCCGTCCAGCAGAAACACGGCAACGGCTATTCCGGGCCGGTGCGGACAGAAGTATGGAACGAACTTTTCGCGGGCCGGATCAAGGTTGGCAAATGGGGTTTGTGCACCGGTTACGTGCCGTGGTACGTGCTGCACAAGAGCTACGCCGGCCTGATTGATGCCTACCTGCATGCCGGCAACCGGCAGGCGCTGGAGGTGGCGCAGAAATACGCCGCATGGGCCAAGCGAGGGACGGACAAACTCGACGACGGGCAGTTTCAGCACATGCTCACCTGCGAATATGGGGGCATGAACGAAGCTCTGGCAAATCTCCACGCCATCACGGGCAGCAAGGACTACCTGGCCCTGGCCCGGCGCTTCGGCCACAAGGTGATTTTCGATCCGCTGGCGAACGAGCAGGACGTGCTCACAGGAAAACACGTCAACACTCAACTGCCGAAAATCATCGGCGCCGCGCGCCTGTATGAACTCACCGGGGAAGAGCGTTACGCGACTATCGCCCGCTTCTTCTGGGATCGGGCGGTGAATGCGCGTTCCTTCGCGCCCGGCGGAGTGGATTTCCATGAACATTTTCGTGCAGCCGGGGAAGAGGCGAAACACTTGAACTGGGACAGCACGGAAACGTGCGTCGTCTACAACATGCTTAAGCTGACCCGGCATCTTTTCGGATGGAAACCGGACGCGAGCTACATGGATTACTACGAACGGGCTCTCTACAACCACATCCTGGGATCACAGGATCCGAAAAGCGGTGGCTACACTTATTTCTACTCGCTCAAACCCGGCCACTTCAAAACCTACAGCACGCCTTTCGACTCGATGTGGTGCTGCGTGGGTACCGGCATGGAGAACCACGCGAAATACGGTGACACCATCTATTTCCACAAGGACGATACCCTTTGGGTGAACCTTTTCATTCCCTCGCAGCTCGACTGGAAGGAAAAGGGCCTGACCGTCCGGCAGGAGACGGGATTTCCCCGCCAGGACACGACGACAATCAGATTGTCGGTCAGGCAGCCGCGGGAACTCACCATCAGGATCCGCGTGCCCTACTGGGCCCGGGACGGTGCGGAGATCTGGATCAACGGTAACCGGGAGCAAGTCACGGCGAAGCCGCAGAGCTATCTCGCCCTTTCGCGCACCTGGAAAGACGGGGACACGATCAAGGTGCGCCTGCCCATGAACCTGCATCTCCATCGCGCCCGCGACGACCAGCACCTCGGCGTCGTCATGTTCGGTCCGCTGGTTTTGGCCGGCGAATTGGGACGCCAGGGGATGCCCGACAACCTCCTCTGCGGTCACAACAAACAGTACTCCGGCAACCCCGTCCCGACTGTGCCGGTGCTGGTCACCGAATCGGCCGATCCGGGCGAATGGGTCAGGCGCAGCGAGGACGGAGACCTGAAATTCCGGACTCATGGCGTGGGCAAGCCCGTCGACGTCTCCCTCATCCCGCTTCACCAAGTCCACCATCAGCGCTACACCGTTTACTGGAAACTCCTGACCCGGACCGAGTGGGACGAAGAGAAAGCCACCCGTGAAGGCGAGGCCCGCCGACTGGCAGAGCTCAAGGCAGCGACCGTCGATCTGGTCACGCCTGGCACAAAACTGGAAGGGGCACACAACCAACAGGGGAAGACGACCTACTCGGGTGCGGCTTTCGGGCGCAATTGGCGGGATGCGAGAGGGGGCGGATGGTTCTCCTACGATATGAAGGTTCTGCCTGATCAGCCGATCTGGCTGACCGTCACCTACTGGGGCGGTGACTCGAACAACCGCGTGTTCGACATCCTCATCGACGATCGCAAGATCGCCACGCAGAAACTCGAAGCGCCCAAGCCGGGCCAGTTCATGGACATAACCTACGAGGTCCCCGCTGAGTTGACCAGGGGTAAGCAGAAAGCAACGGTCAGGTTCCAGGCTCACCCGGGTGCGATGGCGGGCGGTATTTTCGGTTGCCGGACAGTAAAATCAGGCAAGCCATGACGCCAAAGTGAATCTCATGATGAAAGAGACAGCCATAATTCAAGGGTATTGTCCGCGTCTCCCGTAAAGAGGGCAGGGGGGCGGCAAGGCTAATAAGAAAGCCAAGAAACAGATTGCTCCAGCTTGAAATGAAACGACGAACCAGCGGGTGGCACCAGGCAGCAACTGGCCGGTTTTCCGCGAAGAGAACCAACGCGCTTATCGTGGTGATCGCATTGGCCTCGATCATTTGCGGACAGGTTGCGTGCGCTCAGGTCTACGAAGCCAACCCCAACCCGCCGACGGACGGACTGGTCGGCTCCAACTACACGCCGGCCTACGCAGCCAATCAGGTCCAACTCTGGCATGACTTTCGCGCCGAGGTGATCGAACAGGAAATGGCGGCGGCCAGCCGATACTTTGGAATCAGGACGCTGAGGGTCTATCTCCACAACATCAACTTTGACCAGGAAAAGAACGCTTTCCTGGCGAATATCGAAAAGTTCCTGAAGATCTGCGAAAAACACAACATCAGGCCCGGTTTCTGTTTCTTCGACGATTGCCACAGACACGCGGACATCCACCTCGACAAGCCAATCGCACCGATCAAGGGCTACCATAACGGGCGCTGGGCCGCCTGTCCGCAGGACCGGGACAGGGATCCGCAGAACATTGAAAAGTTCAAGCCCTACATCCAGGAAGTAGTCAGCACATTCAGAACCGACAAGCGCGTGTTGTGGTGGGAGATCTTTAACGAGCCAGGGATCAGGAAAGGCAGTTTCAGCGAGTCGATTCGCAGCGCGGGTTACCGTTGGGCGAAGGAAGTCAAACCGATTCAGCCAGTGATCTCCTGCTGGGACGACCATGACGCCACGGACATCGTTGACGCTCACGCCTACTTCTGGGGCGCGGGCGGTTGGGATGGTCAGGCCGACAGGAACCCCCGGAAGGGGGCCGTGTTTACGGAAGCCGGCGCGAGATGGTTTGCACCGCGGCCGAGCAATGGTGAGCCTTGCGAAATCATTCACTGGCTTGAGGGCCGACGTGCCGCGAAAAAAAGCACGCCGGGCGTCTATCTGTGCTGGGAGTTGATGGTGGGCAATTCCAACTGCAGATGGTACTGGGAAACAAAACACGGCACGCCGGAACCGACTTTTCCCTGGTGCGGATTGATGTGGCCCGATGCGACCCCTGTCTCCTTCGCCGAATCGGAAGCGTGTCTGAAATACGCGACGGGTAAATCCAATGCGATCTTCTTCGACAACTTCCAGGACACCTACGCGCGAAAGGATGGATGGCTGGCGTTTGGCAACGGCAGGCACGGAACCAGTGGTGTGTTGAACGTTGCGTCCGGTGCAAAGTTGATCGCCGGGGCGCCTCGAATGAACGATTACGTTCTTGAGGCGGTCGTCATGCTCAAGGGTGACAGCGGTAATGCCGGTCTGGTTTTTCGCGCCAACAAGCCAGGCCATCCTTCTGATCGGATGCATGGTTACTACGTTGGTTTTGATACGAAGAAGCTCTATCTCGGAAAAATGAGAAACAACTGGCAACCGCTGGCCGAATACGACCTGAGCCAACTCGATTGCAAAGTGATTCCCGGCGTATGGAACCATGTTCGAGTGGCGGTCAAGGGGAGCCGGATCCGGGTGTGGTTTAACCGAATGCATCCATCATCAGATCCGGAGAAAGGTCTGCGGATCGATTACACGGATGACAACGCACCAATCCTTTCCGGAAAAATCGGGGTGCGCGCCCACGGGGTTGACGCATGGGTGGACAACATGGTCGCCGTTCCGATTGACATGGTTGCGGATTAGATTCTGGAGTGCGATGACTTGCAGTGGTGCTCCAAAATGTCGAAGAAAGGGCGCGGATAAGATCCAGAACGGTTTGATAATGATGGATATTCGTTGGCTCCTGGTGGTCCGAGTCGACTTGCTGCGCCAACATTCAATAATGTTCGGTCTGGTCGTTCCGGGGCTGCGACGCCAAAAGGCGCGCCTTAGGGGTAGCGCTAGCGACAAGATATGATTAATTTGTCTCCGGAGTCCCAAGGAGGGGCATTTTCACCCAAGCAATTCAACCAGAGAGCAGGAATGATGATGATTCGAAAATATGTGCAGGTTGGTCTGGTTGCCCTATGCGTTCTTTCATCGCAACTGTGGGGGCAGCAACCACAACGTCGGGGGCGTGGAATGCCGGAGTCGGCACGGCAAGAAGTCGAAAAGATGCGCAAAGCGGGGGCAACCCATCAGAAAATCCGGGAGTTTCTTGAAAAATCGAGAAAAAACATGCGGTCTCAGAAGCGTTCCGGTCAACCTGGGAAAGAAAAACCCGGCGGAAACAAGTCGCCGCGCCAATTCACCATTCCGCATGCCTTGGACCCGGCGTTGGTCAAAGAAGGCTATAACCTGGTGGTTGATAAGAACGGCAACGAGGTCCTTCCTCAAGGACGACCGTTCCAGGAAGGATATAAGCTGACCAAGACAACGGTAACCGTAAAAAGCCACAACAAGAGGGCTTATGCCAAAGTCTTTGCCATTATGGCGCCGATGCGGGATGCGCTGATTTTCAATGTGAAAACGACCACCAGGGACGAATGGTTGAAAATGACTGCCATCCTGGAGAAGAATAAAATCAAAACCAAACAATGGCTCGGTGGTCCAACCCCAAGAGATAACTACTATTCGAGCAAAGGGATATTTGGGTATCTGAAAAACAATGGCCCCGATTATCACCCCATGATGAAATACCTCGAAGAGGCGGAACTGGAGTTGAAGAGCCGGGTCTTTTCTAAAGACTTCGACTTCACCAATCCGCAGGGAGTCAACCCCTATCCGGATCCTGGACAGGGACTGATCGAGTAGCGGTGTATCAGCTTCACGGCATGAGGATGACACTGCCCGTTGAGAGAGAACCCGCAAGGGGTCAAACAGGGCAGAGCATCTGGTAAATAGTGACAGCAAGACGCTCCAGGGGGCGGCAAGCCACCACAGGAAGGAAGGTGAAAGAGGATATGTTTGCCAATCGCATGACTGCCGGTCTGGTTGCTGTCTGCACAGCGTGTGCCTGCTGGTTTCCACCCCATGCTGCAACTGCGAACGAAGACGACCTCAGGACCTTGAGGTATTCGTCCGGAGAAAGGCCCCGGGCCCTGCGGTGGCAGAAGGAGGTGCGGAGGAAACTCGTTCAACTTCTCAAGATGGAGGACCTGCTTTCACACAATGCCGGAAATCCACTGAACCCGAAGACCCAATCCTCGGAAGACAGGGGCAAATATGTCTTTCATGAGATGGAGATCAACAGCACCCCAAACAGACGCATCAAGGTTGTGCTCACCTTGCCGAAGAATGCTCGAGGTCCATTTCCTGCAATAGTCGCGGTTGCCGGACATGGCGGCAATCGTCATACCTGCTATGTGAAAGAGAGCTACCACCGATGCGCCCATGTCCTCGCCGAACAAGGCTACGTCACCATTTCGACCCGCGTCAGCCAGCACAAAGTCCATGAAGAAGGGCGGACGCTGATGGGTGAGCGCCTGTGGGATCTCATGCGTTGCGTGGATTACCTGGGATCACTCGAAGAAGTGGATCAGCGGCGAATCGGGTGTCTCGGAAACTCACTTGGCGGAGAGATGGTCATGTGGCTCGCCGCACTTGATGAACGCATGAAGGCTGCCGTTAGCTCAGGATTTCTGACGAGGATGGATCAGCTGGAGAAAAACCATTGCATGTGCTGGAAGTTTCCGGGGCTGAGAGAACTGGTAGACTTCTCCGACATCTATTCACTGATCGCGCCCAGAGCACTGCTTTGTCAGAACGGGTTGAAAGAACCTCCTTCTCAATTTCCCGTTCCGATCGCCCGTCATGCCCTAAGGGAAATCGAGCCGATTTATCGGGATTTTGAAAAACCTGAGAACGTGGCACTTGTTGCCCATGAGGGTGGGCACGAGATTCATTTGCCGAGCCTGGTTGCTTTTCTCGAGAAGCACCTCGACGACCACGGGGATGAGGCTCAACCAGACGCTTCAGCGGACGCGGAAAAGTCCCGCCCGTGAGCAATGGGGTGCGCCAAAGGCAGGCCCGCAGGGACGTGTGCGGTCAGGTAAGCCGACTTGGGTATTCATTTCCTCCGGAACCGGTTTTGCCGCGATGAACTGCCCAGGAACACAGAAGGGCGGCACCGATCATCTGGTTCAATCCCGACCACGGGCCCCATCTTTTCTTCCTGGTTAAGGCGTTACAGAAATCAGTGACGACGCGACGGAATTCCTTTCAGTTGGAGACAAGGCGCAAGGTCAATGCCGGACCTTTGACCGGACTACGCCCACCATGCGTTTTAGGATAGAAAGCTCTACGACGTCGAGTAATAGACCAATCCGTCCAGACGAACGAAAGCACCGGACCAGTTTGGATAACTCGATCAATCAAACTCCAGGATTCCATGCACGCATCTGCAAAAACGACGTTCTTTCTTTGTCTCCCTCTGCTGTTAGGCGCGAAGGGGGCCGCGGATGAGAAAGTCGCGGCCCCGCCCAATGCGCCGGCCAAGGTCCAATGGGATGAACGCAGCGCGACGTTGAAACTCGACTATCACGGCAGGCAGATTCTCGGCGTCACGATAGAGGCACAAACGCCTGATGGGGACAGGGTGCAGGGTGCTGTCATCAAGATGGAAACTTCAGTGACGGAGGAGGAAAAGGTCGAGCAGCGCCTGAAGTTCGTGCTGACGAAACCGAAGGAGGGGGTGCAACTGGTATTGCGCGGCATGGTCAACGGCAGTGAAGAGGCGTTTGCGGCGGAAACGCTTTCCGAAACGCAGAAACGCTTTCCCATCGTTCGCAACAGCGTGGGATTGAGTCGCAACCTGCGCAACAACGCGGTTTATGACCGACGCTGGGATTGGGCGTTGATCGGTCCGGGCGATGGCAGGACGCGCATTGTGCCGAAGCGCGCGGAAGACAAACGTGTTGCGTTTTCCTGGGAGAGTCGCGAGTCAACTCTGGAACTCGCCTTTCGGCCGCGTTTGTATCAGAAGCACAAAGGATACGAGTATTACCAGCCCTGGACATACAAAGTATGGCAGGGTTCCGTCACCGGTTACTGCACCTGGTGGTCATACCGGGGAAACTTCACCCAGCAGACGCTCGATGCGATGCTGGCGGTGTTTGTCGAAAAGAAACTGCCCGATTTCGGCTACCACTACATGCAGTTCGACAACTGCTATCAGCTAGGCAACGGCAGCAGTCCGCAGAACTGGTTGAATTGGAACGAGAAGAAATACCCGGAGGGCTGGCAATACGCCGTCAAGGCCATCCGTGATGCCGGGATGAAACCCGGCATCTGGGTCCATCGCATCCATCGCCCCAACGATCCCGGGGTGAAGGACATTATCGAGAAACATCCTGACTGGTTTGTCCCGGGCCCTGACGGCAAACCGCATCGCCATCGCGGATTCTGCATGTTGAACACCCTCAACGAGGAAGCGGTGGACCGGATGATCCGCGACCTTTATCACGGGCTGGCGGAACAGGATTGGGATTATGTGAAGATCGACGGAACCGGTGACCTGTTAAGGGCATATCAAAGCAAGGAGTGCGCCGTTTTTTTTGAGAATCATCCCACCACGCCGCAGCAGTCACTGCGCAAGTGGGACATTGTTGCTCGCGAAGAACTCGGACGGGATGTTTACGTCCTCGCCTGCCACACTGTCGCCAATGCCCGGAAAGTAATCGGATTGGTGGACGGTGGCCGGTTGAGCAACGACGGATTTCAGCCGCGGACGCTGGCGCAATACAACGATCTGGAAGGCGTCGTGTGGCGTGGCGATCCCGACCACTGCGATATCCTGGGCTCGTGGCTTATGGATGAAGATGCCATGATGCCGGTGTTCGGCGTAAAGAAGCCCGTAGCGGTGCGAACGGTCATCCGACCCGCGATTTGCACCATGTCAGGCGGCGCGCTCATGGTCAGCGACAAAGTGGAGGTCTACCAGGACGACGGGCACATTGAGGGCATGAAACGCAGCGCGCCTGTGCTTTTTACCGTTCCCGGGCAACTCTACAGTTGCGGCCGGACTCAGGCTCCCTGGTGGCTGCAGGAGATCGACCGGCCGTTCGACCACTGGTCCGTGCTTGCGCGATTTCAGTGGGGTGAGGAGAAGCGCGAGGAGAAGAAACGCACATGGGAGTTGAAGGGTGTTGCGAATGAGAAGGTCGCCTTCGCGGATCTGGGCCTTTACGACGACCGTGAATACCTGGTCTTTGAGTTCTGGTCGCAGAAATTTCTGGGAAAATCCAGGGGCTCATTCATCGCACCGGCAATGGATGACAACACGGGCATGCAGGTCTTTGCGATTCGTGAGGCGCGCCCGCATCCATGGGTTGTCTCAACCACACGGCACATCACTCAGGGCGGCGTCAGCCTGCTCAACGAAACATGGGATGACCGTAGCAATGTTCTGTCCGGCAGGAGCGCTGTTGTGATCGGCGATCCATATGTCATGACGATTCATTTGCCCGATGGATTCCGTCTCAAATCAGCCGAGATCGGTGGCGAGAAGGCAGAGATCAGCAATAGGGAGCATACGGGGACTGTTCGCATCGTTCCGACGGCAAGCAGGAAATTGGATTGGCGAATCCAGTTCACCCACTAGGTCCGCATGTTCCGTAGGTGAGAGCGATGGCAAGGAGTTTTTCTGTGCAAACCCGTGTTCTGACTTTCGTCATGATCACGCGGGGAGAACGGCAGCACTATTTTCTGGAAATATGAGAAGGACAAATCCAGTTGTTCTGCATTATCCGATTCAGTTTCGGCAGTTATTGGAGCCCTGGGGGTGGGCCCGGCACAATATATCATGGAGCTACTCCGGTTCGCCTGAACTCTACTTGTCCTGTGACGCCCTGCGATAGGTGTCCAGCACTTTTTGATCCTTACACCTCGCGCGCTCAAGAGAGGTCAGCACCTCTTGGGCGACTGCCGGTTCCTTCGGCATGGGCATTCTGGCGATCCGGGCGAACATCCGGTCCTTCACCGTTGTGTTGTAGAGCCCCTCGGTGGGACAACCGGGTTTGTCCTTGGCGGAAGACAGCATCTTGAGGAACTGATTCCAGAAGCGGATCTGGTCCTGCGGTGTGGATGCAGTCTCCTGTGCCGCGTCGACGAGGAGGAAGTGGTAGGGGTTCAAGGCAAGGCCGCTTTCAAGCAGTTTCATGCCGTTGCCTTGGCGCTGCTCCTTCGGCAACAGTCGAAACACGGAATGGGCGATCGTCGCATCGAGGAAACCGGAAAGATCGTAGTTCACGCCCCACGCCAAGCTCTGGTGATAGACCATCGGTTTGCGGTTGTGGAATTCGATCTCGTAACCACCCATTCGGTTGTTACGTCTGAACTTGTCATCAAAAGGCCAAGGCGTGAACGGGCCGGTCTTCTCGTCGCCACCGGTGGCGTATTGCCCCCCCTGGCAGCGGTAGGTCTCCGTTTTCGGATCGAAGTGGAAGGAGACGAATGCGCAGTGTCCTGGCTGGGTGGCCTGGCAGGATGGTATTCCGAGGTTGCTTCCCCCGCGGGCGGCGATGGAACCCATCGTCCCGCACACACCTCCATCCTTGAGCATCATCTGGATGGTGGCATAGCTGAATGCGTAAGGTTTCAACCGCCGGGCGGACTGCATGGTGAACTGTTGGGCGATCGCGCCGATGTATTCGCCATACTGGTGGAATTCACCCCGGTCGCGAAAGGCAATCCAGCGCTCCTCTCGTTCGCGCAAGGGCTGGCGATCGGCTGCAAGCATGGTCAGCATGGGCCAGGGAGCTGTCAGCGGGAAACGCGGCCACTTCCGTTTTGCCTGCAATACCGGCGGGAATTCATACTCGAAATTCCGGATTATGTAAGCGCAGCGTTCTGCCGGCGACGGGAATGGGTCACGCTGAGCAGGCAGGAGTCCTTTAGTCTCGTAGGCCCCGCGAAACAGGCGGTAGGCTTTCTCGATCTTTTTGCGCTGCTCCCCGTGAACGGCGGCCTTGCTGTTCCAGTGGATCACCCGGTCACCGCAGTCGATGTCTACTTGATACCCCTTGGTCTTCATGTAGGAATTGAACTTCAACTGCAGTTCCCGGCTGGCCAGCACGTCGGCGGCATAAAGATTGCGGGTAAGCTTTTGGTTCGCCTGGGTGTCGTCCTGGGGGTTTTTGTTTTCAGGGACGGGTATCGCGATACCGCGATCGTCATATTTCAGTTCGGGAGGTTCTATCTTTCCGACCGGGACATTCTCCTCAATGGTGTGCTCGTTGAGGAAGTTGATGATATGATCGTTCACATCAAGTTTGCGATCCGGATTCCTTGTCTTGACCGGTTTGCGAGGGTCACGCCCGATGATCAACTGCAGAGGCTTGCGAGGGGTGATATCCGCTTCCAGGCCTTCCTTTGTGCTCACGAGCGCCGCTGACAGGGCCAAATGCCGGTACTTCTCGAACTTCGCTTTCCCCAAGTCGAGTCGCAGTGAATAGAGCCATAGCAGGACGTCCTCGGGTTTGTTGTGTGCGGCATAGACGCCGGCTGCCATATCCGGATCCCCGTCGACCCAAGCCACAAATTCCGGAGGGAGGGATTTGCCCTTCAACGTGAGAACGGCAAGAGCCCCTTTCCTAGCGAAGTCGAGGAAGGCTTTCCGGACTTTTGGAGTGAAGGCGTAGTTCTCGTTCTCGCAGAGTTGCAGCAGTTGGTTCCTGGCCGCATCAGTCGGTCGCACCTCTGCCGGCGGGTTGGCGGCGGGGGAATAGGCAGGCAACCCCACCGCGGCCAGGACAACCAATATGCCTTGAGTACGCTTCATCGGGGTTGCCTAGCATTTTCGGAGATGGATTACTGCTAGGAACTCCCTTTTTTTGAGGTTTCCTGGATAGTGGTCCGGGAGGCGGGATTGATGGGGGCGCAGGCGATTGGTTTTGGGTTATAGGATATTATTGATTCTGATACCAATCAGATAGCCGTTTATAAGGATGATGCTGACGCAGGCGATTGCTTCGGCATTTCCACATCCATGCCGAGCTGGTATTTCAGCCAGCGCCATGCGTTGCGTAATCCCTTGAAGATGGGTTCTTCAAGGATTCCATTTAGAGCCAGTGTTTTCACGATATAATCTTCATGGCCCCGATAGCGGGGTGGAAAACGCAGCAGTGATGAGCTTTTGTGGGTTTCCGGTTCCAATCTGTCCAGGGTAGGCGAGAAAATACCCTTCTTCGCGTAGAGTTCACCTTCTTCAATCTGGGTGGTCTGTTTCGGCAGGATTAGCCAATTGCGGTAGGTGAAAACCAAATTGTCAGCTTCATCTCTTCGAAGCGAACCGTAAGTTCGCTTCGGAATATCATTCACGGGTTTCAGAACAAATGCGCGGACTGAACCGGATTCAGGATTGACCCGTTTGTGTCTGAAGGTGAGCAAATCCCAAGCGCAGGTTGATCCAAGTATCATCAGGCGGAATGCCCAAGCTGCAGTAAAACACGAAATCGTGATGATGATCAGGCAGATTGCAATGCAAAGAAAGGGGCCGATTACGGGGATAAACAAGCTGCCAAAAATAGCGACTAATAAGCCACCCCTGATCAGCCTCAGAACGTTGTCTACTCCGCCCCATGGACTGAGCAGGATGAAGACGTTGATCGTGTGCGAAACCAGCCAAACCACCGCGAACGCCAATAACCCGACAGCAGTCGTAATTAGCCCCACAAGAACTCCGGGTATAGAGATGCTGGCAAGAAATGGGTCTTGAGCACTTGCAGTAGTGATTTCAACGGCACCCAAGTCACCAAACTGCACACCAAAGGCATAGAGCTGAGTCATCAGGGCAGGTTGTGCGATGAGGGCACTGATCTTGTTTTCAAATAACTCAACGATGTCCATCGGCTTTTTCAGCGGCGGGTATGCAGTGCCAATCTGGGTGTTTATAAGAAAAAGGAACCAGATGCAGAATCCAGTCCCCCAAAACATGGGACTATTATACCACGGCAGATGTTGGCGTTGCGCGGCGGGGGTCCGGTAATACACATAGCATGAGATTGCACTCATCCCGAAAAGAGGCGAAATAGCTATTCCGGTCACTGTGGCTAAATGGGTCGCTAATTCCCGTCCTAAGTCCGTTTGTCGGTTGAAATCAGCTGCCTGACTTTGAGCTAATGGTAATGGAGTTTCGAGGGTGGCGGAACAGGCAGCATCTTGAATTGAGATGTCTGGCAGTATGGTTTTCGCAGTTGGTTCAACTGGTTTCTCTTCTGCTGAAGAAGCCGACTGCTGCGACCCCACCAAAAGCACGGCTGCGATTGTTGTGAGTAGTATGTGTCTCATCTTCCTTCAGTTATTAATTCTTCATCGTTCCTGCTAGTAACTCCCTTTCTTGAGCTTCCCTGGATAGTGGTCCGGGAGGCGGGGTTGGTGGGGGAGCACCTTTCCGCAAGCCGCTCCAGTCTCCACCGGTTCTCCCGTTTGCTTGAGGCCCATGGAGAAATTGCTGTTGAGATCACCGGGGCTCAGCACAATCACCTTGCGTAATGCAAAGACGGAGGCCTCAAGCTGCTCCGTTTTCTGATACAACTTCGCCAATGCGTTCAGCGGTTGCAAGTGATTGAGTTTGTGCGAAACGGCCTCCTGCAACAGTTCAATCCCGTTCGGGTGACCGACTAAGCGGCGACCACCTCCACACAGGTAGAGGCGGTCGGTCCAGCTCCCTTCATTCTTCACCGGTTTCGCTTCATCGGGGATTGGGCGGAATCAGGTGGTGATGAGGCAGCGGACTTAGTTGCTTCCCTCCAGGGCCACCCACGCGCGGTTCTGGTAGCTGCATTTGCAACCGGAGGACGCGTCCGGTACGAGAACTAATCCCCCGACCGGCAGGGCATTGATCCAGCACCCGGGGCGGAGTCCACCATAGTTCTCAGTGCCGGCTTTGCGTGTGAGATCGTAGTAGCCGAGCGTGCCCGACCGGAAAACGAGAAGATTGCGCGATCCCGCCACTTGTCCGCATCCGTACGACTTTGGCACGTTCATCGCGACCGGTTTCCCGGAAACCAGGTTGAGGGCCGCCGGGTGAGCAATGATCGTATCGTAGTTGATCAGGGGGCGGGTGGAGTAGTCGACCCTGCTCTCCCACAATCGATCTCCGGCCCCCGCACGGAAGGCTGCGATGCGACCACCGGTTTCCGAGGGAAGGCGGAACCTGGTGGGTTGATAAAACATCAGGAGAGTGTCGTGACGCTCGCTGAAGGCCAGGGTTGTCCCGAAGATATCGTCGTTGGAAGACCAGATCTTCTCGCCCGTCTTCGCGCTGAAGGTGAGGAGCTTTCCGGTCGGATGTCCGGATGGCTTCTTCCCCTTGGAATCCTTGCCTCGCGGGCCCGTGAGCAGGTCCCCCGGCGCAACTGCCCGGTCGATCAGGTGCACCCGGCCGGCTCCAATCGCGATCGCGTTGTGACGGATGGATTCCTTTGCATCGTATCGCCACAGCAACTTCCCGGTTTCGGCCTCAAGTGCGAAAAAGGAACTCGATTCCGAAAACTGCTGCCCCATTTCCTTGTCTGCACGGATGTAGGCATGACGCACGATATGCTCTTCGTTTGCCGCCGAGCCATAGAGCACGCCATTCTCACAGGCCACATAGCCCCAGGCCGCGACAGTTCCGTCCGGGCTCTTCGGTGTCTCATAGGTCGCCAGAAGCTTCCCGGTCGCAGCCTCGATCCGAAAGCACCGGGGTCCATTGCGAAGAAAAACATTGCCCTCCGCGATACAGAAATTGCTGCCAGTCACCGCAGTGCCAACGAGATGATCGGCATTGTAGGCGGCGAGCACGCCCTTCTGTTCGAAACGCCAGAGCGGCAGCCCGTTGTAGGCGTCCACTGCGATCAGTTCGTCGAGCCCTTCCACGATCAGTCGCCCCTCGTGAAAGAGCGGAGACGGACCACGACCGTGGCGTTGTGGAAGATCGAGATCAATGTCGCGAAACCAGACCGCCGTCAACGGCCCCTTGATTGAGTCCGTCGAGCAGAGGGTGTTGGCCGGGTTGGAATATTGATGCGTCCACTCACCGGCATTCGCGAGCGCACCCCGGGTGTGAACAGACATGGCCCCCGGGCGGCCCAGACACACCACGCCCCCGAACGGTCGCTGCAGACGCTGCGCCTCGGAGGCATTCACCACCTCTGCCCCCGCCTCGAGGGATCTGCTGGAAACCACCAGGTTGGCAAAGAACTTCGGGAAGGACGACTTGGCAGGATCGCCCACATGCACGCTCACCCGTGCACCCAGGAAACCGGCGGAATCAAGATTCCTGCGCGCCAGGGCGACCTTGGCGGGATCGGGATCGATCGCCACCACCAGAAGATCGGATTGCCTCGCCAGCTCATAAGCCAGGCGCCCATCGCCACAGCCAAGATCCACGCAGTAGCCCGTGGTGATTCCAGATCGTTTGAGGATCTCGGCAGCCGCCTGCGAGATCGCCTCATTCCCCCCGTAGGGTGCATCGACCGATTTTGACCGATGAAGGACTGGTTCGCCGTCCCTGGCCGCGAAGCAATGCAGCGCTCCACTGGCGGTGCTCACAAACAAGCGGCCGTCTGAAACGGCCAGGCCATGGGCCACATCGTCGACCTCGGCGGACCAGATCGATTCCCCATTCTTCGCCTTCACCATCGCGATTTGGTTTCCCCCACTCGTCACGACCGCGTTGCCAGCCGCAATCAGGGCCGTCCCGGCCGGGATTCCTTTCACCTCCCAGAGATTCTGTCGCGTGGGCACCTTGACAACGTTTCCCTTGGCATCCTTCTGCTCCTTCATCACCACCCCCAACCCCTGCAGCCGATTCTCCGATCCCTGCACCACTCCCCCGGGAATGGTGGCCACGGTTGCCGGAGTGCGACTTCCCAGCAGCGATCCCACTTTTGTCCAGTAGGTATAACCACCGTTGTAAATCAGCTCCCCTGCCAGCATGGCTGAGGTGCCACCCCGCTGGCCGTTCTTTTGCAGGTGGTAGTAGTCGAACTTGCCGGTGGCCCGGTTGAACGCGGCCGGGACTGCGCGACCGGTTGGCACGAACAAGCGTTCGTCGTTGGCCAGGAGGTATCCCTGCGCCGATACGCCACTCTTCGCGTTGGCCCCTCCGTGGGGTTGCGGCATGTTGATCTCTCCGGAGCTGTCATTGGTCCATAGGAGCTTTCCAGCATCCAGATCCAGCGCTCGGATGAAAACCCCCTCTGATTGCCAGATACCGGCTCCCCAGTAGAGCACCCCATCTTGAATCACCGGTCCTCCGCGTGCGGGCCACTTGGAGGTCATCTGGGAGTTTCCCAGCACGCGATCCTCACGCGGTCCGCCCCGCCAGCGCTTGATCAAGGTGCCCTCCCGCAGGTTGAGGCAGTAGAGATGGCCGTCATCGCTAACGACAAAGAGCTGATCCTTCCACGCCACCGGCGCAAATCGCACCGGCCCTTCGGTGAAGAATTTCCACTTGAGCACACCCGTCGCAGCATCAAGCGCGCTCACCGTCCCATCGGCGGAGCTCCCAAAGAAGACCATTCCGCCAGCCACCACCACGTGATTCGTCCGGTCAAACTTCATACGCTCGTCGCGCGGCCAGGCCGAACGCGGCGCGTGCCGCGGCGTCCACGACCAGGAGAGCGTCAGCTTCTCCGGAAGGGTGTCCTTGGTATAGCCGCTCCGGGCGGAGTCCGCTCGCCAGGTCGTCCAGTCCGATCCTCTTGCTGACAGGAGTCCCGCGAGGATGATAACGGGCACCGTAACTAGTATTTTCACTCTTGTGGTCCTCTCATCGTTATTGGATCAACCCAAACGAGAAGATCCGCCTCCGGTTCTATCAGCGGATGAGAACATCGCAAGCTCCCACCATTCCCAGTCCCCAGCCCGAAACTGCGATGAGCTTTGCCTTGAGGGCGTCGTGGGCTTCAGCAGCAGGTGGATTGGAAACCGCCGGCCTGCGAGTAGAGCACGCAGGTCCCTGCAGGATCACTGACTGCTAGAAATCCCCCTTTTTGGGCTGCCCTGGATGGCGGGTTGGTAGGCTGGGCCGTGGAGCAGTTACGTCAACCGGTTTCTCACTGCCTCCTCCTGTCGAATCTCGGTGCGGCGCCGGATGAAGCGCCGCCGTCGCTGGTCGATGAAGTTGTCGTCGTAGATGCGCCCCAGGAGTTCGCGAAACCCGGTTTCCAGTACCTCGACAGTCATGTGCTTCGGCTGGAAGTTGACATCGAAGAGGGTGCACAGTTCCCACGCTCCGTCCTTGAGGATGCGTCCCTCCTCGAGCAGCCGCTGGTAGAGTGGTGTGCCGGGAAAGGCGGTCATCAGCGTGATCTGCACTTCGTAAAGCCCGGTTTCCTCAACGAAATCGTAGATTTCGTCGAAGGCGCTCGCATCACTGTTGTCGAGGCCGAGGACGAAGCAGCCGTTCACGGTGACCCCGGCATCCTGGATGCGGGCGATGGCATCCTTGTAGCGGTTGGCCTGCCGCTGCTTCCAGTTGCCCTTCTGTTCAACTCCGCCGAGGACGGTTGCCTGGGGACTTTCGAGTCCGATGAGAACCTGGGCGCAACCGCTGTGGGCGAGGGCCCTGAGCAGTTTCGGATCGTCCGCCACCGAGATGTCGGTTTCGGTGAACCACCGTATGCCTTCGCCCTCCAGGGCTTCTGCGAGGGCCAGGCCGTGGCGCTTGTCAGCAAAGGTGTTGTCGTCTGCAAACTCGATGAAGGGGTGATCCCAGATCTTCCTGATCTCATGTAGTTCCGCCATGACGCGATCGATCGGCTTGGTCCGGTATTTCGGGTTGAGTCGGATTGAAGCCGCGCAGAATTCACACGAATAGGGACACCCGCGCTGGGTCTGCACCGTGAGTCGGTTGTAGTTGGAAATGTCGAGCAGGTCGAAGCGAGGCATCGGCGACACGGTGAAGTCGAAGGTGGTGCCCCGGGCGTCATAACGTGGTTTCGTCCTGCCGCGCCGCAGGTCGGCGATGACGTCCTGCCAGACCGGTTCGGCCTCCCCGATGACGATCACATCCGCGTGCCGGGAGGCTTCGTCAGGCATCAGGGTGACATGCAGGCCGCCGAGGATCACGAGTGTTCCGGCCCGGCGGTAACGGTCGGCGATCGCGTAGGCATCCTTGATCATGGACGAGAAGCTGGAGATCGCAACCACGTCGAACTCCCCCGGCAGATCGTCACCCAGTGAGTCGGGATCCGGTACCTCCACGTAGCCGATCTCGATGTCATCCGGGGTCATGCCAGCGAGGGTCAGCAGTCCGAGGCTGGGGAGCGAGGCGATGACCTCGCTCCGCTCGACGAATCCCGGAAGGGTGAGTCCGTAACTCATCAATTCCTTGTTGTGGCAGCGTACGCCGCTCATGGCGATGAAACCAAGTTTCATGAGGAGAGGGGGGCGGACTTCAGTTCTATGACCACGGCCATCCGGCGAGGGTCAGGATGATGCCGGTCGTTACACTCGCGACAGGGATGAAGAAAAAATGACGGAATGGTTTCTTCCAGGCACTCAGAAAGCAGCAGGTCGGCATGGTGGCCGCCCCGATCGTGAAGGCGACGGCGGCGGGGGCTGCGCAATTCGTCGAGATCCCGGCGACCTGGTGGCTGAGGGCGAAGAAGAAGTTGATGAAACCGAGACCGAAGAACGAGATGTGTCCGAGGCGGGTCAGGCGGCGGCGGAAGCTGTTGTAGCCTCCCATCCAGTCCTCGCGGTGGAAGAAGAGCCCGGTCAGAGCCCCGGAGAGCACGCCGAGAAGCATGCCGATCCAGGCGATGGCAAACATGTTGGAAACGATGGCGTCGCGCATAGTGACTGGAGATCTGTTAGTCTGGGGCAAAGGGCAGGCAGACTTTCGAGTCGCCAAATCCGGTGCCGGTGAGGACGACACTATTCATTCGGTCCAGGCGCGGGAATCAACTTCTCTGCCAGGAGTCGCCGGCCGTCGTCGATGGTGACAATCTCGGCGAGTTCCACGTGGTTGATTCTGATGTCGAACAGTTCCTCAATCTTAAGCATCGCTCCCAGTACCGATATCGAGTCGAGGCCGATGTCCTCGTGCAGACGCATGTCTCCCGAGGGCGGGCCTTCCGGTGGTTCGGTGCCCGGCGGCTGGTAGAACATGAGGATACCGAAGAGGCAGGCCTCGAAATCCGCGAGCGCGGAACCCCTGCGCAGGGCGATGGCCCCCGCGATGGAGGAATCGGGAAAGCCCCGCAGGAGATGCCGGATCCTGTCCTCGGGCAGACGTCCCAGAGGGCCTGACATGGTGACCATGGAATGATTCATGGGATAAGTATCGCTGAGAAAGAGGACCAACGCAAATCGATCTTCAGTATATCATTATCGATTTCATCGATATCCCTTTGATTCTTGAAAACTCAGGGAGCGGCCGATTCCTCCGACGTCCGGGTCCGCCGCACAGGCCGGGATCGGTTTTGATCCTTTCTCCTGCGTTCCCGCTGGAGGAGAGGGCGCAGACAGCTCAATTCTGCGCGCCGGCGGATTTTCCAGTGGCCCGCCACGTATAGACGAACAGGACGAGGAAAATGATATCGACAATACAGAAAGGCTTCCAGATCCATGCCTGCAATGTGGTCCAATGGTAGAGGATGACGCTGCAGTAGGAGACCTTGAGCAGGATTCCATAGGGGATGAGGTTGCGGTTTCGGACCGGGTTGCGGGCAATGGCAGCATACATCAGGGCGAACACGAGAAGTAGTGCCGCGGGAAACTGGATGTAGCCGTCGTGATTGGGCAGATCAATTCCGGGCATGAATTGCTCAAAGACAGAGTCGGCGGCAAAAAGGAAAGCGATCCCCAGGATCGCATCGTAGATTGCGGCCACAAAATACAACGGCTTGATCATCTTTTGTGTATTCATAAGTGCTTAACAGTAAGGCTAACACAGGCCTTACCATGGCACAATAAGATGTGGAAATTTCTCGTCCGGGCTGTTTTTTCCGGAGACTCTGAAACCAGGGAAGGGGGGAGGGAGGCCGGGTGGGCCGCAACAGGGATTTCCTGCAAATCCAGTCCCCCGTGGATTAAACCGCTGATCTGAAACCCTGAAGATATTTTCGACTGGCATCAAACCGGACAAACCGCTAGATTGCCCGCTTTTTTTCAATACAATCTCCCCGATTCTTCACGGGACCGAGCAAGCCAATATACTTGACCCGCCAATGGCCAACGAAACACGAAATCCCCAATCCATGACAACCTCGGGAACAGGTGAACGCACTGCTAGCCCGAAATACCCGGGAATTGCCATTACCTGTAACGGCAACCAGCTGGTTTCCGAGCATGTGGAGGTACGCGTTACAGAAGGTGGAGTGTTCTACCCCATCACCCCCTCGACCGAGGGCGGGGAGATTTATCAGGCCGCCTACGCCGAGGGGAAACACGACGTCTGGGGCAACCAGAAAATCGCTATTGAAACCGAGGGTGAGCACTCTGCCCAGAGTGGTGCCACTGCTCTCGCCGTCACCGGTCGCCGGGTGGTGAACTTCACTTCGGGGCAGGGATTGGCCTACGCGATGGAACAATATTACCACGCACCGGGAAAATGTTCAACGATGGTGCTTGAGGTTGGTGCCCGCGCTCTCACCAAACACGCCCTGAATGTCCACTGCGGACATGATGACATTTATTCGGCACTCGATACCGGCTGGACGATCCTCTTTGCAAAGGACGCACAACAGGCTGCTGACCAGGGCATCATCCTGCGCAAGGTCAATGAGCTCACCCTCAATCCCGGGATGAACGTCCAGGATGGCATGCTCTCCACCCACTCGGAGCGCATGTATCTCAGACCGGAAAGCGAATTGCTGCGCGAGTATCTCGGAGCCAAGGACGATATCATCGACAGCCCGACTGAGGCGCAGAGAGAACTTTTCGGGGCAACCCGGCGGCGTGTCCCGGCGATGATGGATCTTAAGGCGCCGATCCTTCTTGGCCCGGTGCATAACCAGGAACACCACATGAACGGCGTGGTTGCCCGCCGCAACAACTTTAACGAGCCTATCCTGGGCTTCCTTGAGCAGGCGTTCCAGGAGTTCGGGAACCTCACGGGGCGCCGTTACGGCCTTATTGATCAATACAGGTGCGAGGACGCGGACACCGTGTTCGTGTCCCTCGGTTGTGCTGCCGAGAACGTCGAGGAGGCCTGTGATTACCTGCGCGATCAACGTAATGCCAGGGCCGGGTCCATTCACATCAATGTCATCCGCCCCTTTCCCGAGGCTGCCGTAATCGAGGCCCTGCGTGGCAAGAAAAACGTTATTGTCCTCGAGCGGACTGACGAGGGCATGGCCGGCGACAACCCGCTGGGCCGCGACATCCGCACTTCGCTTAACAAGGCCTTGGAGGCCTACAAGGCAGGGGTGGGGCCTGTTCCGCCGCTTTCGCCCGAGGAAACCCCGCGTCTTTTTAATGGTTCGTATGGAATCGGTTCGCGAGACTTCCGTCCCGAGCACACCCTCGGTGCCTACGAATTTGCAAGCGGAACTCTCGCCCGTAGCGACGGCAGGACCGCCGCCGATGGAGCCAGCTACTTCACAGCGGGAATCGATCATCCTTACGCGGTCCTTTCCAGGGATACGCCCTCGTTGCTGCCAGTCGGGGCCATTGCAGTGCGCTTTCACTCCATAGGTGGCTGGGGCATGATCACCACCGGCAAGAACATGGGAGAGATTGTCGGCTCATTCGGCCACGACATAGCCGAGGCCAACCCCGACTATGATGAGGAGGGTCGACTGATGGAGAAGCTCTTCATCATGGCCAATCCCAAATACGGGTCGGAGAAGAAAGGATCTCCGACGAACTACTATCTCACCGTTGCTCCCGAACGCATTCGTGTGAACTGCGAGCTCAACCATGTCGACGTGGTGCTCTGCTGCGACCCGAAGGCCTTTACCCACACCAATCCTCTTTCCGGGATCAATCGTGGCGGATGTCTTGTCTGGGAATCCTCCGATCCGCCGGAGACCGCTTGGGAGCGCATCCCTCCCCATTATCGCGAATTCGTTAAGGAAAATGATATCCGGATATTCATTCTGCCTGGTTTTGAGATCGCCCGGGCGGCAACCGACAGGCCGGACCTGCAACTGCGCATGCAGGGCAATTCCTTTCTCGGGGCATTCTTCCGCGTGTCGAGCTTTCTGCAGGATTACGGGATCGGGGAGGAGCAGTATGAGAAAGGTATCCGCAAACAATACGAGAAGAAGTTTGGCCGCTTTGGTGAAGCGGTTGTGGAATCGAACATGACGGTGATGAAGGAGGGCTTCAGCCACGTCACTGAAATCAAGTATGGTGAACTCGACGCACGGGATCGCTCCAGCATGCGCCTGGACCCACTCGCGCCGATTGGTGAAAGCTACATGGTTTTGCCGACTGCAGGCCTCGACCTGGACAATGTATCCACCCATGAAGCTCCTGCGGAGCAGGCTGCCAAGTCGCCTGTCCAGCAACTTGGTAAATTCGATTCCGAGTTCCGCTCCGACAAGGGCTACCACCAGCCGGCAAGCGCGCTCGCCTCGGTGGGAGTAATGGCCGCAGGCACCGGAGCGACTTCCTCTAAATACGTCGCCCGTCGTGAGACGCCGCTCTATATTCCGGAGAACTGCACCCAGTGCATGGAGTGCATTACCGCCTGCCCCGATACGGCGCTGCCGAATACCGCCCAGGATATCGAGACCGTGCTCAAGACGGCAATTGACAACTATGTTTCCGATTCCGCGGCCCGCGAGGCCTTAATCGGTCACATTCCCGCCATTGAGGAAATCGCCCGAGCCAGGATGATCGAAACCGCCGATGCCAAGGAAAAACTGCCATTCAGGGAAATCGTAAAGGAACAGGTCGATGCTCTCAACGGTGCCGTTACCGACGAGGCCAAGGCCCAGTTGAATGCGATCCTGGATGTTGTCCCGATCGCCTACAACAAGGTCCCCGCCATCTTCCGCAACATTGAAAAGAAGAACCCTGGTAGCGGCGGGGTGTTCTCGATTTTTGTCTCAGATCTCTGCAAGGGTTGTGGTGAATGCGTGGAAGAATGCGGGGATCATGGAGCTCTGGTCATGGTTCCGGATACCGAGGAACTCAATCAAACCCTGACAGGGGCCCAGATGTTCAGCCGCCTGTTGCCTGACACGTCGCAAAAATACCTTGGCCTCTACAAGGATGACGCTCCCGGGGATTCGCGCCCGGCCGCATTGCGCAACCATCTCATGGTGCGCCGCAATTACGAGGCACTGGTGTCAGGCGATGGTGCCTGCGCCGGTTGTGGGGAAAAGACCATCCTGCGCACCGTCGCTTCAATCACCGAAGCCTACATGCGTCCCCTTTACCACAGCAAGGCCGACCGCCTTTACCGTAAAGCCGGGGAACTGCAGAAAAACGGCCTTGCCGCACTGGAAAAGATGAAGACCGGAGGCGGGGAATCCTATCTGCTCTTCAAGCGTGCATTCGCTCATGTCGTCATGGGACTCGGCGGCGAGAGCAGGGATGACACCGAAAAGCGAATTGAAGCACACGGTGAGATTTCCGATCAGGATGTGATAGAAGGAATGAACGCAGTCCTGAATCAGGATGCCTTCAACCATAAACGCCTGCAGGCCACCGATGGACGTCTTGCCAACGGCATGTCCACCATGTTCATGGGCGCGAGCACCGGTTGTAACACTGTTTACGGTTCAACCCCGCCATCCAACCCGCACCCCTATCCCTGGATGAACTCCCTGTTTCAGGATGGTGCCACGATCAGCTGGCTGATGGGTGAAAGCCTGATGCTTCAGCATGCCCGCCGCTCAGTTGCACCGGAGCGCCTGGCTGAGTTCCTCATCAGTGAAAATCACGCACCGTTTACAGAGCAGACCTACTGGGACCTGACTCACCTCACCGATAACATCATGACCGACCTGGAGATCAGGGAGTTGCCGAAGGTCTGGGTGATCGGCGGAGATGGCGCTCTGGGCGATATCGGATTCCAGAACCTCAGTAAAGTGATCCTGCAAAACCGCCCGAACGTGAAGGCCCTGATGCTCGACACACAGGTCTATTCCAATACCGGAGGACAAAACTCGGATAGTTCGAACATGCTTGGTGGTTACGACATGAACCAGTTTGGCCGTGCCTCGCAGGGTAAGCTCACCGAGAAAAAAAGCGTTGCCGAGATCATGACTTCGGGTCACGGAAGTCCCTACATCGCACAGGTCTCGGCGGCAAATTCCGCGAAGCTTTACAAGTCAATGATCGATGGGCTGGAATACCGGGGCACTGCGTTCTTCCAGTGTTATACCCCGTGCCAACCCGAGCACGGGATTGCTGATGACAAGTCAGCGCACCAGTCCAAGCTCTGCCGCGACAGCCGCGGGATGCCGGAGTTCGTCTTTGACCCCCGGAAGGGTGAATTTTTCCAGGAGTGTTTCGACCTCAAGGGCAACCCCAACGTCAAGAATGACTGGAGGCAGGCTGCCTACGCGGAGGACAAGAAGAAATACAACTACACTGTAGCTCACTGGGCAACGTCGGAGGCACGTTTCCGCAAGCATTTCAAGGCGGTCGAGTCCGGGGAGGTGGGAAGCATGCTGTTTCTCGATGACATGCTGCTCTGCGTGACACAGGCCGATGTGGTAAACCGCCGTGTCTTCGACGAATCCCACCGTTCTTATATCCCCGACTTCGGCGTCTATATTATCGCTGATGTCGGCGGCAGGAAGAAGCATCTCGCAGTCAGTCGTCAGGTGGTCCTGTTTTGTGTCGAGCGGCGCAAGACATGGCGCATGTTGCAGAGCAAGGCAGGGGTGGAAAATGCCGATTACCAGGCTCAAATCCAGCTGCTTGAAGACGCTGATGCCGGTAAGATCAGCGTCGAGGACCTGCGTGCCAGGCCACGGGAGATAATCGCTGCCGCTGCCGGGACGTCTTCTGCTGAAGGTTGAGATTGGCGGCGGCCTCGTGGCACCTGTCGTCCGGGGAGGATCGGTTCGTCCGGTTGTTGGGGATGGGCCCGGACGATGGCGCTGAGACGGGAGTTTCCTCTCAAGGGGGCCGTATGGCAGCGCGGGCCCTTAACTCCTGGCCCAACGTCCCCAGACACGCAGGTACTCGGGAATGTTCAATTCTCCGTCTTTGTTGGTGTCGAGTGCATTGAATACCTCCTGAGCCAGTTTCCTGTCCTTCAACTTCTTGCTGGCGATGACTTCCTCAGCGGTCACCCGGTTATCATCATTGGAGTCCATGGCATTGAATATTTCCTTTGCCTCATCGGTGATGATTCGATTTTTCACGTATTCCTTCTCAGAGACAAATCCGTCCCTGTTGGCATCGGATGCCTGGAAAATGCCCGCCCTTGACTCGCGGGTGAGGTAGCGTCCGCCATCTATGTATTCCTTTTTCGAGTGTCGCCCGTCCTTGTCGAAATCAGTGAACCCGAAAACGCGGCGATAGCCTTCCAGGGTGCGTTCGGCAACACCTTCCGTTCCCCTCGCACCGAATGACTTGAGGATCTCCCGGGGTGCAAGCCCTCCGATTTCCCTGGGAACCGGAGGAAGCGGCCCGGCGGGCCGGGTGACTCCGGCAGGGGGCGCGGCGGTTTTATCATTACGATCTGGTTTGATTCGGCTGTTGCCGAATCCTGGACGGAGTTCATCAGTGGTGAGTTTTCCGTCCGTGTTCCTGTCGAGCTTTTTCAGGGCTGCGCTGGCACCGGCAATTTCTGCAGCTGATATCTCATTGTCCCCGTCGGCATCGAGGGCCGCCAGAATGGGGTGGGTGCGCACTGCATTTCCGGGGCCGTTTCCACGGCGGAATTGAGACGGTCGTTCACTAGGGCCTTCCGGTTTAGATCCAGGGTTTTGCGCCAGGACCAGATTCGTCATGATGGTCAGGCATCCTGCAATCAGGCCGGCCCGCAGAAGTGCGTTTTTTTCCTCGAACATGGCGAAATGTTATCACACGGGCTTACTGTTGGGAAATCGGTTTCTGAAGCCGGGATCCCGGGAGCCGGGTGGGGCGAGAAAAGGCATCTCCCGGGCGGGAATTGCAACGAGGTTCCTTCAACTCTTCAGGCTTAATTTTCAACCCGGGAAACACCGGACCACAACAGGAGTTCCCGCGGCAGTGCCATGGAGCTGACACGCACTTCATCAATGTGCGCGCGCGCGTCATTGGCAAGCTTGCCGTTGTGAAAGCCACGCCCGACGGTCCAGGTGCCGGGATGATTGATGAGCTTGCCGGTGAAGGGCACTTCTTCCTGAAGCTGATAATTGCCATCCTTCAAGAGATAGAGCCGGAGGTTCCTGCCGTCACTCATGGCGGCCACGTGTTGCCAGGTCCCGGCCCTGACCGGTTTCAGAGTGGCCACTGAGCGGGTTTTTCCAGTGCTGTCGATGGCCACCATGGCGAGATGGTTGTCCCTGCGAAGCTTGAGTTGCAGGGGTGCATCGGGTCCGGCAGTGGGCTTTCCGTCTTCACCCACGATGGTCTGCACCCGGTCAAGTTCCACCGGTTTCACGGAGGCCTCAACGGTCCACTCTGTGAAGGGGAAGGTGTTGATCATGTTCATGTGGGTGCGTGAACGGCCAGAGTTCGTATACAGGTCACGGGTGGGACCGGTGATTTCCGCTGAATCATCCAGCGATCCGCGGTTGGGCAATTCGAGACAGGGAATAAGCGGAGAGGCAACATCCGCACCCCGTCGAGGAGCATTGCCTTTGGCATAGGCATAAAGGTGGTTGCGCTGTCCAGATGCATCGGTCACCGCGACACCTTCCCGCTCCATGCGATCGTGAGACACCAGTTCACCGGGTTTGCCATCCTCAAAGCGCCAGTAGGCTATGGTGTGGGCCCGTGATCTTTCAGCCGCACTCAAAGGCTGAACCGGCGAATAGAGTCGAGCGTGTGCGCCTGCCAGTTTCTCCACCTCAAACTTCAGTACCTCGCGGTCGTAGGTCATGAGGCCGTTGACCTCCACCTCCACATCTGTTGTCTGGGTATAGATGGCAGCACTCAGATGAGAGCGGATCATGTCTCCCAGGGGATCGAGCAGCTTGAGGTAGGCAGCCTGGAGGTCCTGGCGGTTTCCGTAACTTCGATAGCCCCAGTTTTTTTCCTGTTGCCAGGTGTGCCCCTTGAGCGGCAGCCCCAATCCTCCGTATTCGCCAAGAACTGCCGCCCGGGATGATTCCGCCGGGGGAGCCTTCGGGCCTGGATACTGGTGAATATCGTGGATGTCGCCATTGCCGAAGTCATTTCCACCACTGGCCGAGATGATCAGGCGAGCAGGATCGAGTTTGCGGGTTCGCCTGGTCCAGTGCTCGGTGCGAAACTGCCCCCACGCTTCGTTAAAAGGGATCCACGCAACGATGCTCGGATGATTGTAGAGAGAACGAATAATTGCAGTCCATTCCCGGTCAAACTGCGCACTCTCCCCGGCGCTACGTTCTATCTCAACACCATCCAGGGGCCACCGGGGACTGCCGCCGCCGTTGGGCATGTCCTGCCAGACCAGGAGACCCATCCGGTCGCAATGATAATACCAGCGCAGGGGCTCCACCTTCACGTGCTTGCGGACCAGGTTGAACCCCAGTTTCCTGGTTGCCTCCAGGTCATAACGCAACGCTTCATCCGATGGCGCAGCATACAGGCCATCAGGCCACCATCCCTGATCCAGGGGGCCATACATGAAGAACGGTTTGTTATTGAGGAAAATTCGCGTGATACCGTTGCGATCCCTGCCAAGGGAAATCTTGCGCATCCCGAAATAACTGGAAACCGAGTCCTGTCCACAGGTGACCTGTAAATCATAGAGATGCGGATTTCCCGGTGACCAGTGTTCCGCATTCGGCAACTGCAGACGAATGGGCTGGTTCTGTGGACCACTGGCTTCCCCGATGGTTCTGCCGTTATCCCGGACCTGAACGCGAACCTGGAGGTTTGATTCGGCGCCCGCCACGTTGCCCGTCACGATCACTTCTCCGGAATCAATATCGGGGGTGATCGTCAACGACTTGATGTAGGTTGGAGCAACTGCCTCCAGCCAGACTGTCTGCCAGATGCCAGTCACCGGCGTGTACCAGATGCCGTGCGGTTTCCTGACCTGCTTGCCACGCGGTTGCGTGCCTTCATCGGTCGGATCCCATACCGAAACAACGATTTCCTGTTCCCTGGTCTTCTCCTTGAGAGCTTCCGTGATATCGAAGGAAAAAGCATCATAGCCGCCGGTATGCCGGCCCACTTCCTTCCGGTTGATCCACACCACGGTCTCCCAGTCAACCGCGCCAAAGTTCAGGAGAACCCGCTTTCCGTCCCAGTTGTCCGGCAGGGAAAAGGTCCGCCGATACCAGAGCTTATTCTCCCGGCCTGCGGTTTTTCCCACCCCTGACAGGGCTGATTCCAGCGGGAAAGGCACGAGAATCCGTCCCTCCATCCCAGGTTTGAGCGCATCCCTGGGACCAATGGCATACTGCCAGAGTCCGTTGAGGTTCATCCAATCCTCCCGCACCATCTGTGGACGGGGATACTCACGGTGCACATTCTCAGGATCAACCTCCTTTCCCCAGCGGGTCATCAGGGTCCCTGCCGCTGGTTGCCACTGGGCCTCTGCCCACACCGGGATGGCAGAAAGTAAAACCGCCACTGCACATGACGGGGGGATCATCGTTCGCGTATTCATGGAATGCCTGCGACAGGATAGACAGAGATTCTGTCCGGGCACAGTAACACGTGCCAGGTGCTGCAATATTTCTTTCCAGGGGTGTTTTTTGGAGCCTGTGGAACCGGGAAGGTGGGTGAGACGGGGGTGGATCGAACGACCGGTTGGCAGAGGCAGGCAAGGTGTGATTCAGGAACATGAAACTCCAGGTTGCCAGCGGAGATGGTCACGCTGATCCCTCCCTCGTGGTTCTGGTCATGACCGGCACACGACAGGAGAAACGGTATAGGCATTCATCCTGTTGCCGGGCAATCAAACTGAACGTGTTTCTTCCGTCCGGTCGGTTTTTTCGAGGCGAACTGCGCACACCTTGTATTCGCCGGTACCCGTCACCGAGTCCCCGGCATCGTTGGTGAGCTTGTTGGTGGGTGATTCCGCAAAATGGAACGGCATCCAGACGCACCCCGGTCGCACCTTGTCAGTCACGTGAACACGGCATTCAACCCGGCCCCTTCGTGAAACAACGACAACCAGGTCCCCGTGCCGTAGATCCCGCTTTCTGGCGTCACGTTTGTGCACTTGAACAAAGCATTCAGGCTGATGAGCCATTGGACCGGCATCACATCTCGTCTGGGTCGCAGTGTTGTAGTGGTAAAGGGTGCGTCCCGTTGACAGAACCAATGGGTAGTCATCGGATGGCAGCTCCGCACTCGGGCGGTAGGAGATCGCCTGAAACTGTGCCTTCCCGATCAACGGTCCCTCCTGGTGAAGGTATTGCGTGCCCGGGTGATTCGCATCCGGACATGGCCACTGCAGTCCGCCCTCAGCTTCGATACGTTCGTGGCTGATGCCGGAAAACTTGGGGGACAACGCCGCCATCTCCGCATAAATCTCCCGTGGATGAGTGTAATGGGGCATCCCGTAGCCTGCTGCGCGGGCCACGTCACCGAGCACCTCCCAGTCCGCACGGGCCTGACCTGGAGGATCCACTGCCTTGCGCACCCGCTGCACCCGCCGGTCACTGTTGGTGAAAACTCCGTCTTTTTCCGCAAAACAGGCCGCCGGCAGGATGACATCGGCATAGCGCAGCGTTTCATTCTCAAAAATATCCTGCACCACCAGGAACTCACATTGATTCAGGCCCCGCTCAATCTTGCTGGCGTTGGGTTCGGACAACACAATGTCTTCACCCATGACATACATGCCCTTGAGGTTTCCCTCGGCCATCTCCGCCATCATCACGTTGAGGTTGATGCCATTTTCCGGAGATAGAGAGGCTCCCCAGGCTTCTTCAAACTTCTCACGGACACCCTCGTCTTCCACTCTCTGATACCCGGGATAATACAATGGGCTTGCGCCCGCGTCATTGGCGCCCTGCACGTTGTTCTGACCACGCAGGGGATTCAATCCCGCTGACGGTAATCCCAGGTGTCCGGTCATGAGCACCAGGTTCGCCAGACCATACACATTGTCGGTGCCATGAGTGTGCTCTGTGATCCCCAGCGTGTAGTATATTCCCGCCTTCCTCCTGGAGGCGTAGAGTCGCGCCGCCTTCCGGATCAGATCGGCTGCTACTCCGGTCACTTCCTCGGCGCTTTCCGGGGTGTAGTCCCGAACCGCTTCGACCACGGCCTCGAAGTTCTCAGTGTGATTCAGAATAAAGTCATTGTCCGTGAGTCCCTCGTTGATGAGGACGTGTGCCAGAGCATTGAGGAGCCAGACATCGGTACCCGGCTTCAGTTGCATGTAGATCGTTGCAATATCGGAAAGCCAGATGGCCCGGGGATCTGCCACGATCAACTGAGCGCCATTTCTGACCGCGCGCTTCATCTCCATGGCAATAATCGGGTGCGCTTCCGTCGTATTGGATCCAATGACAAAGAGTACCTCTGCGTCCCTGATCTCAGGGATTGAGTTGGTCATCGCTCCCGCCCCAAGCATCGTCACCAGACCGGCGACCGTTGGTGCATGTCACGTCGCTGCGCACTGATGGCAGTTGTTGGTGCCAAAGGCTGCACGAGCCAGCTTCTGCATCATGTAGTTTTCCTCGCCGGTGCACCGACTGGACGAAATGAAGCCAAGTGAATCGGCCCCGTGGCGCTCCTTCACGTCCAGCAGGCCCCGTGCAGCTGTCTCAATGGCTTCTGCCCAGGTGGCCTCATGCAGCTGGCCATCGGTGCCCCGTATCATTGGTGAGGTCAGACGGTCCTGGTGATGGATGAAATCGTAGGCAAAACGCCCTTTCACACACAGGTTGCCGTCGTTCAAGGTGGTCCCCGGTTCGGGACTGGAGACCTTGATGACCTTGTCGTCCACGACATTGAGATCCATCTGGCAGCCCACGCCACAGTAATTGCACGTTGTTCGCACCTTCCTGGGATTCACCTGATTGAGCTTGGCTGGTTTTTTCTCCATCAATGCACCCGTGGGACAGGTGTCGACACAGCCTCCGCACAGCTCACAGCTGGTGTCCATCAAGGTGCGTTGACCCGCAGTGGCGATTGTGGTGGACGCGCCGCGCTCAGATAATGTGATGGCATTCACAGCTTCCACTTCATCGCAGTAGCGGGTGCAGCGTGCGCACAGGATGCATAGAGAGGGATCGAAGGTGAAGTAGGGGTTGTCTTCCGCAGGGCGGGCCGCGCGAGGTGCTTCAACCGGATTCAGAGCCAGCAAGGGGCCGCAGTCCCGGGCCATCCTGGTCAGCTGATCGCCGTTGTGCTCTGTCTCCAGGGGTGCACCGTGGTCCGCCATGTAGAGAGACATCAGAATCTTCCGGTGTTTTCTGACCCGGGCACTCTCGCTGTGAATGTTCAGGTCGGGCGTTACCTTGAATGCGCACGCGGGTTGGAGGCGACGCTGTCCATCAATTTCCACAAGACAGGACCGGCAGGCGCCTGCAGGGTCCAATCTCGGATCATGGCACAGTGTCGGGATGTAGGTGCCATCCCGCTTTGCAACGTCCAGAATGGTTTCTCCGGATTCACACTGCAGGCGAATCCCGTTGAGCGTAATATCGAATTTATCCGTCATGGGACTCTTCTCCATCTCGTGAAAACCCCTGCGGGAAATGTTGCATCGCGCTGCGAGCGGGGAGGGCGGCGGTCATGCCCAGTCCACAGATGGATCCCTCTGCCATCTCCCACGCCACATCATTGAGATGATCCAGGTGGCTGGAATCGCCATCCTCAATGAACTGGTCCAGGGCGCGTCGGACATAGCGCACGCCAATACGACACGGTGCACATTGACCACAGGTTTCATCTTCAAAAAACACGGTTTGCCAACGGGCGGCCCACGCCATGTCGACGGTATCGTTAATCACCACCGCCCCAGCGCTGCCCAGCATGGATCCTATTTCGGGCAGGCCGCGAAAATCCAGGGGACGGTCTCGCTCAGAGATCGGCAGGAAACCCGAGGATGCGCCTCCAGGGCTGAACGCCATGGGATTACCAACATACCCGCCAGCGGCCTGCACCAGCTCGTCGAGACTGACACCCAGCGGCAATTCGTAGACCCCGGGGGACTGCACATGCCCCGAAATGCAATAGAGCTTGGTGCCCGGTTCGGTTTTGCCCAATCCTGCAAACCAATCCCCGCCTCGGCACAGCACGCTGTGCAGGCAAGCCAGGGTTTCTACGTTATTCATGAGGGTTGGCTTGCCGAAGAGCCCCTCCTGAGTGGGATAGGGAGGTTTCAAACGCGGCATGCCACGCTTGCCTTCGATGGACTCAATCAGTGCGGTTTCCTCGCCACAAATATAGGCCCCGTGGCCATGGACCATGTGGAAGTTGAAATCCCCCAGATGTTGGGCAGCCTCTTTGATTGCCTGTTCGAGGGAATGCCCGGGTCCCGGGAATTCGCCTCGGACGTAAAGATAGATATCGGTGGCGTCGATGCAGAACGCGGCAATCGCAAGGCCTTCGATCACGAGATGAGGGCGTCTGGACATCAGTTCCCGGTCCTTGAAAGTGCCGGGTTCAGCTTCGTCGGCGTTGCAGATTACATACTTGGTCGGACCGGATTCCTTGCGGACTGCATTCCACTTGAAGTGGGCGGGAAAACCGGCCCCTCCGCGGCCCTGTAAACCCGACGATTCCAACTGTTCAGCAACCCATTCCGCGCCGTTCTTTCTGGCCAGTGCAAGGGCCGGGTAATTCAGGTCCTCTGCCCCGGCGAGATTCATCGCCAGTTCTGAACTGTCCGGGGAAATCCCTCCCTTGGGACCGCAGTGCGTCAGGGTCATCTGGCCGTCAAGGGCCACCGGGGCCCGGTCACACTGACCGAGACAACTGACCCGGTGAAATGAAATGCCGGCGTCAGTGAGTTCCTCACAAAGCTCCTCGGTCCCGGCCATCAGGCACGACAGCCCCTGACAGACCCGGGGACCGGGGCGAACAATCAGATCGTAAAAACGGGCCGTCCCGTAGACGTCGGCTTCGGGAACACCGGTCGCCTCACTCACCCTTTTGATGGATTCTTGAGAGGTGTCGCCCTCCGCCTCCAGCAGTTTCAGGATCTGGCCGCGCGTCGCACTGTATTGTTGCATCGCTGGGAGTAGTATAGCGACAGCAATAGCCGCGTCAGCTTTGAATAAGGCGAATAATCAGTCGATGAATTCGCCGATTGGCTGGTCTCGCGGGAGTTCGGAATCTCTTTCCAGTTCAGCGTTCCGGAGGTCGCGACCGGTTGCGGGAGTTGCCCGTGCGGTCAAGGTGCTTGTCCATCTCCTCCCTGCTTATCGCACCGTTCCCGTCGGCATCCATCAGTTTGAAGCGCTCGATCATCGGGCCGCGCGCCTCACTCCGGGAGATTACGCCGTCCCTGTCGGCATCCATCCGGGCAAACAGCTGCTTTGCGTCAGGCTTGCGGCGTTGTCCGGATCCACCCCGTCCACCGGAGCGCGGTCGCCGGGCAAAACCTCCGCCTCCGCGGGAAGAACGCACCGTGCCGGCATCCCGGTCACGCCTGAGTTCAATTTCGTAGCGATGACTCACTGCCCTGCACCAACCCTCTTCATCATCACAGGCGTAATAAGACACCTCAAGTTGCAGCGACTGCTCAATCTTCCCGGTGCCGGAATCGATCTCAAGCAGAAACTCGCGCGGATCGATGTCCGAGGGAGCTTCAACTTTCGGGGCAACGCCTTTGCTCATGCTCAAGGTGACACCCTTCGGAGCCTTGATCTCAAAATGAAGGGGCTCCGCCAGGTTGTTCCAGTGTACCGTATGGACAGGATCGAGGTGGAAGCCGATGTGCAGCTTTCCTTTGCCGTCATTGAGTAACCCTCGATCCGCCTCGGCGCGCAGCTTGGCATAGAAAGTTTCCTTCGTGTCGCCATCCCCGTCCTTTTCCGTCACCGGTCGGACAATCACGGCCGTGACATCCCCGGGTTTCTCTACTCGAGGCACAACCCCGCTGGCGATCCTGCTTTCCGGGGCAGCCTGCGGTTTGCGGTCAAGATCAGAAGGCGAGGTGATGGTTTTTGTTTTCCCGACAAGTTTTTCCAGGTCAGTCCTCAACATCTCAGGGTCATTCCAGCTGCGCGCAACAAGAATCCGGCCTTCCGGGGAAATGATGAATTCCGAGTTGGGGCGGTCACCAAGAGCATGCTTGAGATCGTTGGACATGGTGTCTGCCAACCATGGAATCCTGGTGTCGAGTTGCCTGCGGGCGGCAGAAACGTGTTTTAGTCGCTCCCCGATCGTGACCGGTTGCACCAACCGGTCACGTTCCGGATGGGCAAGCGATTTATAGACATAGTAGAAAGCCAGTTCTTTCTTCTGCTCCCGGTAGTCGTGATGGATTGCCTCCAGACTGGAGACATTACGCAGGAAGGGCGGTCAGGTCAGGCAACCGAAGACGATCACCGCATGCCGGCCTTTGAGTTTTTCCCGAAGAGCGAAGCTGCGCCCCTCGGCGTCAAACACACTGATATCGGGAATGAGGCTGCCTGCCTTGGGCATGTTCTCTCCTCCTCCGCGGCGTCGTTCAGGATCCTGTCCTGCTGCAACAGCCTGAAAAACAAAAGTAACCAACAGCAAAATTAAAATTCGAAATCGCATCATCATTTCCATCAGTGACTAGGATGTAACCAGCCACCAGCGGCGTGGTTTTGCAGATCAGCTTATTATCGGCATTGGTCTCTGTAAATCAGCTATTTACACCTTCTGTCCTTGCCTTATCTTAATGATGACTAAGAACCAGGTTGATCACTGTCAGGAATCGCTTTTTCAGGCCGGGCTTACGGAAGCCCAGGAGTCGGAGAAGGCAGGGGTGTCCAATCACACCACAGCCATCATGAGTCATGCCTCGATTCTCACCCATGCCATTGTAGCAACAGTTCCCGTTGTCTTGCATTTGCCCTGGCCAAAGGCACCTGGCAACTGGGATCGATAGAAACCTCGAACAAGGAATCATGAAGATGAGTATTCGCCATTTCTCTCGCGGGATGCTGCCGGGCATTTCGATCGTCTGTATCCTGGTTGGCCTGATCCTTCCCGCCACGGTGTCCGCCCAGGATGCGCCCCCGAAGCCGCCTGGTGGCCGTGAGGCCGGAAAACGCCCTCGCCCGACCACCGAAAGGAGAGGTCCATGGGAGAACGACCTCCATATTCTTACATCATCCGAAGGCTTCCGCTTCACGAGTCAGAAGCGGTTCGTGGAGGGTGGTGGCGTGGCTTCCTTGATTCGCGATGCCAAGGGTATCCTGGTCTCTGCTTTCCAGTGGTTCCCCCGCGACAGGAAAGAGGACTTCGACCGTATTGCGGTCAAGACATCCACCGACAACGGCGCAACCTGGTCCACGCCACGACGGATCCGTATTGACGGGCTTCCCGAACACTACGCACGACCCTGTGATCCGACGCTGGTGCTGTTGGGCGACGGACGAATCCGGATCTACTTCACATCGGACCAGCGTGAGGGGAAACAACCCTCGAGATCAGCGGCCACATACTCGGCGATCTCGTCGAACGGCATCGATTACACCATTGAACCTGGAGTGAGGTTTGCGGTGTCCGGCAAAGCCGTGCTCGATTGCGCCGTCGCCCGATTGGGGAGGAGATGGCACTACTATGCTCCGATTCCGGGAAGTTCAAACGGAGCATATCATGCGGTATCGAAAGACGGTCTCACCTTCAAACGAAAGAAAGACGTGATGATCGAAGGTCAACGAAAATGGCTGGGATGTGCGGTGCCGACGAAGGAGGGCCTGCGCTTCTACGGATCCGGCGGGCGAGGGGGATGGTGTGCCAGGTCGTCCGATGGCTTTGAATGGACGCTGGTCGAAAATTCGAATACCGGCGCGATGGACCCGGGTGTTGCACAGACCAGGAGCGGCAATTACCTCCTGATCGGAACCGGACCAAGAAGAACGGGCCCGGGTGGGAAGCGGCCCGTCCCAGGGCGTAACAACTTCCAGCGCAAACCCGTCAATCCAGCGCCTGGATCGGCGAAAACCGGGGAGTATCACGAATTCATGCTGGGCTTCGACCAGACGAAACTCTCCCCCCACCGGATCAAACGCTACGACCCGCCAAGGTATGTCAAGTTCGGCCGCTTGATCGATGTTGCCGACGATGATGCGTGGCGTAACCGCCACCATGGCGGGGGAGATTTTTGCAGGTTGCTGTTCTTTGACGGCACTTTCTATGCCTTCCTGACTGACCATCCTCCGGGCCCCAGCAACATTTACTACGTCAGGGCCTTTGACCAATCCTGGCGTCCCACGGGTTTTGAGAAGAGGCTCACCCCGCCAGGCGAGAGAGACATTGATCAGGACATCGCCTTTGACGGGGAGTTCATCTACGAATTCGCCATGCAGCCAAGGGCGGGGCGGATCAGGAAGTTTGACAAGAAGTTCAACCTGATCGAGCAGACACCCGTATTCGATGCCGGTGAGAACGAGGTCATCCTGGACCAGAATATCGAATGCTATGGCGGAAGGATCTATGCCGGATCGGAATACCGGGAGAACAACGACCTCTGGCGCCAGGCACAACGACAAGGCGGAACGCAGAATATTCCTCCAAACGTCAAGGTCGCCAGGTCGACACATGTCAGGGTTTTCGATCGGGATCTTCGCCTCGTTGAAGAGAAAAACCTGGTAGCCAACATCACCGCTTCGGCTATCCCGAACCAGTACTGGGCGCTTGGGGCAAGCCAGTTTCGCGCCGGGAACTACCACTGCGTTGCCGCTGTCTCGGCCACTGGCAACGTCAGCCACTTCGACCGTGGGGCGAGTATCGGGGCCCGGCAACTCTTCGTCCTCAGATTTGACGAGAACCTGGAATTCGTGGATTCCAAGGGACCTCTGAGCGACACGACATGCTCCAGTTCCTGGCCTACCGGAAGCCTCTACGAGGATGGTCGCTACTACATCGTTTACTGCAGCCGCTTCCCCGGAGATGGTCATCAATACGGTCCGAAGGGGCCGCCAGCGGGCAGGCGAGTCCGTGGCATGCCGGGAATGGGGCGCATCATGTTGGGCATCTTCGACCGGAACTTCCACGAATTGGAGACGATCGCCCTGACGAGCTCAGGAGGCAACAGACCGCAACTGCTGAAGGTCGGCCATAAGTTATACGTCACCTACGATACCACCAGGGGAGAAGCCCTCATCCAGGAGCTGAGTCTCAGGGACTAGGAATTTCGACCGATCACGGCCAGGAAATTGCCTTCCCGGTCTGGTTCCTGAAGACCCAGGAACCGGGGAAGCAGGGGAGGGGAAAGGGCCTGGATGAAGCATAGGTCATCAGGACGATTGCGCAGTCAGGCAGAAAGGCGCCGGGTGTGGTGCGGGTATGATGAGCTGGAAAATCTTGCCAGGATCTCGCCCTTGCCGGTGACCCTGTTTCTTTCAGGAATGGTTTGGCCCGCGGTTTTTCTGTTTGTGCTTCCGGGGTTCCCGTTTGCTGTAATGCTCTGACTTCCTGATTATGAGATTAATCACGATGTGTCTTGTGGTGTTGACCTTGAAGGCGGCTGTGGCGGAGGGGGAGCGCTATGGATTTGGCCGTATCCTCGCCCTGGGTCCGCATGACACGCTGGTGCGGGATGAGTCGCTTCGGGTGCTTAGCGCGGATACCGTGGGTTTTGTCTATTACCAGAAAGGCAGAAAGCTTGCCGGCCGTCTGGATGATCCCTCGGCTTTCACGATCCTGGAGAAGGACCGGGTGCTCTCCGGTCACAGGGTATTGGGCCGGTTCGTCAAGTTGCACCACATGGGACACGTGCCGGAGCCCTATTTGCCGGCGACGCTTGTCGGGATCATTTATGTGAAACTTCCGAAGCCCATGATCGAAGGTGAAACCTACACTTTCAGATCCAGGGGGATTGGCAGCCGCGATATTGACGTCAGCTTCACCTGGTCATCGAAAACGGTCCTGTCTCACGCGATAAAAGTGAATCAGGTCGGCTATTTGCCGGATTCCAGGATTCGTCTGGCCTATGCGGGCAGGTGGATGGGAACCGCCGGAGCGCTCGAGTTGAAGGTGAACGATTTTTCCGTCATCGACCTCGACACCGGTCGACCGGCATTCACGGGCACGGCCAAGTTGCGTCACCGGGCGGGAGAGAAGAACGAGGGCGCTTACAAGCAGGATTTTTCCGGAGAGAATGTCTACGGTCTGGATTTTGCCGATCTGAAGAAGCCCGGATCCTATTGCATCAGTATTCCCGGGATTGGCCGCTCCTACTCCTTTCGTATTGGAGCGGCGGTGATGGCAGAGCCGCTCTTCAGCAGTATCCGTGTCCTCTACCATGCCCGCTGCGGAATTGCTCTCGAGAAGAAATACACGCCCTGGACCCGCAAGGCATGTCGGCAGCACGTGAGAATTGGCGTTTATCCCGAGTATGGTCAGCCTCTTGATTTCAAGGGCATCACCGAATTCATCAGGAAGGGCAAGGCGGATGGGACGCTGAAGCATCGCATGGTGCAGGGAGGTTATCATGATGCGGCCGACTACGACCGGCGGGCCATCCACATCCCCATCGCCCGCCAACTCTGCCGGGTATATGAGATGAACCCGGGAGCCTTTATTGATCGGCAGTTTGTCATACCGGAATCAGGCAATGGTCTGCCGGACATTCTCGATGAGGCCTCTTTTCTGCTGAGTTATTACCTGGAAACCCAGTGGCCTGATGGCGGAATCTCCGGGGGGAGTGAGGGAACCGGTCATCCCTTCAGCGATGCGTATCCCGGGAATGCCTGGCGTAGCAATACCGATAACGAAAGTGTTGAATACATCATGCGCCCGGTGAGTGGCTACAGCTGTTTTGCCTTCGCCGCTTCCGCCGCCAGGCTGGGTCGCATTCTCGGGAGCCTGCCCGGGGGGAAGAAGCGGGGTCGCCAGCTTGTCGAGGCGGCGGAGCGGGCCTTCGCATGCGGGATGAAGCGATTCCCCCCGGAAAAATTGCCGGAGGAGATCCGTGTTGCCGAGGCGGCAGCTGAGCTCCTTCACGCGACAGGTGCGCTTCGCCATGCCGCGGCCATTGATCGCCTGCCCACGATCAAGAGCGCCAAGATCGATTATCTCAGCAATATCAGCCTTGCCTATACCTTCAATACCCTGCCTCCCGATCTGCCCGGTCTTGACGATGCCTTCCGGCGCAAACTCAAGAAGGGTTGCATGGACGCGGTAGACTGGGCGGTGAACTCCTTCACTCTCAAGAAGGGCTATATTCATTTCAAGCATCCATGGGCTCCGGTTGGCAACGGCACAGCGTCCACGGCACAGGCCTGGTGGATGGCGCTTATGTGGAAGATGACCGGGGATCGGAAGTATTACGATCTGCTGTGCGCCTCCGCCGACGTGGCCCTCGGGGCCAATCCCATGGGGCAGGTGCAATGTTCCGGCCTGGGACAGCGGCATCTGCTGCATCCGGAATACCTCGAGTCGATGAATGACGATCTTGAGGAATACCTGCCGGGAATCTGGGTCTACGGCCCATCGAGCGGCAGGAGCTGGATTACCGGTATCTACCCGCCGACCCCCGCCGTGGAGGCGATTCCGCCCTTGTATTCCTTCTACGACGTGGACCAGTGGCCGGGGCAGACGGAGTTTACAGTCAGTGAAACCATCGCTCCGGCGGTTGTGATGTTCGGGGCCCTGGCACCGGAAAAACCGCGACCTTACACGGGATTGCTGCCCGATCCCCGTTGAGTTTGTGACCTGGGTGCCGGGAGATCGTTTTCCGGAGCCGGTTTCCTGGAGGTCCGGGAAAGCGGGGACTCATGAGTTCTATTCATCCGGTGCAATGCGCCGGAACCCTTGATTCCCGGCAGGGGAGGGGATCAGAGTTCACGGATCCTCAGGAAAAGGCGGTCCGGTGGATCGGGATCTGGCCAGTAGTTAAAGCTGGTGGAATCGCCGCCACTGGGAACCGCATTATCAACCACCTGCCAGATCTTCAAGTCGGTCGAGGACTCCACCAGATAGACCATGCCCGGGTTCGAGCTCCAAGTACACAACAGGGTTCCACTCAGCGCATGACGACGGATCGAAGTGATTATGAGTGGGTTGGGTGGATAGGACCCGATGAGCTGGATCCCCACCATTGAAACGCCGTGAAAATTTGAATGCGAATCGAGCATCTGCGGGGTGATGGTCAGGGTGTCCAGAGTGATGTCCACGAATTTGAGATAGTTGCCCGCGACACTCGCATCGGTGCGGATAAAGCCCCTGTTGGGATCATAAACCGAAATGCCCGCCGTGTTGGTGAAACGCGAGTTGAGCGTCCGGTATCCACTGTTGGCCACGCGATCTGCAGCGGAGGGTAAGCTGCCGAAGGTGCCCGCTCCGCTCAGATACATGTTGCCGTAGCTTCCGGAAGTGAAGCCGATACCGGTGCCAATATAGATGTAGACATCGTATGTTGTTCCAGCGGCGGCATGGCACCCGGTAAGCTCAATTGCCGCGTAAGGATGTGGATCGCTGCTTGAATCAAACGGGGAGGGGCCCTTGCCCTTCATCATGCGGGAATTCGCGTCGTCGTTCAGGATTGAGCTCGCATTCCTGCCATCCCACGCGCGGTAACTGAGACCGAGAGAGGTTGCTTCGTTCCTCGAGTTATGGATGACCTGGGCAATCGTGGTCGTTCCGTTTTGATTTGGCGTGTAGGGAACATTGTTCCAGTTCGGGCTGGCAATGACCCCCGCGATTTCATCCGAGCCGAGGTCAAACTGGCCGACAGGATCAGTCATGCTGATGCTGATGACTCCCGGGAATGCTGCGGTCAGCGGTAACGCCACCGCCGCGATGAGCAGGTTTGGCAGATTCAATTTCATGAGAGCTGCAAGGCTACCTCAGGCAAATTGCTTTTTCAACCTGTTGCCGGGAAATCGATTTTCCTGGCCGGTTTTCCGGGAGTCCAGCAGCCCGGCACGTTCCTTTTCCCGATCGAACGAGCAAGGGTTCAATGCCTTCGGCCTGTTACCTGGGCAGAGCCGCAGGCCGGGCATCGAGGACGGTAAAGAGAAGATCCTGCTTATTCAGTTCGAAGATGCAGGCGATTTTTCCGTTGGGTAGCACCGCAATGTCGCTGTAGCCATAAGGTCCCTGGTAGATCAGCTTCTTCCAGGGCCAGGTCCTGCCGTCGTCATAGCTCGCAAACAGAGTTCCACGTCCTCGCACGGTTGGCAGTCCCGGGCCGGCAAACAGGATGATACCCGGGTCGGCGTTCTCCGGGTCGGTGAGTCGCGCCGTTCCTCCCTGGCAGCTCGGACAGGGTAACTCGGAGATGAATCGCGAGGTCCCCTCCTTGAATTCTGCACCTCCGCGGGTCAGGACAGCGCCCCCCCGATTCGGTCTTCTCCCACCTCTCCCGCCCGGTGAACGCATGTTGAGCATCACGTCGCCGTCCGAAAGTTCCACGCACGTTGCTTCGTTGTAGGGTCCGTTCGGCGAGGCGGCCCCGACCGTCCACGTCTTGCCGTGATCGTCGCTGTAAACCACGTAGCCGCATCCTTCACCGTAACACGGCGCAATGAGACGACCCTTGTGCGGCCCCTGCCTGAGCTGGATGCCGTGCCCCGGCCCGGTCAGCATCCAGCCGAAACCCTCCGGCAACCATTCGGCCATCGGGATCGCTCTTGCATTGGACCAGGTCATTCCGTCGTCGTCGCTGTGAACGATCACCACCTTCTGATCTCCTGCATGCACACGGCCCGAGGGGTTTCGGTGGTTGATCAGAAAAATGCGACCGGTCTCGTGATCGACGATCGGAACCGGGTTGCCATTCTTGTGGTCCGGAAACTTACCGTTGCTCGTGTCAATTTCCGGTCCCCAGGTCCTGCCGTTGTCCTCGCTCCGTTTTGCCACCAGACGGATGTTACCCCAGTCGAATCCACTGGCCCGTGCTTCGGCGAAGGCAAGAAGTGTTCCCTTCCCTGTGACTGCCAGTGCCGGGATGCGGTAGACTGCCGCCTTGCCCGGTGCGTAGTTGCGTCCTTTGATCCGGGTGGCCAGGTAACTGTTATCACTCTGCCGGGTGACCGTTTCCTGGGGGTTGCCAGTTCCGTCAAAGAGTGTCGTGATCGGAGCGGCGGATTTGTATTCGGTTTCCAGCCTGGCGCTGAACTTTTCGGCCGTCATCCTGATCATGGTGAAGTCCGGGCGGCTCTCCAGGGGATGGGCCTGGAAGATGAGATTCACTTCGGGGTCGATCTTCTGCTCATTGATCTTTTCTCCATCGACGGTGAAGGTGAGCACCGCGCCGACCCGTTTGACCGACATGGTGTGAAGCTTGCCGTCGTTGATGTCGACGGTCGCAGGCCCCTTGAATGGCTTGAGGGGCAACGTCATTCTGTCATCCCAGACGATGAATTCGGAGCCTTTGCCCCAGCCCCCGATCCGACCCCGGTCTTTAAGGAAAATAAATGGCCCGCGTCCGCCCCCCCTGTTGCCGTAATCGGCCTGCCGTGTCCGGAAAACCATGGTGAACTCGCAATCACCCAGGGCCGACTTGATCGGCGCGAAATTGATGAGGTTCCTGGGTCCCTTATCGAGCAGGAAGACGCCGTCGACCGTTTGGCCCTTTCGTTCCGCCCAGTCCTTCCAGAACGGATTCTTGACCGGATCGATGTCGGTCTGCTGCATGTTCTTTTCGACCGGTTTGCCTTCACGGAGGAGGTAGATCTCTTCGGCGCCAGCGACGGTCGGGGCAGCAGGCAGCACGATGGCTGCCAGCATCGATGATGAGATTGCAATGGTTCTCTTCATGATCTCTTTCCGTTGGTGGGGACAACGATGCTGCCATCACTTCTTCCCGATCGGAACGTCGAAGTAGTTTTTCATCTCGTGGCAGGCCATACCCCACTCACCGAGAACATCCCAGGAGTCGAGATGGGTATGCATGGCGACCGATTCAAGACCACGGCCGCCACGAGCGGCCGCATCGGCATCGATCCGGCCACGGGCCAGCTTGGCGTCGTATACCAGTTGCCACTGATACCAGATGGTGCTTCTCGATGGATACACCGTTTGAAATGCCGCACCCCATTTGGTGTCAGGGTCGCCGTACCAGCGTCCCTTGGCGCTGACGAAGCCAAAATGTTCCGCCGTGGACATTCCAGTGTAGCCAGGTCTGCCCGTGTAGGGAAAGGCCAGTCGACGATTTCGCATGTTTAACACACGCTGTGCGGCGTGGATCCGCACCTGCAGGTACTGGTCGGCGGTGTAGCTGGTTGGGTGCGTATAGTAATTGAGCATTCCGGCACGACCACCCCGCTTGTGTTCAAGCAGAGCACGTCGAATCTCTGACAACGAATTTCCGATTCCGGAATGACAGTGGACATACATGTTGTGTCCACGTGGCGGGGGCTGGTGAGTGCGGGCAAGTTCGGCGAGTTCAGTCACCGGCGGCCAGGTGTGATCGACCAGATTGCCGTATCTCTTCTTCTGTTCAACCGTCAGCGGGTTCCAGGCCATCATTTTGAAACCGAGAACCCGGCCCCAGTTCGAACCGTCAGGCAACCAGGCATCAGGCCAGCCCGGTCGGTACTCCATGAGGTAGTTTCCGGTCAGGGTGTGATGTGATGGCGACCAGGCCCGGGCCAAGGCCTTCCATTGCGCCAGTGACTCTGGATTGAGCTCCTTCTGGCGGACCTGTTCGTGCCAGGCGTAAGCACGGCGCAGGAGATCCATGTGGGCTTCGTCGCCGTCCATCAGGTAGAGCCAGATCAGCAGGGGGCCGACCCCGCGGGTCAACGCCCGCGGATAGGGTAATTCGATCTCGTACTGCCGCGCCCGGACCGGCCGGGCCTCGTCGTTGTATTGCTCGCACCAGCCGACCACGGGCTCTTCTCCCATCCGGGCTCTGGCGATGAATTCGCCGATCTCGTGCAGTCTGTCGATATACTTTTTGTCTCCGGTGAGGTGATAGGCCATCACCATGATCTGAAAGGGGTCGTTAGTCGCACCGTCATTGAAGGAGGTGCCGTGATAGACGCCCGTGTTGCCGGATCTGCCACCGCCGAACGCCCACTGATCGCCCCAGCCACCACCCGGTCTCCTGATGGAAAGAAGGACATCGGCACAGCGCACGGCCGATTCAAGATACTTCTTGTCGCCGCTCAGTTTGTAGGCGTAGAGCATGATCCAGAACGGGCGGGTTGTATATCCGTCCTGTATCCGGATGAAGCGATCACCTTTGCCGGGCCACGGCCAGTGACCTCGCGGCCACTGGGATCCGAGAATCAGGTCAGCGCACTTCAGGCCCGCATCAAGATGCTTTTTCCCACCGAAGATCTCGTAAGCCCGGAAGAAGCCGACTGCGGCGTTCCTGAGTCGCTGGACGTCTTCACCGGTGTAGGAGTGAATCGCGGTTACCGGTTCGATCTGACCATCCAGCCAGGTGACGATTTCGGCTTCGATTCGGTGAAGCAGTGCCGGATCGGCCCATTTCTGGCTTTCCCGAACCTCGATCCTCGCCAGGAGCGTATCCAGTTCCTTCTGTCCTGCCCCCCGCTCGCCATCCGTCAGTTCGCCGTAATCAACGGTCTCGCCACCGAAAAGTTGCCTTCGTTCCTGCCATGACAACCCCCTGTCGGTGAGGGCATCGTAGGACAGGTCCCCGTAATGCCCGGTCTCCCTGTCGATCACAAGCGGTGCCTCGGTGCGGGCGGAAAGCCCCCCGAGGGGCAGCACGACGAGGGACAGGGCTGGCAGTATTTTTCGTGCGACGTTCTTCATGATTTCAATCTCCAGATATGTTGCATGTTGGTGTCTGGGGGTGCCGCGGTCAAACTTGGGGAGTTGTCAATTCCGGTCCGCAGATGGTTTTCCGGGAGGGGCCGGGAGAATGGTGAAGCCAAGATTGCTCTTACCGTCACGGATGATTCACAGGTCCCCGGCACTTGACGCTCGGTAGCGCCATGGTGGTCAAGGCAAGCAATGATGGTGCGATGATCTTCTTCATGGTCTGTGACCTGCCGAGGAGTGAGGTTGCCTTTCCGGATTTCAGGATAGAGATCTTTCCTCATCACACAGTTCCCTTGCCAAGGTAATAGAACAGCGGGATTGAACATCCACCGGCAGATGAGCGGGGGGCAGGATCGTGAAGCCAGGATTGAAGAGGGAACGAAATATCGATCCGCAGGTGAACAGAATCTTGGCACTGCCAGCCATTTGCGGTAGGGGAGGGGAGATGAAAGCGCCTGCTTCCCGGATTGCCATGCTTGCCATCGTTCCGGCCTTGGCCGCCCCGCCGCTACATGCCGCTGGCATAGATGATCTGGTTTATGAAATCAGGGGTGATGCGGTCACTATCAATAGTTGTGACAGGGCCGCCTCGGGTGAACTGGTTATTCCTCCGGAGATCGAGGGAAAGCCGGTGACGTCCATTTTCTTTGAAGCCTTCATGAACTGCCAGTCTTTGACAGAGGTGGTTGTTCCCCAGGGAGTGGGAAGTATCAACAGGGGAACCTTCGCTCATTGCCACAACCTGCGCAGTGTCGTCATCCCGGAGAGTGTCACTTCCATCCGGGCGGGGGCTTTCGCTTATTGCAGTTCACTGGTAAGTGCGGATCTCCCGGACAACCTGCGCAATCTCGAACGTGATGTCTTCCTGAATTGCACCAAGCTGCCGAGCATGAGAATTCCCGACCGAGTGAGATATCTTAGCACCGGAGTCTTCGCTCATTGTCACAACCTTGCGAACGTTATTCTGCCGGAACGAATGACGGGAATTGGGGATAATGCCTTCTATGAATGCCTGGCTCTGCCGGAGATCAACATCCCGATCAATGTGGCATCAATAGGTCTGGAGAGCTTCATGCACTGCGAGAGCCTGGCAAGCGTGAGAATTCCCGAGTCGGTTACCGGGCTTGGGAATGGTTGCTTTGCCTTCTGCAGGAACCTGGGGAGCGTGATGTTTGAGGGAGATGCCCCGGAACTGGGGGGAGCCGGCGTATTTTTTGGGCTACCTGCCGGAGCGACGGTGACTCATGCTGCGGGTGCGGCGGGATTTCAGGGGAACAGTTTTGGAGGGCTCGCCGCAGTGGAAGGGGAAGTGCCTGACCTGAATCCCACAATGGCCAGAATCATGATGACGGTAAACCCGGACATGAACGGGTCAGAAACAACCTGGGAGGTGACGGATGAGAGCGGCCGGGTCCATGGATCCGGTGGACCCTATTTCGATTTTTCCTCCAAGCCGGAGGTGTTCAGGTTCCTTGTTCCCTATAATCAGATTCTCAGGCTCATGGTCCATGACGCCCAGGGTGACGGCATGAGTAATATCGGCGGGATCGGGATTCATCTGGGAACCTGGAGTTTGAGCCATGGCGCCACGGTGCTGGCTTCCGGTGGCGGGCCCTTTGGATTTGAACAATTCGCAGCGGTCACCATCCCGGGGCCGGTGGAATTAGCCATCATCAGGGTAACAGGAGAAGGAGCCTCCGGAGAGTTGACAGCTTTCAGTATTACCTTTGCCTCCAATGAAGGATGGACCTATGCCGTTGATCGTTCGCACGACCTTGGAGCATGGGAGCCTCTCTCCACCAGCATCACTGGTGAGGAAGAGACCACACTATTCACCGATAATGACCCGATTCTTGACGGCGAGGGGGCATTTTACAGGGTACGGGTGGTGAGTGACTAGAAGGAGGAAACCAGGGATCGGCATGAGTCGGTCCGGCCGGAAAATTGTATTTTCCAGGGCGGTCCTGGGGAAGACCGGGAACCGGGCAGGGAGGAGGAACAGGGTCGATCCCATTCCTCTAGGAAAAGAATGGGGAGGTGTCCCGGTCGCGGTAGACAACGGCCCGCCAATTCTCTTACATGGGGGAGGGGGCAGCGTCTGGCACGGATATTCACCTTTCCCCGGTCCCTGATCGGCAGTTACTCGTCATGATCCTCGAATTCAAGGGGGCCACTGGCCATCGGAAAGGAGGGGCTACTCCCGTCCAGCAACTCGGCCACCGTCACATCACGGAAGACCGATTCGATAAGAGCCATTGAATCATCGATCTTCCTATGCATCGGGCACAGGCAGGTCCCATGTTCCTTGATACCCAGCGGGCAACTCCGGATTCGCTCGATTGGATCCACTGCCTCCAGAATCTCCAGGATCGTCAGGTTTTCCGGATCCCGGATCAGCGAGAACCCTCCGCTGCTACCTCGCTGGGCCGATAGAATACCCGCCTTAGTGAGAGCCTGAAGGGCTTTGATCAGGTATCCCGGCGGCGTTTTCGCCCCTTCGGCAATCTCCCGCAGCTTGAAGGTTCCTCCCTTTCTCTGGCCCAGCCACACCGCACCACGTAGTGCGTATTCGGAGGCATCGGAGAGTAACTTCATGGAACTGGATGGAAATATATTGACGACAAGGAGGCTTTTGTCGAGGATGAATACATCAAAGCATGAAAGCATTAAATGAATGAACGAGCCAAACTGCCTTTTGGCGACTTTTCCGCAGTAACCAGCGGCCGGATCTTTCCAGTCCAGGCAGAAATCCTTGTTCCGAAAGCTTCGGGTGAGCCCCCAATTCACCGCGAACTGACCAACGCATCCAACCAGTAACCAACCCACACCTCTCACCAAGCCATGCTATCAAAATCACAAGCTCGTACCTTTTTCCTCGGTGGGACGGGGGTCTTCACCGCCGCCTTCCTAGCCCTGACGGTGGACTCCATGCGCCAAGTGCCCGCCCTTACCAAGGCAGAAAACCTCACCGAAGAGGTGGTCGCGGGTAAAGGCATCTGGGAGTCCAACAACTGCATGGGTTGCCACACCCTCTTCGGGGAGGGGGCCTACTATGGTCCGGAACTGACCAAGGTGGTTGAAAGACGGGGTAAACCGTGGCTGCGGCTGTTTCTCAAGGATCCGCAGAAGATGTTTCCCGGCGAGCGCAAGATGGTGAACTACAACTTCAACGAGGAGCAGATCGAGCATGTCATCTCTTTCCTGGAATGGTGTGGGGAAGTTGAACTCAATGGCTTTCCAGCCAAACCGCCTCTTGGTCGCGTGACTGTCCCGACCACCGCCGGTCCCTCGGGGGTGCAGCAACCGGAGATGTTCAAGACCATCTGCATCGCCTGCCATGCCGTCGGCGGAGTGGGTGGCAAGGTTGGCCCCACTCTCGATAATGTCGGTGGCAAAATGGATCGCGAGGCGTTCAAGGCATGGATCAGTGACCCCCAGAAAATCAAACCCGGTACCGCCATGCCGAAGATTCCCATGACACCGGAACAACTCGAAGAAGTGATAGACTACCTCCTCCGTCTTTCTCCGGAAAAATAACACCCACGCACCCGATAATCCAACCGATCCATATCATGAAATTCCGGACTCAAAAAATCGCATACTGGTTCTTCGCGCCGGCCCTTCTTCTGCTGGTGCTCCAGATCGCCTACGGTTTCATCATGGGCTTCGCTCACATGGGGTATGACGGCCTGCATGAAATCATTCCCTTCAACACCGCGCGCGCGGTGCACACGAACCTCCTCGTCGTCTGGCTCCTCCTCGGCTTCATGGGGTCCGCCTACTTCATCATCCCGGAGGAAGCGGATCGCGAGCTCGCCTGGCCGAAGATCGCCTATCTGCAGCTCATATCCTTTCTTCTCGTCGGGGTCACGGCCGTGGTTTGTTACCATCTGAATATCTGGGAGGGGCGCAAGTTTCTCGAGATTCCGCGACCGCTCGACTATCTGGTCGTCGTTAACGTCCTCACTTTCCTCGCCAATATCGGCTGGACGATCTGGAACGGTAAACGCTTCACCACCACCTCCATCGTGCTCTATATGGGCTTGCTGTGTGCGGCGCTGCTCTACCTTCCCGGGATGATCAGTTTTGATAACCAGACCCTCGATTCCTTCTATCGCTGGTGGGTCGTTCACCTCCGGGTGGAGGGTGTCTGGGAGCTTATCATGGGGGGCATTCTCTGCTTCCTCCTCATCAAGCTCACCGGCGTCGATCGCGAGATCGTGGAGAAGTGGCTCTATATCATCGTTGGTCTCACCTTCATCTCCGGCATCCTGGGCACCGGTCACCACTACTACTATATCGGCGTGCCCAAATACTGGCTCATCGTTGGCGGCATCTTCTCCGCTCTTGAACCGCTCGCTTTCCTTGGCATGGCCGCCTACGCCGTGGCGATGGCCAGGAAGGGAGGGCGCAAGCATCCCAATAAAACCGCCCTGACCTGGACGCTCGGCTGTGCAATCATGGCATTCGTAGGGGCCGGCTTTCTCGGCATCGCCCACACCATCCCGCAGGTGAATCTCTGGACGCATGGCACGCTGGTCACCGCCATGCACGGCCACCTCGCCTTCTGGGGGGCATACGCGATGATTGTCCTGGCCATGATAGCCTACGCCATGCCGCTTATGACCGGTCGCAGGCTCTGGGACACCGCATCCTCGATCTACGGATTCTGGATATCGAATATTGGCATGGTGGCAATGACTGGAGCCTTTGCGGTCGCTGGTATCAGTCAGGTCGTGCTCGAACGTCGCATCGGTATCGACTTCCTGAAAACACAGAAGGAGATCGAACCTCACTTCCTGGGACTGGTCCTCGCCGGCATCCTCTTCACCGTCGGCATCCTCCTCTTCGTTCTCAACTTCATCCGTTACGGCAAACCCACCGACGAAGCGCTCGGGCAGGATGAAAACTAACCAGACAATGCTTGCCGAATCCGTTCCGTCCCTGGACCAGGTTCGGGAGAATGGTTCTGATGCATCCGCCAAGATCGCCTTTTACCTGCCCACAGGTAACGAGGTTGATCTCTGCATTCACGCTTACCGCAGCAGGATCCCACTCATGCTCAAGGGGCCGACGGGGTGCGGTAAAACGCGTTTCATGGAGCATATGGCCCGGCGCATCGGCCGTGAACTCATCACTGTTTCCTGCAACGAGGACACGTCTGCGACTGACCTGCTGGGCCGCCATCTCATCCGGGGCGGAGACACGGTCTGGACCGACGGTCCGGTCACTCGCGCGGTACGGACCGGTGCCATCCTCTATCTTGATGAGATCGCCGAAGCCCGTGCCGACGCGATCGTGGTGATCCACTCACTGACTGACCACCGACGTGAGATCTTCCTCGATCGTACCGGTGAGTCCATTCAGGCCTCCGACGACTTCATGGTGGTCATCAGTTACAACCCCGGTTACCAGCGCAGCTTGCGTGAACTGAAACCCTCCACCCGTCAGCGCTTCGCTTCCATCACGTTTGGTTATCCGAATGAGCGGGAGGAAATCCGTATCGTCGCCCACGAGGCGGAGATAGACGCCGCCACGGCCAAGAAACTCGTGGGTATCGCGACAAAGATCCGCCAACTCACTGAACTTTCCCTGCTGGAGTCCGTCTCAACCCGACTCCTCATCGCCGCGGGAAAACTCATTGCCTCCGGAATTCCCCCGCGAGCGGCCTGTATCGCCGCCATCGCCGAACCCCTGGACGATGAGGCAGAAACCATCGCCGCCATCAGGCAACTTATCGAGATCAGCATCTGACCGTGACCAATCTGGAAGCACGTTGTTCCGAAACAGATTCCGATGTTCGAATGGGAAGAAAGTACCTTTCTTGGTTTCAAATCGCTCTACCAGCGTTTTGTCACCAAACCTCGGCAACGCGAGCGCGAAGCACGGCGGGTCAACCTGAGCGACCACCGCTCCGCTTTCGTCCTCCTGGCCCGTATGCTGTCCGGACAGGATCTTGGTGTCTTTGAAACGGAGAACCCTATCCTCTACACCCGGGACCGCATCTGCCTGCCTCCTCACTTCGATGAAGCCGCCACCCCCGGGGCCAATCTTGAACTCTACGAGCTCAAGACCATTCTCGCCGCCCTGGCCCACCGCGACCAATGGCAAGGGAACTGCGGGGGGTTGGAGGCCTACGCAGCGGAGCTTGCCCACGAGTTTCCCCGTCTCCCCGACAAGATTTCGGCGGTTGAACACCACCTCCTCCCGGATCCCGACGAAGAGATCACTCTGTGGCAGATTCTCGGTGCATCCGGGGGGGGCGTTGGCGCTGACAGGGAGGTCACCACTCCTGTCCCCGTGGAACCGGCCGGGTCACAGGAGGACGTTACCACCGAGATCGAAGGCAAGGGGCAGATGCACGTGGAGGTCCTGCCTGACACGGGAGACGATGGCCATGGCGCGGACATGCCCATCCACACCTTTGAGAAAACCGAGTGCCTCGAAGAAACCAGCGGACTCTCGCGTAAGAAGGACAGTGACGACGAGCTTGAGGATCACGAGGAAGCACTGCGGGAAGTCGAAATGAAGGAAGTCATCCGTTCCCCGGAACGTCCCCGTTCCATCTATCGAAGTGATATCATCCTAGACGGCTTCAGCCTTGAGATTGATGACGAAGGACCGGCCAAGGGCATCCCGTATCCCGAGTGGGATTATCGCAGGCGAGAATACCGGAACGACTGGTGTTGCCTCCAGCAGACCCGTAACCGGAAGCAGGACCCGGAGTGGTGCGCTGCTATCGAGCGAAAACACGCCTCCCTCATCACCAGTCTCAAGCGCCAGTTCGCGGCGATCACATCCGATTTTCTCAAGCTCAAACGTCAACCAACCGGCGACGACTTCGACCTGGATGCAATCGTGGATGCCCAGGTCCTCCTTCGCGCCGGTCATGCCCCGGGGGAAGCCATCTACCTCAACCGTAAGAAGGATATTCATGATGTCTCCGCCATCCTGCTGCAGGACCTGAGCTTCTCCACCGATGCCTGGATCGACGATGCCCGTGTGCTCGACTCCATCATGGAGACCGTCTATTGCCTCGGCGAAGTCATCGAGGACGGCATTGAGTCGTTTGCCGTTGCAGGATTCTCTTCCAACACCCGCCGATCATGCCGGTTTGAAATCATCAAGGACTTCGACGAGCCATGGGCACGGGCCAAGCCCCGCTTCGGTTCTCTCCAGTCGGAAGGATACACCCGTATCGGTCCGGCTCTGCGGCACGCCCAGGAACTTCTTCTGAACCAGCAGTCCTCACGGAAAGTCATCATTCTCGTCACGGATGGAAGACCCTGTGACTACGATCGCTATGAGGGAACCTATGGCATCCGTGACGTCCGCAAGGCGATCGAAACCGGCAAGATCCACGGTCTGCAAACCCACGCCTTCGCCATTGAGAAGCAGGCCACCGAAACATTTCCCATGATGTTCAGTCGTGACCACTTCGACGTCGTTCAATCACCAGTCCATCTTACCCGCCGCATGAGCAAACTCTTCGCACGACTTGTCGCCAGTTGACTGTCGCCATTCCTCGCATCATCGATGTCGCCCACCTGCCTCCGTCACATCCTCAGATGCGCAGAGCCTCGACTTCGTTTCGTGCAACCTTGATGAACACCTCGTCGAGGTCCCTGCCGCTGAAACGCTCCTTGATTTCCGCCGCAGTGCCTTCGGCCAGAATGGAACCTTCGTGAAGGAAAATGATTCGGTCGCAGACGACCTCGATGTCCTTCATGTTATGACTGGTATACAGAATCGCGGTCGAGCGTTCGCGCTGTGTGCGCCGAACGAGAGAGCGCACTTTGTCCGCGATATCCGGATCGAGGGAGGCGGTCGGCTCATCAAGGAGAAGGAGTTCAGGATCGTTAAGGAGGGCCTTGGCGAGATTGACGCGGGTGCCTTCACCGGCGGAGAGGCGACCGGTGACACTCTCACGCAGGTGAGCGATCCCGAGCATTTCGAGAAGTTCGTCAATCTTGTCTCCGGGATTCTTCACGCCGTAGAGGCCTGCGAAAACACGCAGGTTCTGCCGAACCTTGAGATTGGACGGGAGATTCGCGTAGGTGGTGCAGAAATTGGTCCGCTTGAGGATTTCAATGCGGTGTTTCTGCAGGTCCTTGCCAAAAACAGTGATGGTGCCCTCGTTCGGAATAGTGAGGCCGAGGATCATGTTCATCACGGTCGTCTTGCCCGCGCCGTTCACACCGAGGAGTCCGATCACTTCACCCGCCCGGACTTCCAGGTCCAGGTCATCCACCGCCACGAGTTTTCCAAAGCGCTTGGTGAGGTTTCGGATCTGAAGGAGAGATTCTGGCATCTGGAGAAAGGATTCAGTGGACGGGGGCACTGGCTAGGAGAGGAGCTTGGATCGGATCGAATCAGTCACCTGCTTCGGGTTTGCCTTTCCCTTCGAGGCTTTCATCACCTGGCCGGTAAGCCAATTAACGAGCTTTTCGTTGCCACCCTGGATCTCGGCCACTTTGTCCGGGTTGGCGGCGATGGCTTCGGCGATAAAAGCATCGATCGCGTCGGTATCGGCCGGTTCAAATCCCATTTCTGCGGCGATCTCGGCGGGATCCCGCTCGGGGCTTTTCCACAGCACTTCAAAGACTTCCCTGGCCTGGTTGTTTGAGATGGTGCCAGCTTCGATGAGATCGACAGTGCCAGCCAGTCGTTCGGGGGAGACGGGTGAAGCCGAGGGAGCAAGGTTGTCGTCGTTGAGATGCCTGAGAAGCGTGTTGATGACCCAGTTCGCCGTCTTCTTGGGTTTGGCCTGCGATGATTTGACTGCGGCTTCGAAGTAATCGGCAAGGGCTCGATCGGAAGCAAGGACGTTGGCATCGTAGTCGGTAATCTCGTAATTCTGTTCGAAACGGGTCGCCTTTTCGGCCGGGAGTTCGGGGACATGCTGGCGCATGCGTTCGACAATATCTCCGGAACGCACGGGAAGGAGGTCGGGATCAGGGAAGTAGCGGTAGTCGTGCGCATCTTCCTTGCCACGCATGAATTCGGTGACGCCGGTGTCATCATTCCAGCGCCAGGTGGCCTGAACGTGGGTGCCGCCCTCTTCCAGAACGTCGATCTGGCGCTCAATTTCATGATGGAGGGCGCGACGGACCGCGGAGATCGAATTCATGTTCTTGAGTTCGATCTTGGTGCCCAGTTCATCGGTGCCTTTCTTGCGGACGGAGACATTGACGTCGCAGCGCAGTTGGCCCTTTTCCATGTCGGCGTCGGAGATGCCGCCATAGATCAGGATCTGCTGGAGGGTCTTGAGGTAGGCGAAAGCCTCTTCGGGGGTTTCGATTTCCGGTTCCGAGACGATCTCCATCAAGGGTGTGCCGGCCCGGTTGAAATCGATCACGCTGGCATTTTCCAGGTGGGTGGATTTCGCCACGTCCTCCTCAAGATGGATGCGGGTGAGTCCGATTTCCCTGCCCGGGTTGGCGATGTTTTTCTGGTAATCCCGGGGGTAGTTGTGATCGGAGAGGGGCACCGCTCCGCCGAGACAGAGAGGCAGATCAAACTGCGAGATCTGGTAGTTCTTGGGCATGTCCGGATAGAAGTAGTTCTTCCGGTCCCACTTGGAGATCTCCGGTGTCTCGCATTCGAGGAGGAGGCCGGCGAGGACGGTCTGCTCGATGGCGGCTTTGTTGAGGACAGGCAGGGAACCGGGCAGGCCGAGACAGGTGGGGCATACGTTGGTGTTGGGTTCCTCCCCGAAGCTGGTCCGGCATCCGCAGAACATCTTGCTGCTGGTGTCGACCTGGCAGTGAACCTCAAGACCGATGGTGGCAATGTAATCCTCGTGCATCAGGGGCAGTGGTAAATTGTCCGACCGGGCCGTAGCAACGTTTGGCAGAAGGCAGAGGGGCAGGAGTTAGTCCTTCGCCTCCCCGGTCCCGATGAGGCCAATCGCTTTTTCGATATCAAGCCCCTCAAGTTGCTCCTCGGCTTCCTGGCTGGCCTCCTTGATGAAATCGGAGTGAAGGAGTTGCGAGTAGTGTCCTTCTTCATAGAAGGTCTTGAGTTTGGTGCTCTGCTTGACGAGGAGGGTGTTAATCTGCGTCTGCAGGGCCGCCTCTTGAACGTCCTTGGTCAGGTAAGCGCGGGTGAAGGCCTGCTCGTTCTCAATCAGGATGGTGAGTTTGGAGAGGTTGGCCTGGGAACGGTTGTTGAGGAAATCCAGCTGCTCCTCGTGGAACTGGCCGATAGCGCTGGTGTCGAGGCCTCGTTTCAACCTGGAGAAGATTGGCTGAGAGGGGCGTTTGGCTTCCCGGTTCTCGTTCGTGGTGGCATTGAGCCAGTCCTTGTTCTGGATGGCTTCCCGTAGCCAGGCGAGCTCAGAGAGGGTGCCGTTGTAACGGACACCCACCAGACAGAACCAGACGAAGGCTGCTCCCATGACAAAATCGAGCATGCCTCCGAGGGGGGCGATTTTCCTGGCCTTGCCGTTCTTGGAACCAGCAGGACTGAGAAAGATCCCGAAAAGGGCTCGCGCCACGAAGAAGATGGCGAGGCCGAGGATGATTCCCACCGCGGCGGACATCCAGGGATCGGGATTCTCGATGAGAGTGGCGGCGAGGTAGGCTCCGTTCCTGAAGCCCCAGAGGCTCGCGAGGATGCCGGCTGAGAGCGCGATCAGTCCGAAGGTCATGCGGACGAACCCCTTGATGAGGCCGATGACAATGAAGATGATGATAATGATACCTATGACTCCGAAGATCGAGATATCGAAGGATGTGATCGCTAGCATTTCAGGGGGATGAAACCGGTTAATGTTGTGCTGAGGATTCCAGTCCGCATTGGGTTATCTGGCGAAGGAAGTGGTCGTAGGTGACAAGGAGCTTTTCCGCCGGAGGGTGTGATTCCGTCCTGCAGTCTGGTTGTTCCGGAGGTGAACCTTGATATCCTTTTGCTCACCAGATTCAAGCGTCACAGTGTTTCTGTGGTTTGCAGCCCGAAACGTGATGCTGCTTGTCTCGTTTTTTATTTCATTCACCAAGGTTTTTTCCGGAATCTTGATTCCGCTGGTCTTGGTTTCCTCGCGAATGATCGCGACGGCATTGATGAACGGTGTCTGCTGGAGGGTGGGAGCCTCGGTTTTCGCCACCAGGTCTATCACCAGGCTTGAGTCGATGTTGATGGAAAATTCTCTCCAGATGCCATGCTCTGGCCTGCCGGATTCCCTGACGATGTCGAAATCGGTAAGCACGGTTTCCCCGTTGAGAAGGACATCAAAAACACGCTGCCCGGGAACATCACCGGGGGGAGCGGAAAATCCCAGGCGTATTCTGTAACGTCCTTTTCCATCACCGGGCGTGGTCACAGGCACCGTGCATTGGCTCATTCCGCGAACAGCGGAGGTGAAAACAAAATGCGTGTCGGCATCACCTTCCGGGATAGCTTGCGAATGGAGTCCCACGGATCCACCTCCAGGATATGTGACCACCTCTGCTTCATGATCAAGCAATAGCTTGTGCCGGTGAGGGCGTTCCGTGGTCAGCCAGAGGTTGCCATCCGGATCGCGCCGGTCGCCGGTGCCGCCAAGATCAAGATAGAGGTGCTTTACCGGCAGGACAGGGCCGGGTTGGGCGAAGAGGAAAGGCGTTGCGGGTGGGGCTTCCACCTGTCCCATCGCCACGGAAAACGGCAGGGACCAGGAACAACTGCAATACACCGCCATTGGAGGCTTGATCATCATGCCGCCACCGGTGATGGCGTCGAAGAGACAACTCATGCGGCTGTGATAGAAGGTGTAGAGACCGTCGTCATTGAGCAAGTCGTGATAGGCTACGCCCGTCGAGCGCCCGAAGAGAAAGTGCCGTGAGGCGGAGAACTGCCCGCACTGTTTTCCGTATCGGCACCAGGCCCAGTCTGCCTTCCGGCCAGTGACCGGATGGGTGCGCTGACGGCGTTCTCCGGTTTGGATGTCATAGCCCCAGGGTTCAGCATAGATTGTTCCATTGGCGATGACAGGCCGGGTTCGATAATCGGCATGTTTGCTCCACAGCAGCTTTCCGGTGTCGCCTGCGTAAACAGTCAGGGTGCGTGGCTTGTAGGCCCCATTGGGCCATTGTCGCCAACCTTTGTCAGCTCCGCTCTGGGTTGCGAAGACGACAGTGTTGTCGCTGGCCATGGTGAAGGGAATAATCGACGGGTTGTAGTGGACACCGCGTCGACCGCTGTAAAGGAAGACATTGGTCGTATCGATTCCGGTTTCGTAGAGAATTTTTCCGGTTGCTCCCTCCAGGGCGGCCATGGCCTGGATGGAACGTTTCGAAGAATCAAAAGCCTTGAACCGTTCCGGGGAATGCTGTTGCAAACAGGCCTTCATCTCGGTGAGTGCTTTCTCGCGATGGGCGTCAGTTACGGGAATGCTGCAATACAGGCGACCGTCACTGATTGCCACCCAGCTATCCCACTGGCGTTGCTGTCCCACTCCCCCGATTGTCCAGAGGCGTTTTCCGGAGGTGGAATCCTCCGCGAAGAGGCAGCGGAAGTCCTTCTTGATCTCCTCGTCTCCCTGCTTGATGGTTTGCTGCCATTGCACGTGGCCGTAGACGATCTTCCCGTCGCGACTGGCGGCCATCTGGCTGATGGTTCCCTGCTCCATCATCCTGGGAAGCACAACCCCATCAATTTTCTTTCCCGTCTCAAGAGTGATCCGTTCCCACAGGGCCTTGCCGGTGGGGCGGTCGTCCTTGAGTATCTCCCTGCGGAGGTAGATTGTCCTGTCGGCAATGAAGAATTGCGAGTTCTCCGGGCAGGGATAATACCAGAGCTTGCGGCCGCTGTACTGATCACACGCGATGATGCCATTGTGGACGGGAAGCAGCATCAGGCCATGCGCCAGGCGCGCGGGCATACTGTTGTTTCCGTAGCGTAATACTGGCGGACCATACCACAGGACGCCCAGCGGTCCCTTGAGCGCGCCATCATCACTGGAACCGGTATTGCCGGAGTCGCCGAGTTGATGTGTCCAGCTCCCGGATTGGGCGAGTTGGGGACGGACCCGCCGGCTCCAGACCCCGTTGCCACTCTTCACGATCGTCCAGCCCTGCTGCTGGGTAGCGGCGTTCCATGTTCCTAAGGCATCAGCTGTGGTTTTACCGCCTCCGATCAGCGCAATGCCGCGAATCGGCTTTAGTATGCGCGAGAGGTCCTCGATTGTCTTTTTGGACGGCAATGTCCCTTTTACGGCTGCCTCCGAAACGATCAAGTCGGCATAGTAGGAGGGGAACGGCAACCTGGTTCCTGGTGGCTGGTGAAAGACCGTTATTCGGGTGCCATGCAGGCTGGCCTTGGCGTAGGAGGCCCTCGAGGCGATCGCCTTTGCCTCGTCGTCAAAGACAGCGCAGATAGAGAGATCTGTTTGCCGGGCCAATTGCTCGGCCAGGGCGCCACTCTCGCAATCGAGAACCAGCGCGTAGCCATCGCGAACATCAGTCTGCTGCACAATGGATGTGGCAATGGATTGAAATAATTCCTGGTCGCCAACGGCTACATCGCTGGTCCTCTCGGTAATGGTGCCGTGTTTTGTCGTACCCGGGGGAGCAAAACAGCGGATGACCCCGCGTCGAGTGGTGGCAAAAAGGCGACCGTTTGCGATGATCAGCTGGTTGGCTCGTTCCGGAATCTGGGTTGACCAGAGAATGTCGCCGTTCTCCGGACGACGGGCGAGAATCCTGGAACCAACGCCTTTTCCTGGATCGATCTGGAACATCGAATGATAAATGACACCGCCTGCGAAGACGACGGTGCAGGCGTCAGGGTCATTGCGGTAATGCACGCCACCCACGCGGTATTTGCTGCTGCCGGAGCGCAGCCCGAGCACCGAGTCGACATCAGTCCAGTGCGTGGCGTCTTTCGTCTCGCGTCGATCCCAGATCTTCACTGCCGGCTTGTTCTGTTCCTTCGTGGCCGTCTGCGCCACGTCGCCCAGGTAACGGGTGCTTCCGACGCTCACCCCGAAGACCGGCACATCACCGCCGTAGGGGATGGCGTGCGGATCCTCCACCTTGACGGGATGGTTTCCAGTTTCTCGTTCAAACGAGACCAGCATCCCGTGGCTCTGGTTGTAGCCGAGGTGGTCGCGCGGCACCCAGATGGTTTTTTCTGAAACGATCAGGTGGCCGGCCGGGGCAATGGCTTCCCGTCGCATGGCAGCTCCCTGTGAGGCGTTGCACCAGATCAGCCTTCCTGTCTCTGCGTCCACAGCGAAAAGGAACGTTCCCTCGTGCGGCAGGATCCCCGCCGTGAAATAAGCCACGCCACGATCGACTACCACATCGGAGCGAACGGGCCATGCTGAGGTTAGTTTTTCATATGAGAGCATCCATCGGTTACGTTGCGCGGCTTTGAATTTCCAGATCAGTTTTCCCGTTCCCGCATCAAGGCAATAAACATGCCCATCGTCACTGCCGACATAGATCCTCTTCTCGTAATAAGTCGGTGTTCGATTCATCGCGGCGGCGGCGATAAATTCCCAGCGCTTATTACCGGTTGCCACGTCAAGACAGACCGTGCGTCCATCGATGTGACTGTTGAAAAAGAGTGAATCGCCCGCCGAGCTGATCGGCAGCGTATAATGCATGCCCCAGGGGTAGGCGAATGACTGCGGAGCCTGGGTGGGGACCGGTGCATCCCGCGCCTGGCGCGAGCGAAAGACCCACACTTCTTCCAGCGGCGGCGCGAGCTTTTCCCCGCTCACCCCGCTGCGGAGCGGGTCATGGCGCCAGGTGGGCCAGTCCTCGGACTTCGCCGTCGTGACAATACAAACCAAGGCGATCAGAAGACAAAGGTTCCTGTTCATATGAAAACTTTTCCAGAACCGGGACTATTCATTTTCCGGGACGGCAGGTTCGTAGTCGATCACGAGTTGGGGGGCATTTTCCGGTCTGACCCGGGATCCCTGGGAAGCCCAGTATACCGGTCCGTTCATTGCAGTGGCCTCAAGGATGAGTTGCACAAGTCCCTCACCATTCTCATTGCGCCGCACGCCGGCGGGCAACACGGCCTCGACAACGTTCGGGTCCGATTCGCTTGGTGCCAATGGGTAATGTTCCGGCAGCATTCCGGGAAGTTCCGGGTAATTCAAGGAGTTGATTTCCACCTGCGTGAGGCTGTTCAGCAGGCGCAGGGCACCCCAGTGATTTCGGCCCGGCTTCGGCCGCGGGGCGGCTGAACCCGATCCGTAGAGAGAATGCCAGCATGCACTCAGTTCAGGTGCAGCGTGCAGGCGGATGCGCATGCGGTGGATTGTGCCGATTTCGCGTGGAATTCCGAACCTCATCCACGAGCAGGCGGCCCCGTCGTCACCGGCTTCTATTGATCCCAATGAGGCAGGGAATCGGCCAACATAGTGGGGTGGAACGCTGCGGTTGATCCATGTCTCGTATGTCCTGCGGGTCATGCACCAGCGCCCGGTGCCGGTCAATGAGCGGCGTTGAAGCTTGCCGAGGCAAGCGACAGTCAAGGTGTGTTCATGCTCAAGTTTTCCGGTATCAGAAAGGAGTTTCAAGGCAAGGGAGTGAGAGCCTTTCCTGGCCGGTTCATTGTTTTTGACAAGCACCTCAATGGTTCGTCCCTCTCCGGGTTGCAGAGTGACAGGCACGGGACCGGAAGGGGTTGCCATGATGCCCCCCGGTGCACTCAGGTGCAATTTGCCGGAAAACGGAACATCCCGATGATTGATCACCTCTATTTCAACTGCTCTCTCGGGTGTTTTTTCATTCACCCAGGCACTGGCAGGCACCTTGAAACCAAGCGCGACGACTTCCTTGCGAATGACCTCCATGGCATTAATCAAGGGCACCTTGATCTCGGCGGAATTCCCGGGCTTTGCCACCAGGTCCAGTTCAAGGTTCTCGCTGAGCGCGACGGTAAATTCTTTCCACAGGGCACGGTTTGCCCTGCCTGTTTGCTTGACGATATCGAGGTCTTTCTGGACCGTTTTTCCGTTGATCCGGACGTCAAAAACCCGCTGGCCAGGCTGGTCGTCCGCCAGGGCCGAGAAACCAAGGCGCACGGTGTAAATGCCGTCTTTCTCGCCCGGAACGGTTACCGGAACGATGAATTTTTTCAGTCCGTAAGCGTAGGAATCGAAGAGGAACGGGGCAGGCGTGTTCTCGGTTTCAATGTCGCTGGCACTGCGCCGGCCATACCTGGTGGAATAACCGGGGGACCGTTCGCCCGTCGGGTGAAAGGTCATTATGGGGGCGAGAGTGAGGTGAAGTTTGCTTGGATGCCCATCCCGCACGGGGTTGAACCAGAGGTTTCCAGCCCTGTCCCTGCGGTCGCCAGAGGCACCAAAATTGATGCGCAGTTCCCTGACCGGAAGGGAGTTGCCGGACTGGAAGAACCGGAACGGAATGGCCGGCTCCATTGATACATTGGTCATCGCAATCGTGTATGGGAGGGACCAGGGACAACCGCACCCGATGTTGAATGGCGGCTTGAGCATCATGCCGCCGCCACTGGAGGTGTCGGGGTCGCAGGCCTGTCGGTGGTGCCAGGTCTGATACATGCCGTGGTCACGAAGCACATCGTGGTAACCGAAACCCTTGTTGCGACCGAAGAGAAAGTGCGTCGATCCGCTGTAACCACCGCACTGCTTGTCGTGGCGAACCCATGTGAAATCGCCCTCGGCACCCGTGATGGGGTGCTCCCGTCGCTGGCGCTTGCCGGTAGCCAGGTCAAACGCCCAGGGTTCAGCGTAAATAGTATTGTCGGTGATGACCGGTTCGAACCGGTAGTTGCACTTCCTCTTCCAGAGGAACTTTCCTGTCAAGGCATCATGGACGGCGATACTGTTATTCTTAAATGCGTTCGCACCAAAACCGCCCCACCACTTCTCGCCAGAATTATTCAGGAAGAGGACCTTTCCGTTGTGTGCGGCAACGTAGGTGTCACAATCCTGGACGTCCACGGCACGGTCATAGAGAATTTTCCCCGTCATGGCGTCCATGGCCACGAAACGTTTGATTTGCCGCTGCAACTGGTCGAAGTTCCTGAGGCTTTCGGGGTCGTTCTGCGCGAGGTAGGCTTTTGTCTCAGCGTCGAGTTGCGCGACTTGTTCTGCAGATGGCCCGGCTCGCTTGATGTAGATGATCCCGTCACCCATTGCGGCCCATCGTTCATACGGAACGCGTTCGCTGTAGAGGCCGAAAGGCTTCTCTTTTCCGGGCCCCCCTGCCATCCAGAGCACCTTGCCCGATTCCGTGTCGACAGCATATAAGCAGGTCCAATCGCCCTGAGTTTCTGTTTTGTCGCCATACCCGGATCGCCAGAACGTCTTGCCGTCCCGGCTCACCGCAAAATGTCCCATCCGCATTTCCGGAAACGGGGCGGGGTAACCGCCGATGACTTTCCCGGTCCAGAGGTCAAGGCGCAGGACTCCCTGGTTCTTCTTGCCCGGTTCGACATTGCCATCGGGAATAAACAGGCTGTCGCCTCCGACCGCCATCATTCTGCTATTCCTGTCCGAGTCCCTGCCGCCAAGGGTCAGGATCTTGTTGTAGTGCCAGAGTTTGCGGCCGTTGTAGTGCCAGAGTTTGCGGCCATTGTAGGCATCGTATCCCTCGACCGTGTTTTCGTCGATCGGGCAAACGAGCACGCCGTTGTGGACGAGGGGCGGACGACCGAGACTGTGTTTTGAGTAAGGGGGGCCATACCAGACAATGCCCAGGGGTGGCTTCAGTGCTGAATCATGGCTGCACATGGTGTTGCCGGGGTTGCCGTTGGCATGTGTCCATCCGCCTCCGTTGTCAACGGGCGGACGCACGTGGACTGCCCAGCGCATTTCGTGCTGGGTTATGATCTTCCATTCGCCGGGTTTTGCCGTGTCCACCCACTGGGAGAGGGCCTTATCTTCCTGTTTCCCTCCCAAAAGGACGATGCCGCGGATCGGCTTCAGCAAGCGCTCAAGTTCCCCTGTGTAATCCGGCATCACCCCGCCAGCAGCGGCTCGCTCCGAGACGATCAGGTCCGCGAAGTTCGGGGAATACGGCAACCTTGTGCCGGGTTCCCGGAACCATACTGAAATTCGTGAAGCGAGAAGGTTGGCACGGCTGAATCTCCTGCGGGCAGTCTGCGCCTTGTCAGGATCGTCAAAAACAGCGCAAATATACAGATTGCTCGACTTGGCGAGTGAAAACGCAAGGGCACCGCTGTCGCAGTCAAGGACGAGGGCAAAGCCTTCTTTTTCCAGGCCGAGACCCTGTGCGTCGGAGTTATTGGCAGCCAGCATGCGCTGCGCTGCGTGCCGACAGGCCTGAATATCCTTGTCCTGCACTTGCGTGAAGGGATCAGGTTCAACTGACTCGTCTACGACACCTCCTCCTTCCTCCCCGGATGAACCAAAGCAATAGATTGTCCCCTGGCGGGTGGAAACAAACAACCGTCCGCCAGCAACCGCCATCTGATGGGTGCGTTCGGGGATCCTGACCTCCCAGAGTTTTTTTCCATCCCTCGCATCCAGTGCAAGGACAGCTCCGTCCTTGCCTTCCGCCGCCTGCCCCTGTCCCCGGTGCTCGTTAGCAGCATAGTAGACAACGCCTCCGGCATACAAGGTGTCCCTCGGGTCAAAAAGCATGCCTGCCACGCGCTGTCCCCATATCTGCTTGCGTCCGCCATCAGCTTTTTCGTCATCCTTCTTCCAGGCCATGACCGAGTCGTTGCGTGAAGTATAGTGGATGTCTCCTATCACCACGCCTCCATCGTTCTCATTAAGGTATTCCCTGCGGGTATCAATTTCAGGGTCCTGCTCGGAGCTGAGGGAGCCGTCAGAGCGCCTGAACTTCACCTGATGCCGGTGGAATCCTTTGAGCTCGGTAGGCAGGACAAGCGATGTCCTTGAAGCAAACAGATGGCCGGCAAAGCCATAGCCGGAGCAAACGCTCCGCCACAGCCTCTTCCCGGACCCTGCATCGATGGCATTGACATACATGCCGTCATGAGGAAAGACGCCTGCACCGAAATAAGCACTGCCTTCGTCCACCAGAACGTCGGTGCGCACCGGCCAAATTGATGACATGCGGCCAAATGAGATGAACCAGCGGTCATCAGTGACCGGCTTATGTTTCCATACCTGTTCACCGGTCCGGGCATCGAGGCAGTAGACGTGGGCGTCGTCACTGCCGATGTAGATTTTTCCCGCGGCGTAATTCGGCGCGCAGGTAATAGCCGCGCCGGTCAGGAATTCCCACCTTTTCTGTCCTGTCTCTGCCTCAAGACAAACGGCACGTCCGTCATGGCTGGTGAAATAGACCGAGTCGCCCACGGCGATGATCGGCAACGAGAACCGGGCATGTTCGGGGAGAACCTCCTGATGGCTTGAACCGAATTTTTTTGTCGATTCCGGGCGCAAGGGCAGATGCCTCGGGGCCAGTCGCGCCTGACGGGAGCGAAAATACCAGATATTCTTTAAGGGGAGCTCAAGTTTCTCACTCGTTACCGCGCCGCGGCCCGGGTCGCGCCGGTAAGTCGGCCAATCCTCAGCCAATGCCATCGCGCTCAGGCAGCCCAGGGCAAGTAAAGGACAAGTCGTCTGGCGCATTGTTTCTATTGCTTAACGACGTGCACAGCCTTCAGCAGTTCACCGTCGCCAGGGGGCAGCGTACCGTATCGCCTTTCATCCCTGGCATCAAGCGGCATTGACTTCCCCGTTTCCTTGGCCATTTGCTCCACCGCGCCAGCGAGAAACCGGGTATCGGAGAGGGTGTTGGCGATGGAGGCGCCGTTCTTGAAGCCCCGGAGGCCGGCAAGGATAACGGCTGAGAGAGCTATCAGGCCGAAGGCCGTGGGGTCGAAGCCCCTGATAAGGCCGATGACAATGAAGGCGATGATAATGATACCGATGACTCCGAGGATCGAGAGATCGAAGGATGTGATCGATAGCATTTCAGGAGGATGAAACCGGTTAATGATGTGTGGAGGATTCCAGTCCGCATTGGGCTCTCTGGCGAAGCAGGTGGTCGCAGAGGACAAGGGTGGACATGGCCTCAACCATCGGCACGGCACGTGGGAGCACGCAGGGGTCATGCCTGCCCCGCCCCTTGAGTTCAGTATCCGAGCCCGTATTGCTGACGGTTGGCTGCTCTGACATGATGGTGGCGGTGGGCTTGAAGGCAACCCGGAAGCCGATGGACTCTCCGTTGGATATGCCTCCCTGGATTCCCCCGGAGTGATTGGTGCGGGTGCGCACGCGTCCGTGATCCATGTAAAAGTGATCATTATGCTCCTCACCGGTAAGCAGGGTGCCCCCGAAGCCGGAGCCGATCTCGAATCCCTTGGTGGCAGGCAGGCTCATCATCGCCCCGGCGAGGTCCGCTTCCAGTTTGTCGAAGACGGGTTCGCCGAGTCCCGGTGGGCAGCCTCGAATGACCGCCTCGATGATACCGCCCAGGGAGTTTCCTTTGTCCCGGGCCTCCTTGATGAGATCAATCATGTCCTCGACCCTGGCAGAGTCGCCGGTGCGCACGATGTTGCTTTCGATCTGCTCGGCGGTCACCGTGTCCGGATCAACCTCGGTTTGCAGGTCACGAATGGTGGAGACCCAGGCGAGCACCTCGATACCGGGAGCAAGAGTGTCGAGAACCTGGCGGGCAATGGCAGCGGCAGCAACCCGTCCAATGGTTTCCCGGGCGGAGGCCCTTCCGCCTCCCTGCCAGTTCCGGATCCCGTACTTTGCGTCGTAGGTGTAGTCAGCGTGGGAGGGTCGGTATTTGGTGGCCATTTCCTCGTAGGCTGCGGGACGCGCATCCTTGTTGCGCACCAGGATGGCTATGGGGGATCCAAGGGTCCGCCCTTCGAAGACGCCGGAGAGGATTTCACATTGGTCGGCTTCGTCGCGGGGCGTGACGATTTCACTCTGACCGGGTCGTCGCCGGTCGAGTTCACGCTGGATCTGCTCTTCAGAGAGGGGAATGCGGGGTGGACAACCGTCAACTACGACTCCCACCCCGCCGCCGTGGGATTCACCCCAGGTCGCGATCTGAAAGCAGCGTCCGAAGAAACTGGACATCACTGGCAGTTTAGGGGGATTGGATTATCAAGGCAATCCCTGCGTCAGTATGATCAGTAAAGCATCGGGCGGGCAGGCGATCCCGGTGGGGCTGGATCCCACCGGGAGCGGAAGTTCCCTCGGATCAACTTCGAAAGAGGATTGCGATCTGCTTTCAGACTGGAAAATGGGAACAACTGGTTACAGCAGGAGAGAGCCCGCGGGAGGGAGAGAAAAGTTCCTGAGGATATATGAAGCGGCGCGGTCCTGGGTCTTGAGGGTTCAAGGCAGCTTTACCTTGTGGGGTGAAATTTGCCTGTTAGCGTACCGCTCATTATAGCCAGTGGCTGCCATGGAAGTCTCTCTTGATTGTCCAGTTCTCGTCCTGAACCGGCTTTGGCAGCCGATTCATACATGTTCGGTCAAGCGGGCGTTGAGGCTGGTCTGCCTGGGGCATGCTCAAATCGTCCAGACTGACGGGGAGTCCCGCTACCAGACGCATGACCTGATTTCGTGGGCGGAGCATTCCGCCAACAATCTTGCCGGGGAACTGGTTCGAACGGTGCGGCATGCCTTTCGTATTCCCAAGATCATCGTGCTGTCTCTCTATGATCGTATTCCACGAAAGGAGGTGAAGTTCACCCGGCACAACATCTTCCTGCGCGACAAGTTTACCTGTCAGTATTGCAGCAACAGCTTTCCGGAGAGTGACCTGAATCTCGATCACGTGGTTCCCCGGGACAAGGGAGGCAAGACGACCTGGGATAATATCGCGACTTCCTGCATTCGCTGCAACACCCGCAAGGCGAACAAACTGGCTCACGAAGTGGGCATGCGATTGCTGCGCAAACCGGATGCTCCCCGGTGGCGACCGCTCTTCGGGATGCGTTCGGGGATGCCTGCCGATGAGAGTTGGACACAGTTTCTGTATCCGGATCGAGAGAAAGTTTCCGTGAGTGGATGAACGCGGCGTCTGGAGAGCGCTGTTACTTCATCCACCTATGACCCAGAGAATCGGGTTGGGCCAGAAGCCAAAGAGGATGGTGAGGAGGGTGAGGCTCACGATGGCGAACCGGCTGATGCGGGGAATCGCGATCGTGCGGTCGGTGCGTGGTGCGCGCCAGTAAATGGAGCGGACGACCTTGAGATAGTAGTAGAAGGAGGCGGCCACTCCGATGAAGCCAAGGCCGATGCCCAACCAGAGCACCTTGGTGGTGGCGGCCGAGGTGATAGCGAGCTGGAAGGCAAGGAGCTTGCCGATAAAGCCGGCGGTGAGGGGCAGTCCTGCCAGGGCCGAGAGGAGGATGGTGCTGCAGAAGGCGAGGAGCGGATTTCGTTGGCCGAGTCCTTCGAAGGCCGAAATGTCGTCACTTCCCTCGGAGTCCCGAACGACCACCAGGACGAAGAAGGCGCCAAGGGTAATGATGAGATAGGTAGCGAGGTAGAGAGAGACGACCTGTCGAGTGCTGAGTGAATGTTCGTTGCCGGGGTGCCAGGCGGCGATCGCGAGGAGGATGAATCCGGCGTGGGCAATGGAAGAGTAGGCGAGGAGACGTTTGAAGTTGTTCTGCGGGATGGCGGCCAGGTTGCCTACCAGGAGGGTGAGGCTGGCAAGGATCAGGACAATCAAGGTGGTCTGGGTGCGCGTGATGTCGGAGGAGAAGAAGGGGTCGAGGATGCGCAGGGTCACGATGAAACCTGCTGCCTTGGATCCGACCGAGAGGAAGGCAGTGGTGGGAGTGGGCGCACCCTGGTAGACATCGGGGATCCAGATGTGCATGGGCACGGCACCCACCTTGAAGGCAAGGGAGAGGAGAATGAGGGCGAGTCCGAAGAGAAGGGGAGTGGGACTGGAGGCGAGGTCGGACTGGTTGTCGGAAAGCACGATGGCAATCTCGGGGAGATTGGTGGTCCCGGTCGTTCCATAGATCCAGGCGATCCCGTAGACGAGGAAACCGGTGGAGAGCGCGCCGAGGATGAGATACTTTGCGCCAGCTTCAAGGGAGCCGACCTGACGGCGCATGAAGGCAACAAGGATATAGAAGGTGATGGTGACAAGTTCGAGAGCCACGAAGATGGAGACAAGGTCGCGGGCGGATGCCATCCACATCATGCCTGCGCAGGCAAAGACAGGGAGGGCGTAGAACTCCCCGGTGCCGTGATCAGAGCCGGGATCCTCGGTGAACTGGTTCAGGACCTTCCGGTAGTCGTAGGCCATGAAAAGGACGAGAATGGTGGAGAGAAGGGCGAGGAGCTTGAAGAAGATGGCCCAGTTGTCGTAGACGTAGAAGCGGTTGAGTTCGGCGTTATCAGGGGACGGAGTAACCGCAAAGTAAAAGGGAACCAGGACGAAGATGAGCCCTCCGATGGCGACCCTCCTGACCAGTTCCTTGTCGGTCGAACTGCCGAAGGCCTCCATCAGGAGAAGGAGGAGGCCGAGAGCGACCACGGTGGCTTCTAACCAGTAGGCAGGCATGGTGGTTGTCAGTTGCCGGTTGCGGGCTGTCGGCTGTTGAGGCCAGTGGTGCCCGGAGCCGGTTCAATCGAAGTGGTTATGGCCTGGAGGTCGATGACTGCTTCATCTTCCGGTTTGTCGATAAGGCCGAGGAGCAGGTTGGGAAAGAATCCGACCGCGAGGAGAACGAAGGCGAGGAAGATGGCGGGGGGGCGTTCGGTCACGGTGAGGTCGCCAGCTTCCCTGGTAGCCTGGACTCCCGGGCCCTGGAAGATGCTGCGGTAGGCCCGCAGCATGTAGACTGCACTGATGACGAGTCCCCAGAGGGCTGCGATGGTGGCGAGTTGTAGCCAGCCGAACGGGTCACCGTGGTGCCACCCCTTGAAACCGGCGATGAAGACCATCACCTCACCCGCAAAATTAGCGAGGCCAGGCAGTCCGATAGAGGCCATGGCGGCGAGGCCGAAAAGGAAGGCGAGGCCGGGAGTTTTGCCGGCGAGGCCTCCCAGGTCGCGCAATTCCAGGGTGCCGGTCCGGTGCTCGATGCGGTCGGCGAGGCCAAAGAGCATGGCGATGGTGACGCCGTGGCCAAACATGAGGAGGATGGCGGCGGGTTGGGCGATGGGATTGGCCAGTTCCGATCCGGCTTCGGTGAGGGCGGCAAAGGCCAGGAAGATGTAGCCCATGTGCATGACGCTGGAATTCCCCAGCATGGTATCGAGTCGCTTCTGGTGGATGGTGACGAAGCCGACCCAGAGGATGTTGCCGATGAGGAGGACAATGAGAAGATTGAGCCAGTGATGCATGCCTTCCGGAACCAGCGGATGGAGTCGCAGGAGGCCGTAGAGGCCGAACTTTTTCAGTACGCCCGCATGCAGCATGGAGATGGGAGCGGGGGCGCTGGCGTAGGCCGGTGCAGCCCATGAGTGGAAGGGGAAGAGCGAGACGAGGGTGCCAAAACCTACAATGAGAAAGAGGGAGATGCCGCGTTGGGCTTCGACCGGGATGGAGGTGCGGAGCAGTTCGTCAAAGCTGAGGCTGGAGGACCCGCTGGCCGCGACAAGCCAGAGGAGCCCGGCCAGGAGGACAATCGATCCGAAGGCCAGGTAGATGGTGACCTTCCAGGCGATCTGCCTGCGTTCACCCCGGCCCAGGATTCCGATCATGAGGAAGGTGGGTACGAGGGCGAGTTCATGGAAGGCGTAGAAGAAAAAGAGGTCGGTGGAAACGAAGGCGCCCACCGCGCCCGCGGCGATGAGGAGGATGGAGATGTTCCAGAGCCGGGAATGGCGATCTTCGCAGTCCCCGGTGCGGGAGGCGGCGAAGGCGACGATGACAGAGAGGAGCATCATGATGACACTCATGCCATCGTAGAGGTCGAACCCGAGGCGGATTTCGGGTTTGGTCAGGACCACCGGGTCGATGGCAAGGCCGTCCCGCATGTTCATGGCCCAGAGCGCCGCAAGGGTGATGCCTCCCAGCAGCATGAGGCTGGTCGTTATCCTCGTCGTGCGGCGAGGATTGGATCCCATGAGGATGGCCACAACGGCCAGAAGGGGCAGGAAGACGAGGCAGGCAGTCATCGGTTCTTAGCGGGCGAAAACGGTGAGATAGATGACCAGGATGATGCCGGCACCAAAGAGGATTGCGTAGCCCTGCAGGTTGCCGCTCTGGAGGCGCCTGAAGACATTTCCGAGGCCGGTCGCACTGCGCGCGAGACCGCCCACGATGAGTTCGCCAATGAGAAACTCGTCGAAGAAGTGAATGACTGCCGCGACGGTGTCCTGGCAGAACCTTACGAGGACGAGATAGAGTTCATCGAGGTGGAACTTGTTCCGAAAGATCCTGAAGACAGGGTTGCCGGCGAGGGGATCGGAGTCGCGGCCCCGGTAGAGGAGAGCGCCGGCTGCAAGACCGGTGGCGAGAGCAGCCAGCGAGATCAGGAAGATCGGGTTCGTCGGATTAAACGCATGTTCCGGGTGATGGAAGGCCGGGGACAATTTGCCCGCAATGGAGGGGAATCCGGCGATTATCGACATGGCCGCAAGGGCAAAGAGGGGGTAGAGCATGATCCCGGGCACTTCCCTGGCTTCCTTCGCGCCGTGGGCCCGGGCCTGACCGAGGAAGGCAACGATGAACAGGCGGGTCATGTAAAACGGCGTGAGGGCAGCCACCACGATGGCCAGCCAGAACAAGGCCGGGTTTTCGTGGTGGGCCGCTTCCAGGATCTGCTCTTTCGACCAGAAACCGGAGAGAGGGCAGATTGCCATGAGCGCCCCGGTGCCAATGGCAAAGGTGATCGCGGTCTTTTTCATGCGACCAAGGAGGCCGCCCATCTTCCAGATATCCTGTTCGTGGTGGCAGGCGTAGATGACTGCGCCCGCGCCCAGGAAGAGGAGAGCCTTGAACCAGGCGTGGGTGTAGAGGTGGAACATGCCTGCCTCTCCGCCATGATCGCCAGCCAGTCCCACAGCCATGACCATGTAGCCGAGTTGGGAGAGGGTGGAGTAGGCGAGGACCCGCTTGATGTCGTCCTGCTGAGTCGCCATCAGGGCAGCGAGAAGAGAGGTGATCCCGCCAATCCACATGATGGTGGTTCCGGCAAATCCTTCAAAGAGGAGGGCGCCGGCGGAAACCTGGAGACGGAACAGCATGTAGACTCCGGCGGCCACCATGGTGGCGGCATGGATGAGAGCGGAGACCGGGGTGGGTCCCTCCATGGCGTCGGGAAGCCACACATGCAGGGGAAACTGGGCGGACTTGCCCACTGCTCCGCAGAAGACGAGAAGGACGGCAATGCCGGTGACGGTGTTGCTGTTCTCGCTCAGGGCCCGGGCGCCGTCTGCCATTTCCGCAAAAGCGAAGGTGCCGAACAATCCCCAGAGCATGAGGATGCCGATCATGAAACCGAAGTCCCCGATGCGGTTGACGAGAAAGGCCTTCTTGGCGGCCTCGGCAGCGGAGTCCTTCTGGAACCAGTGTCCGATCAGGAGGTAGGAGCTGAAGCCCACCAGTTCCCAGAAGATGAACATCATGACGAAGTTGCTGGCGAGCACGATGCCCGTCATGGAGAACATGAAGATGGAGAGGCCACCGAAGTAGCGCGCCTTGGCCCCGTCGTCCTTCATGTAGCCCAGCGAGAAGAGATGCACGAGCATGCCCACGCCCGTGACCACCAGCATCATGCCCTTGGAGAGATCGTCGATGAGGAGGCCGATCTCGATATGAAAGCTGCCCGCACTGGCCCACTTGATCGCGGTGCTCGTATCCTTGCCCGCAAGGAGAATCAGGGTGAGAAGGAAGGTGGTTACCACGGAGAAGATCGACATCCTGACCGCGGGGCCGGGTATTTCCTTCAGCCACAGCTGAATCACCGCTGCAGAAAACAGCGGGAGCAGAAGAAGAAGCCAGGCAAGTAGTTCCAGCATGGGTGATCGAGGAGACTAAGTGTTGAGGAGCAGTTGAATGCGTTCCTGAGCCGGAACACGGCCCGGGGATGTCCACCGGTTTCCTTTCGGAGATGTTATTTTAAGCGCAGCGTTCATCCTTTCATGGATGTGAGATCCTCGACATTGACCGTCTGGCGGGCCCGGTAGAGTGCCACGATGATGGCGAGACCGACGGCAACTTCGGCGGCCGCCACCGTAATGATGAAGAAGACAAGGACCTGTCCGTTGTAGTCGGGCAGTCCGTTGGTTCCCGTGTTGAAGCGGGAGAAGGCCACCAGGGTGAGGTTGGCTGCGCTCAACATGAGTTCAAGGCACATGAAGATGACGATGATGTTGCGGCGCACAAGAACCCCGGCCAGACCGATGGCAAAGAGAAGTCCGGAGATGAAGAGGTATTCCTGGAGAGAGGCCATGCTTCAGTGTTCAGAGTTCTCGGGAAGAGGGTCCTTTTTTTTCAGGGACAACGCTACAACGCCCACCGTGGCAACCAGCAGGAGCACCCCGATAATCTGCAACGGGAAGTTGTAGCCGGGAGTCTTGATGGTGGCATTGTCATCCTTGTGTCCGAACATGGTGAGTCCCACGAGGTGAACGTCCGGCAGGGATCCGTTCTCAAGGCTTTGGTAGATCTCGGACTGTTCATCGGGCTTCCTGTCCTTGTCGTAGAAGTCCCCGGCCGCTTCCTTGAGCGCGAGAGGCTCGGAAGCCTGGTTGGGGACCTGGGGAAGGATGATACAGAGCTGGATGATGAAAATGAGGGGGATGACGGTTCCGCCAATCAGGAAGAGAGGGTTGGAGCGCTGCCGTCGCTCTACCGCCTTCAGGTCGAGCAACATGATGATGAAGAGGAAGAGCACCATGATGGCGCCCGCGTAGACCAGGATCTGAATGATCCCAACGAAATAGGCATTGAGGCCGATGAAGAGGGCCGCGAGGCCAAGGAAGGAAGCGACCATCGAGATGGCGGAGTTCACCGGATTGCGAAAGCATATGAGACAGATCGCACCGATGACGGCGATCGCAGCGAAACTATAAAAGAAAAACGGCATCCTTATTTGGGTTTATCAGCGGCCATTTGCCCGGGTTGTGCGAAACCGGGAGTATTCTGATAACTGATCATTCTTCTCCGGGAACTCATTTCAGCTTATTCCACTTGTTGACCAGTCCCTCGCGCATTCCACCGATTTTGTAAAGCCGCCCCTTGGTGTTGACCATCTCATCGCGGGTGCCCCCGGTCATGGCGTAGTCCTGCCGCAGGAAGATGGCCTGCTCCGGGCAGACCTCCTCGCACATGCCACAGTAGATGCAGCGGATCATGTTGATTTCGAACTCCCTGGGGGCCTTCTCGACCTTGCTCCACGGGTTGTCCGACTGCAGTTCGCCGGGAAGGATGGTGATGGCCTTGGGAGGGCAGATGAATTCGCAGAGCTGGCAGGAGACGCAGCGTTCGCGGCCCTGTTCGTCGGTGACAAGAGCGGGGACGCCGCGGTAGTATTCGGGCAACCGGGCATCCCACTTCTGCTCGGGATACTGCATGGTCACCCCGAGGCCGGAGGAGGCCAGTTCCTCCGCACCCGGCGCCTTTCCCCGCAGGGCGGCGATGGCGTGTTTGAGGGTGATGCCCAGTCCCTTGAGGATGGCAGGCAGGTAGAGGTGCTCGTGCCAGCTCAGCTTGGGGCGTTTGACTTTGACAATGGCCATGGAAGCAAAAGATTACAGCGACTTCCCGGGGTGAACATCCAGTGGAGGCATGGGTTGCCCGGGGATTGAGCGTGCAGGGAGGGAGCTTGCGCGGCCGATTTCGCTCCGGGTTGCCCCATTTGTCTGCACACACATCATATCGGATTCCGGTTTCGTTCGTAGTTGTCTGGTTCCTGTCAGGTGATCTTGATCCTGCGCTTTTCTTCATTCGCCTTGGTGATGAAGAACATGAGGGCGGCGATGATCGTGAGGGAAGGAAAGCCGAACAGCAGGGTGTTGAGGATGCCGATGTGAGGGGCGGCTATGATGAGTGCGGCGAGGAAGATGTTGAAAAGGGCGAGTTCGAAGAAGACCACCCAGCCGAGTTTCATGAGCTGGTCGTAGCGGAAACGCGGCACGGTCCAGCGCACCCAGATGAAGAAAAGAATGAAGGCAATGGTTTTGCCCAGGAAGGCGCCCAGGTGGATGAAACCGGCATACCATTTCCAGTCGCCGTCCCCGGTCTGCAGAAGCGCAGTGTCCAGTCCGAAGCCGAGGGACCACCCGCCGAAGAAGATGGTCACGATGAGGGCGGAGCCCACGATCATGGCGGCGTACTCGCCCATGAAGAAGAGGGCGAACTTCATGGATGAGTATTCGGTGTGATAGCCTCCCACCAGTTCGGTTTCGCACTCGGGGAGGTCGAAGGGCATGCGGTTGGTCTCGGCGAAGATGGAGGTGGTGAAGACGAAGAAGGAGATGCCCATGGGAAGAAGGAGCAACCACTGGTAGCCACTGCTCTGCCAGTAGCCCTCGTGGATCACGGTGCCGTTTTCGTTCCAGAGCGGAAGAAGGAGCCAGCCGTTGGTGGCCTGGTGGGTGACGATGTCGGTGAGGTTGAGCTTTCCGAAGAACAGGAGGATGGGAATGAGGGAGAGGCCGAGGGAAATCTCGTAGGAGATCATCTGCGCACAGGAGCGCACGCCGCCGAGGAACGGGTACTTTGAGTTGGAGGCCCAGCCAGCAAGGGTGATTCCATAGACGCTGAGGGAGGCGATGGCGAAGATGAAGAGCGGGCCTACTCCGATGTCGGCAATGACCATCTGGATTTCGTGTCCGAAAAGGGTAACCGCGCTTCCGAAGGGGATGACGCAGAGGGTGATGAAGGCCGGGGCGGCGGTGAAGGCGGGGGCCATCCAGTAAAAGGCCTTGCGCACATGGGCGGGAGTGAGGTCCTCCTTGAAGAGTCCCTTCAACCCATCTGCCAGGGGTTGAACGAGACCGAAGAACTTCAGATCTTTCTTGAAACCCAGGAGAGTGGCCGGAAGGCCCACCCGGTTGGGACCCACCCGGTCCTGGATGATGGCGCACACCCTGCGTTCCGCATAGGTCGAGTAGGCGACCAGGGGCAGGATCACCAGGAAGGTGAAGCCGAAGACCTTGAGAGCCGAAACGATGATGAATACTGCGTCCACTGGTGGAAAGTTATCGGTTGCTGGTGGTCGGTTCTCAGGAGTGGGAGGTTGCGGTTGCTCCGGAGGGAATCTCTGGGGATGTGCTCATTGGACAACTGACAGTGATCAACCAACAATTTCGCCCGCCGCGATGCGGACACGCTCGGTTTCCAGGAGCGGAATGCTCTCGTCCGTGTCCGTGACATGCACTCCGAGGTCGCCAATCTTCGACAGCGTGAGTTCCTCGAATTCCTCCACTTCGTCCGCGATCTCCCCGAAGACGTCTTCCACCAGATTGCGCTCGGGTTCGTTCGGAGCAAGGGCCCTGATCAGGTCGCGGAGAATCTCCCAGTCATCCATGGCTCCCTCCGGAGGGAGGATGGCCTGATTGAGACGCTGGAGGCGACCGGTGATGTTGACCATGGAGCCGCGTTTTTCGGCGAATCCGGCACCGGGCAGGACCACGTGGCTGACACTGGCGGTGTCATTGGTGAGGATGTGATTGGAGACAAGGAGGTCGAGATTCTCAAGGTCGCTGGCCTTGAAGTCCGCTTCGGCGAGAAGGTCTTCGTAGAAAACCACCAGAGCCTTGATCCTGCGTCCAGCCACTCCTTTCCGGATGGCTTTGAGTTTGGCGTAGGGGTCATTGGAGGCCCAGATGAGCTTGGCCCCGGTGGTGTTGGGATTTCGGTCGGCGGCGATCAGTTTGCCGTCGGACTGGGCGAAGCGCGGAACGAGGGTGAGGAGGTCGGTTTCCAGTGTGTCGGCCAGATGCTTGAGGAGAAAGAGTTCCTCGTTGGTCATGCGCCCGGAGCCGATGAAAGCCACTTCATCGCCGTGATAGTCCTTGAGGCCTTCGGAGACCCTCGTGATAGCCTCGAACCAATCAGCCACCTCGTGCCTGCCGCGAGACTTCACAACAGGATCGGTGAGGCGTGTCTCGGTATGGAGGTAGCGGAAGTTGAGCCGATGGCTGTCGGGCATCCAGCATGAGTTGACCTCGTTGTTCTCACGCGGAGTGATACGGAAGATATCGTTGCCGCGCGTCCAGATCACGGTATTGCAGCCGGTGCCGCAATTCACGTCGATGCTCTTGGTTTCCTTGAGAAACCAGACGCGCATCTGGAAGCGGAAGTCGGTGGACGTGAGGGCGCCTACCGGACAGATGTCCGCGGTATTGAGTGAATAGTTGCTGTCGAGCCGGTGCCCCGGATGGACCGTGAGAGTGGTGTGGGTTCCACGGTCAATGAATCCGAGGGCAGGATCGTCGGCCACCTCATCCATGAAGCGAATGCACCGGCTGCACATGATGCAGCGCTCGTCGTCGAGTCTGATGCGGGGACCGATGTCCACGTTTTTCGGTTTTTTGACCTTCATCTCCTCGAACCGGGAGCAGCCGCGTCCGTGTTCGACGGAAAACTCCTGCAGGCTGCACTCGCCGGCCTGGTCGCATATCGGACAGTCGAGCGGATGGTTGATGAGGAGAAACTCCATCACGCCGTTGCGACACTTCTCCACGAGATCCCCTCCCGTGCGGATCCCCATGTTCTCCGCGACGGTGCTGGCACAGGCGATGACCGGTCGTGGCATCCAACCGATCTCCTGGTAGCCGTTTTCTTCGTAGGTGGGAGCCTGGCCAGGGGCGGGGCGGGGCGGCATGCCCATCTGGACGAGGCACATGCGGCAATTTCCCGGCGAAGAGAGCTTGGTATGATAGCAGTAGTGGGGGATCTCCTTCCCTGCCATCCTGCACGCTTCGATCATGCGGGTGCCGACCGGAACCTGAACCCAGGTGTCGTCAATCTGGACGTTGACCATGCCCTTTTCGGCGGCGAGGTCCTTGGGAAGTTTGTCAGCGGTCGCAGGTGCGGAGTCTGCCATAAATCAGCTTCGAGCGAGGCCTCCCATGGGGTTCGCTTTAGACTATGAATGCAGGAGGCGAAAGGGACAAGCGCACTTTGTGAAATTTTTCACAAGCACTCGTAAGGCCTGATTCCCTGTAGTTGCCGTCACCTTTGCCCGGTTTTGTCAGCAACCGGGGGAGGATCAGGATTCTCCTGCCTTCACAATGGTGTCCTGCAGGTAGCGGCGCTGGGCTTCCTGTTCGGCGTTGTGGGCCACCGAGGCATTGTCTTCCACCGTTTCCGCCAGGAGCTCGTCGCGGAATTTGTCGATCATGGCCTCGACCGGCCAGGAGCAGGCTTCCCCGAAGGCACAGATGGTGCGACCGTCGATCTGGTAAGCCACCGACTCAAGCGTGTCGAGGTCGGCCGGACTTGCCTTGCCCGCCACGAGGCGGTCGGTGATCTTCTTCATCCAGGTAGAACCCTCGCGGCAGGGAGTGCACTGGCCGCAACTCTCGTGGGCGTAGAATTCGTTGATGTTGTTGAGAACCCACGACAGGCGGCGGGAGTCATCCATCACGATCACTCCGCCCGATCCGGCCATCGATCCGCAGGCCGCCATGGTATCGAAGTCGAGGGGAATCTCATCAAAAGTGATCTCGCGCTTCTCCGTTCCAGGGGGGCAGGCCACGTTGAACTTGTCAGAGCAACGCAGGATCTTGGCAGAGGAGCCACCGGGGATGACCGCCTTGAACGATCTCCCTTCGAGAGGGCCGCCACATACATCGTTGAGGAGTTCGCCCATCGTCATCCTCCCGACTTCAATCTCGTAGTAACCGGGTTTCTGCACGTCGCCGGATACGCACAGGATGCGGGTGCCGGTATTGCGGGGCGTTCCAATCCCGGCGTATTTCTCTCCGCCCATCGCAATAATGTGCTTCACGTGACAGAGGGTTTCCACGTTGTTTACGATCGTGGGGCACATGTAGAGCCCCATGGCGGCAGGAAAGTATGGTGGTTTGATACGCGGGTAGGGGCGCTTGCCCTCCAGCGACTCAATGAGTCCGGTTTCTTCCCCGCAGATGTAAGCACCGGCTCCGCGGTGGACGTGAAATTCGCAGCTGAACCCGGTTCCGCAGATGTTCCTGCCGAGGAAGCCTTCCTTCCTTGCTTCCACAATGGCCTTCTCCACGATCCTGGCCGCTTCCGGGAACTCTTCGCGGATATAGATGTAGGCCACCTTGGCTCCCACCGCGAAACAGGAGATGATCATGCCCTCGATGAGTTGATGCGGATCCTGGTGGACGATGTAACGGTCCTTGAAGGTCCCCGGTTCGGACTCATCGCAGTTGCAGATGAGATAGACCGGCTTTTTGTTGCCGGGTGGAATGAATCCCCACTTCACCCCGGTGGGAAAGCCTGCTCCACCCCGTCCCCGCAGGCCCGACTTCTTCACCTCCTCGGTGATCTCGCCGGGCTTCATCCGGAGGGATTTCCTGAGTTCCCTGTAGCCGCCGTCCGTGAGATACTTCTTGATGGAGGGATTCCATCCCCTGCGGTCGACATTGCGGAAAATCAACCGCCGCTCGCGCTCGTGGGGTTCCTTGCCCTTGATGTAAGTAACCTTGGCCATGGAGTTGCGCTACTTGTAATTCTCGAGAAGTTCGGAGGCCTTGGCGGCTGGGAGATCTTCGTGAAAATCGTCGTTGACGAGGCAGACCGGGGCCGTCCCGCAGGAAGCAAGGCACTCGGCGAATTCCACCGACCAGGTCCCACAGGGAGAAACCGCGATGGGATTATGGTGCGAGGTGTGGGACCGGTCGATTCCGGCCAGTTCGCAGATCCTGTCCATCAGCTCGTAGCTCCCGCCCATTGCGCAGCTGAGGGTGCGGCAGATCCGGATGTGATACTTTCCGGGAGCGTGTTGCCGCAGTCCAGGGTAGAAGGTGACCACTTCCTCGACTTTGATTGGCTCCAGGTCGAGCTTGGCGGCCACCCACTCGATGGCCTCCGGTGAGATGAATCCGAACTCGGACTGGACGATGTGCAGGAGGGGAAGGACCGCCGAGCGCTTCCGGTCCTTCGGATACTGCCGGATGCGCAGTCCGGCCTCCTTCTCGATCTGCCTGGTGATCTCAAACGGGGGGTGGTGCCTGGTCCCGTCCGTCTGGGGGGAAGCGACTTGTTCGTTGAGGATGGAGTGGGACATTGAGTCGGGTTGCCGCCAGGAGGAGCAGCTGGGAAGGTCAGCGGTCACACTCTCCCATGACGAAGTCGAGGGAGCCGAGGATGGTGGGGATGTCGGAGACCATGTGGTCAACCAGGAGTTCGGAAAGAATGGAGAGATTGACGAAGGAGGGAGCTCGAATCTTGAGGCGGTGGGGAACACCGCCGCCCCGCGAATTGATATAGAAGCCGAGTTCCCCCTTGGGGTTTTCGGCGCCGAAATAGATTTCGCCCTCCGGGGTCTCGATGCCCTGGGTGGCCACGATGAAATGGTGAATGAGTTCCTCCATCTTCATGAGGACCTTTTCCTTTTCGGGTAGCGAGCTCTTGGTGTCCGCCACATTGACCGGTCCGTCCGGCAGGGTGTCGAGCACCTGGCGGACGATGTGAATGGATTGCCGGAGCTCTTCCATGCGGACAAGGTAGCGATCGTAGCAGTCACCCAGTTCTCCGACCGGGACATCGAACTGGTACTGCTCGTATCCGAGATAGGGACGGTCCTTGCGCAGGTCGCGGCTTGGTCCGGAAGCCCGCAGGTTGGGTCCGGTCAGGCCATAGGAGATTGCCGTTTCAGCCGAGATGATACCGACATCCCTGGTGCGGACGAGAAAGATCTTGTTGCGGGTCAGGAGCTTGTCGACCTCCTTGATCGTCTTCTCACACTCGTCCAGAAAGGAGCGCAGGTTCTCAACGAATCCATCGGGCAGATCGCGAATCTGTCCGCCCACGCGGGTGTAGGAAGTGGTGAAGCGGGCTCCGGTGAGCTGCTCGCAGAGGTTGTAGATCTTTTCCCGCTCGGTGAAGGTGTAGAGGAATACCGTCATGGCTCCTACGTCCATGGCGTAGACGCCGACGCCGAGGAGGTGGGAGGAGATGCGCGCCAGTTCGCAGGCGAGTACGCGAATGGCCTGACCGCGGGGAGGCAGTTCCCAACCCATCAATTTCTCCACGGCACAGGCATAGGCCACGTTGTTGGCGAGTGGTGCGAGGTAGTCCAACCGGTCCGTGTAGGGGACAAACTGGTTGTAGTGCATGTTCTCCGCGATCTTTTCGTCACCGCGGTGAAGGAAGCCTATGTCGGGTTCAGCCCTGGTAACGACTTCGCCATCAAGTTCCAGGATGAGGCGCAGGACCCCGTGGGTGGCGGGGTGGGATGGCCCCATGTTGAGAACCATCTTTTCTCCAAGGAGATCTTCGGTTCCGGCCTGGTAGTCCGTGGCTGCCTGCGCCGCGTTGGCGGCGGCATCGGGAGCCTCGTAGATCGTTGTGGCGGAGGGCTCGCTCATCGGTGGAATACCACCGGAATAAGGACTGAAAGGGGGTGGGCTCGCAAGGACTTTGTGAAATTTTTCACAAAGTCGGGGGTAATCCCCAACCAACGGGGCAACGGTTCCGGTTTGGTCGGAATTCCGGGATTTTTCGGCTAGAGGGCATTATTTAAGAAATCCTAAGTATTGCCACGGCGGCCTCCCTTTGCGAGAATATCTCCAAGTCCTGAGTTTCATGGGTTACTCGATGCGTTGCTTTTACTCGCCGGAGTTCTATCTGGATCTCCCGGTGGATCACCCCTACCCGATGCAGAAATTTCGCCTTTCGAAGGAGATGCTTCTGGAGAAGGGAACGGTCAGACCGGAAGACATCGTGGAGGTGCGGGCTGCGGCCACCCACGTGCTGGAGCGGGCTCACACGCCGGCCTACCTGCAGAAAATCTATCGCGGTCAACTTGATCGCAAGGAGCAGATTCAGCTGGGCTTTCCCCTCACTCCCCAACTTTATACGCGGAGTGCGATCGAGGTGGAAGCCACCCGCCTGGCCTGCGAGGCGGCGATGCAGGATGGAGCTGCGGTGGTCCTCGCAGGAGGGACGCACCATGCCTTTCGCGAGCACGGTGAGGGATACTGCGTATTCAACGACATTGCGGTGGCAATTCGCAGTCTGCAGATAAAGCACCCCGGCATCAAGGTGATGGTGGTGGACACCGACGCGCATCAGGGGAACGGAACCAACAGCCTGCTCGACAACGACCCCAATGTCTTCACCTATTCGATTCATGTGGGACGCAACTACCCCGTGCGCAAGGTGAAGGGATCGATGGATGTCGAGACTGTGCGCTACGTGGAAGGGGAGATGTACCTGAAGCAGTTGTTCTCCACCCTCGCCGCGGCCCTCGACGTCTTTGCTCCTGATCTGGTGATCTGGATTGCGGGGGCGGACAATCACCGCAATGACCGGTTTGGTCAGATGATGCTCACGGTGAAGGATATTCAACGACGGGACGAGGTGATCCTGAGTGCGATGTTGCGCAATCGTATTCCGATGGCCCTGCTTTACGGTGGCGGCTACAACCGCCAGGCGGAATACACTGCCAAGCTGCACCGTAACACCGTGGTGACCGCTAAGCGCATCATGGGCGAAGTCCGGGGTCTTGTCTCCTGAAGTCGTGCGTCGCATCGCGATTGTTGGAGCAGGGGCGGTAGGCGGTTATTATGGCGGAAGGCTCTCGGCCGCGGGAGAAGATGTCTTTTTTCTGGTGCGTTCCGGTCTTGCGGACCTGCGGAGCGAGGGGCTCTCGGTGATTAGTCCGGAGGGTGATTTCCATCTGGCGACGCCACAGGTTTTCGGCAGTTCGGAGGAGATCGGACCAGTTGATCTCGTGATAGTGGCCTGGAAGGCCACCGCCAACGGTTGCTACCAGGAGGCGCTCAGCCCTCTGTTACACGAAACCACCGGCATCCTGACGCTGCAGAACGGACTCGGGAACACCGAGCGTCTGGCCGAGTTGTTTGGTGCGCACCGGGTGCTGGGAGGACTCTGTTTCGTCTGCATCAATCGCCTGAGTCCGACCCGTATCCACCATCTCGCCGAGGGGTTGGTCACCATTGGAGAATTCGAGGGAGGGGAGTCCGCGCGCGTGCGGGACCTGGCAGCCTGTTTTCAGCGAGCGGGAATACAGTGCCGGGGGGTTGAGGATCTCATGCTCGCCCAGTGGGTGAAGCTCGTATGGAATGTCCCTTTCAACGGACTTTGTATCGCGGAGGGGGGAATCACAACGGCAGATCTTCTTTCCCGACCGGGCGGTGAAGGGGAGGTGCGAGCACTCATGGAGGAGGTTATTGCTGGAGCAGCTGCGCTCGGAACGGTGATCACGCCCGGCCTGATCGAGCAGCAGATCAGTTCCACCCGCGAAATGGGGGACTATCGCCCGTCAAGCATGATCGATTACCTGGAGGGCCGGGGGGTGGAAGTGGAGGCCATCTGGGCGGAGCCCATGCGACGGGCGCAGATGGCGGGTGCTCGTCTGCCTCGATGGGAAAGCCTGCTGGCGGCGATCAGGAGGCGTCTTGCGGAGCGGGGGGAGCGGGGCTGACGGGAGATTCAATGTTGCCGTCGCTTTCCGGGTTCTCCCGGTCATCTGCCTGTAAACTCTCAAGCGAAACTCCCTGTGGGAGATAGGGGAGGAGGAAGGCTTCGGCGAAATCGTAGTGGTCGGCGAAATCCTCGCGAGTGTCGGAGTCCTGCTTGCCGAACATCCCCTCTTCGACCAACTCAAAGACCATGTCGCCGATGTCCGAGCAGGCATTGACACCCCACTCCCGCAGCAGAGTGAAAGCCATGGGGCCAAACTCCTGGAGAGCGTGGTCGCGGAATCCATGAATCAGCTCCTTTCCACTCACGTGTCGTTCTTCCCCGCTTTCTTCGCGGGTGCGTTTCAGAGTGAAATCCAGGGCCTCCTTGAGGAGGAAGTAGGCCCCTGCGTCGAACCGCTTTTCGCGCTCAAGAATATTTTCAACGGCAGTATCGAACCGCAAGGCCTGCATGGGTGGAAGGGTAGGGAGATTGGATGGGTTGCAAAGCTGAAAACCCTACGGCATGAGGTTCAAGGCCATGCGCTGAATGGTCTGGTGCACTTCTTTGCGGATTACCTCCAGTTCGTCAAGGCGGCTGGGTTTGTCATGCCCCACCCACACGCAGATGGCATGCAGGGATCCGAAGGAGACGCCCCAGACATCTGTTTTTGCAGGGCTGACTCCAACCATGAGGCGGGGCTCCCCATCGGGGAACTGCATGGCCAGGGCCGCCCTGGTTGCGTGTTCTGCGAACATCGACTTGCTTGATGGTTCGATGGAGAGAATGGGGTTGGATTCGGAGTCGCGTAGATCCCGGAGGAAGTGAGTGCGGGGCCGTTGTCCGTCCCGGGTGAGAGTGGCAACCGCGGTCACAACTTCAAGCGGGGTGGCACTTACGCCTCCCCGGAACAGGTCATCACCCTGGAGGAACGGTCCCTCAAATCCGAATCGCCCTGCAAGGCGAACGAGGTCTTCGCTCCCGATATCCCGTCCTGTGCTCAACGGTTGCTCGAACCTTGGTTGCAATCCGCGTTCCTCGGCGGCGGCGTAGATGAAAGGACTGAAGATGTCTCCGAGATCACGCCGGGCGTCGAGGGCACGGTTGAACGAGGTGTTTTCGGTTGCTCGTCCGCCCACGATTCCCCGGATGCCTCCGGACTGCGCATTGATGCAGATAGCAGCCACCTGTGGGGCGTCCGGGATCCGCTTGAGAAGGTCGGCCGTTTCCGATTCCAGGAGTTTCTGCATGCCGGAGTGGATCGTGCTGCGCAGACGCAGACCCCCATCGCGAATTTCCCGGTCATCGACGAGTTCCTCGAAGTGGCGCCGCACTGCCTGCAGGGCGGGGTTGCCTCCGGAAGTTTCCTGCCGGGAGCGCAGTCCCAGTTCGCTATCTCTGATTTTTTCCGCTTCGGCATCGGAGAGATCACCCTCCTGCACCATCCGGGCGAGAACCTCATCCCGCTGGTGAATCGCTTTTTCAAGAGCACGCAGGGGGGAGCAGGCATGCGGAGCACGGATGATACCAACAAGAAGGGCGCACTGGTTTTTGCTGAGATCGGCTGCGCTCACTCCGAAGTAGCGGCGGGAAGCTTCTTCCAGTCCGTGGCAACCGGAACCGAAGTAGATCCGGTTGACGTAGGCGGTGAGAATGTCGTCCTTGGAATAGGACGCCTCGATACGCAGGGAGATGGCGATCTCAATAAATTTGCGGTGCAGGTTTTTCTCGCGCAGGTCGAAGCTGTTGCGTGCGAGTTGCATGGTCAGGGTGGAGGCTCCCTGAGTAAACGACCAGTCGCTGGCATTGACCATGGTGGCCCGGATCAGGCCCATGATGTCTACCCCGTGATGAGTGTAGAAGCGTTTGTCTTCGCGGGCCTGCAGGGCTTTCACAAAGAACCCCGGGATTTCCTCTCGGGTGATGAGACGGCGGTTCTCGCCGTGCAGGGTGGCAAGTTCCTGCGCCTCTATGTCGAAGATGACCGAGCGTTCGGGCATCTCATTGATCTCCTTGATGTCGTAGCGCAAGGAGAGCATGAAGTAGGACAGGGAGACCAGCAACAGAAGGAAGAACGCAATGACTCCGCAGCGGAAACCGGTGTGAATCACTCGTTGCAGCCAGCGCGGAATCCAATTGGGGAGCCGCGAGGTGCGCCGGGCTGGTTTCCAATTGGGATCGTCCTCGGGTTCCTCCCCGGTGGTGTCGTCCAGGGCCTCTTCCAGTTCGAGGTCGACTGGTGTCTCCTGGTCCGGTTCGGAGGGGGGTGCCCCGCTCCATTCACCTGTACGGCGGTTCCTCCGGGTTGGTGAATGGCGGGGCACGGGAGAGGATGGGGTGGAGAGCTAAGGCAATGGCAGTTTCGCCGGAGTGTCGTCTGGGGGTTGCTCGACTGGAATGGCGCGACCGGCAGGGCGCTCCTCGACCGGGAGAGCCTTCAGCGGATGCGCGGGGCAGAAGTCGTTGTCGGCGGGAGCGAGATCGATCGGGGTGGGATCATTGTAGGCGGTCTTGGTTCGTTCGCATCCGGGAGTGGCACGTTTTCCGGAGGAACGACAGAGGCGACACTGCTTGATCGCCACGGGAGGTTTGATCTTGGAGAATCCGTAGCGACCAAGCCGGTCGGCAGTTTTCATGACCCGCACCCACACCGGGAGGGCGAGGTCTGCGCCGTAGCCGCCGGGGACGATGGGCCGGGGCTGATCGAGGCCGACCCAGACTGCGCAGGTGAGGGAGGAAGAGTATCCCACGAACCAGGCATCCAGGTATTCATCAGTGGTTCCTGTCTTGCCGCCGGCGGGGGGTTGGAATCCCAGTTGGCGGCGCATGCTGGAAGCGGTGCCGGAACGGGTGGCATCCTCCAGGATGGTGGAAGTGGTCCAGGCCGAACCCTTCTTGTCGACAGCCAGATAGCCGATTGGTTTGTGTGCCCAGAGTTCGTTGTCATCACGGTCGAGAATCCTGCTGACGAAGTGCGGACCGTAGCGGGTGCCGCCGTTGGGAAAGATGGTGTAGGCGCTGGCCACCTGCTCGGGGGTCGCTTCCCAGGCGCCGAGGTAGGAGGATGCCTTGCCCGGGATCTGCATGGCGAAGGACTGGTGGGCCACCGAGCGGACGTTCTCCATGCCTGCATAATTTCCGATGCGCACCGAGGAGGTATTGCGCGAATTCATGAGCGCCTTCTTTGCACTGATGCTCTTGAAGTACTTTCCGTCCGAGTTCCTTGGATCCCAGTCTCTGGGGGCATACTTGATCTGTTCCGGTTTGATCCGTGAGTCGTCGATGTAGGTCTCCGGGCGCATCCCCCGGTCGAAGGCGGCCAGGTAGACGAAAGGCTTGAATACGGAGCCCACCTGCCGTCTGGCGTGGAGGGCCCGGTTGAACTTCGACTCGTCGGCGTCACGACCACCCACGATGCTGCGTATCGCTCCACTCTGGTTTTCTACCACTACCACCGCCCCCTGAAGGTAATCGGGCGCTTCGCGTTGCATGGCGGGCTTTGCCTGCCAGCGCGTGCGGGTGTTGTGGCGGTAGCCCGGCCGGCGCTCGATTTCGCTGAGTTTGGAGTTGAGGTGACGCTCGGCGGCTTCCTGAAGGTCCTTGTCGATGGTGGTGATGATCTTCAGTCCTCCCTGCTTGATGTATTTCCGGTCGAGGTGGCGCTCGATATCCCGCCGGATTGCATCCATGGCGTAGCTTCCTTCGATGATGCGGCGGTTCCTGGGACGAATGTGCAGGGGTTCCGCCTTGGCTACGGTCGCTTCGGCTTCAGTGATGAATTCGTGTTTCACCATTGAATCGAGAGTGGAGTTCCGCTCGTTTCTGGTTCCTTCCTCGTCCTCAAATGGGGAAAAGGCGTTTGGTGCGCGAATAATCCCAGCCAGCATGGCCGATTCCGAGAGAGTCAGGTTCCCGGCAGACTTTTCAAGGTAGGCCCGGGAGGCCGCTTCCACACCATGAATGGAGCCACCCCAGAAGATGAGATTCATGTAGTGTTGCATGATCTCGTCTTTCTCGTAGTTGGCCTCAATGCGGAAGGCCAGCGCGATCTCAAGGAACTTGCGGTCCAGAAGTTTCCATTTCGGTCCGTGGGTCGGCAGGCGATAGGCGTTACGCGCCAACTGCATGGTGAGAGTGGAGGCGCCCTGGGCGAAATGACCGCGCTTGATATTCTCCACCATGGCACGGGTCACCCCACGTGGATCGACTCCCCAGTGCTGGTGAAAATTCTTGTCCTCCCGCGCGAGGAGAGCCGCGCGGAAGTGGGGGGAGATTTCCTCCAGATCGACCACGTAGCGGTGGGCACCGTGCAGGCGGCCCAACTCTTTCATGTTCCGGTCATAGATGATGGAGCGTTCGGGCATTTCAGCCACCGTTTCCATCGGGTAGCGCAGAGATCGGACGAAATAAAAGACTGCTCCCAGGAAGAGGAGGGTGATCACGACACAGCCCGAGCAGGCCACGGTCTGAAGGGGGAGTCGGAGGAAGATCGGCCAGTTTCCCACGATCCTGTTGATGAGCAGGAAGGGCCAGAAACAGAAGACGAAGAGCGGGCTGTGCTTTTTGCGGACTGCTTTCCTGCGCTTGGGGCCGGAACCTCGGGACGTAGCTCCCCGGCGCGCCCGTTTGCGCGGCACCTTGCGCCGGGACGAGGGAGATCGTCGGCGTGCGCTCGATTTCTTTTTTGGTCTGCGGCTGGCCATCCCGGGAACGAACGGGGCCTGAGGTTAGGTGATGATGGACTAGAGGTTATATTCGGACTAAAATAAGACACATCTTCCGCCAGACGAAAACCACTGGCATTGACGCTTAGCCTGAAAGAAGCATATTTCACCGCGATGAGAGTAGCAAGTGTTCGACCCACAATTGCTGGATTTCTCGCCTTTACAGGCATCCTCGTGAACGAGGTTCCGGCAGAGACGCCGGTCCAGAATCTGGCTCAGCTCAAGGCGTTGCAGAGCAAGGTTGAGGATGTGATCGAGAAGGGCCTGCCTGCAACTGTTTCACTCTTTTCGGAGAAGAGCGAATCTTCCGGCAGTGGCGTAATAATCTCCCGGGAAGGATTGATCCTGACTGCGGGTCATGTTGTTGAGGGACTGGAAGAGGTCACGGTGGTCTTTCCAGGTGGCAAGCAGGCTCGCGGCAAAGTATTGGGATCCAATCGTTCCAAGGATGCGGCCATGGTGAAACTCCAGCAGGGGGAGCAATGGCCTTTCGTGGAGTTGGGCGATTCCGGGGCTGTCAAAGTGGGTGATTTCGTCGTCTCGCTCGGCCATGCCGGGGGATACGATGCGTTACGCACGCCACCGGTGCGCTTCGGACGGGTGGTGGCTCGCAATCCGCTGGGATTCATTGGAACCGATTGTGCCCTCATCGGAGGAGATTCGGGCGGTCCGCTCTTCGATCTGGAGGGCAAGGTGATTGGCATTCACTCCTCCATCGGGGCCAGCCTGATGTCGAACAACCATACCGGATTGCAGAATTTCAAGGCGGACTGGGCACGGCTTGAGAAAGGGGAGACCTGGGGGCGTCTGACCATGAATCCGCTGATGAATCCTGACCGTCCTGTCATCGGATTCAACGTGGCCGGGGCGGTTCCCGGTGGGGTGCAACTGGCGGAGGTCCATCCCGACTCTCCCGCCGAAGTGGCTGGGATGCGGCGTGGCGATGTGGTTGTCAGCATTGACGGGCAGCAGGTGAAGAGCCTGCGGGAGTTGCAGGGCATCCTCTCCAGGCACGAACCCGGAAACGAAGTGGAACTGGCCTTCACGCGGCGGGGGGAAAGCATGTCCTGTAAATTGAAGCTGGCCCGCCTTGCTGATGTGATGCCTGAACAGAAGTAAGCACCAACGTCAATGCAATCAGTGATGAAAGTTTCTGCCTCAACCTTGTTGTTTTCCATCGCCTTCCTTCCGCTGGCCTCCGCCCAGTTGTCCGAGTCGTCGCCGGAGGATCGCGCCCTCCTCACCGAACAGGCAGGAGCTCTTTTCAAAGCTCTCGTGCCCGCGGTGAAGAATGTATCCTCTGGTTCAGTGGAGGTGCGTGTCTGGCGCAAGCGAGTGGGATTTGGGACCGTTGTCGGTGTCGGCAGGGTTTTGACCAAGTGGAGCGAAGTGCGTCGTGACGTGCGGAGCCTGAGTTGTCGAACGGGTGACGGAAAGTGGTTGCCCGCAGTGGTGAGCGGAGTTTATCCGAATGCCGACCTCGCGGTCATGGAAGTGGAAGGTCTGAAAGCGGATCCGGTGCAATTCGCTGACGAGAAGACGCTGAAGCTGGGGAGCTTCCTGGCTCTCTCGCGACCCGATGGGGAGGCGGCGGCGATGGGCGTGGTGAGTGTATTGCCGCGCAGTCTGCGCAGTTCCGACCGGGCCTTCCTCGGGATCGTGATGGATCTTGAGTTCGAGGGGCCTGGTGTCCTCGTGCGGCGGGTGGAACCCAGGACCGCCGCCGCCGCTTCAGGGCTCAAGGCGGGCGATGTCATCCTGCGCGTGATGGATCAGAAGGTGAACGGAAGTTTTGAGCTGGGGACCGTCCTGCAGCGACTGGAGCCCGGGCAAAAGATCGAGATCGTCTGCCAGCGTGGTGAAAAGCAGGAAGTGATCAATGTCGAACTGGGAGGACGGCCACGTGCTCCGCGTATTCCCTACAGCCGGATGGAACAGATGAACAACATGGGCGGGCATCGCTACAGTGATGTGAAGGATGGTTTCCGGGATGTCATCCAGTCCGACATGCAACTCGATCCGGAGGATTGTGGAGCACCCGTGATCGACCTTGACGGTCGTGCTGTCGGGATCGCCATTGCCCGTGCGGGGCGCATCAAGTCCTTCGTTATTCCGGCCTCCGGGATAAAAAGACTTCTCGCCATCAAGCCGGCCAAGCCGCAGTTGCAGACCGGGGATCTCGCTGAGCGCACCCGAAACCGCGAAGTCGAACCCGGGGAGGAGGATCCCTTTGAACTGATGCGCCGAAAGATGGAAGAAATGCGGCGCCTGATGGAGGAGATTGAGGAGAAGGACAAGTGAATCGTCTTCGAGATGCGGGGATTGGTGATTGAGTCCTTGGGAAATTGGGTTCTCCCTTGGGAGTGATGCAACTCCATGGTCGCCTGTTTCCTTTTCCACGCATGAAGAGCGGACTTTTGCCCTTCCTTCTCCTGGTCGCTGGAATCCCTTTTCCCTCCTCCGCCGATGAGTTCAATCCGCGCCAGGTGGTGAAGGCTTTTCCGGCCATTACCGATCCCAGGATCGTAACAGTTGGCGAGGCCGGGCGATTTGTAGAGGGGAATGAACTGGTGCTGGGAGTGGTGATTGGGGAGCAGGCCCGGGCCTACCCCATCAATATGCTCACGAACCCCACCCGTGAGATCATCAACGACAGACTGGGAGGCAGTGCTATCGCGGCCACCTGGTGACACCTCTGCTTCAACGGCATAGTCTATGTCAGGACAGTCAAGGATCGCGAACTCAACTTCCAGGTCTCCGGCCTGCTCTGGAATCGCAGTCTCGTCATGCGCGATGTGGAGACCAATTCGCTCTGGAGTCACCTTCTGGGCAAGGCCATGCGGGGGGAGTTCAAGGGGGCCGAGCTCAAGATTCTGCCCGGCGTGATGACCACCTGGTCCGAATGGCGCCTGCGCCATCCCCGGACAACCCTGCTGGGCATGTCGCGCACGTCACGAAGCTATCGTGAGGCCGTCTGGGAGAAGCCCAGGCGGTTTGTTTACGGGGTCCATCTTGGTGCGGGGCGCCCCTCGCCCGCGGTATCGCTGAAGAGATTGCAGCAGGAACCTGTATTCAACTTTGAGTCCGCCGGGCATGCTGTGCTGATCACCGCCGGCGAGAAAGGAGTGAGTGCCCGCAGCTTCAATCGCAAGCTCAAGGGCGAGATTCTTGTCTTCTCGGCGTCAGGAAAGGGAGTCATGACCGATGACCGGACTTCCTCCCGCTGGGATGTGTTCACCGGTGAATGCCTGGGGGGGAAGCTGAAGGGCACGGTGTTGTCGATCCTTCCCGGAACGATCTCGTTTCGCACCGCCTGGGAAGCGTTTTTCCCGGAGGGTCGGATCGTGGAATAGTTCGTGGGTGCCGGAGTCTCTTCCGCGGCCAGTTGCAGCATCGGGCTAATGCTTCCGCTCGACACTCACCCGCTGAACTGGCACTGAGCAGTGAAGGGCAGGGCGCCTTGTTCCAAGCGTCACTTGTCAACCCCTTCGGGTTGCGTGTCGGGCTCTTTCTCAACGGGATCGACTGTTCCTCGGCGGGAGGTCTGCCCGCGAAGCTGGGTAAGCTGCGAGCGCAGGGTGTCCCGTTCCTTGAGGACGGCTTCCATCTGTGCAGCGGTAGGGGCACCCGCAAACTGTTGCTGGAGGGACTGGAGCTGGTTCCCGGCGGCCCTGGCCTGTGTGCGGGTGGCATCGAGTTGTTGCTTGAGAGCGGCGTTGTCGGTGGAGTTGCTGGTCTCGGTGGCGAGCTGGTTGCTGAGGGTCCGGACGGTGGTATGTGACTTTGCGAGATCACTATGGGCCTTGTTCAACATGGCCTGGAGCCGGGTGACCAGTCCGGCCAGTCTGGCGGAGTCGGCGGAGAGACGATTGGCCAGATCCCGGGGAGTCTCCCCGCTGGAGGGCATCGGGTTATTTCCGGATCCCAGAGACTTCTTCCTGTCCTCCAGATCCTCACGGAGTTTCGTGATTTCCGAGGAATCGCCCCCGAAGCCGTTGCTGGTCATCTGGAGGATGAGAAGAAAGAGGAGGAGGACCACCGCACCCAGGATGAGGCCCACGATGAGGTTCTGGTTGCCAGTGGCGGTGGCAGGGGAGGACTCTGGAGTAGCCGGGGTCGCGGGGGGACTGTTGGAAGGGTCGTCGTTCATGCGCATGGCGGCTGGGAGTTCTTCCCGGCCTGCTCTTGAGAGGTGAGAGGTGGAAGGGACTTCCTAGCCTCGAATGTGAACAAGTGCAAGGGTGGGAGTGTGCTCCTGAGCACCGCCGGGGGATCAGACTACGTCCAGTAATTCACGGGGGTGTTCGACCAGGAAGGCGGGGGCCTCCCGGGCCAGGGACTCACGGGAATTGAAGCCCCAGGTGACCGCTACAGCCTCCACCCGGGCCCTGCGCGCGGCCTGGAGGTCGCGGATCTCGTCGCCAACATAGAGGATCTCGCGAGGATTGAGGGAAAAGGTGCGGGCAATGGCACGCAGGCGCCTGGCCTTGCCCCTGAGTTTCCCAATGCTGCTGATGAAGGTGAATTGCTCGCGAAGGTCGTGGGCGTCGAGGAAGGTCTCGATATTTTCCGCCAGGTTGGAACTGAGGATGCCCATGTGCTCCGATCGATCCCGCAGGACAGGGAGAACCTCCCGGACGCCTTCGATGAGGGGCAGTTTGCTGATCCGTTCACGGAGACGGTGCAGGGCGGCGACGAGATGGAAGGGCACCTTGCGCCTGGGGATGCCGAGGTGACTCAGGAGGCGTTTGGTGTCGAGGTTGCGCAGTTCCTCCACCCCTTCCGGATCGATCACGGTATAGCCGTGTTTCCGGGCGAGATCATTGTAGATCTTCAGTCCCTCACCGAGGGTATCGGCCAGGGTGCCGTCGAAGTCGAATATGAGGCAACGATTCAACGGACGGCTCCTTTCATTCTCACTACTATTTCTCGCACAGGGCCAGATTGGGATCGATGTCTTCACTGAAGTCTCCATGTCGGCCCGCTGGCAGGTTCATCAGACCGGCAAAGGCAATCATGGCTGCGTTGTCGGTGGAGAAGCGTGGAGGGCAGGCAAGGAACTCAAATCCGTTCTCCCGGCAGGCCGCAGCCAGGGCGGAGCGGAGAGAGTCGTTGCAGCTCACTCCACCGGAGAGGGTGATCAGGGTGCAACCGGTTTCATGGGCGGCACGCAGGGACTTGCCGACGAGGACATCGATGACGGCCTGTTGGAAGGAGGCACAGAGATTCGGAAGCTCGTCTTCGAGATTTTGAACCTTTGGCAGAGTGTAGCGCACTGCGGTCTTGAGGCCGGAGAAGGAGAAGTCGAGTTCCCGGGGCATGGAACGTGGAAATTCATAGGCCGTGGGGCTGCCATGCTTCGCATGTTTCTCAATCTCGGGACCACCGGGATAAGGAAGACCGAGAAGGCGGGCCACCTTGTCAAAGGCTTCGCCCGCAGCATCGTCGATCGTGCGGCCGATGAGTTGGTAGTCGCCCATCGCACGGGCATGTACGAGCATGGTGTGCCCCCCGGAGACAATGAGAGCGAGGTGGGAGGGAAGTCCGGATTTCAGGATTTGAGTTCCGGATTTTGGGTTGGCGGTTGCGGATTGTTGATCCTCGAGAAATGGAGAGAGGAGGTGGCCCTCCATGTGATTGATGGAGAGGAAGGGTTTTTTCGAGGCTGCCGCAAGGGCCTTTGCCATGCTGTGCCCGACAAGAAGGGAGGAGGCCAGACCGGGACCACGGGTCGCGGCGAAGGCATCGATGTCCAGGGGCCCCAGGCCGGCCTCCCTGAGGGCCTGTTCGACCAGGGGGCGAAGCACGAGGGCGTGATTGCGGGAGGCCACTTCCGGAACGACCCCGCCGTAGGCACGATGCAGGGCAATCTGGGAAGAGATGAGGGAGGCAAGGATTTCCACTTTGGCATCCTTCCCCTGGCGCAGGATGGCCACCGCGCTCTCATCGCAGGATGTTTCGAGGGCCAGGAGAGTGGGAACTGGATCCGGGACTTTTGATCGTGAATGTTCGCTGGTGGGCATCGCTGACAATTTCTTCTATTTCGCCAGCGCCTCCAGCGCCGCGATAACCACCGGATCCTTCCAGGCCTTGAGAGCCGTCTCTTCTTCCGGCGTGAGAGAATCACGGCGACGGAAGAGATCGAGATGGGCGCGGTCCTCGGCGGTAATCCTGACCGGGATATCGGGTGTGATTCCTATTTCGTGGGGGGTGCGCCCCGAGGGAGTGTGGTAGGTTGCGATCGTGAGGCGCAGGGCGGTTTCGTCCAGAGGGATGATGTGCTGGACGGATCCCTTGCCGTAGCTGGTCTCGCCCACGATGGTGGCACGCTTGAGATCCTGCAGAGTGCCGGCCACGAGTTCCGAGGCGCTTGCCGAGTCACGGTCGATGAGAACAGCGACGGGATAACTGCGTTTCCTGCGCTTGCGTTCAGGGGTCCTCATGGGCGGGGAGTTGTGCTCAGGGTGACGTCCCCGGGTGAAGACTACCTCGGTTGCAGGAGGAACAAACTCCCCCGCGATGGCGACCGAGATGTTGAGGAGACCACCGGGGTTGCCCCGCAGGTCGAGGAGCAGGGCGCGCATGCCCTTGTCTTCCAGGTCATCGAGAGCGGCTTCGACTTCATGATGGGAGGGGGCGGTGAATTCAGCGAGGTGGAGGTATCCCGCCTTCAGTCTGGTTGCCTCGGGGCTCTCCAGAAGCATGGCATCCGGAACAGCGATTTTCCTGATCACGCTGCGCAGGAGAGAGACCTGGTATTCCTTGCGGTCGATCTTGCGTCGGAGGGTGATTCCGACGGTATCGCCGGGACGTCCCTTCAGGTGGGTGAGGGCGGTGGCCAAGGCCAGTTCAGAGGTGTCCTGTTCACCGATTTTCAGAATCCGGTCGCCAGGCGCGATCCCTGCACGGGCGGCGGCGGAACCGGTCCGTACCGCGGTCACTTTCAGGAAATCCGAACTCTTGCCAAGGGTGAGGCCGAGTCCCGGCAGGGTGGGTGGGCGCTTTTCCTCGCTGATGAAGCTGTAGGTTTCGGGATGGTAGAAGCTCGAGAAGTTGTCGAGGGAATCGAGCATGCCCTCCAGGGCGTGATTGACGAGACGTTCGTAGCTGAGGCGGTTTCCGTCGGGGTGATGGGCGCGCACCTGCTCAAGCACCTTGATGAACCGCTCTACGTGTTCGTAGCCTTCACCCTCATCAGGAAGGGGGACCGGTCCGGGAGGATCTTCTTCCTGGGCGGAACCAAAGGACGGAAGGGAGGCGATTGTGATCGCGAGAATCATGCGCGAAGCCATGCTCCGAACGTAGAGGCGCATTGCAGAAAGGGAAGCGAGTTTGATGGGGGGCGCTGCGGCTATGCCGCATCTGCGCGCTTCTTCCGGATCGCGGGCGATTTCGTGCCTTCGATCACCCCACGGTTGAGGGAGACCGACTCGATGTCATCACGCGATGGAATATCGTACATGATGTCGAGTATGACGGCCTCGAAGATGGAGCGAAGGGCACGCGCACCGGTGCCCCGGCGGACCGCTTCCTCTGCCATGGCGCGGAGGGCGTCCCGGGTGATCTTGAGCTTCACGCCATTGAGGGCGAGTTGCTTCTGGTACTGCTTGACCAGGGCGTTGCGCGGTTCCGTGAGGATGCGGACGAGTTCGTCCTCAGTGAGGCACAGGAGGGAGGAGTGTACCGGCAGGCGGCCGATGAATTCTGGAATCAGGCCGAAGTGCAACAGGTCCTCGGGTTGCACCTTGTTCATGAGGTCCTCATGAGCTTCGGCCTCCCGGGCGGTTTCCTCGGCGGCAGCAAATCCGAGAGCATTGCGGCCCAGGCGTCGCCGCACGATGTCCTCCATGCCCACGAAAGCTCCTCCGCATACGAAGAGGATACGTTCGGTGTTGACCTGGATGTAATCCTGCTGGGGATGCTTGCGACCGCCCTGGGGAGGAACATTGCAGACGGTGCCTTCCAGGATCTTGAGGAGCGCCTGCTGGACTCCCTCACCGGAGACGTCGCGGGTGATGCTGACATTCTCGGTCTTGCGCCCGATCTTGTCGATCTCGTCGACGTAGATGATGCCCTGCTCGGCCTTCTCGACATCGAAGTCGGAGGCCTGCAGCAACCGAAGGATGATGTTCTCGACATCTTCACCCACGTAACCGGCTTCCGTCAGGGTGGTGGCGTCCACGATGCAGAAGGGGACATCCAGCACGCGGGCGAGGGTGCGGGCGAGGAGAGTCTTCCCGGATCCAGTAGGGCCGAGAAGAAGGATGTTCGATTTTTCTATTTCGACATCGGCGAGTTCCTCGGGAGCGAGAGACGTGTCCTGGTGGAGGCGCTGGTAGTGATTGTAGACAGCCACGGCGAGGACCTTCTTGGCCTGGTCCTGCCCGATCACATATTCGTCCAGCAGTTGGCGGATCTCCACCGGGGTGGGAGTATTGATGCCCTGGGCAAAGGCCGGGCCAAGGTCGGACTGATCCTCTCCGGCAAATTCCTTTTCGAGGATGGTCGAGCACACCTCGATGCACTCGTTGCAGATGTATACTCCGGGGCCCGCAATAAGCTTTTTCACCTCTGAGTGGCTTTTGCCACAGAAGGAACACATCGTGAGGTTGGATGCACGGGCCATTACTTTTATGAAGCAGGAATAAGAAGCGTTCCTGCGTGAGCGCTTCTTCCCTTACTGGAAAGCTTAGCAGAAAGGCGACGTTTCCGCCCCCTTTTTTTCGGGAACCTCAGGATTCTTCCTCTTCCCCGAGTTCCTTGCGGTTTTCGAGGACACGATCGACGAGACCGTAATCCGCAGCCTCCTGGGACGACATGTAATTGTCGCGGTCAGCATCGCGGTCGACAGTTTCCAGATCCTTGCCGGTGTGCTTGGAGAGAATGCCGTTCAAACGTTTCTTGAGTTCAAACATGAATTCGACCGTGCGCTCGACATCGGAGGCGGTGCCCTGTGCTCCACCGGAGACCTGGTGAATCATGACGTGTGAGTTCGGGAGGCAGAAGCGCTTGCCCTCGGTGCCGGCAGTGAGAAGAACCGCCCCCATGGAAGCGGCGATCCCGATACAGTAGGTGTTCACATCGCAGGTAACGAACTGCATGGTGTCGTAAATCGCAAGACCGGAGGTTACGCTTCCGCCGGGCGAATTGATGTAGATGTGAATATCCTTCTTGGGGTCGGCCATCTGCAGGAAGAGCATCTGGGCAATCACCGAGTTGGCTACGAAGTCATCGATCGGCGTGCCAATGAAGATGATGCGGTCCTTGAGGAGTCGCGAGTAAATGTCAAAGGCTCTCTCGCCGCGACCGTCCTGTTCGATGACGGTCGGAACGAGGTAGGTGTTGCGGGGTGATGCGGAGGAGGCGGAGGAGGCGGAGATCGGTTCGAGCTTACTCATCTTCGTTTGCGGATTCTTCTTCGGTTCCATCGGGAGCAGACGTGGACTCTTGATCGGACTGGCTTTCAGGATCGATCTCGACTCCCTCGGGTCCGGCCGCAGCATCAGCCTCTTCGGCTTTCTCCCCGGCGACCTGCTCGATGCCGTCGACCTTCGCGTGCTCCAGCAGGAAGTCAATGGTCTTACTGATAAGCATGGAATGCTGGACGCCGCGCATGCGCCCGCTCTTCTGGAGTTCTTCGGCAAAGGTTTTGATCGGCTTTTTTGCCTGATTGGCCATGGCAGCCACCCGGTTGGCGAATTCTTCCTGACTGAACTGGATCTCCTCCTTCTCCGCGATGCGCTGGAGGAGGAAGTCGGTTTTCAGATTCATCTGGGCCCGCTGGGTCGCGGCGGCAAAGATTTCGTTCTGCCGTTCTTCGATCTCGTCTTCCGACATGCCCGAGCCCAGGCCGCGTTCCACCATCTCGTCGGCCTGGCCCTGGGTCTCCGCGTTGAGGAGTTCGGGGGGAAGATCGAACTCTACCATGGCGGTCAGCTTGTCGAGAAGCTGACTGACCTTGAATTCCCCGATCTGTTGGTTGAGCTGGTGTTCGAGATTTCCCCGAATGGTCTCGGTAAGGCCCTTGACATCGGAACCAGGCAGAATCTCGGCGGCCAGTTCATCGGTCAGGTCGGGAAGGGTTTGTTCCTTGATGCCCTTCAGGGTGACATGAAAATCGAGTTCAAGTCCGCGGAGTTCCTCGACGGGAAATTCCTCCGGCACCGGACACTTGAAATCGCGCTCCTCGTTCAATGCGGCACCCTCCAGTGCCTTGGAGAACCCGGGCAGGATCGACTCGTCCTCCATCTTGAGCCAGTAGTCCTCCCCGCCGCCGAGATAGCCCACTGACTGGCCCACCGCTTCTTCGGTTGGCTTGCCCTCAAGCTGGGATCCGTAGTCGATCACCGCAAAATCACCTGCCTGGACGGGCCGGTCTGTGATATCGGCATACTCCGCATAGCGGTTCAGGACATTCTGGAGTTCGCTCTCGATATCCTCGTCGGTGACGACGCGGTCCGGGATCTCGAGGACGATGCCCTTATAGTCCGGGAGTTCGAACTCCGGGGCGATGGTGAGGGCGGACGAAAAGGTCAGGGCTCCATCGGGATGATGAGCAGTATCCTCGGGGGACTTGGCATCGATGACCCGGAGGTCCTCCTTTTCGGCCGCCTCATTCAGGGCGTTCTGCATCATGCGTTGCTCCAATTCCGCCGTGATCTGCTCGCCAAAGCGCTGCTCAATAACGGTCCGGGGGATCTTGCCGGGGCGGAATCCACTAATGCGTGCCTGGCTGCTGAAGGCCCGGATAATCTTCTGGCGCTCCTCCTTGAGCTGGTCAGAGGGAATTTCGACGCTGAGCGTGGCCGTACAATTGGACTGCCGTTCGACGGTAATTTTCATCGTGTTTTGCCGGAATCCGTCCGGTCGCGGGGGCGGAACGCTAGAGGGAGGAAGGGGGGTGGTCAAGGACGCCGCCCATGATCTCCCCATAGGAATCTGAGGCTCAGCACGTAGTGCCCTCCAAGCCCCATGGGCCGGGCAGACCGGGGCAGCGGTGAAAAAAATGATAATAATGTTTATGTTCATTGACCTTGACGAGATGACGTCTAAACGGACTGAATAATCGGAGCGGGCAACAGTTTGTCCCTTATACAGTCATGACAGTTTTTCTGGGTTGGAGTTATCGTGTTTCACGTTCCGTGTTGGCATTCCTGATGCTCGCACTTCTTGTTGGTCCCCAGGGGGTACATGCACAGGATGAGCCCCCCCCCGCCGAGCCATTGGATCTTGAACAGCGGACCATCGTGTCCATCACCTTCCGCTATGGCGGTCCTAAGACGGTGGATGAGTCGCGACTGCGCGATCACATGTCGGTGAGGGTCGGGCAGAAGTACAATCCCGAGATTCTCGATAAGGATGCGGCCAGTCTTTATGAGAGCGGACTGGTGGACGATGTCAGCTTCCTGGGCGATCCCCGGGGGGATGACTCCCTCGCCCTTATCGTGGAGGTGGTCACGCGTGGGCAGATCGTGGAGATCGGCTTCGCGGGAAACACCATTTTCAGTGACCGCAAACTGGCCAGCGAAACCAAGGTCAAGGCCGGAGTCATCAGCGATAGTGCCATTCTTGAGGCCCGGCGAAACATCGAGAAGCAGTACCAGGGTTACGGCTATCCCGACGTTCTCGTCTCGCACCGTCTGCGGGAAACGGAACGTCCAGGTCAATTCCAGCTCGTCTTCGTCATTCAGGAAGGGGTGAAGAGCGAGGTGCGCAAGATTCTCTTCGAGGGCAACAAGGCCTTTTCGCGGGTAGAGCTCAAGCGGGAGTTGAAGACCAAGCAGAAGGGACTGTTCTCCTTCATCACCAAGAGTGGTCGTATCGATGCCGAGAAACTGCAACTGGATCTACTCCACCTGGAGGACTTCTACCGCAACCACGGCTATCGCATGGTACGCATCGACAGCGCCCGGCGGGAACCCGCGAATAACGATCGGGTTGACCTGGTAATTCCCATTCACGAGGGTCCGAAATACACGGTAAGGAGTACGGCCTTCGGGAAGATGACCGTCTTTAAGCCGGAGGAACTCATACCCGCACTCAGCATGGTGGGCGGGCAGGTGTTCTCGAACAAGAAGGTGCGTGACGACGTGCGCATGATTCGCAGCTACTATGGATCGCGAGGATACGCGGATGCGGTGGTCATGCCTGAGATGCGTGATGTGTCGCCGGGCGTAGTTGCGATCACCTACCGGATTACGGAAGGCCCACGTTACCGCGTGGGAAAGGTCAACATCCAGGGGAACGTCATCACCAAGGACAAGGTGATCCGCCGGGAGATTCCGATGCGGCCCGGGGACCACTACAACTCCGTGGACGAGGAGACGACCAAGCTCCGCCTCCAGAACCTGCGCTATTTCAAGCAGGTGCAGGTCTCCGATTCTCCCAGCGCGCAGTCCGGCTACCGTGACGTCAACATTATTGTGGATGAGACCACGACTGGTCAGGTCAGCTTCGGGGCAGGCTTCAGTTCGATCGACAGCGTGGTCGGCTACCTCCACCTCGAGCAGACTAACTTTGATATCGGCAATCCCAAGAACTGGTTCCGTGGAGGGGGACAGCGTTTCAACATGCGACTGCAACTCGGGACCGAACGCCGTGATGTGAAGGTTTCCCTGATTGAGCCCTGGTTTCTGGGCCGCAGGCTTTCCCTGGGCGGGGAAGGTTTCTACCGCAACCTCCTCTTCCTGAGTGACGAATACGACCAGAGTAATGCCGGTGGAGCCATCTTCGTCCGGAGCCCGATGGGTCGCAAAGGTTACGTCCAGGCCGAATACCGTCTTGAGCAAGTCGGGATTGATGTGGAGGCCGTGCCTCATGATTCGGACTTTCTCGAGGAGGACGGCGATTTCCTGCGTAGTGCGGTCTCCGTGAATTACGTTTACGACAGCCGGGACAGCAACATGCTGCCACGCCAAGGTCACCGCGTTAAGGTGGGGGCTACCCTGACTGGCGGGATTCTCGGAGGCGATATCGAGACCTACACCCTCATGGCGACGGGTTCCAAGCACTGGAACCTGCCCTGGGATGTCATTTTGAACCTCAATGGTTCCGTAACGGTGGTGGATGCCCTTAGCGGACACGTGCCGATATTCGAACGGCAGATGCTCGGCGGTGCACGCAACCTCCGGGGTTTCGATACTCGCGATGTCGGACCTCGCGACAGTGCAACGGGTTCAGTGCTGGGAGGCAACACCGCGGCCTATGGGACAGTGGAGGGCACCTTCCCCATCTTCGGCCAGGTGCGCGGAGCAGTCTTTGGAGATATCGGTTTCGTCAACGCCGACTCGTATGATTTCAGTCCCGACCAGATCCACAGTGACGTGGGTATTGGGGTGCGGGCCACCATTCCCTACTTCGGACCGATGGCGCTGGATTATGCCTTTCCGCTCCAGAGTGAGGATGGCGCTGACGACGGGCCGCGCCTCCAGATCTACGTCAACTACCAGTATTAGGGAGGCGGACCTGGTCACTCAACCGGAGGATTGACGAGCCAGGGATCGAGGTTTCCCTGGGCGAATCCTCTGATCAGGCCTCCTCAAACTGCCTGAAGAGAATCGAAAAGTCGAACTCGCCTTCGCCCAGATCGTTGCGTTTCTGCATCTGGTTGGCAGTGTTGGCGATGCCGGGAGTATCAAGACCGGCTCGTTTCGCGAGGTCGAGCATGTAGCGCGCGTCCTTGAGCATGTTGGAAAGCGAAAAGTGAGGATCGAAATCGCCCTCGGCCATGCTGATGATCTTCATGGTGGCGAGTGCCGATGCGCAGGCGTTTGGCTTGATGGATTCCAAGTATGTCTCGGCGGAGATGCCATGAGCGAGGTTGATCGTCAGGGCCTCTGCCAGGGCTTGCACGGTGGAGGCCGTAATCAGGTTGGTGGTGAGTTTGAGGATGGTTGCGGCGAGAGGGGAGGCTACCTCCATTATCTGGGTGGAGGTCACCTCAAGAAAGGGGCGGAGGCGTTCCATTACCTCCGGATCACCACCTGCATAGTAGACAAGGGCGGCGTTACCGGCCGCTACCTTGCTGCCGGTGAAGGGAGCGTTCAGAAATTCGCATTCGAGTCGGGCACACTCAGCCACCAGGTAGTCGGTGGTGGCATGATCGATGGTGGCGTGGTTCACGAAGGTCTTGCCCGGCCCAAGGGAGTCCCGGATGCTTCCAAGAATGGACCGCACAGCCGGGACATCCTTGAGATAGCAGGCCACGATATCCGCCTTGCGTGCTGCCGTCGACGGATCAGTTTCAAAGTCCGTGCGTTCGCGGGGGGAGCGACTCCAAGTGGTCACTGGATACCCGGCTGCGGCAATGTGATCGGCTGCCCGCGAACCGATGATGCCCAGCCCGAAGACAGCGACGGAGGGAAGAGAGGAAGGGTCGCTCATGAGGACGATTTACGGTCCACGCTCCGCCCCTGCAAGCCCGACTCCCACGGGGATGATCTTTCTCCATGTGGTCAGTTTCCCGGATCGGCGAATAAAAACGCCAACAGTGTGAATAAGCTGGAAAAACTTGACTTTAAAGGGCGTATACCTCAGTTACGTTCTTCTGCAGGCCGGGTAGAGCCTTGCTTCCTTTTCCCGCTCTTGATCGCAACCCGGGCTTCTCACAAGTAAGATGGAATCCCTCCAATGGTGTTGGTACGTGGCCTACGTCCTCGTCCTCCTCGGTCTCTCCGGCTACGGGTGCCATCGGCTGTGCATCGTCTACCTCTACCTCCGGCATTCCTGGCGCCGTCCCGAGGTGAAGCGGAAGTTCGCCGACCTCCCGTTGGTCACGGTGCAGCTTCCGGTATTCAATGAGATGCATGTAGTGGAGCGCTTGCTCACTTCGGTATCCAAGCTCGACTATCCCAGGGAAAAGCTGCAGATCCAGCTGCTTGATGACTCGACTGACGAGACTACCGAAATCGCGCGAATGGAGATCGAGAAGCTTCAGGTGCGGGGGTTCGATGCGGAGCTGATTCACCGTGATGACCGGACGGGCTTCAAGGCGGGGGCATTGGAGAACGGACTTGATACCGCCAAAGGGGAGTATGTCTTCATCCTTGATGCGGACTTCGTTCCCAATCCCGATGTTCTGCGGGAAACCATTCACTACTTCACTGACGATGAGATCGGGCTGATCCAGACCCGGTGGGGACATCTCAACAGGAACTACAACCTGCTCACCCGTGTGCAGGCCATGTTTCTGGACGGACACCTGGAACTGGAACAAACGGCGCGCAATCGCAGTGGCCGCTTTTTCACCTTCAACGGCACGGGCGGGATCTGGCGCAAGAAGTGCATCGCCGATGCTGGAGGTTGGGAGCATGACACCCTGACCGAGGACATGGATCTCAGTTACCGTGCCCAGTTGCGCAACTGGCGTTTTATCTTCCTCAACGAGGTGGAAACTCCGGCTGAGTTGCCGGTGGACATGGACGGGTTCAAGAGCCAGCAGCATCGCTGGACCAAGGGATCAATCCAATGTTGCAAGAAAGTGCTGCCTGCCATCTGGCGCAGCAAGTTTCCCCTCCATGTAAAGCTGGAAGCGACGGCGCACCTCACCTCGAACTTTGCCTGGCTCCTCCTCATGGTGCTGTGTTTCCTGATCTTCCCCAACACCAAGTACCAGCCGGAAATGAGTATCTGGGTGAAGGCGCTCATCCATATCCCCATCTTCATCTTTGCCTCCGGCTCGGTTATCTTCTTCTACGTCATGGCGCAGAAGGCCCTTAACCCCAAGGGGTGGTGGAAGGAGATCATCTATCTGCCCTGTCTTCTGGCTCTCGGTATCGGGATGTCCATTAATAACGCCCGCGCCGTGATGGAAGCCCTCTTTAACATGGAGTCGGGCTTTGTGCGCACGCCCAAGTACGGAATTGAGAAGCGAAAGGCGGAAAAAGCCCCCACCTCCAGAAAGAGCCGCTACAAGGCCATCAGGTCTGTCACCCCCGTGGTAGAGTTTCTCTTCGGGGTGTTTTTCCTCTTCGTTCTTCTCGACGCCCTCCTGAGCGGAAATTTAGTTTCCTTTATTTTCCTGCTTCCTTTTCCGATAGGCTTCTTCTATACTTCCGTATCGTCCTTTGCGATATCTTGGAATGCGGCCTCCGGCGACCGACAGACCGAGTAGTTCCGCAAATGGAAGTATCCAGTGTTGTCCGTCAATGATGCCCAAACTGCTGAACCGTTCCGCCCTTCTTCTGTTCACCGGTCTTGCAGCTCTGTTCCTCAGTAGCTGTGCCCAGGTGGACATGAGCAACAAGGTTCTGATAAGTGTCCGCGATCAGAAGATGATGATTGTGAAGGACGGCGTGCCGGTGAAGAGCTATCCAGTCTCAACCTCCAAGTTCGGTCTGGGAGATAAGCCTGGCAGTAAGTACACGCCTCTTGGAACCATGCGCATCGCCCGCAAGATCGGTGATGGCGCCCCCTCCGGATCTGTATTCAAGAGTCGCCGCCGGACGGGAGAAATTCTGCGACCGAATTCTCCCGGACGGGATCCCATCGTCTCGCGCATCATCTGGCTGAAGGGAATGGAGAACAAGAACCGGAATGCCTATCGTCGTTACATTTACATCCACGGAACCCCTGAAGAGTGGCGCATAGGGAGGCCCGCCAGCTACGGATGCATCCGCATGAAATCCCGGCACATCATCGATCTTTATCGGCGCGTCGGAGTGGGGGCCGAAGTGAAGGTGGTCAGAGGATCGCTTTTCCGCACCCCTGTAGCCCCGCCCCAGGGCGAATACGCTGCACGAGAACCGGTCCGATCCGGGCAGGAGCGTAAGGTTTTCCGTGCCGGGCCCTCGATCTGATCCCGCCAGTTTTGCCGCAGATTCCGGGATTTTCGACTGCGTGTGCTTGACAGCACGCCCGGCTTGCCTAGGTTCGTCGCCCCCTCCGGGGGATATCTTCATATGGCCAATTCAAAATCTGCCCTTAAGCGGGTTCGTCAAATCAAGAGCCGAACCGATCGCAACAAGGTTCTCCGCACCAAGGTGAAATCCCTGCGGAAGAAGACGCTGGAGGCCGCCCAGGCCGGCAATGCGGAAGAAGCGCAGAATACTCTGAAGCAACTGGCCTCGGCGGTGGATCAGGCTCAGAAGAAGGGTATCTACCACAAGAACAAGGCTGCCAACCTCAAGAGCAAGACGGTCAAGTCCGTTAAGTCCGCCACAAGCTCTTAGGTTTCCATAAGCTTGTTTTCGTACTGTGGAACTTCTCCCAAGTGAACGATTAGCCAAGGCGCAGGAGATTGCGTCCAATCCCGGCGAGTACCAGGTTTGCGAGGGGTGTGAATCGATTGTGGGACTTGGGACTATCGTCTGCCCCAATTGCCACAGCTACCGTTTCGACGGCGACCCAACCCGCGTGGTAGACCAGGCCCTCCTGCTCGGATCCCGTGAGAAACGATCGGTGACGGCTGAGGATCTGGCGTAACTGCCGACCGGATGCCGGATCCGCGACTCCCTTAACGGTAACTGATCGGGAGCGTTTTCTCCAGGTGCTGAAGCACCTTCTGGTGAGCGGCATCAACTTCTTCGCTCTTCAGGGTTCGATCGGTGGCACGGTAGTGGAAGCTGTAGGCAACCGATTTGCGGGCGGCATTGAGTTTTTCGCCGGTGGGATCACGGAAAACGTCAAAGCAGCCGAAGGAAACGAGGAGGGGCTCGTTGAGCTTGCGGATAGCTTTTTCGATCTCGGCGTTGGCAAGTTCGGCGGGTGCCTCCATGGCTGCGTCGCGGGAGGAACCGGGGAACTGGGGCAGTTCCACCACGTGAGATCCGTCACCGCGCAGGTCGCACACGCGACTGAGATCCAGTTCGGCAAGGTAGACAGGAAACTCAAGGTCGAGCTCGCGTCCACGGGAAGGAGACAGTTGAGCGAAGGATCCGATGGTCCTGCCATTTGCCACCACCTGAGCAGCCTGGAGAAAGTTGCCTGGCTGGGCTGGTGTCAGTTGCACCTGCGTGCCGGGCAGAATCATTTCGATCACTCCCTTCAGCGTGAAGGCGTCGCTCCCGGTGTTGTGCGTGCTGTTCCAGAAGTCCGGCCGGGTGGTGCCCCCCAGCAGGATTCCCAGCGCATCCATTTCCAGGTCGGAGGCCTTCCCGCCTCCCGCATTGCGGAAACAGCGGCCGATCTCGAAGAAGCGGACTGCTTTGGCACCCTGCCGGACGTTACGGCTGGCGGTGGAGAGGAGGGAGGGAGCAAGGCTGGGACGCATCACGCTGTGGTCTTCGCTGAGAGGGAGACTGACGCGGATGATGTCCCCGTCATGCAGGGGACGAAGGGGCAGAGCGTCACGGAGCTGATTCTCGGCGATGAGTTTGATGGTCTGCGCTTCGTAGAACCCGAGGGCGGCAAGCTGTTTCTTCAGATCGAGTTCGAGATCGTAACGGGCGTCGACTGCACTCGGGATGGCCGCGGTGGCAAGGTTACGGGCCGGAATGGCATCGAGACCGGCCACCCGCACCACCTCCTCGGCGAGATCAATGTGACGCTGCAGGTCGAGGCGATGACTGGGAACCTGCCACTGGTCATCTCCAACCGCGGTGAGGCCGAGTCGTTCGAGTGCCTGATGGGCTTCCTCCATGGAGACGGCACCACCCACCAGTTGCTGCAGGCGAGCTGGGTCGAGAGTCACCGTGCCAGTGAGACTGGGAGTTTCTCCGGCGCAGAGAGTGGGGCCCTCAATGCGGCCCCCGGTCAACTCGACAATGAGTCTGGCCGCGAGGGCAGAGGCCTTGAGAACTCCCTGGGGATCGACTCCTCGTTCAAAGCGATAGGAGGAATCGGAATGCAGATTGAGACGCCGTGCGGTAAGGCGAATGCTGGGCGGATCAAACCAGGCCGACTCCAGAATGACGTCGGTGGTGGATCCGGTCACCCCGGATAGTTCTCCTCCCATCACTCCTCCAAGGGCGAGGGGGGTTCCGGATTGATCGGAGATCACGCAATCGGAGTCAGTCAGCTGGTAGGTTTCCTCGTCAAGGGCGGGGAACTTTTCACCCTCTGCGGCGTAACGCACGCGGATACCGCCATCGACCCTGGAGGCATCAAAGGCGTGCAGTGGTTGCCCCAGTTCGTGCAGGACGAAGTTGGTGATATCCACCACGTTGTTGATAGGGCGCAGACCGATGGCCTCCAGCCTGGTCTTCAGCCAGTCCGGGCTTTCAGACACCGTCACGTCCCTGATGTTTACGGCGGTGTAAAACGGACAGGTCTCCTGTCCTTCCACGCTCAGCGCCTCACCGGCTGGGGTGAGTTCGACCGAGGGGATCTCCACAGCCTTGAGTTCGCGGCCGGTGAGGGCGGCCACTTCCCGGGCCATCCCGTGATGACTGAGGAGGTCGGGGCGGTTGGGAGTGATCTCGATTTCGAAGATGGTGTCGTTCTCAACGAAGTGGTGGAGCGGTTTCCCAATCTCCCATTCGGGGGGGAGAATCATGAGTCCACTGTGATCCGTGCCCAGTCCCAGTTCGACCTCGGAGCAGAGCATGCCCCTGGACTCGATCTTGCGCATCAAGGTTTCACCGATCGTGAAGCCTCCCGGCAATTCCGCGCCGGGGAGTGCACAGGGCACCTTGTCACCCACCCTGTAGTTCTTGGCGCCACAGACGATTTGTCTCAGTTCGCCTTCTCCCGCATCGACCTGGGTCACACTGAGGCGGTCGGCATTGGGGTGCTGTTCGGTTTGCACGATCCGGGCGACTACCACCGAGTCGGTGGAGACGCCCTGTTCCGAGAGACCTTCGACCTCCACGCCGGCAAAGGTGAGGATGTCATCGAAATCGGGGTTGCTGAGACCGGTGAGGTCGAGATGGTCGGCAAGCCAGTTTTTGGAGATTAACATCGTAGTGAGTTTGGGGAATTACAGGGGAGTCGTAGCGTTTGTCTTACCGAATCTCGTGCTGCATTCAGGCGAATTGAGTCAGGAACCTTGCATCATTCTCAATGAGAAGCCGAATGTCCTTGATGCCCCACTTGATCATGGCAAGGCGATCCAGGCCCATGCCGAAAGCGTATCCGGTGACCTTGTCGGGGTGGTAGAGTTCGTCGCCTCTGGATTTGCAGATCTCCTCGAAGACGGCCGGATCCACCATGCCGCATCCGGCTACCTCGATCCATTCCGGGTCGTGACCTTCCAGTCGAAGGCGGGCATCTATTTCGAAACTGGGCTCGGTGAAGGGGAAGAAGTGGGGGCGGAAACGCACTTCGGTCTCTTCCCCGAACATGGCACGGTAAAAGAACTCCAGGGCGCCCTTGAGGTCACCGACCTGCACGTCAGTGTCGACGTAGAGACCTTCAAGCTGGTTGAAGACTGGAAGGTGAGTCTTGTCCACCTCGTCCCGTCGGTAGCAGGATCCCGGTGCGATGACCCGTACGGGAGGGGGCTGCGTTTCCATGGTGCGAATCTGGACCGTGGAGGTGTGAGTACGCAGGAGTTTGCCGCTGTCAAAGTAGAAGGTGTCCTTCTCGTTGCGCGCGGGGTGCTCCGGCGGGGTGTTCAGGGCGTCAAAACAGTGGAACTCGGTTTCGATTTCGGGGCCCTCTGCCAGCGCGAAGCCGAGGCGGCGCAGGATGCCGATGGCGCGGTCCCCGAGCTGGGTGAGGGGATGGAGGCTGCCGGGATGAAGCGGGCGTCCAGGCAGGGTGAGATCGAGACCTTCCAGGGCAGCGCGATCGGCCTCGTCCTGGAGGGCGTTACGCTTGCCCTCGAGCGCTTCCGTGATTGCTCCACGGGTGGCATTGAGAAGTTGTCCCACCACAGGCTTCTCCTCCTTGGAAAGGTCCTTCATGCCGGACGAGGCCGCGGTGAGCCGTCCCTTTTTGCCAAGGAAGGCAATGCGGGCCTCATCGAGTTCCTGTTCGCCGGAGGCGGCCCCGATGGCGGTCAGGGCATCAGATTGGATTTGGGCGATCTCTTCTTTCATGGGAGAGGATTGCGATGAACGATCGGCTGCGGTCAGTATCTCACGAATCAATTTCCAAATAACCAATATCCGGAATCAGGTGTCGAGTTTTCCCGTGGTTTCTGGGATCCGGGACATGAGATTTATCGGGAAACTGGAAAATGGGCGGGCTGGAAACGGAAAAGGGTCGCTCATGGCGACCCTGCAGAGCATTGGAAGGGGGGTTCCGGCTCAGGCCGCTTTGCTCTCGAGGGCCGACTTGGCCGTGTCGAAGATGGCATCAAAGGCAGCGGAATCGTTGACCGAGAGATCGGCGAGGATCTTGCGGTCGACCTCGACGCCAGCTGCGTTGAGGCCCTCCATAAATCGTGAGTAGCTTAGACCCCGGTTACGGACGGCCGCGCTGATACGCTGGATCCAGAGGCGGCGGAACTGCCCCTTGCGCTTCTTGCGGTCGTAGTATTCGTGCTGCCGGGCCTTGTAGACGGCATCCTTGGCGTAGCGATAGAGCTTGGAGCGGAATCCCCGGAAGCCCTTGGCCCGGAGGAGGACGCGTTTGCGTCGTTTGCGACTGGCTGGGCCGTTGGTGGCGCGTGGCATGTTACGGTCTTTCTGGAACGGACTGTTTCAGTCGTCCTCCCACAGTCTCATCCGTTCGTATCCCGCACGAGGCGGGCAGGCTGTGTAAGAGGCCGTGCCGGGGTGGCACGTTATGTTCTGGCGGTGCGTACGGGAAAGGCTCTCTACGAGAAGGGGAGGTTCGCCTTCACGTTCTTGAGATCTGCGTCGGAAACGAGCGTGGCCTTACCGAGGTTACGCTTGCGCTTGCGGCTCTTCTTCTGGAGAAGGTGCCGTTTGCCTTGTTTCCGCCGCAATACCTTGCCGGAGCCGGTCACCTTGAAACGCTTGGCGACCGCCTTCCTGGTCTTGGCTTTTCCTGCAGCGCGAGCCATGGGGCGCGGAGGCTAGCCGTCGATGCTGGGAATTCAAGGGATTTTCCTCCTTTTTTGGCGATTTTGAGAAGATTGCCGCCGGGTGGCAGCGCAGGGAGGTTCGTTGGATCGGATAGCTAGTTGCGAGGCCTGAGCAGTTCGCTTCCGATTTGCTCGTTTTCGTGAATCCGGAGGTAGTGGAGAGCCCTCTCGGCGCGGCTTGAGGAGGGGTCGCGCAAGTGGGGTTCAATCTTTCCGGAGAGGGCCTCAAAAACGGAAGTCAGGTCCATTTTCCATTCACCGTTTTCCCGGTTGAAGGTGACCAGTATATCCTCGTGCCATTCACCGGGAGGAAGAAAGACGGGAGCGGTGGCCTCCACGCCTGGCGAGGTGATCCTGATCTCCCCGATGTCCAGGAAGTGGGGAGCACCCGCCGGAAACACCATCCGGTCAAAGGCATCGAGGACAAGGTTGCGGCTGTCGAGCCCCATGAGTTCCTCCGGAGAATAGCGGTGGCGGAGAGCCAGGCAGGAGAAGAGTTCAAGAGGAGGGAGGGCGCTGAGGCCGACATCGTCCTCATTGCGGGCGAGGGGAATGACGCGGTCGTAGTAGGCAAAGGTTTGCTGGCTGAGATGGCGGGATGCGGTCCTGCCGTCCCTGGCGAAGAAAGCTTCGCTGAATTTCTGGAAGACCTGGCGAACTTCGGAGCGCTGCCTGTTGCGGGATTCTCCACAGGAGGAGAGGAGAAAACCAATGGTGAGCGGAGCGAGGAAGCGCGTGGTCATTGCAGGGCCTTCCGGAGAGCATTGGCAAGAGCTTTGTCCTGGGACGGAAAGACAGTGCGCAGGTTGAGAAGAAACTTGTCCTCGTGGACGTAGCCGATGACAGCGGGATCGGCCGAGCGCAGGCGACCGGCCAGTTTCTCGAGTCCCATCCCGGTGGGAGTAATCTCGAGGGCGAGGGAGGGGAATCCGGCCCGGGGCATGGTGCCACCCCCGGTCTGGGAGGTGGTTTCCACGATTGCCGTCCGGACGGGGAGCCCGTCCAGTTCCGTCACGACGGCCTCGGCCCGGGATTGCAGGTCGTCGAGGGGGAGGGCCAGGAAATTGAGAACCGGAATATCGGGGCGCTCCTCGCCCCTGCTGCGGAGGTAGTCGTCGATGCATTCCTGCAGGACGGTGAGGATCAGCTTGTCGCAACGCACGGCGCGGAAGAAGGGCTCCCCCTTGACCCGGGCCACCAGGGCGGAGCAGCCGGCGATAATCCCGGCCTGTGGTCCGCCGAGCAGTTTGTCGCCGGAGAAGATGACGAGATCGATTCCGTTACGGAGGACCTCCTGGGGGGTGGGTTCGTGATCGATGGGAGCGAGGTCGTCGGTATTCATCACCGCACCGGAGCCGAGATCCTCCACGAGGGGAATCCCGTGCTCCCGGGCGAGGGCAGCAAGCTCGGAAGGGGCCGGTTCCGCGGTGAAGCCCTCAAGGTAAAAATTAGAGCGATGGACCTTGAGGATGAGTGCGGTGCGTTCGGTAAGGGCTCCGGCGTAATCCTTCAGGTGGGTCTTGTTGGTGGCACCGACCTCCACGAGCCGGGCTCCGGAACTTTCAAGGACTTCGGGGATGCGGAACCCGCCCCCGATCTCGACCAGTTCGCCGCGACTGACGATGACCTCGTTCTTTTCCGGAGAGATGAGGGTGCGGAGGGTGAGGACGAGGGCGGCGGCACAGTTGTTGACGGCAGTGGCGGCTTCGGTTTCGAGGAGGACGGCTAGGGCCGTTTCAAGGTAGCCGGCGCGCCTGCCCCGTTTCCCATCGAGGAGGTTGAATTCGAGGTTGGAGTAACCGGTAGCCACCTCGCCCAGGGCGTTGGCCGCCCTTTGACCAAGGGGGGAGCGTCCCAGGTTGGTGTGGATGAGGACCCCGGTGGCGTTGATGACCGGCTGCAGGCGGGAGGAGGCAAAGGTCCGAAGATCCGAAAGGACGTCCCCTTCGATCGTTCCCCGGTCGGCTTCCTCACCTTGCTCCAGGCGCTCCCGCCACTGGGCCAGGGCTCGTTTGACGAAGCCGGTGACCAGGGGACGGGGCAGAGTCACCTCGTCAGCCAGAGCGAGGGCAAGCTTCTCGACGGAAGGGAGTTGGCTGAAGTCAGGCATGAGGACAGGGTTCCGAAGGTTGGGGCTGCAGTCAGGATTATTCGCCCAGGCAGGCATTGCAGAGTTCGCGTTCCTCCTCGGTGACGCGAAAATCACGCTCAGGGTGAGAGGAGTCGGTGGCACCGCACTGTTCGCATTTATGGAAAGCCTCTCCCTCGGTCAGGGCCTGCCGTTGGAAGGCATTTCTCCGGGCCGCAGTCCTGCCGCGCATGATGTACCACTTGAGGAAACGTGGAACGGCCCAGACGAGGTAGGGAAAGAAGGTGAGAAGGATGTGTGCGGTCACCTGCAATCCTCCGGTGAAACACTGCAGGATGGTGATGACGGCCAGGATGATCGCAAGGATGCCGATCTTGACCGGGACGACGAGGAAGAGACGGAACTCGATGTTGGGGAAGATGGTGGCAAAGGCGATAAAGATAGCCTCATAGAGAAACAGGCCTCCCTGACCTGAAAAGAGGGGGCCCGACCAGAAGTTGGCGATGATCATGCATGCGAGAACCGCGTAGACGTAGAGGGAGGTGCGGAATTCCCCCCAGGCGTGCTCAAGGGAATCATTGATGAGGAAGGTGATCTTCATGACGAAGAACATCAGGAGGGTGGAGAGCAGGAGCATGCCTCCGGGCAGGATGGGGGGGAGGGCGATGAAGGAGATCGCCCGCCAGTACTCACCCTTGGCGATTTTGGCTTCGTGAAAGGTAAACGAATTGAGGGTTTCCGGATTAAAGATCAGGAGGACGAAGACGAAGAAATGAATGATGCCGATGCCCCGGATGAGACCGGGAAAGGCCATCCATCTGAATTTTGGCTCCAGCGAGTTGGAGAGGCTCACGGGGTGAAGAAAGGGCCGGAGGCTCGCATTGACAAGCCCCATCCGGCCTCACAGCATCTCCCGCGTGAGCGGAGAGCTGAAAGAGACGCCCCTGCGCGAGGTGCATCTGGAGTTGGGGGGCAGGATGGTGGGCTTCGCGGGATGGGACATGCCCATTCGCTATGGTTCGATCCTGGAAGAGCATCAGGCGGTACGGGAGGCGGCCGGCGTCTTCGATATCTCCCATATGGGTCAGTTCTTCGTGGAAGGTGGTGAGGCGGCCGGCTGGCTCAATGGGTTACTCACCAATAATGTGGATAACCTGGAGGCGGGGAAGGGGCACTACACCTTTCTGCTCAACGACGAGGGTGGGATAATCGATGATCTCATTCTTTACCGGTTGCAGGGAGAGTCTTTCCTGCTGGTGGTGAATGCGGCCAGGAGTGGAGAGGATTTTGCCTGGTTGAAGGCGCACAACAAGGAGGGGGTGGTCGAGTTGCAGGACCGAAGTGAGGAGATGGCTGGCATTGCGGTGCAGGGTCCGCGGTCCACTGATGTGTATTTCCGTATGATGGGAGGCCGTACGCTCCCCGGGCGCAACGGGGTGGATGATTTCGAGATGGAAGGGCAGCGGATCCTGGTATGCCGGACTGGCTACACGGGGGAGGATGGATTTGAGCTCTTTTGTGGTGCGGGAGGTGGTTCCCACTGGTTTCGCGGTGCCCTGGACGACGGGGCCCGGGCCTGCGGTCTGGGGGCCCGGGATTCCCTGAGGCTGGAAATGTGCTATCCGCTCAATGGTTCCGATCTGAGCCCCGAGCGCACGCCCCTGGAGGCCGGACTGGGTTTTTTCGTGGACCTTGAGAAAGAGGGCTTTGTGGGGCGGGAGGCGCTGGCCGCCCAGAAATCAAACGGCCTGACGGAGCGGCTGGCAGCGGTAAAATGCCTTGAACCGGGGCCGCCCATCCGCCCGGGGTGCGCGGTTCTGGACCGGGAGGGTCACGAGGTGGGCAGACTGACCAGCGGGACGCTCTCCCCATCCCTGGGAGTCGGAATCGGGCTGGCCTACCTGCCCGGGGAGACAGCCAGGGTGGGAACGGCCCTGGCTGTTGAGGTGCGGGGCCGCATGATTCCTGCAGAAGTAGAGAAAAAGCCTTTTTACAAGAAGGCCTGACGCGCTAGGAATTCACCCAGCAGAAGCAATGAATATTCCCGATCATCTCCGATACACGTCTGATCATGAGTGGATAAGCATCGAAGGCGATGTCGTCACGATTGGCATTACGGATCATGCCCAGGAGGAATTGAGCGACGTGGTCTTCGTGGAACTGCCCTCCGTTGGACGAGCGGTGGGCAGTGGTGATGAGGTAGGCACCGTCGAGTCCGTCAAGGCGGCGAGCCCGATCTATGCGCCACTCGGGGGTGAAGTGGTTGCCATCAACACGGAAGTGGAAGGAGATCCCTCCGTGATCAACAGCAGTCCCTATGAGGAAGGTTGGATCTTCAAGGTGCGTCTTGAAGACGCAGGAGATCTGGATGAGCTTCTTGATGCTGGAGCCTACGAGGATCTGATCAGTTGACATCATGGGCATCTCCGCGGCACCTCCCAGTGCGCCCGCCTCTCCGTCGAGGTCATCAATGTTCATCCCCCGGGGTTTTCCTGAACGGCACATAGGTCCGTCGGAGGAGAGTTGTAGCGAGATGCTTGAGGAGCTCGGGTGTGCTTCGCTTGATGCTCTGGTTGAGGAAGCGGTGCCGGCCTCCATCCGGTTGGGGAAGGTTCCCGTTCTTCCGGAACCGCTGAGCGAATCGGCAGCCCTTGCCGAGTTGCGTGAGATCATGTCCCGGAATGTGCTGAGCAAGTCTTTCATCGGGCAGGGTTATCACGGGACCATCACACCGGCTGTGATTCAACGCAACATCCTGGAGAATCCCGGCTGGTACACCGCCTACACACCCTACCAGGCTGAGATCGCACAGGGACGGCTGGAGGCCCTGCTCAACTTCCAGAGCATGGTGGTTGATCTCACCGGAATGGACGTGGCCAACGCCTCCCTGCTGGATGAAGGGACCGCAGCGGCGGAGGCCATGGCCATGGTGCAGTCGGCCAAACCGAAAGCCGGGATGTTCTTTGCGGATCGCAACTGCCATCCCCAGACCCTCGACGTTCTACGCACCCGGGCAGAGGCCGGGGGACTGGAGCTTTGCATCGGAGACTGGCAGAGCTTTGTGCCCGTGGAAGGGGAGCTGACAGGTGCCCTCGTGCAGTATCCGGATACGCTGGGATCTCTCCACGACTACGAAGACCTGGCAGAGAAGGTGCACGGTGCAGGAGGATTTCTGGTGGTTGCCGCCGACCCCCTCGCGCTCACCCTGCTCAAGGAGCCAGGGGCCTTTGGGGCAGATCTATGCGTGGGATCAACGCAGCGCTTCGGAGTTCCCCCGGGATTCGGGGGACCGCATGCGGCCTACATCGCCTGCCGCGCCGCCCTTAAGCGCAAGCTGCCGGGACGCCTGGTGGGGGTTTCGGTGGACGATACGGGGAAGCGGGCCTACCGCCTCGCGCTCCAGACCCGTGAGCAGCACATCCGTCGCGACAAGGCTACCTCCAACATCTGCACAGCCCAGGTGCTCCTGGCCGTCATGGCTTCGATGTATGCAGTCTATCACGGTCCCGGGGGCCTGCGGAAGATCGCCGCGCACATTCACGACCTCACCGGACGCATGGCACGGGCTCTGGTGAAGGGGGGTATCGTGTGTGAGAGTGACAGCTTTTTTGATACCCTTACCCTGAACCTGGGGGAGAAAGCGGAGGAATTCATGAGGGCAGCGGCAGAGGAGGGTTACAACCTGCGCCTTCTCGACGACGGTCGGGTGGGGGTGTCCTTCGATGAAACAGCCACCAGCGAGGATCTGGGTAATCTTCTCGGTTGTCTCGGCCTGGATGAAGGGGAAAGGGGGGAAGGGGGTATTCCAGACAAGCTGGTCCGCAGGACGACCTATCTGAGCAACGAAATTTTCAATCGCTACCACAGCGAGACGGAAATGATGCGCTACCTCCGGCGACTGGAAGGAAAGGATCTGGCACTCAATGAATCCATGATCTCGCTGGGTTCCTGCACGATGAAGCTCAATGCGGCATCCGAGATGATGCCGGTGACCTGGCCCGAGGTGGGAGCGATTCATCCCTTCGCGCCGGAGGCACAGACGGCGGGCTACCGGGCCATGCTGGAAGCGCTGGAGGACTGGCTGGCGAAGATTACCGAGTTTGCCGCGGTTTCACTGCAGCCCAACGCGGGGTCACAGGGAGAGTATGCCGGTCTGCTGGCCATCCGGCGTTATCATCACGATCGCGGGGAGCCCCAGCGCGATATCTGCCTGATCCCCGTCTCCGCTCACGGCACCAACCCGGCTTCGGCGGTCATGGCGGGTTTCCGGGTGGTGGCCATCAAGTGCGATGAGGAGGGAAACATCGATGTGGCTGACCTGCAGACCAAGTGTGAGAAACACAGTGGCGAGCTGGGAGCCCTGATGGTGACCTATCCATCGACCCACGGTGTTTTCGAAGAGAGCATCCTGGAGGTCTGCAACACCGTGCACCGGCATGGTGGCCAGGTCTACATGGACGGTGCCAACATGAATGCCCAGGTCGGACTCTGCAGTCCCGGAGGGATCGGAGCCGATGTCTGTCACCTCAACCTGCACAAAACCTTCTCTATTCCGCATGGCGGTGGTGGTCCCGGGGTCGGTCCGGTCGGAGTGGCCGATCATCTGGTGGACTATCTCCCCGGACACGCGGCGCTGGACCGGCACGAGGGGCCGGTTTGCGCTGCGCCGTGGGGAAGCGCGTCCATCAATGTCATCTCCTGGATGTATATCCGCATGATGGGCGTGGAGGGATTGACCGCAGCCACCAAGGTTGCCCTTCTCAATGCCAACTACGTGGCGCACCGCCTGAAGAAGTATTTTTCCGTCCTTTATACCGGAGCCCGGGGCCGCGTGGCGCACGAGTGCATCATCGACCTGCGTCCGCTGCAGAAGGAGAGCGGGGTGACGGTGGAAGACGTGGCCAAGCGCCTGATCGACTATGGATTCCACGCGCCCACCATGAGTTGGCCAGTGGCGGGAACGCTCATGATCGAGCCCACCGAATCGGAGTCCAGGGAAGAACTGGATCGCTTCTGTGAAGCGATGATAGCCATTCACGGAGAGATTCAGGAGGTGATCAACGGTGACGCCGACCTGGAGAACAACGTCCTGCGCCGGGCACCGCACACTGCGGAGGTGGTCGCCGGGGATACGTGGGATCGTCCTTATTCACGCGAGCAGGCGGCCTTCCCGGCGACCCGGTTGCGCGATCACAAATTCTGGCCGGCGGTGGGGCGGATCGATAATGTGCATGGGGACCGGAACCTGGTCTGCACCTGCAGCGGAATGGAGGACTGCGCTGAGGACTGATGAGCGAAGGGTTGGACGAGTGCGGCAGGCCCTCACCGATTGAGTGGGCCGGATGGCAACCTGAGATCCGGGCCACCCTGATGTTCATTCGCGATGGTGACGACATCCTGCTCATCCGGAAGTTGCGCGGGATCGGAGCGGGAAAGATCAATGCGCCCGGTGGAAAGATAGATCCCGGCGAGTCTCCCCTCGAAGCGGCGGTGCGGGAGACCGAGGAAGAGTTGCACGTTACGCCGGTAGATCCGCGCAAGGTGGGAGAACTGTCCTTTGCGATGAGCGACATTCCCGATCTCTTCGTGCATGTCTTCCTGGCCAGAGGATGCGAGGGCGAGGCGAAGGAAACCGTGGAGGCCATCCCGATGTGGACGCATCTCCACCGGATTCCCTACGAATTGATGTGGGAAGACGACCAGCACTGGCTTCCCCGCATGCTGGATGGGGAGAAGTTCCGCGGTCGCTTCTACTTCGAAGGTGAACGCATCCAGTGGATGAAGATCGACTGGGACGTGGATTACCTGGAGTAAATTGCAGGGCATCTTCCCCGTTTGCCCGGTGATTCCGGTCGTGCGAAGGGCCCCGGCAGCGTCCCGGGACATGAGGCCAGGGTTGCTCCTGTGAACGGTGAAGAAAGAGGAGGATTGCGATGTTCCTGGAAAAGGAAAAACCCGCTCGGGTGAACGAGCGGGTTTTCAGAAGTATCCGCCGTGCCGTCCTTGACTACGCGAGCCACGTTCCCGTAGCCCAATAGGTTGGGGACTTCCTCCGAGGCAAAGCCTTCCAATGAAGGCCTGACTTCACTTCGGCGGGGCTGCCCCCTTTGTCAAAGCATCGGTCCGGGCGCGAGCCAAGAAATGACGCACACAGTAGACAGCGGAACGCTAGCGTAGAGGAGCGGGGGGCGCAACGGGATTCCACCGGAATTCCCATTTCACCCCATTCGGGTTGATCCGAATGGATTACCAGTGGATTTCCAAGCAAAGCCCCGGCCATTCCTCTCGTCCCGGGAAGGTCACCTCTTGAAGTAGAAGGTCAGGTAGGCAGTGGCAGACATTTCCTCGGTCCGCATGCGGCGGGGGATATCCATGCCGGCCCAGCTCTCGACAAAAAGTACCTCCTGGTGGGTGGCATTGTAACCGACGATGACGGAGGCATGAAGAGGGGCCTTGTCGTCCGGCCAGGAGTCGCGGGTCGTGGTATCGGGAATGGGAATCCTGAAGCCGGGATCCTGGGAGGACTGGATGGTCTGCCGGGTGTGAACTGTATTGCGTCCGGCGGAGAAGCGTCGCCAGACCACCACCGGGAGTCCGCGGTCGAGGGAACCCCGTGCCTCGTCGAGGGAGAAAGTATTCGATTTGTGGAGGTCGAGACCAGCCTCCCTGGCGACTGCGAGATAGAGGCGGGGAATCTGTGAGCCCGCGGCGGAGCCGGTGTTCTGGAATTTCCCGGCCACCGCGAGCCAGTCCTCGTCGAGGTGAAGCCCGAAGTAACGGGCCGCCATGGTGAGGGTGTTCAGTCCGCAATAGGGTTTGTATCCCTGGGGCACGATGGGGAGGCTGTCGATACGAACGTCGCCGTTGTCGGTCCTGGTCACGCGGTCCTGATAGACACGGCCGAGGGCGCTCCCGGAGAGGGCGGTGCGGTCGGGGTCGAGCCACCCGCGGGTGGCGGACCCGGCGGGCTGGATAAGAAGGCGGATGAGACGCTCACCTCCCACCAGGAGGCGGAGAACGAGGTCGTCCTTCCGGTAATCAATTGCCTCGGCTCGCAGGGCACGGGTTCTTCCGATCTGGTTCTCTCTCGGACGTTTGTCAGCGAGGTCCCCGAGGGCTTCCTTGAGCGAAGTTTCCGTTTGGCGGAAGAAGGTGGAAAACTCCTGCTGTTTCCCGGTGAGTCGGCGTTGCAGTTCAGCCTCCTGTTGCCGGCGGCTCAGGCCGGAGGGGAGTTTCTCGTTGAGGTAGCCGAAGTAGGATCCTGCATCAGCGAAGGTGATGGCGAGGGAGTCCAGTTTGCCGCTGCGATGGCGGGCCTGGACCATGACGGCCGGGACGCCGAACACCGTGGGACGGGCCGCGAGGTAGGAACCTGCCACGGTGGCGATGGGAGCTTCCTTCCGCCAGTTGCCCGGGAGGTTCCTCTCGCCGGCCCAGAGCCTGGGGTCAAGGAGCTGGTTGCCGATCTCGGTGCCGTTGAGGGGGCTGTCAGCCTGGGCAAGAAAGCCGCCGACCGCATTGGGAATGGCGGAGGCGGACCAGGACAGGGCGGTGAAGGCACAGAGCAGGGTGTAAGCGAATTTCATGGCACCGGAGGGAAGCCGGAAGGGCGGTTCTTTTGGCGGGAGATTCATCAGGGACGTGGTCGGGACACCACGACATGGCTTGTCAGAGGGTCCAGCACTGGGTGGCTTCAGCGAGGGAGGCGAAGGGGTCTTCCGCGGTGGGAACAAACTCGTGGCCCACGAAGCCGGAGTAACCGGTCCCGGCGAGGGCGCGGGCGATGGCGGGATAATTGAGTTCCTGGTCCGCTCCCAGTTCGTGTCGTCCGGGGACACCGGCGGTATGGAAGTGGGCGAGGTGATCGATATTCTCGCGGATGGTGGCGATCACGTCTCCCTCCATGACCTGCATGTGGTAGATGTCGTAGAGGAGCTTGAAGCGCGGATGGCCGATCTTCTCGCAGAGGGCGACCCCCCAGTTGGTGTGGTCGCACTGGTAGTCGGGGTGATCAACCTTTGAGTTGAGGAGTTCCATGACGAGGACGACGTCGTGCTCCTCTGCGAGGGGAAGAATGCGATCCAGTCCGGCGCTGCAGTTGTCAATTCCCTCCTGGTCTGAGAGCCCTTCACGGTTCCCGCTGAAGGTGATGACATGGGGAGTGCCGGACTCCGCAGCGGCGGGAATGAGTTCGCGATAGATCTCTACCAGAGTATCGTGGTGTTCCCGGCGGTTGAAAGCCCGCTCGATGCAACCCAGTCCGCTCTCGTGTTCCGGGGCAGCGGTGACCGGACAGGTGAGACCGAAGGATTTGACGGTGGCGACTTCATCCGGATGAAGGAGGTCGATGCCCTTCAGTCCGAGATTCGCAGCGCGTTCGGCGAGTTCCCCGAGGGAGAAGGTGTCGAAGCACCAGCGGCTGACGGATTGGGAGTAAGGCATGAAGAAAGATGGGTGGAATCAGTCGTGTTTCCGCCAGGGGCGGAAATTGACGAGCAGGATCCCGAAGATGGTGCCGCAGACGAAAGTCAGGATGACAAGCAGGGAGAGAGGGACCTCGATGTCCCTGCCCATCAGGTCGATGGGGATGGGGTTCCAGTTGAGGGTTGCCACGATGATGAGGACCGCGGTAGCCACGAGGAGTAATCCAATGCGGAGCTTGGCCAGGAGAGAAGTTTTGCCCTCGGGCGCCGGGTCTGCGATGGCAGGTGAATCGGGTTCTTCCCTACTCATCCATGAAGATTCTCATGAATGGATGGTGGTGTCGAGCGAGGTTCGGACAGGTCGTGGCCCTCATAATCTCTGGCCCAGGGCAATATTTCTCCAGAAGCGGAAAGGGGGGCAGGCCTCCTCTCAGAGGTTATTTCCTATGAATAGCCAGCCTTCCGGAATTGTCATGAACGTGGCTCTGGCACTGTTTCTGTGGTCTTGTAGCGATCATTGTGGGGCTTTTGGGCAGCAAAACTGAGGTGATGCGAAGCTTGACCAGATTGCGGGGGCGCTAAATATTTCCTGCCGCCCCCTCGCTCCCAAAATTCTGGCCCAGATAGGGCGTTGTTTTGCCCCGCGTCATGCGGGGCTGATTATCGAAACCAATATGCAAGAGAGCCAAAGCCGTCTTCGTTCCTCAGGAATGCCCCGAAAACAGGGGCTTTATGATCCCATCAATGAGAAAGACTCTTGTGGGGTAGGATTTCTTTGCCACCTGAAAGGTCAAAAATCCCACAGCATCATCGAAGGTGCGCTGGAGATGTGTGTGAACATGGACCACCGCGGAGGGTGTGGATGTGACGCCAACACCGGTGACGGTGCCGGGCTCTTTTTCCAGTTGCCGCACAGGTTTTTCAAGACGGTGTCCTCCGATCTGAGTATCGATCTGCCCGGAGAAGGTCGCTATGCGGTGGGATTCGTTTATCTCTCGCCTGACGAAACTGCGTGTTCCAAGGCGATGTCAATCTTTGAGGAGATTGTTCAGGAAGAGGGACAGACTGTTCTCGGGTGGCGTGATGTCCCTGTGAAAAGTGAGATTCTTGGGGAGGCCTCCAGGGCCTGTGAGCCTCTGATGAAGCAGATCTTCATTGGCCGCAGCGATGACATCGGCGAGGATCAGGATTTCGAGCGCAAGCTTTACGTTATCCGCCGCCGCGCTTCCGATGCAGTTCGTTACAGCGCCCTGGATGGAGGGGATTTCTTTTATTCGGCGACTCTTTCAGCCCGGACAATTGTCTACAAGGGGATGCTGACCACCGGACAGCTTGGGGAGTATTTCCCTGACCTGCATCATCCTGACATGGAATCTGCGATGGCCTTGGTTCATTCGCGCTTCAGTACGAACACCTTTCCCAGTTGGCCCCGTGCGCAGCCCTTTCGCTACATGTCGCACAACGGAGAGATCAACACGATGCGGGGTAACGCGAACTGGATGCAGGCAAGGCAGCAACTGCTCGACAGTGGGATCATGGGCAAGGATCTGGAGAAGATTCTGCCCATCATTCGCGATGATGGGTCAGACTCCGCGATGTTTGATAACTGCCTTGAGTTCCTTGTCCTTTCCGGCCGCTCGTTACCGCATGCCGTCATGATGATGATTCCCGAACCCTGGGAAAAGCATGAGCACATGACGGAGACCAAGAAGAATTTTTACGAGTATCATGCCTGTATGATGGAGCCATGGGACGGGCCGGCTTCGATCGCCTTCTGTGATGGGATTTCCATTGGCGCCGTTCTTGATCGGAACGGTCTCCGTCCTTCCCGCTACTACGTCACGTCTGACGATCTCGTCATCATGGCCTCGGAGGTTGGAGTCCTCAAGGTCGATCCTGCCACGGTGGTGAAAAAGGGCCGCCTCGAGCCCGGACGAATATTTCTGGTTGATACGAACAAGGGGCGCATTGTGGGAGATGAAGAGGTCAAGGAAGAGATCGCTCAGGAGTTCCCCTACGGTGAATGGTTGAGCGCCAATCGTCTCCACTTTGATGAGTTGGCTGAAGTTGATCCCGGGGAGCGAGTCAGGGGGCATGATCTTATTCAGCGTAACCGGGCATTTGGATACACCTTTGAAGACAAGAGGTTCATTCTAGGGCCTTCGGTTGAGACCGGAAACCAGCCTCTTGGATCGATGGGGAATGATGCTCCGATGGCCGTGCTTTCGGACCGCTCCCAGTTGCTCTATAATTATTTCCGCCAACTCTTTGCGCAGGTCACCAACCCTGCGATCGATCCGATCCGCGAGGAATTGATTACCGCCAGTGTGACCTTTGTAGGCTCGGAACAGGACATTCTCCATCCTCGGCCGGAGAATTGCCGGATGATCAGACTGGAGAATCCGATCATTGACAGTCCCTCTCTCGCGGCTCTGGAAAAGATTGATCGTGCTGGCTTTAAAAGTCAGACAATTCCGATTCTCTACACCTTTGAGGGGGAGAATCCGGAATCCGTAGAGGAGGCCGTTCCAGGTGATGCCGGGCCGCTAGGTTCTCAAGGCGTTGTTTCCGGTTCAAATTTGGAGCAGGCGATGGACCGCCTCTTTGCTGCTGCTGATTCTGCTATCAGCGAAGGGGTAAACATTCTCATTCTTTCGGATCGCGGAGTGGATGAGAGACACGCTCCCATTCCGGCTCTGCTTGCAGTGGCGGGACTTCACCACCACCTCATTAGCAGAGGCACCCGGACGAAGGTTTCCCTGGCGCTCGAATCCGGCGAACCGCGAGAAGTGCATCACTTTGCAGTGCTCCTCGGGTATGGTGTCGATGTCGTGAATCCGTATCTGGCCATCGATACGATCGCCACCATGATTGATAACGGGGAGCTTTCCGGTGACTACGACAGCGCAATCGCCAGGTATCTCAAGGCTTCCATTAAAGGGGTGACCAAGACGATGTCGAAGATGGGGATCTCGACTGTTGCCAGTTATCGCGGAGCACAGATTTTTGAATGTGTCGGTCTTAATAACGAGGTGATCGACAAGTATTTTTGTCGCACGGCATCGCGGGTGGAGGGTATCGGCCTGGATGTGATCTCCCAGGAGGTGAAAATCCGTCATGATGACGCGTTCAAGACTCGTGAAGTCGAGAACGAGGCGCTAGATGCCGGAGGGTTGTACCAGTGGCGTGCCGATGGGGAACGCCACCTCTTCAATCCTCAGAGCATTCATCTTCTGCAGCAGGCTACCCGTCTCGGAGATTATGAGCTTTTCGGGGACTACAGTGAGCTGATCGATAACCAGTCGCGGGATTTCTACACCTTGCGCGGACTGATGGATTTCAAGTTCGATCCTGAGAAGGAGATCCCTCTGGAGGAGGTCGAGCCTGTTTCCGAGATCGCCAAGCGCTTTAAAACCGGTGCCATGTCCTATGGTTCCATTTCCAGGGAGGCTCACGAGGCTCTCGCGGTGGCGATGAATCGGGTTGGCGGGCGCTCCAACACAGGGGAAGGAGGAGAGGATCCGGCGCGTTTTGAGCCTCTGCCCAATGGGGACTCCAAAAGAAGTGCCATCAAGCAGATCGCAAGCGGACGTTTCGGAGTCCACAGCCACTACCTCGTTAATGCCGAGGAACTTCAGATCAAGATTTCGCAGGGAGCCAAGCCTGGAGAGGGAGGGGAGCTTCCGGGTCACAAGGTTCTCCCCAAGATTGCGAAAGTCCGCGGCACGACACCGGGAGTGGGGTTGATTTCTCCGCCGCCTCATCACGATATCTACTCGATCGAGGATATGGCGGAGCTCATCCACGATCTCAAGAATTCGAATGTTAAGGCGCGGGTAAATGTCAAGCTCGTCTCCGAGATCGGGGTCGGGACTGTGGCGGCAGGAGTGGTGAAGGCGAAGGCAGACGTTGTGCTCATCTCCGGTCATGATGGAGGGACAGGAGCAAGTCCCCGTTCCTCCATTCAGCACGCCGGATGCCCATGGGAGCTTGGGTTGGCAGAGACCCATCAGACTCTGCTTCTTAACGATCTGCGCAGTCGGGTGGTATTAGAGACTGATGGTCAGCTCAAGACTGCCCGTGACGTGGTTGTCGCGGCCTTGCTTGGCGCGGAAGAGTATGGCTTTTCAACCGCTCCGCTCGTCACGCTGGGTTGCCTCATGATGCGGGTCTGTCACAAGAATACCTGTCCGGTCGGAGTGGCCACGCAGGATCCGCGCCTGCGAGCAAAGTTCAACGGTGCGGTGGAGAACGTGGTGAACTTCATGAACTTCGTGGCTGAAGGAGTCCGCGAGTTGATGGCCAAGCTCGGCTTCCGCACGATCGATGAGATGGTAGGGCACTGCGATCGCCTGGAAATGCGCAAGGCGATTGATCACTGGAAGGCAAAGGGCCTTGATTACTCTAAGATTCTTTATCAGCCGGAGGTGAGTGATCAGGTGGGGACCTACTGCACCCAGAAGCAGGACCACCTGCTTGACCGGGCCCTGGATAACACCACTCTGCTGGAGCTTTGCAGACCGGCCCTGGAATCTGGTGAGAGCGTTTCCGCCGAGCTTCCCATCATTAATACCAATCGTGTGGTGGGCACGATTACAGGGGCCGAAATCAGTCGTCGCTACGGTGCCGAAGGGCTTCCCGAGGATACGATACAACTGAAGTTTACAGGGAGTGCTGGTCAGAGTTTCGGGGCATTCTGTCCGAAAGGAATGAGGCTTGAGCTGGAAGGGGACGCTAACGACTATTTCGGGAAGGGCCTCTGCGGAACCAAGGTTGTTGTCTACCCTCCAAGGAACTCTCATCCTGATTTTGTTCCTGATGAGAACATTATTGTTGGTAATGTGGCATTCTACGGTGCGACGAGCGGGGAAGCCAGTATTGCCGGTGTAGCAGGAGAACGCTTCTGTGTCCGCAACAGCGGAGTGCATGCGGTGATTGAAGGAGTGGGTGACCACGCCTGCGAGTATATGACTGGTGGATCGGTAGTCTGCCTTGGTGGAACCGGGCGCAATTTTGCCGCCGGAATGAGTGGTGGTGTTGCCTACGTGTATGATGAGAACCGTGACTTTGAGTCCAAGCTCAACCGGGCAATGGTTAATCTCTATCCTTTGATCGAATGTGGTGACGACGAGATCTCTGAGGTCAGGGATCGGATAGAGAAGCACGTTGCTCTCACGGGAAGCAGGAAGGGAAGGAAGCTTCTCGATGACTGGAGCAACATCGTGCCCAGGTTCTTCAAAGTGCTTCCGGCTGATTACGAGAGGGTTCTCAACGCCATCAAGAGAGCCGAAGAAAGTGGGCTCGAAGGGGAAGCGGTCATTCTTGCGGCATTCGAAGAAAACGCCAAGATCGGAAACTGAACCAGAAACCAATCCAACAGGATCGTGGCGCGGTGATCGGCGTCGCGTTTCAGCACAGAGCGACTCGCGCTCTCGTCAGGAAAACAAATTTCAATGTAATGGGAAAAGCAACAGGATTCTTAGATACCGAACGGGAAACGATTCCGAATCGCCCCCCGCTTGAGCGCATCGGCGACTGGAAGGAGATTCACGCTGATCGTTCGGACGAGAAAGTGATGGAGCAGGGTTCGCGCTGTATGGATTGCGGTACTCCCTATTGCCATACGGGGCTTCTTATTTCCGGCATGGCAAGCGGTTGCCCGATCAACAATCTCATCCCGGAGTTTAATGATCTCGTGTATCGCAACCGCTGGCAGGAAGCACTCGAGCGTTTGCGTAAAACCAACAATTTTCCGGAATTTACCGGGCGTGTTTGCCCGGCTCCTTGCGAAGGGGCCTGTGTGCTCGGCTCCATAGAGCCCCCCGTGACGATCAAGAATGTTGAGTGCTCCATCGTCGACCGGGGTTGGGAAGAAGGATGGCTTACGCCTCAGGTTCCTGCCATGCGGACAGGAAAGAAGGTTGCGGTGGTTGGATCCGGTCCCGCAGGGCTTGCTTGTGCGGATCAGCTTAACCGGGCCGGTCATCAAGTCACAGTGCTTGAGAGGGCGGACCGGATAGGAGGATTGCTCATGTACGGGATTCCCAACATGAAACTGGATAAGAGGGAGGTCGTTGACCGCCGTGTCAGCCTCATGCGCGAAGAAGGAGTTGAGTTTGTGACGAGCGTCGATATTGGAAAAGATCCGGAGTGGTCGAAGGAGCGATTGACCAGGGAATTTGATGCGACGGTCCTTTGCTGTGGGGCCACCAAGGGACGGGATCTGCCGATCGACAACCGGGACGCGAAGGGTGTCCATATGGCGATGGATTTTCTCACCGCTAATACGAGTCACCAACTTGAGCACAATTTCGATGGAACCAATCCGGAAGAACTCAACGCGACCGGGAAAGATGTGGTTGTCATTGGAGGGGGCGATACAGGAACAGACTGTGTCGGTACGAGCCTTCGCCAGAAATGCAAAAGCGTTATACAGCTTGAAATCATGCCCATGCCGCCCATGGAGCGGGCTCCGGATAATCCCTGGCCGGAGTGGCCCAAGGTCTACACCCTCGATTATGGTCAAGTGGAGGCGCAAGCCGTGCAGGGGGAAGACCCCCGCAGGTATCTTGTGATGTCCAAGCGCTTTATCAGGGACGATGATGGCAATGTTTCTGGTGTCGAGGTAGTGGACATCACCTGGGGGAAAGATGAAGCCGGGCGATTCACTCCGGTTGAGACGGAGGGAACCCTGCGCATTCTGCCGAGTCAGTTAGTTCTCCTGGCGATGGGGTTTCTTGGTCCAGAGCAGGAGATTGTAGAAAGCTTCGGACTCGAAACCGATGCCCGGAGTAACGTCAAGGCGGAGTATGAACAATACACCACTAATGTGGAAGGGGTCTTTGCGGCGGGAGATATGCGCCGCGGTCAGAGCCTGGTTGTATGGGCAATTAACGAAGGCCGGGGAGCGGCCCGGGAATGCGATCGCTATCTTATGGGGAGCACACAGCTGCCGTAGGGAAGGTCTGAGCGTGGGCCGAGATCCGGCTCAGCCGGAGGGAATGAAAGATTGCTGGTAAGAAGCGTCGTCCAGTCGGTGTTTGAGCCAGTCACTGGCGAGAATATCTCCCCAGATCGGATGGAAGAATTTCAAATCGGCGAAGGACTCGTCGGCCTGTAATGCTCATCTTGAGGGTGGGGCGATCCCTCGATGATCTGGTCTTATTGCCGGCCTCTATTCCACCGTGATGGTGATCTTCTTGGAGGTCACCGCCGGCTTGTGGAGAATGTGGGCAAAGTTGGCGAAGGCGAGCTGGAGAGTATGCTTGCCCTTGGGGAGGTCGAGGGTGACCTGGGTCTGGCCCTTGCCATAATGGAGGCATTTCCCTTCGATGGTGGGGATGGGCATCTTTGGGTCGAGTTCCGAGACGTCCATGTCGACGAGGAGGTGATGATGTCCGGTGTTTGGGAGGTAGGTGCCGGCGGGGCAGACGCCCATGCCCTTCAGACCAAAGCGGATGGTGACGGGCCCCTTGACGGTTTTGCCGTCCTTGAGGCCCATGATGTAGGCCCTGGCGCCCTTGGGCGATGGAGTCTCCAGCGGGTTGGGCAGCTTGGGAGCATCCTGAGCGGCGGCGATGAAGAGCGAGGCGATGAAGGCAATGGCAGTGAATGAGGTGTTTCTGATCATGGGGGGGGATGAGTTGTGTCCTGATGCTACAGATTGTCAACCGGGGGGCAAGTTCCGTCCGCCCGGAAGCGCAAACGTCATCCATTCTGCTTGGGATACGGGGTTCGGTCGGGAAGGCGAAGGACGGTCGGAATGAACAGGAAGACAAAGTGGTGCAGTCCTCCCCTCACAGGTTCACCTGCGTAATACGCCACTCGGTACGGGCGCAGCCGCGTTCGCGGACGAGGGTGAAAAAGCGTTCGAGAAAGGCTTTGCCGATGCCTCCACCGCGGTGTTCCGGGCGGACGTAGACGTCCTCCCGCCAGAGCCCCGGACGCCTGGTGAAGGTGGAGAAGGAGGGGAAGAAGATGGCGATCCCAGCCAACCGGAAAGGAGACTCAGATCCGGTGGGAGCGGGAGTTTCGGCTACGAGGGCTTCCGCCCGGGGAGACTCACCGAAGAGGCCTCCCGGAGGTCGGTCGGGGTGGAAGTCACGGTGTGGGCCAGGTTTTCATAGTCGGCCAGTTGCCGGATCAGGGAGTGGAGTTCCTCGATATCCCCGGGGATTTCTTCACGAATCCTCAAATCAGGCCTTTCAGTTTTCAAGCTGGAGGCTCGAGAGGAAGAGCCCCTCCGTCACCTGCTCCGGACTAGAATTCACCAGCCAGAGGATCGGGTTCCAGGATGCCGAGGTCGACCAGGAAGCAGTCCACGGAACGCAGGGTGATTTCGTAGTTCTGCTGATGCGAGTTGTAGTTGAAGAAGGTATGGCCTGCGCCTTCGAACTCCATCAGTTCGCAGCTGTTTTTCTTTTTCGCGTAGCGCTTGGCGAATCTGGTCACCAGTTCTATCGGAATGAGACGGTCGTTTCGACCGTGGTAGAGTTTGCAGGGGGGCAGGCCAGCCTGTGGCAAGTGCTCGGATGGACTGTATTCCCTGGCTTCTTCCCCGGAGGAGAAGTTCCCGCCACCCACACCCTTGCGGGTGGTGTTGACAAGGGGACTGAAGAGGAAAAGGGCGGAAGGACGAAAGTTCTCTCCGGGTTCCTTCCCGATTTCAGGGAGAGTGGTGCAGCAGAGAGCGAGATGCGCACCGGACCCTGCCCCAGCGAAGACGACATTCGCGGGATCGATACCGAGGATGGTAGCGTTCTTGCGGAGAAAGACCATGGCCATGGCGGCGTCCTCCAGGGCATCGACGGGGGTGCCTTCACCCATGGCGGCGACACGGTACTCGATGCACATGCAGACCGCACCGCGGGTGGCGAAGTGGAGGGCGTGGGGCACGAACTGGGTGGGCATGGAGAGATCCCACATTCCACCATGGAGGAAGAGAATGACCGGTGCTTCCGCGGACTTGGGGTCATGTCCGGGAGGAAAGAAGAAGTGGGCCGCGAGATCCCCGCCGGGAGAGTGGAAGTAGATGAACGAGTGGGCCTCCTTGAGAAGTTCCTGATCGCGTGCTTCGCCGATGGGGGGTGCTTTGACGAGTTGGTCGATCACGTGGCTGCCGGGATGGAACGATGCGGATTTTATTTTTCATTCCGTGCGGAAGATGTCCATAGTTTCCGTCATGATCCGATCGCTTTTGATCCTTCTGGGAGTAACTTCGCCCCTGATCGTCCTGCCGGCGGCTGCGAAGCAGGCCGACCCTGCCCTGACCAGGCATCTCGATGCAGTCTACCAGCACTGGAGGCATGCAATGGTAACCAGGAATTTCCGCAAATGGAAGGAGCACACCGCAATCCATCGCAGGACGGCCATTGTTAACCGCATCCACTCCGAGCGTCGGTCAGTCGCGTCCACGCTCTTCAGTCTGCCCACGCCGCCGCCTGATAATCGCACTCTCAAGTTGCTCGATCTGAAGGTGAAGGGCGTGACAGCAAAGCTGATTTACTTCGGGCCGGTGGACTTCGGAGTAGGAGGCAAGCCACCTAACAACCTGCTCGTGCTGTCCTTTGTGAAGGAGGGTGACCGATGGAAGTACGATGCCGCGGATTACGTTAATCTGGCCAGTCTTCCCGAGGCGCGCCGGCAGTTGGAGTCAGGGGACTACAGTCATCTGGGAAAGCCCGAGTTTCTTCCGGAGGGAACGGTTGAGCAGGCCCCGGTGGTGCTGCGCGCCCCGGTGAAATACATTGCTAAGACCTATGTCTACTGTCCCGGACGCGAAGTGCGCGTGATGGTCAACGGGATAAGCCGTCATCTCTATCAGAACACCAAGGGATCCGAGGTGATTATCGGAGGAGCGCGAGACGGACTTAACGAAGTGCAGTTCACGGTGAACAATCTCCCGGGAGGGCAGGGTAGTGAACCGCTCGCCATCCGGGTTTATCTCATGTCGCAGGTGGCGGGGGTGAAGCCGATCAAGATCTTCGAGTATCAAGTGGAGGAGAAGGGAAAGGTGGAGCCGGCAGCGACGAAAAATTTCGTGGTTGGCCCCGCGGAGGCAGGGCGCTTGCTAGGTCAGTGAGGGGGAAGAGGATCGGCGGCTGGTTGTCCCCGGGCCCTACTCCTTGCGGTTCTCCTTCATGAGGGGAAAGGTAGCAGCCACCCTGAGGGGGTCGGGGGCGGCGAGGGGCAGTTTGTTGCCCTCTTGATCAAGATAGTTTTCAAAGGAGAGGGGTACCACGGTGAGGCAGATATGGGGATCCTTGTCAGTGCCCGTACGGGCTGCGTGCAGGATGAGGGCACGGTGTTCCAGGAACTTGAGGTCGAATTGATGTCCCGTGGAGAAGAGCCCCGCATCCACGGGAGACTTGAGGGGTAGGAGAAGTTCGACAATGACCGGGTAGGGGCTGGGGTCGGCCAGTTCATCGGTCCGCACCACGGCTTCCAGACGGGAGACCAGGCCGGGATGGAAAAAGTCCTCCTCGGTGAGCGCCCGGGTGCCGGTCAGGCGGTAGGTGCCTTCAATGTAGTGAACGACTTCGGGCTTGGTGAAGTTGGTGATGTAGTTGCGCTTGTAGTGGAGGTTGTGGGCTGCGATCTGCTCGTTGTCGAGGGAGTAGAACTTGGCGAGAAGACCCTGTGGGTCAGCGCTGGTGCCCTCCGGAGCCTCGATAGGATCGTAGGCCACCACCGGGGTGATGCGGCCGAGCTTGCGAAGCGTTTCATAATTCCACGTCCGTTCGGGAAGACTGAAGAGAAAGAGGCAGAAGCTCCAGCTCGCAACCGCGAAAGCTCCGGCCAGAAGTTGGGCCAGGGTCCACCAGAACCAGGGTGGGCGCCGCTTGATGAATTTCTTTAAATCGTCGGACCGGGCCATGAGGAGATCAGGAGTCGGTCATCGTCCTGTGCGACGGAGATATGGAGCAGGGATGCCAGCCCACGCAGGGCAGCTCTCAGAATATTTCTGCAATCCGCTACCGTGTTCGGGGAACGCGGTGTGGAGGGAGAGAACCATTACGGGGATGGAGTCTCTAGCAGCAGTTCGTGCTGTTGAGGGAGGGATCGTGACCTGGTTCGAGCCCTTCCTTCTTCGCCTCAAAGGAGGTGCCGCAACCGCAGGAGCGGGTGGCGTTGGGATTGACGACCTTGAACCCGGAGTTGGCGAGGTCGTGCGAGTAATCGATTTGGGCTCCCCGCAGGTGCTCCAGACTGTCGGCGGCGAGGAAGATACGCGCACCGTCCTGTTCGATTGCCTTGTCGCCCTCTGTTTTCTCGGACACCTGCATGGTGTATTGGAAGCCGGCGCAACCTCCACGCTCGACCCCCAGTCTGAGTCCTGATTCTTCGGAAGCTCCCTTTTTCTCGAGGAGCGCTTTTAGTTCCTGGACGGCACTTTCTGTGAGCGTGATCATGGCGAATCCGGGGAGAAGATGGAGCAGGGAGGGGCGATGTGCCAGCGCTAGTTTCTGCGGCAGCGGGAAAAGAGAAGAATGACCGGGAAGGCCTAGATAAATCTCAACTCCCCGCAGTCAGTTTTTCAAACCGCGGGGAGCTGGATTCCGGCATTTGAGATTCATATGGATCCCGGGAATGAAAGTTGAGAACGGGGTCAGAAACTGTGGTGGATGAGATGAAATTGAACCCCTGAGGGTAGTCATGCCATTTCCAATGCCCATGGATCCGTCGTAGAGAGAGGCCAGAGGCCCGATGTGGACGGGCTATGTGATCAAGGATATTCTGCCCTCAGCCCGTGGCAGAAGGAAGGGAGCGGAGGGTGATTTGAATCGGCGCGGGCGGGATAAGCCCCTAGGCTCCGCTCATGCCCCGTGTTCACGTCATGCCCGACGCCCTGGCAAGCCAGGTAGCGGCCGGGGAAGTGGTGGAACGGCCGGCCAGCGTGGTGAAGGAACTGGTGGAGAACAGTCTTGATGCGGGGGCGAAGGAGTTGCGGGTGGAAAGTCAACGAGGCGGGACGGCCCTGATAAAAGTGAGCGATGACGGATGCGGGATGGATCGGGAGGATGCAGTGCTGAGCCTGGAACGGCATGCTACCAGCAAACTGCGCGACAAGGAGGGACTGACGACGATTACGACCCTGGGGTTCCGGGGGGAGGCGCTGCCTTCCATTGCGAGTGTCTCACGATTCAGTCTCACCACCTGCGAACACGGGATGATAGCCGGGACGAAAATCGTGGTGGAGGGTGGCAAGCTGTGTGATGTGCGCGATGCGGGATGTCCGCCGGGCACGACAGTGGAAGTGCGCGACCTCTTCTATAATCTTCCCGCCCGGAGGAAGTTCCTGCGCAGTGAGGCAACCGAGGCGGCTCATATCGATTACCAGGTCCGGCTCCACGCTCTGGCCTGTCCTGGGACGCGGGTGATCTGCCGCAAGGAGGGTCGGGTAACCTTTGACGTGGCGGCCACCAGTGACCGGCGGGTGCGCATTGGCGATCTTACTGGCCGCCAGAATCTCGGGAAGTTGTGGGAGGTGCCGCATCTGGAACATCCCGGGATGACGGTGAGCGGTTATTTGTTGCCCCCGGCGGAGGCACGCAAGAGCCGGCGCGGGCAGTATCTCTTCCTCAACGGAAGACCGGTGGAAGACCAGGTGGTGTGGAGGGCACTGGCGGAGGCGTATCGGGGGACTCTGGTGTCGGGGCGCCACCCGGGGGCCTGGCTGTGGCTGGAGATGGATCCGCTCCTGGTTGATGTAAATGTGCATCCTTCCAAGCGGGAAGTGAGGTTTCACCGGTCGGCTGAATTGCGTGCCTTGATCCTGGAGGCGGTGGAAGGCGCCCTGCGCGGAGAGGGAAAAGGATCCCCTGGTTCGCCTGGGAGAGGAGGCAGTCAGGAGAGCGGAGGGACTGAAGAGAACCCTTCGATCGGAGGGAGTTCATCCGGGAGCCAGAGGGTGGAGGAGGAAGCAGAACCGGCCATTTCCGGACCCGAGTCTTCCAGTGCGGTGTCCTCCCTGCGAGAGGAGCCAAGTTTCCCGCCCGGTCCGCAGGCCTGGAGAGCGGAGGTGCAGGAGGAGTTGCCCCGCGAAGAGGAACAATCCGGAGAGCCGTCCTTCCGGGTGCTGGGAGTCCTGGAGGGTCGCTATCTCCTCCTGGAGGCCAGCGACGGCCTGGTCCTGCTGGAGGGAGAGGCCGCGCGTGAGCGCATCCTCTTTGAAAACTTTCTGGAGGGGGCGAAGCAGGCGACTGCGGAGTCGCAGGGATTGCTGGTTCCGCTCCTGCTGGAACTGGAACCCCGTGATGCAGATGTGGTGTTGCGGAATGCGGAGAACTTCCGGGAATCCGGAATGGAGGTGGAACCCTTTGGGGGCGTGACGGTACAGCTTCGGAGCGTGCCGGTTCTCCTGAGTGCGGCGGATCCACGATCCCTGCTCCTGGATCTGGTGGACGAACTTGTGCACAGTGCGGAGGGCAGAAGCGGTCGAGTGCTGACCTTTGAGAAGTTTGCGGGGGAACTCGCCAGGGTGGGAGCGCGTGGAGAACGGTGCAGGGTGGAATCAGCGCAAGGCCTGCTCGATCAGCTTTTTGCGTGCGATTTGCCCTATTGCACTCCGGGGGGGCGACCGACCCTGGTCCAGTTCTCTTCCTCCGAGTTGCGGCGCAAATTCGGCAGATAGACTGCCCCGATCCGATTCGTGAGTATTCGAGACCCGGGCCCGCATTTCCACGTTGAGCTTGCGGTCGGGCGTGGGCCTGATACAAATCAGGCCATCGAATGGCCGACAAGCTGACCTATATAGAGGCAGGTGTTGATACGGTGAAGGCCGCGGCTCTGGTTGGCGATATTCGCACCCATGTGCAGCGCACGCAGAAGCAGCGGCAATTAATGGGGGGCTACGGGTTGTTCGCGGCGGCCTTTGAGCTAAAGGACTACCGGCAACCGGTGATCGTGACCGGGTGTGACGGGGTGGGAACCAAACTTGAGGTGCAACTCAAGTACGACCGCATCGAGGATGCCGGGAAGGATCTTGTGGCCATGAGTGTCAATGACATCCTCACCACGGGGGGCGATCCGTTGATGTTTCTTGATTACATCGGGGTGGCGCAACTCGACGAGGAACGTATTACCCGTCTGGTGGGAGGGATGGCGGATTATCTCGAAGAGTGCGGTTGCATCCTGGCCGGTGGAGAGACTGCCGAGATGCCAGGAGTGGTTCCGGAAGGAGTGGTGGAGCTTTCGGGATTCTGCATTGGATGTGTGGAAAAGGACGAAATGATTGATCCGGGCTCCATCGAGCCGGGCGACGTTCTGGTTGGGTATCAATCTGACGGGGTCCATGCCAACGGGTGGAGCCTGATCCGCCGTGTGCTGAAGGAATACGGGGAGGAGTTTTCCCCGGAGGAGGTGGAGTCCCTCCTGCCGCCCACCCGGTTGTACTATGACGTGGTCAGCAGCTTGCGGGAGTCCGGCCTGCGGCCCAGGGCGATGGCTCACATCACGGGTGGCGGGCTCCCGGAGAACCTTGAGCGGTTGCTCGGTGGTCGCGAACTGGGATGTGCACTGGAGGTTCCCCGATGGGACAACGCCGCGGTGCAGAAGCTCCTCCAGTTTGTCGATGAGGAGAGCTGCTGGCATACATTCAACATGGGATTTGGTTGGGTGGCGATAGTGGGGCAGGACCAGGTCGAACAGGCTGTGGCGGCTGGACCGGGTGGCGTGGTGCTCGGGGTGGTCGATCAAATTCCCGGCATACGGGTGGCATCCAAATGCTGATTTCTTCATGAGCGACCACCTGAATCACGAGTGTGGGATTGCGGTGGTTCGCCTGCGGAAACCGCTCGCTTATTTCCAGGATCGCTACGGGGACGCCCTCTGGGGGTTCCGCAAGCTCTTTCTCCTCATGGAGAAGCAGCACAACCGCGGCCACGACGGGGTTGGTGTCGGCTGTGCCAAGCTCGATATGCCGAAGGGGCAGCCCTATATCTTCCGCCGTCGTGACTCGGCCCGCGACTCCCTGGCCAGGCTCTTTCGCAGGGAACTGAAGCAGGTCAACAAGCTGGATCGAAAGGGGGCATTACGCCTCGATGACCCGGATTCGCTCAAGCGCAGGTTCGACTTCGCCGGCGAGGTGCTCATTGGTCACCTGCGTTACGGAACCTCGGGAGAATTCGATTCCGGTTCCTGTCATCCCTACCTGCGCCGCAGCAACTGGCCCACTCGAACGCTGATGGTCATGGGGAATTTCAACATGACCAATGCGCGGGCTCTTAATGAGCAACTGATTGAGCGGGGTCAGCATCCGGTGTTCGGGACCGATACCCAGACGGTACAGGAGGAGATCGGGTTCCACCTCGACGAGGCTCACACCGACATCTACCGCCGCCTGCGCGACGAGGGCGTGCCCGGTCAGGAAATTCCCGACCGCATCTCGGCGGAACTGGACGTGAGCAGGATCGTCACCCAGTCTGCCGAAGGCTGGGACGGGGGCTACGCCATCTGCGGGGTGGTCGGTAATGGAGATGTCTTCGTCATGCGTGATCCCCACGGGATCCGACCCTGCCACCGCCTGGTCACCGACGAGGTGATTGCCTTTGCCTCCGAGCGGGTTCCGCTCATGACCGTGTTCGAATCCTCCCAGCAGGAGGTGGAAGAGCTGGAACCGGGTGTGGTTGCCACCATCAAGAACGATGGAACGATGAGCGAAGTTCGTTTTGCGCCGGAGACGGAGAAGCGGCATTGCTCCTTTGAACGCATCTACTTTTCGCGGGGCAATGACCCCGCAATCTATCAGGAGCGCAAGGCAATGGGAGCAGCTCTCACGGATCAGGTGGTCGAGTCCATTGACAGGGATTTTGGTGCGGCGGTTATTACCTTTATCCCCAACACGGCGGAAACCGCCTGGTATGGCCTGATGGATGGGCTGCGTCAATATCGGCGCGACCGGGTGCGGGCGAATATCCTGGAGGCTGCCCGGTCCGGCGACCTGGACGAGGATCTCCTGAACCATCTCATCATGCACAACTGGCCCCGGGGGGAGAAGATCGCGCACAAGGATATCAAGATGCGCACCTTCATCTCGCAGGAGAAGGGCCGGGCACAGCTGGTATCGCACGTTTATGACATCACATACGGAGTGGTAGGGGAGGACGATACGCTGGTGGCTCTCGATGATTCCATTGTGCGGGGCACCACTCTCAAAACCTCGATTCTCAAGATCCTGGGCCGCACCAATCCCCGCAAGATCGTGATCTGTTCGACCGCTCCGCAGATCCGTTATCCGGATTGTTACGGAATCGACATGTCGGAACTTGGCAAGTTCATAGCCTTCCAGGCGGCTATCCGCATGCTGGAGCGGGACGGCCGGCAGGTCCTTATCGAGGAAGTGCACCGGGAGTGCATGGAGGAACTCCGCAAGCCCTGGGCCGAGATGCAGAACTGCGTGAAGCGAATCTACGAACCATTCACGGCAGAGGAGATCTCAGCGGAGATCAGCCGCATGGTCTATCCGGAGAACAGCTGGCAGGGCGAAGTGGAAGTCATCTACCAGACCATCGAGAACCTGCATGCCTCCCTCGAGGGACCCTGCGGGGACTGGTACTTTACCGGTGATTATCCCACCCCGGGAGGCTATGCCACCGTCAATGCCGCCTTCGTGAACTGGAGGGACGGAGTTTCCGGGCGAAGTTACGACCTGCCGCTGTAGGAAAACCGGGAAAGCGGGGAGAGCTTCAGGAATCCGCTCTGCCCGGCCGGATGGGATCGCTCCGATCCTGTTGTGCCGGCGGTGAAAGCATGAGAAAGAAGGGAAAAATGGGAAGAGACTCATTTCAGAACGATTCCGACGGGGCAGTGATCGGAACCGTGAATATCCGGGTAGATCGAAGCTGACTCGATGCGGTCGAGGAAGGAGTTGGAGACTCCGAAGTAGTCGAGGCGCCAACCCACATTGCGTTCCCGGGACTGCGCCCGAAAGGACCACCAGGAGTAGGCATTCGTGGTTTCGGGGTGGAAGTGCCGGAAGGTGTCGGTGAAGCCGGAGGCCAGGGTTTGGCTGAAACTTTCACGTTCCTCATCGGAAAAACCGGCTGACATGCGATTCTGCCCGGGTCTCGCAAGGTCAATTTCCTGGTGAGCTACGTTCAGGTCGCCGCAGAAGATCACAGGCTTCCGGCGACTGTTCTCAAGATGCTTGAGATAATCACGGAACGCCTTGTCCCACTCCAGACGGTATTCGAGCCGACGGAGTTCGTTCTGCGAGTTTGGTGTGTAGACATTGACGAGCACGAAGTCGGCGAACTCGGCCGAGATGACACGGCCCTCGGAATCGTGCTCGTCGACACCCATGTCCATGAAAACCTCCAGTGGTTCCTGTCTCGAGAAGATGACAGTTCCCGAGTAGCCCTTCTTCTCGGCGGAATTCCAGTAGTTCTTGAAGGAGCCCAGTTCGAGTGGAAGCTCCACCTGCTCTGGCCGGGCCTTTGTTTCCTGCAGGCAGAAAACATCGGGATCTTCGGCGATGATGGCTTCTGCGGCTCCCTTTTTGAGTGCAGCGCGGATCCCGTTGACGTTCCAGGAGATTAGTTTCACGGGGGGAAGTGAAAGGGAAAGGGAAGGGGTGGCTAAACAAAAAAAGAAAAAAGCCGCGGATCTGGCAGATTCCGCGGCTTGGCTTCTGAAGGGTAGCCAGCGATTAACGCTTGGAGAACTGGAAGCGCTTGCGGGCACCGGGTTGCCCGGCCTTCTTGCGCTCCTTGGCGCGGGGATCACGGCGCAGGTGGCCGGCCGCCTTGAGCGTGCCGCGCAGTTCCAGATCCATCTGCGTGAGGGCGCGTGCCGCCGCGAGTTTGATGGCTCCGGCCTGTCCCGGAAGGCCGCTGCCCCGGACAACCACCTTGAGGTCAAACTTGTTGACCAGATTGGTGGTCTGGAAAGGAGCGAGAACCTGGTTCTGCAGGGGAAGGGTGGGGAGATACTCCTCGAAAGGACGATCGTTGATGATGATCTTGCCGGAGCCTTCAGTCATCCAGAGGCGGGCGACGGAGGTCTTGCGGCGACCGGTGGCGGTGTAGATGGTTTCAGTGGCGGCCATGGAAGTAGAAGGTTTTCAGGTCAGATGTGAAGGAGCTTCGGATCAGAGCGCGTAAGGCTCGGGTTGCTGGGCATCCTGCTCGTGTTCGGGGCCAGCGTAGACCTTCAGCTTGTGAAACTGGGCACGGCCAAGTCGGTTGTGAGGGATCATGCCGCGGATGGCCCGCTCGATGAGCAACTCGGGTTGGCGGGCCCGGACCTTCTTGGGAGTCTCCACCTTCTGCCCTCCAACATATCCCGAATAACTGGTGTAGATCTTCTCTGTTTCCTTGTTCCCGCTGAGGCGGACCTTCGCGGCGTTGATGATTACGACATGATCACCGGTGTCGACATGGGGAGTGAAGATTGTCTTGTGCTTGCCACGAAGCAGGCGGGCGGCTTCCACTGCCACCTTGCCGAGGATCTGATCGGCGGCATCGATGAGATGCCACTTTCGTTCCACGTCGGCAGATTTGGCGGAAAAAGTCTTCATTACAGGCGTTTCAGGAGGGTTTGCTCAGAGGCGGGGAGGGCGGGCAAGCTAGGAGCGAGCCTCCCTGGTGTCAACGCTAATCCTCGGGGAAGCATGCCTCCCCGGAGGGAGTCATTCCGGATGCACAGCTTGGCGAGGAGGAGACTGGAAGCAGGAAAATCAGGGCAAGGTGGGGAGATTTCGATTGCGACTTTGAGAATATCAACAATGATGCGGGCAAGCGGATGCGCGCTTTGCGTGCTCGCTGAACCCAGGAACGAGTTATCGCAGGACCACCAAGAAGACGAAGGGGCGGAGGTAGACGCCGAAGGCGCCGGAGTGAATACAAGGGCCCCGGGAAGGGAGCTGACGGTGAGGACAAGGCCGTTGAAGTGGAGGGTACCATTTCGGCCGTGCTCGCTGGGACAATGTTCAAGGTGAAGCTCCCCAGCGACCACGAAGTGCTGGCGCATATTTCCGGCAAGATGCGGAAGCGGTTCATTCGCCTGGTGGTGGGTGACAAGGTCAAGATGGAGATGTCTCCCTACGATACCTCCAAGGCCCGGATCGTGTATAGAATCGGGTAGCGACGGATGGCACCGGGAGTTGCTGGTGCTGGAGATCCCGATTGTCTCCGGTTCAAGGGGTGGCGATCTTCCCTGGTCCTGATGTCCCGGAACCGGCTGTCGGCAACGGATTCCACTACTCATCCCTGCCGGGATCGTAGAAAATCTTGATGTCGGCTTCCTTTGTTCCAAGGATTTGCTGGGCACGTTTCAAGGCGTCCCGGGTGGAGATGTTGGGGTTGCTCGGCCTGAAAAGGAAGAGGTTGCTTTCCCCCGTCTCGCGGTCGCAGTTCTCCTGGAGGACTTCAAGAACGCCGGAAAACTTGAGGACGCGGTAAACCTCACGGGTGGCGCCAGAGATGATGATGTGGCGGCCATCCCTGCGGGTAGAGCGAATCAGATCCTCCAGGGCCAGGACGCTGGTGGCATCGAGATGACGCGTATTCTTGAGACGCAGGATGATGATACGCAGATTGTCGTCGATAAAAGTGCGCTGAATCTGGGTGCGGAACAGTTCGGCGGCACCGAAGAAGAGATCGCCTTCGACATGAACGATGGAGATGGCAGGGTTGGGACGCTTGCGCTTTTCACCGAGTTCCCGCAGATCGCCGTCATCGTTCACCTCATATTCGATGAGGTAGGGATGCGAGGCCTTGCGGAGGAAGAGGGCCACCGAGAGGCCTACCCCGATGAAGATGGCAGTGTGGAGCGGAGCGAAGAGAGCCGCTACGAAACTGACGATCAACACCAGGGCATCGTCGCTGGTGGAGCGGAGGCAGATTCGGATGACACGTGGTGAAATGAGGGACCCAGCCACTGCGATGACGAGTCCGGCGAGACAGGCTTTGGGGATCTGTTGGACGAGGGGAAAGGCAGCGAGGAGGAAGATGCCGATCACGCACAGGATGCCGCAGAAAACAGAGGCGAAGCGGGTGCGGGCGCCGGAATCGTAATTGAGCGCCGAGCGGGTGAGGGAACCGGAGGCCGGCATGCCGGCAAACAGTCCCGCAGCGATATTGGCTGCCCCTACCGAGAGCATGTCCTGGTTGACATCCGGGCGGTCACCGGTGCGGGAGGCGAGTGACTTGGACATGACAGTATTCTCGAGAGAGGAGAGAAAGGCGATGGCGAAGGCCACGGTGGAGAGTTGGGCAATCTTCTCGAAGAGGCCTGGTTGGAAGAGGACGGAAAACTCGGGTGCGAGGGAGCGGAAGGAGAAGTTCTCGAACTTCTGGATCTGGTTGAAGCCAAGATCGGTCATGTTTCCAAGGATCCATGCGAGAGCGGAGAAGAGAACGAGAGTGAGGGCGAAGACGGGGACGCGCTTGAAGCGGGATTGCAGGATCAGGTAGCAGAGCAAGGTGCCAACTCCCAGGCAGAGAGGTTGCCAGTGGAGGGAGGGGAGGTTCTGGATCAGGCGGTCCAGGATGGTCACAAAGGTGGTCCCTCCGCCTTCCATTTCTTCCGCGATTCCGAGGACATGCTTGAATTGGTTTGCGATAATCAAGGTTGCAGCTCCGGCAATGTAGCCAACCAGGACGCTGCGGCTGATGAACTGCAGGAGGTCCGCGAACTTGAGTAGAGCGCCCATGATACAGAAGGCTCCCACCATGAGACACAGCAGGGGCATCAGACCGATGATCTCCTCTTTCGAAGTGGCCATCCCCGGGATGAGGAAGAAGGAGAAAATCATGAAGGCAGTGGCATTGGTCGGCCCCAGGATGGTGTGGCGCGAACCCGAGAAGAAGGGCGCTACGATTGCGGCGACAGCTGAGCAGGCGATGCCGTATACGATGGGAAGCTCCGCGATGGCGGCATAGGCCATGCCCTGCGGAAGGGCGAGAAGTGCGACATTGATGGAGGCACGGAAATCCTGCCGGAACTTGTCAAACGTATAGCGACTGAGGGGGCCGCGAATGGGCAGGGGGTCAAGCGTGGTTCCCGGGTTGTTGCGCCGGGCCCGGCGGAGACGCCGGAGGAACTTGCGCAGCGGACTCAGTGACATCGAAAAGGGAGGGGGAGTGAAAGGTCTAGCGGAAGCTGGCACGGCGGAAGAGCCAGAGTCCAAGGATGAGGCAGAGTGCGTTGGGGAGCCACAGGACGGTGATGATGACGGAGAAGGACGCGTCCGTGATCTGCTGGGCAAAGACCAGGAGACCGAAATAGATGGCAGCGACAAAGAGACTGAGAAGGAGGCCGTTGGAAGTTTCCCGGCGGCGGGCGGAGATGCCGAGGGGAATTCCGATCATGGCAAAGGAAAGGCACGCCATGGAGAACGAACGACGTTTGTGGAGTTCGATGTTCAGTTCCTTCTGGAAGCGGTCTTCCCGGGTGATGGAGTTTTCCAGTTCCTCGATACGCTCGGGGGAGAGGACGGCAGGCAGGGAGTAGTCATTCTCATCAAGGCCCGGTTCGAAATCGGTTCCTGTGGGATGCCCGGCGGGTCGGGGCGGGAGCTGGCCGTCAAGTTCACTTTGACAGGCTTTCTGCCGGGCCTGCGACTCGGCGATACGGTCGGGTGCGTCGGCATTGGTAATGTCGGATGGCTTGTTCTTCTTCTTTCCGGTAGCGGAAAAGTCGATGAGGACAGGTTCCATTTCGGTGGCCCGGATGGGAATGGGTGAGGTTTCATCCTGGTCTATGGAGATCTCGATGAAGGGGTTGGAGAGCTTGAGGCGAAGCTGTTTCTCCTCCTCGTTGACGTAGAGGTCGACCTCCTGGGCGAACATGTAGGCTTCAAGGTTGGCGTCACGCCCCTGCCCGGTGAATTTGTAGATGTGAAGGCCGTGAATGAGGCCGTTCCCATCCTGCCCCTCGGCGTAGACCCTCTGATTCGGAAACCGGGAAATGACGACCCGCGGTTGGATCAGCTTGCGGGGATCCTTCCTGACCGCCTCATAGATGAGGTTACGGGATGCGTCCTTGGCCCGGGGAGCAGCAGTTCCGGTGAGCCACCAGCAGAGGCCGGACAGTCCGGCTCCCACCAGGATGACGGGGAAGGCCACCCGGCTGAGGCTCACTCCGGCCATTCGAAGGCCGAGCAGTTCGTTATGACTGGAGAGGCGTCCGAAGCTGAGGAGGGTGGAGGCCAGAAATCCCCAGGGCAGGGTGAACATCAGGGTGAAGGGGATGATGAGCAGGATGAAGCGTCCTATGAGATCGAGGGGAGCACCCTGTTCCACCAGAAGCGGTCGGATTTTCCTGAAGAGCTGACCGAGGAGGAGGACCACGGTGAGCAGGGAAACCCCGAAGATTGTGCCGTAGAGGACCTGCCAGCCAATATAACGGTCCGCGATACGCATTCTACTACGTAGAGTCTACTTTGCTTCGAGTCCGGTGACAAGCGGAGCTTGCGCCGGGTCAGGAACGAGTGCGGATTTCCTCGAAGACCTTGTGCGAAAAGTAACGCTCCATGCGGTCGGGGAAGACGGTGACCACCTGGGAATCAGGCCCGAGTTCGGCGGCTACCTCCAGCGCGGCGGCAAAATTCAGTCCGGAACTGGGGCCCACCGGAAAGCCGAGGCCCCAGAGTCTGCGGGTCAGCTCAAGGCAGTCACGATCACCGATTTCCCATTCGCGCAGCCTGTCACACTGCCACTGGGCGTAGATTTCGCTCAAGCCTTCCACCACCCCGGGGACATCGCTGCTGAAGCGCAGGCTGCAGCACTCGGCATTGGCTCCGAAGAGGGCAAGGTCACGCGGAATGGCGGCGTGGGCACTGACCGGGCAGCCGGCCCCGGCAAAGGCCTCGTAGAGACCGCGCAGGGTGCCACCCGTCCCCACCCCGCTCACGACCGCGTCAACGGTGCCCCCGGGGATCTGGCTCAGAATCTCCGGTCCGGTGTGGAGGCGGTGAGCCTCGGTGTTGTCCTCGTTGGCGAACTGCCTTCCCAGGAACCATCCCTCCGAAGCGCTTGTTTCCCCGGCGGCACGCAGCACCTCGGGCATGCCACCCCCAACCCGTCTCACCTCGCCGCCATAGGCCCTGATGATCAGCTCGCGTTCGGAGGTGGCGGTGTCCGGGATGAAGGCCACGAAGTGCAGACTCATCTGGCTGCAGGCCAGAGCGAAGGCAATGCTGGTGGATCCACTGGAAGCTTCAGCCACGGTATCACCGGCTCTCAATTGGCCCTGGCGCCAGGCTTTTTCCAGGATGTGGCGTGCAATGCGGTCCTTGGTGGAACCGCTCGGATTGAGGAACTCGAGCTTGCACCAGATTCCCGACCCGGTGGTATCGTATTCTGCTCCAACGGGTTGTCCGTCGCCGAGGGAAACCCGCACGAGCGGGGTGGGGTGGATCTGGTGCAGGTAGGAGTTGGCTTCCGGAAGCACGCGGGAGGATGGCACGGACCGGTGGTCGCTGGCAATGGTGGTCAAGGATCAGAAACGTTGAAAAAAAACGAACGCGAAGTCGGTATCCTCTGCAAGGGCTAATACAGAACATTAGATGACCAAGAAGCAATTAATGGGGGGCGGGCCAGCTGGTGCTTTCATCGCTCTGGTCCTGGGGATCTCCCTGTCGGCAACAACCTCGGCCGAGGTTCTCATCCTTCAGCCCGGTCCGGGCGAGGGGAAAGACACCTTTGTCTGGAATCGCAGCGGCTCTCAGAATCAGGACCTGTCCTCATCAAACCGGCACTGGACCCAACACAACACCGGTTCGTGGTTCAGCCGTGGATACTATGAGTTCGACCTGTCAGGGATGGATTCTTCCGCTACCGTAGCGAATGCTGAACTGATCCTCTCGCATCTGATTTTCGCACAGAACCCATTTCCCCTGCCCACGTTCTCCTTCACCCTGACAGAGATCGCTGCTCCATGGGACGAAGCCACCGCCACTTGGAACAATCAGGCCACTCTGGGAACCGCCTTCTCAACAGTTGACGAGGTTCACCTCGCTGATCTGAGCGAAGATCCATCCGTGCAGCCCAGGTATTCCGGGCAGTCGACCATCGACCTGACCGATCTGGTCACGGCCTGGCATGAGGGAACGCTCCCGAACAATGGGTTTGCATACTACATGGAGACTTCCTTCGGGTTTCATGGAGGGGATCACTACATCGTTTCCTCGGATCATGAGGATCCTGCTCTGCGTCCACGGCTTGCTGTGACTTACGTCCCGGAACCGGGGAGCAGCATTCTCTTCGCCACTGCCGGGCTCGCCTTTCTTGTCAGGCGTTCCCGGGGGGCTTCTCTGCCTCGTCGGTCTCCTGAGTTTTGAGGGTTTCGTTGGCCCGGAGGAAGGATAGCTCTACTCCATCAGGCGCACACGCTGGCGAACGTAGTTCGCCCCATCCGGTGCTGCGGTGCGAAACGAGAACAAGGCGGTCCCATCCTCGGGAGGATCGGTTCCCACGAACTCCCATTCATGGCCCGCGGGTTGCCAGTTCACCAGGTCGTCCGAAACCTCGACTTCAAAGTGCAGTCCGTCGACCGCAAGACTGCGGCGGAAGGAAACGACCACGGAGCTGTCTTCGGGATTGAACTTCACCCGGACGGTCGAGTCGACAGCTGTAGGCTGGTTCGGCGATCCGCCTTCAGCGAACTCAAGGAGAGCAACCCGTTGATCATGGTCGTCATCGGATTCGGGATCAGGGTTTCCGAACTGGGCGGCCCACTCCGGGTAGCGGAGGGTGTCCGTCCCCCCCGGCGTTCCTCCGTCATGAGCGCTGGGTTGCCAGCTCGCCGCCAGACCGTGATCCGGGCCGCTGAACGGATTGGCCAGAACCAGACTGGCTCCGTCACCGTCAGCGGCTTCCGACCATGGGGAATTGTCCCTGTAACTGAAATCCTGCACCGTGCTCTGGTCTGCCGCGATGAGAGCCAGGCGTTCGCCTCCATTGGCCAGCCCGCCGTCATCGGCAAATTCCCCGATGATCCGCGCCGCGGCATCCCCGCCGTAACGGAACTCGAAGGCCGCGGCGTCCCGGATCAGGAGAGCCCGCTCTCCAGGCTCCAGTCGCGAAATCAGGGCCCCGGAAAAATCAAACTTGAGGCCCGAGATGAACTGAAGTCCAGCGAGCGAGAGAGGGTCCTCCCCGATGTTGAGGAGTTCGAGATATTCAAAAAAGTCCGCGTCGTCGTAGCCATTCGCCAACTCCTCCGCACTGGGATCCGGCGGGTTGTACATGATCTCCGAGATCACCAGATTGGCTCCGCTCGCGATCTGATCGGACACCACGAGCGTTACGGTTTCCGGAGCGCTCCAGATCCGGTTGCGGTACGCTCGAGCGGTTATGGTCTGGGTGCCATTGATCACAAGGGGAGAGGACGGGATGACGCGGGTCACGCTCAGTTCGGGTCGAACCAGGAAGTCGCTCTCATTGACGTCGGAATTGAAACCGTGCAGGGCAAACACGTTGACCCCATCGCGCAGATGCTCCCTCGCAAGGGTGAGATCCAGGATCTCCGGCAAATGAAGCACGGTGGTGTCCCCGCCGGAACGTTCGGCATTGCCAGCAGTGGCGCTGTCCCATGCCAGTTCGGCGGGCTTCAGCAAGCTGCCGATTTCCACTCCATTCAGGTAGGCCACGAATCCGGCATCGCTGTGGATGGCAAGGATTGCCCTGACGATACGGTCAGGGTCGTCGAGTTCGAAGTGATAGCGGACATAACACGACGTATTGACGTTCTTCATCTCGTCGCCCACATCCGTGTCGATGAGTCCGGAGAGATCCCGTCCCGACTCGAAACCGATTCCGCCCGTTCCCTCGGACCAGCTCGAGTCGTCGAATTGACCGGCCCTCGCGGTCCAGGACAGTCCCAGTTCGTCGCTGGCCGGGACGTGATAACGACAGGGCGAGGTGTCGTCGAGTAATGTGGCGGTCGTGACCGTTCCCTCGAACGGAGTTGCTGAGAGTGACACGCTCCCTCGCGTGCGTCGCGGGTCACTGCCATCGGTGGTATAGTAGACCGGACCGTCGGGCGATCCCATCACGAGTTCGAATCCGGCCTCGGTCGCTCCGCCGACGGAATTGAATGACGGGGACGCGTGGTATTGCGCATCGAGCCAGTCCACACGTGCCTTCAACCAGCCCTTCATGTGAGAGATTTCAGCCGCCCAGCCCCGCGATTCAGGAGTGGCGAAGTTTCCACCGTTGGGAGGATGCTGCCTCCATTTCGCAAAGTTGCGTCGCTGGGCTTCCCGGATCTCATCGGCCATTCCGTCGATCACGGCGTAGAGGTTTGAGAGGGAGAATTCTCGTTCACGCAGCTCAGCCCACCGGTCGGTGTGGCGTTGGCGGATGTCAGGATAGTTGGCCCGCGATGCATCGGCGGATGGACCGAGAAGATGGCCGTACCATGGATAACGACTGTCAAACCAGGTCTTGCTGGAGACTGTTCCCACCGCATTGACTCCTCCCTCCCAGGCGAGCGGGTTGTCATCCCGCACGTCTTCACAGCCAAGACTGCGGTCGTAATCCCAGACCGGACCGCTGACGATCTTGCCGCCACGATCCTTGTAGAAGAAGGCGCTGTGCCGTCCCCAGTCGATATTCAGCGCCAGAATGTTGAGGTGGTGGTGGTCAATCCACGAATCGACGTCCAGATAGTCCGAGAAGTGGAGGCGGGTGTTGCGGTTGATTCCGGATGGAATGTTGGTGAGGGCGGCATTTAATTCGTTGAGGTGGGTCGTGATCCAGGAGCGCTGGCGCGTAGTCAGCTCCAGGCCATCCGGATCGACCCCGGTAATCTGCCCCATCCCGGCAACATTCAGGGTGGGTTCGCCCGGATCGGGGCGGTCGTTCTTGAAAATGTATCCCCCGGTGATCTCGGGTTCGGTATCTTCCCACGGCATGAGGCGTTCGATGTCCACTCGATTTGGATCCGTCTCAATTCGCTCGATGAGCGAGTAGATGCCGAAGTAGTCGGCATTCGACACATCCGTGCCTGAAGTATCGCTGAAGACCTCGACGAATCTGGTGCGCGGCGCATAGCGTCCGATCTGGCGGCTGATTTCGTAAACAAACGGATTGCGAAGCAGGGTCAGATCCCACTCATAGCGGGCATTGAGAATCCAATCGGCCTCCCGGGCCAGCCCCAGCGGTTTGATGTTGCGATCCTCGTCGTCCCCATCACGCCAGGTTTCGACCGAGAGGGAGTACTTGGGCCAGTTGCCGGAACTGGATCCGCGTCTTCGAATCCCGGCTCGCGTGGCCAGCACGGGATCTTCCGTCAACAGGGTCCTGCCCGTTTCCGGGTCAGGTTCGAAGAAGAGCATGGAGACGGCCTTCCGGCTCGTTGAACTTGTGGAGGGGGGCGTCCCTGCCCCGTGAGAGGAAATCACGATGATTGGCAGGCTCGAGGAAAAGGCTGCCACGCTGTTCGCCAGCTTGAGGTAGGCATGAGTGGTAACAGCGCCCGTCAATCCTCCGGGCACCCAGGCCCGGGCACGGACCTGGGTGTTGGCTGAGACCGGGATCGGGCCGTGGTAGACCGTCGACCGTATTCCGGGCACAGTGCGATCCGTGGTGTAGCGGATGACGGCGCCGGGAGTGGGGCAGTGCAGCTCCAGATTGAACGGCTGGGTGAACATCCGACTGGTCTCCGAAAAGACGATCTCAGCGGGAGGTGGTCCGGAGACCGTTCCATTCCCACTCCCCGGAGTGGGTTGTTCGAAGTATCCCAACGCGAGGTCGAGGGGATTTCCCGGAGGAGCCACCCCATAGGAAACTTGTTCGAACTGTTCAGGATACTGCGGAGCAATCTCGCTGACAACGGTGACGCCATCCGGCGCCACCAGTGCGAGATACTCTCCATCACGATCGAGGGTGAAACTCGTGTGCAGCTCCTGACCGGTTCGATCCTTCCCGGAAGCGTAGATGACCAGATAGGAACCAGCCCCGATATCCACGTCGGGAAACTCCCACTGCATGAGGTTATTCCGATTGTTGGAGAGATAGTGTCCGAGAAGCGACTGCGGCTGTGATCCGGTATTGGTGAGCTCAAGCCAATCCGAGGGGGCGCCATCTTCGTCGCGGCGATTCTCGTCGGCAACGGCCATGAGTTCCGTGAGCACCAGGTCGGCAGAAGCCGTGCCCGGCAGTCCCAGCAGGATGGCCGCGAGGAGAACAATTCCCACGTGCTCCAATCGGGCCCGGGGGAGAAGGGGATGCCCGGGGATCATGCGGTGAGGGGGGGTTCCTGGAGGATCGGGACGTCCCGCATGGAGAGATCCAATCAAGTTGCCACCCCGGGGGCAAGCCATGTAGTTGATGAAAGGGGATTCCGGGCTCAATCTGGTAACGCGGAGACAGGATCTTCGCCGTCCTTTCCTTTCGAGATCACTTCCGGGCGGATTCGGTCTTCGGAGCCGGGATACTTGTAGACGAACTCCGGCTTCCAATTATCCTTCGGGAGCGTCTTGAAAACTGATTCCCAGCCAGGGGGTTAGGGCGCGATTGTTGGTTTCTCGACGAGAGCCACCACGTCCCTTGACTCCGGAGGATAGTGTCCCACCCGTTGCCGGAAGATCGCGAAGGCACGGGTGATCCGCTCCAGTTTGCTCTTGGTCTGGATCTCCCGGCTGCATAGGCTTCTTCGATGGGAGGCAAGGCGACAAGATGAAGAGGGCATCTCAACGATTTCCCGTCTGTGGAATCTTCTCTATCGGAGTGATGGCAGTTCTATTTCTGAATCTGGAGATTGCCGCCATTGCCGACGAGACGCCAGCTCGGGCAAAGAAGGCTGAGTCATCGCCGCCACCACTCGCTAGCAAGGAGGAATACCGTAAGTATGGCATGAAGCGGGAGGGTGACCCCGTCCGCGGCAGGGTCATCTTCAACGAGAAACGGACGGCCTGTGTGATTTGCCATCGAGTAGAGACGGGCGAGCGCAAGGCTGGACCGGACTTGATGGCCGCCGGCGACAAGCTCGCCCGCGGTGATATCATTGACGCTATTCTCTGGCCGTCGCGGTCAATCGCCGACGGCTACGGGACCACGGTGGTGGAGACCAGGACCGGGGAATCATGGATGGGTGTGGTGAATGGTGCCACCGACTCACATATCGAACTCATCGGCGTAGATGGCAAACCAAGACGCATAGCCAGAGTGGATGTTCAAAGACAGCTGGCGAGCGAGGTGTCCCTGATGCCCGAGGGGCTTTACGCGGGGCTGAAGCAGCAGGAATTCGCCGATCTTGTTGAGTACCTGGTTAGCTTGAAACAAGAGGAAAATATCGCGGTGTTCCGAGCAGGAACTCCGGAGGTGATTCCGTCGACCGCCAGCCCTGTCACCCTCCGGCCGTTCCACGACGAGTCGCTCAGGTTCGTCTCGCCGGTTTGGTTTGGGCAGGTTCCCGGAAGTGAGGGCGTCTTCCTTGTCCTCGAACACAAGTCCGGGAGAATCTGGCGCCTGGAGAAGAACTCCGGAGGCGATCGAAAGACCCTCTTTCTCGATCTTGGCGCGAAGTTGAGCCGGGGCGGTGCCCGTGGATTGATGGGACTGGCCTTCCATCCCGCGTTCCAGGAGAACGGCCGCTATTTCCTGGCGGTTCATACCGTGGAGGAGGGACAGCACATCGCCCGGATCGTGGAGAGAAAGGCTGCTCCCGGGCTGAGGAAGGATTCAGGAGACCCTCCGCAGATCATCCTGCGGATCGAAGCCACCACCAGTTCACACACCGGGGGCGATCTCGTTTTTGGAAGCGATGGCTATCTTTACGTGGGGATGGGAGACACCGGTCCCCACGAGGATCCCCATGGACACAGCCAGAACATGGAATTGCTCAAGGGCAAGATGCTGCGCCTCGATGTGGATGGAAAGGAAGGCGGACTCGGCTATGCCATTCCGCCTGACAATCCTTTCGTGGGAAGATCCAACGTGCGGCCGGAAATCTGGGTGTCCGGGCTGCGTGAACCCTGGCGGTTCAGCTTCGATCCGCTCACCAACGATCTCTGGGTGGGCGAAGTCGGCCAGGACCGCTATGAGGAAGTGACCATTATCCGCCGTGGGGAGAATCACGGCTGGAACGTGTGGGAGGGATTCGAGCGATTTTCCAATCAGTATCGCATCGAAGGCACCCGTTTTATCCAGCCGGTGTTTGCCTATCCTCGCAAACGCGGAAACTGTATCATTGGGGGCCATGTCTACCGGGTCGATCCGCAGTCTTCGTATTATGGCGTGTATGTCTTCGGCGATCACAACACCAGGCATCTCTGGGGGCTCACCCAGACCGACCGCCAGTTGAAGAAAGTCCTGAAGATCGGAACCTCCCCGCAGAAGATTGTCTCTTTCGGGAGATCGACCCGTGGTGATCTCTTCCTCGTGGGCTACGAAGGAACGATTTTCCGGATCGAACTCGACGAGGCCGTATTTGCAGAGTGATCACTGTGCGGCAAGAACTGTGATCCTTGGGTTGTCAAACTCGAGGTGGAGGGGCTTGCTTCCCAGAGGAAAGAGGGAGGCGGTTCTTCTCGGGGAGCACTCGGGCCTTTGCGAGTGAGACACGAAAATAAAACAAAGCGCCGTGATGACAGAATGGCGGTCGTGTGTTGGTTGCTGGCGGGACACGATTTCAGCAGTGACAGGAGGAATTCGTTTCTTCCGGCCGGATTGGTTGAGCCCTTCTGGAAGGCCCATTTCAAACTTCTGGTTTGTTGATCCCGGTCAACAACGGCAGTGACCTGAAGGTGTTTTCAGGGGGAAGGTCTGTAATGAAGGAACTGCACATGAATTTGACTCCCCGGCGTTTGTTGATCCTGGTGTGCACCGTTGTCCAGTTTGCCGCCATATTACCATCATTGGGGGAACTCTCGGTGGAGCAGAGCTGGAACGAGGAACACCTTGGGCTGACCCGGCAGATCAACCGCCTGAAAACTTCGGAAAAGGAGTGGCGTGATCGTCTCGCTGCGGAGGCACTGGATCTGCAGGCTTTGGTCCTTCCGACGGACAGGGATCCCCTTGATATTGTGCTCAGGAGAGCTTCTGCACTCGTTCACCCCCTCATAAGCCGGGGCCTCGCTGTCGACCGTCACTTTTACCTGAACGGTCCGGTCTTTCTTCCTGGCGATTTGCTTGCCGAAAGCCGCCGGGGAGACGATCAGACTCAACGCGAAAACGCTGACGATAGGATATCTGAGTTTCACGATGTATTACGCGGTGAATGGGAGGGAACTTGATACTCAATACGTCAGCTTAACACATGGGAGGTATAGAATCGTGCCAGAACGTGGGCGCGACCATTTCCCCATAGATCAGGAAATGACCCTGTTATCGGGTATTGCCATGAGAAGCGCTGTGTTTCATCGCCAACTCAAATTGCTGCAGAGAGAAGCCTCACGCGATACAGTCAACGGGGGAAAACTCGTTACCCAGCACGGCTTTGCTTGGGATGTGGAGCCACTTGTCCAAAACGCCCGCATAGACCCTGCGGAAGTCCACTTGCATCTTGAGATTGCCGCGCGCGTCGAGGTCCGAGAGGCTTGGCTGTGTGCCGTGCACGCCGGCCTTGACGCCGGGACCGAAAAGGAACATCGGCTGGGCCTGGCCGTGGTCGGTTCCTCCACTGTAGTTTTCGGTCGCCCGGCGTCCGAACTCACTGTAGGTGAAGGTGAGAACGCGGTCCTTGTTTCCACAGCGGGCCAGGTCCCTGTAGAAGGCCGAGACCGTTTCGCCGAGTTCGTCCAGGAGGACGTCGAGGCGGCGTGGTTGATCGGCATGAGTGTCGTATCCGCCGAAAGTGGCGATGCCCTGGGCGGCGTAGTAGGCGCGGGCGCTCAGGCCGCCGTTGATCATCCCGGCGATGGTTCGCACCGAGGTGCCGAACTGGGTGTCCGGGTAAGTGATCGGTGTTTTGTACTGGCTGGCCAACTCGCCGAGCCTGGCGCTGGCGGAGTTGGCATTGACGGCGGTTTGGGAAACGAACTGGAGATCATTCTCCGCTGAATTTGCCATCATCTTGTTGAGTTTGGTGTAAAGGGCTTTTCCCTTCGCGGAGTCGTTGCCCTTGAAACGGAAGGAATCCGGCGAGACAAAGCCGATGCCGGGGTGGTCCTTACCCATTACGATGAGCGGTAAACGGCCTGGTCCCACCGCGATGTTCAAGGCTGGATCCGGATCCTTGCAGGCATAATCGACAAAGCGTCCCAGCCAGCCCGTTCCGCCGGCCTTCCGACTCGAGATGCCTTCGGCGGCCGCTTCCCAGATCTCGCGTCCGGTGAAGTGGCTGAGGTTGAAATTCGGATAAGCAGTTCCGAGGACCACCGCCATCGATCCATCATCGTGCAATTCCTTGAATCTTTTCAGGCGGGGATGAAGGCCGACCTCGTCGTTGAGCTTGAGCACGTCCCTGGCGGGCACGCGCAGCACCTTGCGGAGGTCGTAGTATTTGTCGTGGGCATAGGGAGGCGCGAGCGTCAATCCGTCCGGGCCGCCGGTGAGGAGAAGCGAAACCACGATGCGATCGTTCGATGCTCCACCGGGAGCGGCCAGCGCGGAGCGCAACATGAAGTTCGGGAGGGTCGTGCCCATTCCGACAATTCCCAGGCCGCGGGTTAGAAAATCACGGCGCGTGGCGATGTTCATTTGGTTCATGACAGGATCTTGTTTCGGGTTCGTTTTCGTTTCTGGCTTTGCTGGGGCGGGCAGGACTCGTTCAGGTCATCTGGTATTCGGGCATGCTCAGCATGAGGACAAGGAGCTCGCGGAGTTTCGCGTTGAGTTCGGTGCGTTTCGCGGACCACTCCGAGCGGGGCGGCAGGTCTCCGAGGTGGGAAACCAGTTTCTCGCGCTTCTCCTTGTTCAAGGGGCGCGCCAGACAGGCCCTGGCAAGGAGGTCGACCGCCTTGCCGGGACCGTCACATTCCTCGTCCTTTTCCAAGAGCGCGAGGACGTCCACGCCGATTTTCTTCTCCGGGCGGCCTGCCGATTTGACCAGGTCTGAAACAGTGTTGTAGCGGATGAAGAGCCGTTGGGAGTTGATCCAGGAACGCCCGTAACGCCAGCCTTTGACATCTGGAGGTTCGAGCAACTGCTGTCCCATTTCCCCGGTGGCGCTGTCCAGGCCGGCATAGCTCGTGAGTTGATTTGCACCCAGGTCCCGCAACAATCCTACCACCAGTGCGACCGGGCTCTTGACCTGGTTGCCGATGGCGCGGGAACTGTAGAACTCCTCCGACATGAAGAGGTTTCTGAGGAGCGGCTCCAGTGCGTAGTTGTTGGTTCGCAGAACGAGGGCCAGGTTCTCCACGGTCTCCTTGGCGGGATCGCGGTAGGTGAAGTATTCAAAGAGCTTCCAGGCGATGAAACGTGAAGTCGATGGTTGTTTGAGAATGAGCCGGACGAGGTCGTCTCCCGTCCAGGGACCGGTCTGACCAAAGATCGTCTTGTCGGTGAGGTCGTGCTGGTTGTGGAGGAAGCGAAATCCGCCGCTGGCTTGATCCAGGTTGTAACCGGTAAGTGCGCGGGCGCCTTCGATGATGTCCTTTTCGGTGTAGCCCTGGTCTACGCCCATCGCGAAAAGCTCCATGATCTCGCGGGCGAGGTTTTCATTGGGTTCGCCCTTGAGGTTCTTGTTGTTGTCCAGGAAGCGGATCATGGCGGGATCGTGAACGATGCCGTAGAGAAGGGCTCCAAAGTTGCCTCCTGCGTTTTCCCGCAGGAACTGAATCTGTCGATGCAGGGTATAGCTGTTATTGACGACGCTGTCCTGGGTGGCGAAGTGCCCGTGCCAGAAGAGAGTCAGCTTTTCCTGGAGCGGACGGGGTGATTCCACCATGCGTTTCAGCCACGACTGTCGGAGCTTGGCAACCTGACCTCGCTCGACGGAGCGCCTCGCGCCGGCTGCGCGATTGCGGATGAGATCGGTCTGCACCTTCGCTTCCAGGAGATCCGGTGCGAGAGGAGGCACCGGATCGAAGGGGACTCTCGCTGCGGGTTGGCGGTAGTATTCCACCAGCTGCGCCACTGCCTTGTAGAGTCCCATGGAGTGGAGTTGTTTCACCTCCTGCGGGGTGCCGCCAAAGCCGGCCCGGACGAGCAGATGCCGTGCCTTGGCGTAATCCCAGTCATCTGGTGAGAGGGGTTTGAGTCCACCCATGGCGGCGGCTTTAAGAGGGTAGATCTCGGAGATTGCGGCTCCGATTTCGGCGTTCTTTGCCTCCTCGACGCTCTTTGCTGCGGCGATCTCTTCCTTGGCTTCCTGCGCCGCGAATTGTTCCAGCATTTTCACTCTCTCCGGATCGGTCTCCGCAGCGGCGAGCTCCTTGGCGATCCGGGCGGCCTCGCGGGTTTGGGTGACGAGTACCTGCATGTTCGCTCTTTGGTAGGTCGCCCAATGAGTGATTTCGAAAGCTCTCAGGGCTTCCAGTTCGTAGACCGCCCGCCGCATCGCGTCAGCGTCCGCGACCCCGGCCTTTTCGGCAGCGTTAGCCTTCAGATCCTGCAGGTTTCGCTGCGCAGTCGTCCTGGCTGCGGTCTTGTCGCGCAGAGCCTGGGCCGAGACCAACCACTCCCAAGCCGCTTTGTCGGCCGCCGTCGAATCGGGGACCAGTCGCTCAACCACTTTTCGGCTGGTGGCGATCTTGTCGCTCAGGTTCTTTTGTGCGGGCGCTCCCTTGGCGGCATCCGGGATTTGTTCGAGAGTCTTCCGGGCCTCCCGCAGGCTCAGCAAGGCACCCTCCGCTCTCCTTCGTTCAGAACGTGCGATTTCAAGGGTGGCAGCCCGGGCCATGTCTCTCGAATGATGCTCATCGTAGGCGGTTTTTTCCTCCTCTTGAGCCTGCTTCAGAGCGGCGTTGGCCTTCGTGAGATCGTCCTCATCCTGCCCAAAACCCACACCTGTGTAGCTGACCATAACCACGGCAAGCCACTGCCAGTTGAACTCCCTTCGCCGTTTCTTCATATTGAGATTCTGGTTAGATCGCCGTCCGAAAGGGGGGCGTCAATTGTTCGATATGATCGAACCTGATCAGTGCGCGGAGTCTTTGACTCTAATCAAGAGCTTGCAGAAAAACAACACGAGCGTTGTCGTCTACAATGAAAACACCTATTGGACCCAGTTCCTGAGTTTCTGCTCATCGAGCTTGTCCGGGTCCGGGTGGCCATCGCCTCAGTCAATGTTCGGAGTAGCAATTCCGATTACTGGAGCCTGATCGCAGGTGATAGAGTTGCGGAATGGAGAACAGGAAACCGCCTGACGCGGTGACCCTTCTCGTGATACTGTGCGGGATAGTGTTAGGGGTCTCCCTCCTGGAGTCCGCCTTTGATTAGCTCTTTCAATCATTCCGGACGCACGAGGGGAACCCTGCCCGCGGGCAGACCATTGCAAGTCCCGATCACTCCGGGAAAAAATCAGAGACCGTGCGAACGCCTTCTGGCTGCAATTCTGTCAGGAGTAACAAACAGAGAAACAGTTAGGTTTCATGTTGGCGTTCATCGCGTGCACGTTATCATTCCCTTGGTGCAGGCAAACGCTGAACAGCTAGCCAAGGTCTACGGTGTGAGAGGGTGTCTGGTTTCCCAGTTCCCCTTTCCGGTCTCAGAATTCAAATGCGCCGACATCGACCACACCAACCTGCGGGCGTTTCAGTTTCGTTGGGGGATGGGCATAATGGTAGAGCGGTCTGAGCGAGAGGCTGCCGGCAGTGCCGGGATCGATCCCCTTGTCGATGCAGGGAGACCCCTTCCTGAGCCGGAAGTCGAATCGAGCGCGGTCGATAAACAATGGGTCGCCGCCGGAGAAATTGCCCCCCAGCATCGCCTGCGGCCAGTTGCAGACCGTGCCGCGCCCGGAAAAGATGTTATTGCGGGCCACGAGCCGGAATCCGGCGGGCAGGCGCTTGGCGTTGATGAAAACCGAGGTGTGCCGGTTGTTCACTAGTGTGTTGTTCACCAGGTAAAGCGCCGAGCCTGGATGCAGGTTGCCCTCCTCACCGTAGGCCACCATCGTGCTGTTCCCTGTCCGGGGCCCCTGGCAAAGAATGTTCCCGACTAGAACGCTTCTCCCACCGTTGGGCAGGTTAATCACGTAACTGGACGATCCATCCTGTCCGTCGGAGAAGTAGTTGTAGCGGATGTGATTCTCTCTCGCCCGCGACTTGAGCAAGTGCCCCATCTGAGCATGGTGTGAGTTATTGAACTGAAAGATGAGCTGGTCAGCCTTGCTGATATAGAGATTGTGCGACCGACCATCGAGGCCGCAGTGGGAAAACTCGCAGTGCTCGATGCGGACTACGCCCGCGCCACCGAGAATCCCGTTTTCACAGTCGTGGAACCGGCAGTTGCGGATAGTGATGTCGCGTCCCTCGGATCGAATGCCCGCGCCATTCTTGTCGGAGACTCGCACGCCGGAAAACTCGATGTTTTCGATCGTGACATCGTTTCCGCTGACCACCCAGATTCCCTTTCGACCGTAGCTCTTCCCTGCAGCGGGAAACTTCGCCCGGCCCTTGCCGACGCCCCGCAAGGTCAGTTTGCTTGCGCGAATGAGGCAGACATCGCCTCGATAATTTCCCCGCGCATCAATTTCAATGGTGTCGCCGTCTTTCGCCACCGATACGGCGGTCGCCAACCGCGTGTGCGCCTGGCCGGGACCGACCCGCAAGACCGTCTCCATCGCCGCCTGCAGTGATTGCGATCCTGCCAACAGCAGTAAAACTTCCAGAATTGGGATCAGTAATTTCATTGCTGGGAGAATCCTGCTCCACCATTCTGATTCAGAGAAGTGCAGTCTTTTGGTGATCCCGCAAACGATAGGGGTCATTCAGCCGTTTCATCCCGGAAAGCAAGAGCGCCTCCATTTTCTTCAGCTTACCTGCGTGCTTTGGATCAGTCGCCAAGTTGCGCCGATTGGAAGAGCGAGGAGGTTTGCGTGTGATCGTAGTCCGTGACCCTATTTTTCAGTCCCGGCCGGAACGCCTGTCTCAATGGGCAGCTTCTGCTGGGGATGGCCGGCGTAGTTGGCATAGAAGGCTCCCTTTTCGATAACCAGACAACCGGCGGGACCGCCGTAGGCCTTCGACATGCCGACATCGATGAGGATGACCTTGCCTCCGGCCTTGGGAAGAATACGCCCGAAGGGGGTGTGGCCGAGGACGATATGGTTGACCGAATGGGTCTTGAAGATCGGCTTGACCTGTTCGCTGACACTGGCGTCATCTCCCTTGGCGAGGGCTCGGTGCCAGAGAGGTCCGTTGGAGTCCCGAGCCATGCCGGTGCCGGTATTGAGACCCTTGCGGATTCCTTCGTTGAGCTGATCCAGTGACATGGTGGCGTAGGGCCCGCCGAGGCCGCCGTGAAGGAAGAGCACATTGTTGATCTTGATGACGCCGTTGTGACCGCGAATCCACTTTCCGTAGACGCCCCCGGGACCAATCGCGGCACTATACTTCGCATTGTCGCCGAAGGCCTGCACCTCGCCCGGGTGTACGTAGCGCCAGTCGCCCCGCAGGATCATCTCCTCGTGGTTGCCGACGAGGCAGTGGACGTGGCCGCCGGACTTTTTTGCCTCGACCTCAAGCTTCATCAGGAGATCCATGGCCTTGCGCGAATCAGGTCCTCGGTCGAAGAGGTCTCCGGTCTGTACGAGGTGAGTCTTTCCGCCGATCCAGTGGGCATCCTTGTCGATGATCTTCGCCGCGAGGAGTGTTTTCAGGAACTGGCCGTGGTCGCCGTGGACATCGCCGATGGCCACGATGCGTGCGATGCCGTTCCATGTGTGCTGCTTGCTCTTTTGCTGAGCGGAAATCGCTCCGGAGGTGAGCGCGAGGACGAGAACTACGGCTGTGGGAATGTAGCTGGGCATCGAGGACCTCGTTTTCAGGCGTTCGTGACGCACATCATCTTCAACCCTGCTTCCCCTGATGTCAACATGTCCAGCTCCGCGGTTTCGCCGAAGGCGGGTTCATTTTCCGGCTGTTTTGATGGCGAAGAGATTCTTGTGCCCGAGGATGGAGATCGTTCCGGAATTGATGGGGGGAGCAGCGCTCTCCGAGCTCGTTTTTCAAGCCCACCTCGAATTTTGAGCCGGGGCGAATAACTGTCGTCACGCCCTTGTCGGAGACGAAGGAGGCCAGTTCTTACTGAAAGGAATCAGCTTTTTCGTCAAGGCGTCGGAACGGGCCGGCAGGCGGGAGGGGAAGTGAGGGTCTGTTAAGGGGAGGAGTGGTGCAGGCGCTTTTTTCCACGCGCCGATTGCTCCACCTGGTGGCGTAAGATCGATTTCTTCGCCCGCATCCCACCGATGGGGGGTGTTTTTTTCACGCCCCTCGACGACCCAACTGATCCCTGTTACATGAATCCGCATGACGAGACGTGTAATCCCCACTCTGCCCCTCTCGCTGAGTGCCCTCTTCACCGGCTGCGAGGGCAAGGGCAAGTCGGCGAGCGAAGCGGACGCGCAATCGCCGGGACTCGGATCACGGCGAATGGCAGGTGCTCTCGCCGGAGCGATCGTGGCGTGCCTTGTTCACGGCAGCGTCGCCGCCAGCGACTGGCCGATGTGGCGATACGATGCCGCCCGGGGGGCATCGACACCGCATGCACTGCCCGATTCGATGGAGTTGCTGTGGTCCCGGAAGTTGGCGCCGGCGCGGCCCGCCTGGCCGAAAACCCAGGACAAACTTCAGTTCGACATCGTTCCGCAGCCGGTGGTGATGGGAAAGCGGGTCTTCGTTCCCTCCACGGTGAACGACAGCGTGTCGGCGTACGATTCGGGAACGGGCGAACTGCTGTGGCGGTTCTTTGCGGATGCGCCGGTGAGATTTGCTCCGGTTGGCTACAAGGATCAGGTCTATTTCGTTTCGGATGACGGCTGTCTCTATTGTGTCAGTGCCGATGCCGGGACGCTTCACTGGAAGGTGAATGGCGGTCCGGCGGAGCGGAAGGTGCTGGGGAACCACAGGCTGGTCTCCAGCTGGCCGGCGCGAGGCGGCCCGGTTGTCAGTGACGGCCGGGTGTATTTCTGCGCGAGCATCTGGTCTTTCATGGGGATATTCATCCACGCGGTGGACGCGATGAGTGGGGAGATCATCTGGACGAACAGTGGCGATGGGATGAACTACACGGTGCAACCGCACGGCGCCCCCTCGTTTGCCTCGGTGGTTCCGCAGGGTCACCTTGTGATAGCGGGCGATCACCTGGTGGTGCCTGGCGGGCGCTCGACACCGGCGGTGTTCGACCTCGCGACCGGCAGAATGAAGCACTTCGTTTATGACAAGAAGAACGGTAGTCATCACGTGATGGCTGGGCGCGATCTCTACTTCGTGGCGGGCGGTGCCTACAGCATGGAAACCGGGCAGCGGGTATCGAACGAGAGTCCCCTGATGGCGGACCGCGACACCCTGGTATTTCAGGATAAGAAATCCATTTACGGACGGAGTGCGGAAGCGAAGGTAAAGAAGAAGGACAAGGACGGCAAAGACAGCAAGGGGGAATACAGTCGCGAAACTCAATTCGCCATCGACCCCCGGGATGGTCCCTACGGGGCCTTCATTAAGGCGGGAGACCGGATCTACGCAGCTGGAAAAGGCAAGGTGGCCGCCTATGATGTGAGAGGCGCGAAGGAGGAGCGGAGGCCGGTATGGATGAAGAGTCTCGAGGGGACGGTGCATCACATGCTGGCGGCTGATGGAAAGCTCCTGGTGGTCACCGGGGAGGGGAGGATCGATTGTTTTGGCGCGCGCAAAGCGGGGCAACCGGCAGCGGTTCTCCATGGCATTGCCGAAGTCGAAAGGCCGGCGGCTCCGGTTGGGGGGGATCGTTTCTCCAGACTGGTTGAAGGGCTGATGAAAGATCCGGGGTTCCGGAAGGGATACGGGATCGCTCTGGGTTTCGCGTCCGGACGTATGATTGCGGAGGTGCTCGACCAGTCGGATCTTCACCTGGTCGTCCTCGATCAATCGCCGGAGAAGGTCGATTCTGTCCGCCGTGATTTCGACCGCGCGGGGATCTACGGTATCCGACTCTCGGCGCATGTCGGCAATGTGGCGACGACCCGCCTGCCGCCTTACCTCGCCTCGCTGATCATCTGCGAGGATCTCGCGGCGGCTGGGTTTGAGCCGGGTGCCCGGGAATTCGTCGGGAATGTGTTCCGCTCTCTCCGTCCCTACGGAGGGATGGCGATGTTTTCGACTTCGCGCGCGCAGCACGAGACGATCGCGGGAATCGTTGCAGGATCGGAGGAGTTGAAACAGGGGCGGATCGATTGGAAGGACGGCGTGACACGGTTGATTCGCGAGGGCGCCTTGCCGGAGACCGACGACTGGACGCACCAGTATGCGAATCCGGGCCAGACCGTGGTGTCGAAGGACAAGCTGGTGAAGGCGCCGCTGGGCCTCTTGTGGTTCGGTGGGCCGGATCACGAGGGGGTGTTGCCGCGGCACGGTCACGGGCCGTCGCCGCAGGTGGCGGGTGGGCGCCTTTTCATCGAGGGGGCGGACATGCTGCGCGCAGTGGACGTGTATACCGGCCGGATGATCTGGCAGCGGGAGTTGCAGGGATTCGGGAGCTACTACAACACGACGTCACACTTCGCGGGGGCCGGTGAAATCGGCAGCAACTATGTTTCCCTGCCCGACCGGATTTATGCCATCCATGAAGGGAGAATCCTGGAACTCGATGCGATCACCGGGGCGACCCTGAAGTCATTCGTTCTTGATGAAGAGCGGAAGGAGGGCGAGCGCGCGCCGTACTGGGGCTACATCGGCGTGCAGGATCGGTATCTCATCGCCACCTCCTCTCCAGTGAACGTGACGGTGACCAAGGGGCAGGATGAGAAAAAGACCAAGCCCGCCGTGAAGAAGAAGTTGGACATCCTGAAGATGCTCAGGGAGGCCAAGTATGCGTCCGGCAGTCGACGACTGGTCGTCTATGACCGGCACACCGGCAGGTTGCTCTGGAAACGCGACGCGGCACTCAATTTCCGCCATAACAATATCGCGGTGAGTGAGAACACGATCTTCTGTATTGATGCGATCACGGAGGGCAAGCTGAAGAAGGCAGGTGCGGCCCGAGTGGCTCCCGATGCCAGACCCACCCTCCATGCCCTGGATTTGAAGACCGGGGTGGAGCGTTGGGCGATGAGCGAGAATGTGTTTGGGACCTTCCTCAACTACTCCGCGGAGCACGATATCCTGCTGCAGGCCGGCAGCAAGTACCGGGACCGGGCCGAGGACGACATCGGCAGGGGCATGATGGCATTAAGGGGCACGACTGGAGAGGTGGTATGGCACAACCAGAAACTGGAACACGGCGGCCCCTGCCTGCTTTGGCGGGACCGGATCATCACCAACGGTGACGGTGGGTTTGCGCTGGAGCTTCTCACCGGAAAGCGGACCGGTTGGAGCTACCAGCGGATGTATGGCTGCAACACCGCGATCGGCAGCGAGCACCTGCTCACGTTTCGCTCCGGCGCGGCCGGCTTCTACGACATGGCCGAGGACGGCGGGACCGGTAACATCGGCGGATTCCGTTCGAGCTGTACCTCCAACCTGATCGTGGCCAATGGTGTGCTCAGCGCCCCCGACTACACTCGCACCTGCTCGTGCGCCTATCAGAACCAGACATCGCTGGCATTGATCCATATGCCGGATGCTGAGTTCTGGACCTTCGGCGCAAAGCACGCAGCGGGTCGAATCGGGATCAACTTCGGTGCGCCTGGTGACCGGCGCGACCGGGAGGGGACCCTGTGGACGGATTTTCCGAGCGTGGGCGGGCCTTCGAATGATGTGAAGCTTTCCGTCAAGCCGCCGAAGCCCGAAGCTTTCCGAATTCATTCCTCCGTGATCCGCGGTGAAGAGTTGAAGTGGGTGGCGGCTTCCGGGTTGTCGGGCGTGGAGTCGATTTCCGTCCCGGTGAAACGAGATGGAACTTACCGGATCCGCCTCCTGTTCGCAGAGCCGGACGAGGATGCCAGGCCGGGGGATCGAGTGATGAAGGTCACCGTCCAGGGAAAGACCGTTCTGGAGGATCTCGATATTGTCGAGAAGGCCGGCGGAGCGTTGCGTGTGCTGGTCCGGGAATACGTGGCCGAGCCTGCGGATGGCAGGATCGTGATCGGACTCGCCGCCCGTGCTTCGCGCCCGACACTGATCAGTGGAGTTGAACTGGTGCGGCGATAGACCTGGCGTCCGATGAAACAGCGCGGATACGGGAGCGTTTGCCCATGAGGGGTTGAAGAGCGACCGGTCGACCTTGGCGGCGACCGGCGCTGAACGGCAAGCCTGTGAAGGATCCGGGAAGGATGCTGAAATATCGCCTCCAGAAGGATCATATCATCAAGCCGCGGAGGAAACGGGGGCTTCAGCCCAGGAATGCCTGTCTTGAGGTGGTGGCGAGATATGGCAACGCTGGGAGTGTGAGATAGGGGTTCCTGCTTATTTTTTTTCACTCGCCAGATAGATTGCTGCGATCTCTTCAAAGGTTTTCCATTGCACGCTTCCTTTGGAGACCAGCGGGTTGAGGTGTTCCTTGAGCAGCTTTTCCCAGTTGGCCAGGCGCTCAGGGTCTCTTCTACTGTTCATGTAATTGTGCAGAGAATCATGCCAGTAGATGACGTTGACTTTGTTCGGATCAAGAGCAGTCAGCCGTTTGTCCATCCAGGGACGGATGGTGTCGAAATCAAGGACACTTCCCTTGCGAATCTGGGGCACGTGAGTGCCAATATAGAGGAGGGGTGGATGAGGGCCAGGAATCCCAGCGATGCGAAGCGGTTCAGAGAGGTAGTCATTGTTTTGATGGAATGGAAAATCGGG
>MPLX02353179.1_pt1 | contig 183605 bp, 180 predicted proteins | sample 1617341 | NCBI WGS metagenome assembly MPLX02 (sample SAMN05944804, study PRJNA350692) | marine metagenome | biome: marine; feature: ODZ; material: water; isolation source: 120 m water sample filtered on 0.2 um supor filter | place: Pacific Ocean | collected 2012-04-08 | depth 120m m | reverse complement strand
CCACTCAGATGATGCAGGGTAGAGACCTGCCGGGCGACAACAGGTGCCAGGCGCAGGTTGAGCACCAGCACGGCCGTGCCGAGCAGCAGGTGTCGTGTGTTGGCCGCGGCCCAGGAGAGCAACACTAAAGAATCTGCCAGCGGTGCCGGGTGAAGAACTCGGTCCTCGACCCAGATCGCATCAAAGCCCGAGGACTCGACCGTCTGAAAGAATTCAGCGTAGGCCTGACCGCTCTGTAAACCGGCAACGTCGACACCCGGCGCATGGATACCGATAGATAAGGACTTGTCCACCGATCCGATCTCCTGTTGCAGGGGACGCCTTCGCAGTCAAACCACGGGGTCTTCTACCCTTCCGATATGAATTCCAGGCCGGCCATGTGACCGATATAATATTTCTCGTTAGACGACTCTTTCTTTAGGACCACCTTGGTGTTCGTCCCTTCGACGACCACTTCAAGGAATCTCTCGGATTTCTTCATCACAGTGGCATCGAGCGTCTTGTTATTGTCAGTGCAAGTGAGTTTGACCAGTTCCATGGGTTTGTGACCTTCCGTTCTACACGGGCCGGAGACTTTGTTTGACGTACCCGGGGTTGATCGCCTGGGCCTTGTTAATCGCCTCAGCCGGTGTCCGTGCCGCAACGACTTCTTTGGCCTGGAAACGACCGGGATACTTCACCCCGAGCTTCTCGGCCTGTTTATCGTCCCAGCGCAATCTTACTTCGTAGCTTTTCATTGGCTGAACCTTCTCAGTGCATCCCACCCGGGTGGGGTCCTAAGGGTCTGGTAACAAAATACGACTATCCACAATCCATCTTTTGGTTTTGATAGTCTAATGTCTAGACCAGAACAACACTGGATAATACGTGGCGCGCGGCACTCGGGTAAATGCCAATGAATTCTTGTCAGAATCTATCGTCACTTTACCTAAAACTTCTCAAAAGGAATCAAATTCTAGCTTCGGAGCAGCATCTATTTATAAGACTAACGCTATAGTGGCAGTTCCGGTTGAAATTGATTTCAAGCGAGAACTGAAAAATGCTGAAGACCAAAATTCCACCACCAGCCATCGCTTTGTTTTTTATAGCGCTTCTGTATCTCTCGACCTACCTTATTCCGGCGTTTCGTATCGATTATCAGACCATTCTGGCGGTGATCTGCCTGGTTGCCGGATTTTCCCCAGCGGGCATTGCTTTTTTCCAATTCAAAAAAAGGGACACCACGATTGATCCCAGAAAACCTGAAAATTCTACTGAACTGGTCGTCGGCGGTGTATTCAAATACAGCCGGAATCCGATGTATGTTGGACTGACGATGGTCTTGGTCAGTGCCAGTTTGTTTTTAGGCGCCTGGTCTGGTCTGGTTTTAATCCCCGTCTTTATTCTTTTAATCAATCATCTTCAGATCCTGCCCGAAGAGGAAGCCATGGAGAAGCTGTTTGGCGAGCAATACGCTGAATACTGCAAGAACGTCAGGCGCTGGATTTAATCGCCAGTCTCAGCCTCCTTTTAACCGCTCTGCCTCCGGAAGCTGCGGATCATAGTAGGGAATGGTTGGGTGGCTTTCGGGCACCGCCAGGTGCACAAAGTCGGCACTGGAACGCTGAAAGACCTCCCGTTGAAGCTCGTACCAGAAGGTCGGGGGGTCATAAGACCCACCCGCGGTGCCCGTGTAGTCAGGCAGGGCACCGACTTTCCACAACACGGTGCTGCCGCATTCGGTGCAGAACTGATTCACTGTGGTGTTGCCCGTCTCGGTCTGATACTGATAGGACTTGAGCTCACCCTGTAGAACCCTGACATCGTCTTCCGGAAAGTAGACCGAGACCCCGAACGCACTGCCCGAGCGCAGCTGGCAGTACCGGCAGTGGCAGGCACCGACTCTCTTAGGTATCCCATGGGCCTCGAAGCGTACCGCGCCGCACAGGCATCCGCCCTGGTGAACTGTGTTGTCTTGCATATCTATCTCCGGGGCCTTTTTCAGGCCGTCTTCGGTTTTACTTCTCTCGAATTACACCATCAACCTCACCGGAACTCGACCCCGGTGTGATGAAACCGTCAGCTGGTGTTTCACACCCGCTATCCCATGCTTCTGCCTTCAGTGGGTTAAGGGAATGAACACCCAACCACGGCGTGAGGCTGTTCACCGGTTGGCCGGGTGAGACCGGGTCAGACTTTTCCTCAAGACGGTACTTCTGACACGCTGTCAATCCTTGGCAAAAGGGCAGAGCGGGCGTTCAAAAAGGCGCTCGAGATAGGCCTGAAGCCCACTCAGACCATCTAAAAGCCCCTGGCGGCGCCCCCAGTTGACGGTCCAGCCGACGATGATGTCGGTGACCGTGAAGCGGTTTTCAACCAGGAAGTCCTGACCCAAAAGCACATCGTTCAACGCCGATGCGGAGCGTCCGTACATCATCGCATTCTGCTCGAACCCGGCATCGACTCGCTGCTCTTCGGGCAGGACGAACGTATTCACTGCAGTGTTCCACAGCCATGCCTCCATTTCTGTCAATGCGAAAGAGGTCCACTGGTCATGCTGGCCGCGCGCCCAGCTGCCGGGCTTGGCAATCAAGTCTATGCCTGGCGCATGATCCGCAATATAGGTACAGATCGCAGCCGACTCGAAAAGCGCCCTGCCGTCTATGATCGCGACCGGAAGTTTGCCGAGCGGGCGCAGCGCTTTGACCTCATCACTTCTGGCAAGATTCGGTCTCGCTACCGATTCGAAGGAGATACCAGCCTCCAGAAGCGTCCAGCGACAACGAGCGGAGCGTGAGGCTCCAGATTCATACAATGTGATGTCCACGATCTTCCTTCCTGCTGATTCCTGCGCCGGGCCTTAATTCTTATGATAGCCACTTTCCGTCGCTTCCCAGTCACGAACCTCGAACTCTACTTCCCCGAACTTTTCTGAGCTCTGGTGAGACCCGGCTAGAGTTTCGCTCCGCTGAATGCGGCGTAGGTGGGTGACATGGCGGCAGATTATTTGCGAGGTGTCAGGCCGCTTGCCATGCCGACCTGGCGCACCTGTCGTTATCAGATCAGATAGTTCAACACAGGCTGCATTGAACTGAAAGCAACGACATGCCGGCGACGGAAACACACGTCGCCGGCATGTGCTGCCCCGTCTAGTACTACTTACTGATGTTCCAGAGAATAGGCGTTGGCGTCAATAACACACCCTTTAGGCTATTTCGAAATGCTGTAGGCATTTCCCATTGACCGTAAAAAGCGTAAGGCACCTGGTCATGTCCTCGTAACTGAAGCTTGCGGGCAATTTCCTCCTGCTTCACCGGATCCGTCTCGAATACCCAGGAAGAACTGTACTCCTGAAGTTTGTCGTCGCACGACCAGCCGAACCAGGCCTTCTCGCAGGCACCGGTCAACCCGGGATGGCTCACCGGTACCATCAGATTTGGGTGTGGCCACCAGGTGTGCCAGAGGTGCCAGCCCCCTTCCGATGGTGCTTTGGTCTCGGCCCGACGGGAAGTCAGAGTACTCCAGTCCATGGCCTGAGTCTCGACGTTGATTCCGATCTCGCGCAGTTTTTGAGCGGTAACCAAAGTGGCACCGTGCAGGATCGGAACGTCTGTGGGATCGAGCAAGATCAACGTTTCGCCTTTATATCCTGCCTCAGCAAAAAGCTGTTTTGCCTTTTCCGGATCGTGGGTGCGCAGCATTTCACTACCATCTTCGAAATCGTAGGGCTTTATGCCGCAGACAAATAATGACCCACAGAATTCGGAGTAAAGATCCGGATTCCCGATAATGGCCTGAACGTATTCATGTTGATTGATCAGGTACGACATGGCACGGCGGGCCCGTACGTCATTAAATGGTGGATGCAACTGATTAAGGGCTATCCAGCCCGAGAATTTCTGTGGAAGTGGCGCAATTGTGATGTCCGGATTTTCAGAGATCAGAGGTAGAAGATCCAACGATGGCCCTTCAAGAAAATCGATTTCGGCATTATTCAATGCGTTGATCTGTGTCGTCTGATCTGGAATGTAGAGCCACTCGACTTTGTCCACATGTACTCTTTTACCACCCGAGTAAAAGTTGGCGGGCTCCTGGCGTGGAATGTAGTCTTCAAACTTCTTGTAGACGACCTTGCTGCCGGGTACCCATTCGTCTTCGACCATCATAAACGGGCCTGAGCCGATGTTGGTTGGTACCTGAGTGAATCCGTCAAACTTAGCCGCAACTTCCTCCTTCATGATGAATGGGATATTGGCCGAAGACTTGGCAAGGGCCTGCAACACCATTCCGAATGGCTTGTTGAGCTTCATGGTAAAAGTGAGTTCGTTGTCCGGCTCAAAAGAGTCGACGACAGCCATCAGCTTCATACCCATGGCATCGCGGCTTCCCCAGCGCTTAACGGATGCAACGGCATCGGCTGCACGCACCGGATCACCATCGTGCCACTTCATTCCTGCACGCAAAGTAAAGGTCCAGGTCAGACCGTCATCGCTGCGGGTCCAGGTATCGACCATCTGAGGCTGAGGCACATAGTTGGAATCGATACCGAATAGAGTGTCGTAAATCATCCAACCGTGCATCGTGGAAATCTTCGCCGTCGTCCAGATCGGATCGGTATTTTTCAGATCGGCATGGGCGGCAAATTTGAGAACGTTCTGCCCGGCATTGACACCGCCACCAAACAGCAGGGCCAGAGTTGCCAAGAGGACCTTCGCTGTAGAGGTCATCCGGCCTGATATTGACTTACGCATGAGATCTTTTCTCCGTATTTAAGAATTGGGTTAAAACAAAACTCATCCATCGCAAACAAGCAGACCTCGCCTCAGACTAACGAAATCAGCCCAACTAATATATCATTAAATATACTAGAGACATATCTATGTGACTCAGACGATCCATCCCAGAAAAACCAGGCAATCCATCTTGAAGACAGATTTCACGCCAATCAGTCCGGTTGAGTGGGGACGAACCGAGGGACCAAAGACAGGCGCACTGGTCCTCGCCGGGGGTGGAGACCTGCGAGGCACTGGAATTCTGGAAAAATTCCTGACTCTGGCCGGGGGTAACAGCGCCCGGATCGTTGCCATTCCAACCGCCGGGACCGACGCGGTGGCAATGCTCGACCAGGACTTCGATGGAACGGAACTGACTGCTATGTTTCTGGATTATGGTGCTGCCGAGGTGGATGTGCTCCACACCCGCGATCCCCACAAAGCAGGCCAATCCGAATTCGCCGCCCCGCTCATGAACGCGACCGGAGTCTGGTTTACCGGCGGCCGCCAGTGGCGACTGGTGGATGCCTACGCCGAGACAGCTACTCTGGGTGCGATCAAGAGCGTCCTGGAGCGCGGGGGTGTCATCGGAGGCACTTCTGCCGGAGCAACAATTCAAGGCTCGTATCTGGTCAGAGGAGACACCCGCAGCAGAGACATTGTCATGGGAGACCATCAAGAGGGCTTTGCCTTTCTTTCCAACTGTGCGATCGACCAGCACCTCCTGAGGCGAAACCGTCAATTCGAACTGTTTTCCGTGTTGAGTGAACACCCCGGCCTCCTGGGTATCGGAATCGATGAAGAGACTGCTGTCTTAGTCAATGCCCATCGTGCCGAGGTCATCGGCAAAAGCTATGTGGCTATCTACAACAGTGCGATGAATACCGCAGCCAGAGTCTCAAAAAATGACGAATCTTTGCAACGGGAAGAGTTTTCTACGTTGGACCAAACTGAATTCCGACCCTTCCATCTGCTTCAGGAAGGTGACTGTTTCGACCTGGTCGAAAGAACGCTCCTCGACAAAGACAGTTGATGAACCACCTAACGCACCCGGCGGATACAATGGTGATGGATTGATCACGGCCACCGCCTCAAAAAGGATTGAACAATGAACAACGAAGATCTCTGCTTTCGGTCAGCCTCCGACCTCGCGTCAGACATCCGTGCGCGACGTCTTTCTCCGGTAGAAATCACAGAAGCTGTACTGGATCGAATCAGCACACTGAATCCAAAGATCAACTGCTTCTGTACGCCGACACCGGATACCGCCATGGATCAGGCTCGGCAAGCCGAACAGGCCGTCATGGACGGCAGGCCACTCGGCCTGCTTCACGGCATCCCCTATTCCATCAAGGACCTCCAGATGACCCGCGGGGTACGCACGATGCGGGGTTCAAAAATCTTCGAGCACTCTGTTCCCCAAGAGGAAAACCCTCTCCAGACCCGCCTGGCAAACGCGGGAGGTGTCTTTCTGGGCAAGACCACCACACCGGAATTCGGGTGGAAGGGTGTCACAGACAGTCCTGTGACGGGCCTAACCCGAAACCCCTGGAACCTCGACCGCACGCCTGGCGGTTCCAGTGGTGGTGCCTCAGCACAGGTCGCGGCCGGCCTGGGGCCCCTTGCTCAAGGTGGTGACGGCGGCGGTTCGATTCGTATTCCGGCAAGCTTCAGCGGCATCTTCGGGCTCAAGCCGACCCACGGTACCGTGCCCTACTACCCGATGCCGCACAATGACCATTTTTCTCATCTCGGACCCATGACACGCACCGTCACTGACGCCGCCCTGATGCTCGAAGCCATGGCGGGCTACCACCCTGCAGATCGCTTCAGTCAACCCGGCGCGGCGATCAATTACCGTCACACACTAGACGACGGGGTCGAGGGGCTGAAAATCTACTACAGCCCAACGCTGGGTTACGCCCAGGTTGATAGCGAGGTCGCCGACTGTGTAGCTGCGGCGGTAGGAGTTTTTGAACAGCTAGGCGCAATCGTTGAGGAGGGAGATCCCGAACTCGGCGACCTGAGCGATCCTTTCATCGTGCTCTACCAGGGAGCCATCGCGGGCGGCCTCTGGCAGTATCTCGATGAATGGGAAAACGAGATGGACCCCGACCTCGTGCAACTCGTTTACCGGGGGGCAGAGTACTCGGCTGTCGACTACATACAGGCACGGCTGGCCCGAGCTGCGTTTTATGACCGGGTACGTCATTTCTTTGACGACTACGATCTGCTACTCACACCCGCGACTGCGGTGACCGCCTTTGCGACCAACCAGGTCGCACCGGATCCAGACGCGCGTACCGTCGAGGACATGCTGGCCTGGACACCGTTCAGCTTTCCATTCAATGCAAGTGGAAATCCTGCTGCCAGTGTGCCTTGTGGTTTTACATCAGCGGGGTTGCCGGTGGGACTGCAGATCGTAGGTCCACTCCACAACGACAGCCTCGTCCTGAGGGGCGCAGCTTCGTTTGAACGAGTCCGACCCTGGATCGACGCTAGGCCCGATCTGTAAAGTACCTACTGGGGAAGAGAGACCAAGCAACGCCGCGGTGAGCTACACAGCGGTCAGCCAGTGCTCGTACTGGGGAAGTCGCCCGCGGGTCGCCGCGTCGTAGGTCTCAAACATCGTCCTCGTTTTCGATCCGACCTCACCGTCACCGATGGAGTAGCCGTCGATGTTTACGATCGGCGTGACTTCGTACCCTGAACCACACAGAAAAACCTCTTCGCAGAGATAGAGCTCTGTACGGTCGATCTCACGCTGCTGAACCTCGATACCCAGTTCTGATTCACACAGCTCAATCAGCGTGGCACGGGTGACGCTCTCAAGGATACTGCCGGTGATCGTCGGCGTAATCACAACACCGTCACGCACGGCCATCAGGCAGGCACCGGCACTCTCGGCCACTTTTCCTGAACCGGTCAACAGGATCGCTTCGTCGTAGCCGTCGGCACGGGCCTGGATAGTGGCGAGACGCCCGTTCTGATAATTGGCTGAACATTTGACCCTCGGCGGCATGCTGGAGTCTTCGATCCGGTGCCAGGAACTGACCTGGGCCCGGGCGGCTTTATCGCTCAGTGATTTGTCATGGCGACCCACCGCCAGACAGCCCAGTGCAACCGGTGCCGTGGCGTCCAGAAAGCCCTCGCTGAGAACATAGGCCGAGAGCCGGATGTGGGTATCTTGGTGCATCTCATTGGCCTTGATGACGTCCGTCACGACTCCACTCAGGTGACTCACAGACCAGTCGTGCTCGAAGCGCATGATCCGCATGCTGTCCTGCAGACGCAGCAGGTGTTCGGGCAAGCGGAAGACAGTGAGCCGGTCCTCGTCCCCGAGATAGGCGCAGATGCCTTCGAACACAGTGGCACCGTACTTGACTGCACCACTTAAGACATGCACGGTCGCCTCGCGTTCCGGCACGATCTGGCCGTTGAAATAGATCTTGGATCCGGTGGCCGCAAATTCAACCATGGGTGCTGCCCTCCTGGCGTGACTGGTAAGTTGTTTGGTTTTGTCTCTACAAACGACTGGGGTCATGTGCAAACGTCGACTCCAGCGTGCGTGAAGAATAAACCCCTGTAACGTTCTGTACAATTGCCGGAGATGAATCCGTCCCCGCACGCTGTACTGCCCTTTCCTGCGATTGCGTTCGAGGCGCGGCTTCGGATTTCACCATCCCAACCGGGATAGACGCCCACACTGACCTGACCAAAGAAGGAGGCCTGCAAGTGACGCAAACCCATACCAGCCGAAACCTCAAGGTCGGGCTCATGCTGCCCCAGACCGAGGGCATGCGCGGCGCTGGTGTGCGCGGCTGGTCCGAGGTCAGCGCTATGGCGAGACTCGCCGAAGACATCGGCTTCGACTCACTGTGGGTGGTCGATCACCTGCTGTACAAACTGGAAGGCGAAGAGCAGCCCCGGGGCGTCTGGGAGTCGTGGTCATTTCTCTGTGCTCTTGCAGCCATCACCCGGCGGGTGGAGCTGGGTACCCTGGTGCTCGCGATGGGCTGGCGGAATCCGGCCCTGCTGGCGAAGATGGCGGATACCGTGGACGAGATCAGCGCGGGCCGGCTGATCCTCGGCCTGGGTTCTGGCTATCACCAGCTGGAATACGACGCCTTCGGCTTTCCGTTTGATTACAAAGTCAGTCGTTTCGAAGAGGCCATCCAGATTGTTCACGGCCTGCTGCGCGACGGCGCTATCGACTTTGCCGGCAGATTTCATTCGGCCCGCGACTGCGAACTCAAGCCCCGTGGACCACGACCTGGCGGACCACCCATTCTGATCGGCACAAACTCAGGTTCTCCCCGCATGCAGGGTCTCGCCGCACGCTACGCGGACCTGTGGAATCTCTACTACGACATCACCCACAACAAGGTGGAAGGCTTTGTGCGGGTCCTGCCGGAGATGGCACAGGCCTGCCGCGAGCATGGCCGCGACATCCACAGCCTGAAATCTACCGTTACGGTCCTGCTCGCCGACTCCAACGCCGATCCCTGGTGGGACCGGCTACCAACGGATTCGTATGCGGAAGAAGGACCGCTGGTCCCGCTGACCGGTGGCCCCCAACGCATCGCCGAAGAACTGCTCCGCTACCGGTCGGCCGGTGTGTCGCACATTCAGATCTCGTTGGAACCGACCACCTGCGCAACCATCGAAGCGCTGGCACCGGTCCTGGAGATCCTGGACCGCGGATGAGATTCATTTAATCTGGTGCAGCCTTACATCTGTCTATGATCTTTGTTGTTGAGATATCTGGTGTGTATTGAACCCTTCGGTACATACCCATCCCGATCGGAATCTCATACATACGCATCTCTTCCTCTTCAGAAAGGTCGTCGCTGTGGACCACCAGATCGATCTGATGGCGCTTAATCCAGTTCTGATCGATAGTGAGTGGAGCATCGCCGATGACCTCATCGACGTAACGACATCCTTTGACGACCGTAATTCTTTCAGCCATAGAAAGTATTGGTGATCGCTTATAGGAACTTACGGTTTGATCAGAATGAACCCCAACCAGAAGGAAATTGCCGTACGCTCTGGCTTTCTGGAAAAATTTGACGTGACCATAATGAAAAAGATCGGCAACGACGTCTACATATACGCGTATGATAATTCTCTCCTGACGAAAAAACGCTTAGGTTGAATCTGGTTTCCCGGTCTCGTTTGTCAAAGCGTTACGCCTGCCCGATGGGACCGCCGGGTTCGAGGTATAAACATAATTCAAGTGAGGGGCCAACCATTCACTATAGAGAACTTCCCGGTGATCGTTATAGGCGATAGAAACCACGTAACTGCCTTCTACCGGCAGGTTGAAAAAAACCCTGCCATCGATATTTGTCCTGGCGTTTTCCAGCCCGGTTAACGCTGCTGTTGCCGCAATGCCGATTTGGGCCTCATGAACGGGGAGGCCATCGAGATCAAGGACTTTCAAATAGCCCGTGTGCGATGAGGAAACGAAACGACTGCCCAGAGACATTGTCTTTCTGTGGTCAGGTGGAATAAAACTATGATCGGTCATCTCCAGGACATCCGATTCAAACGTGCCGATTTTTTTCGGAATCTCCCAGTCCGGACCATAGCGTTGCCTGAGATAATCCTCGGGAGGATTAGGAACCAGAAACGTCTCGCCAAGAAATTTGATCTCCTTGAGTTCCGTGTGCATGCTGAGAGGTATTTGAACAACAGGCCACTGGTAAATATTGTCTCCAATGATCCGATAACAGTTCCAGTCGATCGGAACATCATATTTCTTCATCTCAACCTCGAGACCGATCTCGCTGACGATCACGTTGGGAGCAAAACCTTCTCGACTGAATAGTTCGACCGCCTGGTACATCCGCTCTTCGGTAAGACCGTGCAACCCAATTACTGAACCCACATCCAGATCATCGTCCCAAGTGATCAATGAGTCGTCTCTCACTGCCCCAAGACAGGTCCCATGGCGCAGGAAGAACACGATACCGAGTTGATCAAGAACCCGCTTGGTTTCTTTCAATACCGTCTCCGCGACGGTCCTGTCCATGGGTTCAAATACAGAAGCTTGCATGCGTAGTCGTCTGCTTAGGTCGAGACACTCTGATGACAGTCAACCGGTCACTATACTCGCCGAGGCATCAGAGCAATTGCCTTTTTCACATATTCCTGATTCCCATCCAACCAACATAGGACTGTGTCTGCTGGCAAACCCGGAACAATGTTCGAAAATGGATCTTTTTTTCCAGAGAGTAATCAACAGAAATGGGAGAACACCGAGTGTTTGTTATTAGGTTGACAGATACCGGTCGAGTTTGTTGGATTTCTTGGTCTGATAGTGCCCACATTCATCAAGCATGCCGAGCTGCTTTGTCCCGGTGTGACTCACGTCTTGGAGTTGAACCATTCGCGGGTCTCTTTCGTCTGGGAGACCTCCGCTTGCGGGTAGTACACTCAGATTTTTCAGCCTTGTCGGTCGGCTGAGATACCAGCTCCGGCAGCGCTTGCAGCGGAATTTCCTTCCTTAACAATCGCTGGATGTCCTTGAGCAGCCTTACCTCATCAGCCCCAACCAGCGATACCGCTTCACCCTCTTCACCAGCACGACCCGTACGGCCAATCCGGTGCACGTAATCCTCCGGCACGTTGGGTAACTCATAGTTGACGACATGAGGAAGGCGATCAATATCCAGACCTCGGGCAGCAATATCCGTGGCCACCAGAACACGCAAACTGCCTTTCTTGAAACCTGCCAGAGCGCGGGTCCGCGCAGCCTGACTCTTGTTGCCGTGAATGGCAGTGGCATCGATGCCTCGGCGCACCAATTGTTCGGCCAGGCGGTTAGCACCGTGCTTGGTGCGGGTGAAGACCAACACCTGGTGCCAGCGACCCTCGTTGATCAGTTGAATCAACAGGTCGCGTTTGGCTGACTTGTCTACACGATAAGCGCACTGATTGACAGTCTGGGCTGCAACAGTGCGACGCTCGACTTCAACCATTGCCGGTTTGTTCAGCAATGAATCGGCCAGCCGCTTGATGTCTCGGGTATAGGTCGCAGAAAACAGAAGATTCTGACGGTGTTTCGGTAAGAACCCCAGCACCTTGCGAATATCATGAATAAAACCCATATCGAGCATTCGATCGGCTTCATCCAGCACCAGGATCTTGATGGCAGATAAATCGATGCTGCGCTGACCAACGAGGTCCAGTAGTCGGCCCGGGGTTGCAACCACAATATCGATACCCCGTTGCAGTGCTGATTTCTGCGGGTTGATGCCGACACCACCAAATATTGCCGTGGATCGAAGTCGCAGATGTTTACCGTAAGTCACTATGGCGCTTTCTACCTGGGCAGCAAGCTCGCGGGTAGGCGCCAGCACCAGCGCCCTCGGCGAGTTGCCGTTGAACGCTCCAACTGAGCCGTTGCTCAGCAATTGCAGCATTGGCAAAGTAAAGGCCGCAGTCTTTCCAGTGCCCGTCTGAGCACCGGCAAGAACGTCGCGACCCTTGAGAATAATAGGAATGGCCCGTGCCTGGATCGGCGTAGGGCTCGGATAACGTTGCGCCGTAACGGCGCTAAGGAGTTCGGCCCGCAGGCCAAGTTGTGAAAATGACATCAATAATCCTGAGTAAGCCTGCCGGTGCTGTCACCAGACCGGTTGAGGCGGTAATAAATGAAGTAATCGAGAGGAGTCTTTCTGGGAGGGAGACAACCACAAGACAACGGCGAGCGGCCTTGGTAGCGCGCTGCTGGGTGCGCAGTCTAGTCAGATTGGCTGTAAAAAGATAGGGAGGCCAAAAACAGCTTACTCGGATAAAGACCACACTCTGTGCCGTTCATCAGCGAAACGCTCGCCGTACCCGGCTTATGACTATTTGATTTTGTACGTCTTTTCCCGCGATCTGAATATTCAGATCGCTCGGGAGTTTCGCCGCTTGAATATTGAATAGAACGACACTGATGTCGTTTTCCTAAAGCGTAAAGGTCGCCCAGGCGCTGCCGAGCAGCGTGCCGTCACGCTGAAAATCGAGCTCGATGTCGACCATCCGGTTACCGTCCTGTTGGTATTTCCGCACCACCCAACCGCGATACGCCAGCACATCTCCTGGAAACTGCATCTCGACGAACCGGCACTTGAACCGGCGGATGTTCTCCGGCCCGAGCCAGTTCACGGCATAGGTGGCCAGAGCACCGCCGTGCAACATGCCCATCGAGTAGATGCCGGGGTATCCGCAGGCCCTGGCTGAACCGTCGTCGTGATGGGTCGGGCCATCTTCTCCGGAGGCATACTGGTAGGCGACAATGTCGGTGACGGTAAGCGGTGGCATCACGATGGCGCCCGGGCCTTGACCCTCGCGCAGTGCATCCCAGTCCTGAAAGCCAACGGCGTTGAACTGATCGCGCGGGTCGCCTTTCATGAAGTAGGGCCGGTCTCTGATCCGCTCCTCATCGAGACTCTGGACCGGAGAGTGTGAGGTCTTGACGTTCCACTCGAACCAGTCGGCCACATGACGCCCTCCGGGCGTATGGAACCGGGTACAGGTGACATAGATCCGCAGGCGCCCGCCACGCCTGCCCTGTCTTTCCTTGAAGTCATGCATGTGGGTCGATGCCACGAGCGGCTCACCGGCACACGGCAGCGGGCCGTGAAAAACGAACTCCTGTCCGCCATCGGCGCAGGTCGTGAAATCCTCGTCGATCGAGCCGAACGCTGAATCCCGCGGGGCGCGCGCGAGAATGTACCCGTAGAAATAGCCCGACATGATCAGGAAAGTCGGCGGCACAACAGGCTTGCTTTCCTCGTGGTAGGCTGGATGAAACGCGTAGATCGACTTTGCAAACTGCCGGATGCGCCCTCGCTCCAGGTCCACGTCGTAGACCGGTCCCTCAAGGCCGATGATCGACTCGTCAGGCTTAATGCGCGCCATGCTTCCCCCTCCCATTCAGAACAACGCGTGCGTCAACCGCCAGCGCGCCCTGCTCCATCGCCATCACCGGGTTGAGATCCAGCTCGAGGATGTCGTCCCGGTCGTTGCCGAGCCGGCTGATGGAAACAGCCACGCGAGCCAGGGCGTCGAGATCGCAGTGCGGCTTGCCCCTGGCACCGGCAAGGACAGAAAAGCCCCGCAGTTCCTTGAACATGTCCAGCGCTTCGGGTTCTGTCACTGGACAAAGCCGCAGGACAAAATCTTCCAGTACCTCCGTAAAGATTCCACCCAGACCAACAAGAACAACCGCACCGAAGGTCTCATCGCGCTTAAGCCCGATAATGATCTCAGCAAGGCCCGGGGTCATTGTCTCTACCAGCACCCGCTCCGGCGTCGCACTGCCGGCCGCTGCGGCACGGGCCGTGACCTCAGCGTAGGTCTTTTCAACTGCTTCGTCACCCGCAACACCCAGAACTACACAACCGCTGTCACTTTTGTGCACCACATCCGGCGCCGCCGATTTCAATGCCACCGGCCCGTCCAGTCCGGCCGCTGCGCTGACTGCCGCCTTGGCGGATGAGACGACTTGCCAGTTGGCAAATTCGACCCCGCAGCCCGAGATCATCTGCCGGGCCAAGACCAGGTCCATAACCAGGGGTGCAGTCATGACCGACGACCACTGAACGTTCTCACCCGACCCAGCCAGGCCACTGCGGGCTCCAGGTCGCTGAATACATCCAGCCCCGCCTGCGAGCTCAGACTTGCCAGTGCCGAGCGGTACAGGGTTCCGGTCGTCTCTCCACAGTCTCCATTGCGCAAAACCACCGTCAGCGGTTTGGCGATACAACCGGCAACGTCCCTGATCGCAGCGCAGACGGCTTCCAGATGCGCAAGGTTGTCATCACCGAAAAGATCAGAAAAGGCAATCAGGTTGAGATGCAGAAGGACCATCGCGACCTTTGGGTCGGCCGCAGAGGTCTCAATCAGCCGCGCGAGTTTGGCAGGGTCGGTGAATAGCCGGTCGACGGGCATCTCGATCGGATTGTCGATGCCGCCAAAGACCTTGGCAGCAGGCTCCAGCTCTTTCAGGGCAGACAGCGTGCCGGACCCGAGCCGGGCGACGGAGAGGCCCGCTGCACCCAGCGCATCGCTGATCAGCACCGAGACACCGCCACCGCACCCGATCACCATCACGCCATTGCCTGCTCGGTTGCGCGGCTGCAGTTCAGCACTGGACCAGGCCTGCACAGTCACAAGCAGGTCGTTCAGTCCGGTCAGCTCAATCACGCCGGCCTGGCGCAGCATGGCCTGCCAGACGTTATGTTCGCCCGTCATCCGTCCAGTATGCGATACCACGGCCTGCGCTCCAGCCGCAGTCTGTCCGCCCTTGAGCACCAGTACCGGTTTATCCCGGGCAAGCTTTTTCAGTTCTTCATAAAGCGCCCGGCCGTCGGAGACGCTCTCGATATAGAACACCGCGATACCCGTTTCCGGGTCATGTCGGCAGTAGCGCACATAGTCCGGCCAATCAAGATCAGCGCAGTTACCGACCGAAAGCACCTTGGAGAATTTGACACCCCGCATCTGGCCCTGGGCCAGAACATCCGTGCAAAGGGCACCACTTTGCGAGATGAAGGTCACCGGACCGGACTCGAAATGACATCCGTCAGAGAAGCACAAACCGTGCCCTGCGCTGTAAAGCCCGAGTGAGTTCGGGCCGATCAGCGCACTCGCGCCGCCCGCAAGAGCCGCAACTAGCGCGCTCTGGAGTCCCGGGCCCTCGCCGGAGACCTCGCCAAACCCGGAGGAAAGCACATGAACGACGGGAACTTTGCGTGCAACACAGTCCCGGACCGCATCGACGGTATGTTCCCTGGCGACCAGCAGCTGAACATAATCAACCTCGCCCGGCACATCGCCAAGCGACGCGTAGCACGGCTGCCCTTCGACTTCGCTTCGTGCCGGATTGACCGCAATCAGCTCACCGTCGTACGGGCCATCCAGCAAACGTCGGAACATGATGTTGGACCATTTGCCGCGATCCGACGAGACACCAGCAATCACCATCCGCCTGGCCTTGAAGGCCCGGTCAAGAAGAAGCGGGTCACGCTGTGCGTGGCTTTCTTCCGACGATTCTTGTCTGACTGCTGTGCTTTCCATTCAACCTGGTAAGAGCGCGTTCAGCACCGCCGGTGTGACCTGCGTGATGTCCTGCAACGGTTCAGATCGTCAGTACTGCTTTGCCTGGGAAATTCCGGGCGATCAACCCGGCCGCAGTCTCGCCGATACTGCTCCAGGCGCCGGTCACAGGCACGTGCGTCACCAGCCGCCCGTCCGCCAGCAGCCGTAGTAGGCGGTCCAGGCCCCGGGTCGCGTATTCGATCTCGCTTTCCCGGTATAGGTAAAACCCCTCGACCCGGCCATCTCCGGTAAACATCAGATCCCTGATGGCAAGCGGGGTCGTTGGGCCCGCGCTCACCCCGTAGAGAATGGCCCGGCCACCTTCTTCGAGTTCGGCAATCAGGCTGGCCAACAACGGCCCGCCCACCCCGTCGATGATCGATCGGAACCTGCCCTGCTCAGCGATACCGGCAGCATCTTCGGAGACCACCACTTCCTGCACACCGGTCCCGCGCACCATGTCGGCGTAATCCGGCCGCCGCAGGTGGGCGACGATGTGCCCGCCCATCAGAAGACCCAGCTGACAGGCGAAGTAGCCGACTCCGCCACTGGCGCCTGTAATCAGGACCCGGTTGCCGAGAATCCGCTCACAGCGCTCGAGCGCATAAAGCGCGGTGAGACCTGCGACCGGCAGGGTCGCGGCATCCTGATCCGAGACTGTATCTGGAATCGCCGCAAGGTCGCGGGTCGGCAGCGCCACCTGTTCTGCCCAGCCCTGCATGCGCCGGGAAAATCCCACCACCCGAGTGCCTTCGGCAGGGCCGCTGCCGTCCCGGGCCGCACTCTGAACAATGCCGGCCAGGTCCCAGCCGATCTGCATGCCGGCCTCTGCAGCCTCGGCACGGCGGAGCTCGCCGCGGTTGAGTGAGATGGTGGTCACAGCGACCAGGGCCTCGTTCGAATCGGCCACCGGCGCGGCGACATCCCCGATCTCCAGGCACCCGGTCACGGCCGGGTTTGCAACGACTGCTTTCATTAAAGGTCTCTCCTTCGGTATTTCCCTGTCATTGCACCGCTTCAGTGACTATCCTGCCCCAGTTAAGCACCTGGTTACCAGCAACGTAACTCGCGCCGAGGACCCGACCCGGCTGCAACTCACCGAGGGGGTCTGCGCCACCCGATGCAAGCCGAAGCAGACCTTCACCCCACAATGTCTGCGTGACTTCTGTGTCGGCCACCATCATCACCACTTGCCGGTCTACCGCCTCGGGGCGCTCTGTCTCGGGCAGCGCCTTGACGAACAGCCGCGGGAACATGTCGGGCACCGGCACCGCCGGACCACCGGTCGCCATGTCGATCTCGATCAGAGTCTGGCCGAGGCGCGCAGTGTGTCCCCAGATCCGGTCCTGATCGACGTGCAGCCCGATCTGGGCCAGCTTCATGTTGTACCCCCACAGTTCGCGGGTACCGGACAGCACCTGGTCCGTGCTGGTAAAGGCATGGACCCAGTTGCCGCCGGTGCGTTCGCCATAACGCACCCTTGCGATCACCGCACTGTCGAAATAGGGCCGGTCGGGCACAGTGCTCTCGAAATGCATCACAGTGACTTGAACGATGTTCGAACACAATGACAGCGGCGCTGGCACCCGCCGTGCAAGCGCGGCTTCATCCACTTCGCAGTACACGCTCAGCGTCCGGAACCGGTGCCGCCACGGCGGCAGAGGGTAAGGCAGCTCTTCAGGTTCCAGGCGTTTATCCACCATCATTCGTTCCCCTGACCGTCAGGGCCTACTGGAACAGATACTCAACCTCACCCCAGGAGTCGGTGGGAAAGATCCACATCAGGCTGAGGGTCTCGGTGCCGATATTGCGAATCCCGTGGACGTGATCCGGCGGCAGGTAGACCACCGTGCCAGGTCGGACTTTTTTCGTCTCGTCACCGAGCAACAGCATCCCTTCGCCCTCGAGGATGAAATACGCCTCCCGGGGGGCGTGGGTATGGGCAGGCAGTTCGGCCCCCGGCGCAAACTCGAGCACCCCCAGACTTAAGCCATTGCTGGACGTTCGATCAGAATCAACCAGCAGTTTCCATCGCCGTCCCGGGCGTTGGTCATTGGTCTCCCAGGGGTATTCATCCAGATGCTGGACAAAAGACTGTTCCATATTCGTGCCTCATACCGGTAAGGGGTTCAATTGTGTTTGATTCGAGCGATTCAGCTGTCTGGTTCAATCGGTTAAGGGGACATAGCTTACCCCCGCCCACGAACAACGCAAACAATCCTACCGTACTCACCCCCTGAGCCACCAGTGATGGCACCATGCTGCCATCAAGCAGGATCATCAGTGAATCAGTGAAAGTGTGCCCCGCCCCGGCGGGGCTTTTTTTGACCGCGCAGAAGGATAGTCGTGTCAGGCGCTGTAACCCGGGACCTCCCCGACGGTGTAGGCACCCTTGTGCACGGTATCGATGCGCACACCCCGGATTGCGCCGAAACCGATCGTCTCGCCGTTCTGGCCGGTGATGCGCTCGATGCGCACATCAAAAGTCGAGCCTTTCGGCAGAGTTTTAAGAGGGACTTCGGCGTGTTTGAGCCAGGTACCCACCCGCCAGGCGGTCCTTTCATCCAGGAGTGCTGCGAGCGCTGCAAACAGTGACGTCTGTACCGAGCCCTTCACAGCATCCACCCGACTTGCACTGGCGGTAGCAGTGTGGACATCAAGATCCGAGGTAACCGTAATGCGCTGGTTTTTACGACGGAAGATCACCAATAATTGTTCGAACTCGTCGTTCTCGAAATAAAAGATCGCCCGGTCGCCTGGGTGAAAAACCGTCCCCACCCGGTCCACGAGGTCCGACCAGCGGTGCATCGGCAACCCGGACATCGCCAGGCCATGCGACAGTGTGTCCCCGGGTTCGAACACAAATTCTTTCACGCGTTTTGTCTCCGGCGCAGGTACAGCAGTGGCCTCCAGGGTAGCTGCTTTGCTCAGGCCAGCCGAGACACCGGCATGCAGCGGCAAAGCGGCTTCCGGCTCGGTGTCGGCCAGCAGGACACTGGCACTTGTGACCACAGGCAGGCGATCTGTCACTGCCACCGTCCCGGTATTCTCGGCTGCTGCATCTGCCGCAGAGCGGGTCACCCCCAGGGGCTCGGTGTTGCCCCTCAATGCACGTGTGTTTTCGGGCACTGCCGGTTCAAAGCGGGCGCTGGCCAGCATGTACTCATCCGCCCGCTTCGATGTTACCGCCGGGGGTGAGGTGGCATTCACAACCTCCGTCTTGACCGCAGGCAGTGCAACCGTTTGCCGGGTGTCGTAAACCGGTGGCCTGCTGTGCTGCAGCGCAAAGTACGTCGCCCCGCCACCACCACCGACCAGCAATAAGCCGAACACAACACCCGCGGCCAGAGCCGGGCGGTGCTGCCAGTGCGTCGCCCCGCCGAGGGTGCCGAGCAAGCGGCCCAATGAAAGCCGGCGGGTCTTAACCCGCACAGTGTCTTCCAGACCCGCCAACATGTTCGGCACACTGATGCCATAAGCGGCAAGGTGATGCTCGAGCTGCGCGTCATCGAGGTCTGCAAACTCGTCATCGGAAAGGCGCCACAGCCGGCGCGGCGGCGTGATGCCGTGCTCTGTCAGCCGGTCGGACAACTCGATCTCCCCAACAGCCCGTTCGTACAGAGCATCGGCATTGACCCCGGCATCGAAAAGAGTCTGCTGTGCCGCCAGCAGCGTCTGTGCATCGTGGCCGGTCGCCAGCGACTCCCCCGTCCCCGGCCCCTCGCCGTAGATACGGCGAAGCAGCGAGCTCGCGTCGTTTTCGGATTCGACTGTCATAACTGTCTTGTGCACCCCGGATACCGGGTCAGGCTCGGTCTACCAGGCAGGTGCTGGCGATATCGCGCAACTTTTTTCTGAGCCGGTTGAACTTCTGGTAATCCGCACCGCCAGTTGTGGGATCAAGGCCCAGCCGGCGGCAGAAGTCCGGGCCATCGCGTTTCAGATCCCAGCCCTCGGTCTCGAATATCGCCCAGACCTCCCTCAGCAGTGGATCGCCCTCGGTCTGCACGATCTCACTGATCTGTTCAGCCAGTCGCCCGGCATCGAAGGCGGTTTGCGGGGTGACCAGGTCCGGAATACGGTTCTCCGGCGCTTCAGTGCCGTTTCCGGCACCGTTGGTCCGGGGCGGCACCTGGACCCGGGCCTCCCGGGATTCGAAGTAATGCGAGATATAGGAGTTGATGCAGCCTGCCAGGTGTTGGTCGAGTGAGCAGCGCCCGGGGTCCCAGTTGCGCCGTTCTTCCATCGTATCGACCAGTGCCCGCTGGGTCAGTTCCTCCGGATCCATGTGGGGCCCGTGTCCTGCCCGGCTTCCCAGTCTTCTGACCGCATGCGCAGCAGTTCGGATCAGGAGTGATTTCAGCTGGCGGCGGTTGAGAGAGCTGAACGGCGCGCGGTATCGAGGCATTCGTTCTCCTTGCTGCGGATGCCCCAGCCGGGCAGCCGCCAGTCACAGGACCGGTCTTAACATTTCTAACCCGCCGGGGTGGTGAAACGCTGTAGCACTGGCAGGTAGAAAAGTGGGTTTCTCCGGCCCTCGACGAAAAGGACCTCCCTCTCTATGCCGGTTTCCTGAAAAGTTTTTCAGGCAGCGCCGACAAGATGATTGTCTGAAAAATCTCATGTCTTTCCGGCTTCTAAATTCAACGGGCGAAATGTAGCCCACTCAAAAGGTGATCAGATGCTTTACCAGAAATCCGATCTTGGCGGCTGCAGTGACGAGATGATCAGCGATATAAACCGGGCGCACCAGGTTTTCTACGAGATCTCTCATCATGGGACCGGCGTCTGTTACATGCTGATGGCTGTAATCGGCAATCATCTTGAACACTATCTGGATGAGGCCAGGGGAAGCGACCTGAACTTCGCTCCAAATCCCAAAGCAGTTTTGGAAAGTCCTCAGATGTACGCTCTGTTCTCCACTGTTGCGGGTCTCGCAGTGTCGTTGTCAAAAGCACGCAACCAGTGGGAAAAAGAGCAGCTTGAATCGGGGCCCCGCCTTCACTAAGGGCAGCGGGAACTCAGCGGCACAGACCACCGACCGAGCCTGATGCCGCACGTACCCCTGTCTCGCCACGCCGACCTGCGCTGTGCGCAACGGGGCATCGACAACTCGGTGATCCAGTTCATTCTCGAGAAAGGCCGGGTGGTTTATGACCACCATGGTGGCTGCCGATACTTTCTGGGCCGGGCTGAGAAACGCCGCCTGGCCCGGTCATCACCAGAACTCTTCCGCCACTATGGGCGCAAGCTCGATCTCGTTGTCGTGTTGACGGCAAAAGGCCGTCCACAAGTGATCACCGCCTTCGTCCGTAACCGCAGACCCTGAAGCACCCGTGGATAACCACCCCCTGACAACTTTTGCTGATCTCACCTGGAGAACCGTGCCCATGCACCTGACTACCCGTCCCGACTTCCTCCGCCCGGAACTCAAACTCATAGGCAGAGCGATTGCCTGCTGCCTGCTGGTGCTTTTCAGCGGCTTTGCTGTGGCCGCTCAGTCGCCGGCGCTCGGTCGGGCCATGTCGGCCGGCGATGCCAAGGCCGGCACGCTGCTGGTCCGCACCTCCGATCACGACCGGCTGCGGCCGGTGCCGATGCTGTTCACCGATGTCCAGATCCAGGTCACCGGTATGATTGGGCGTTCCACTGTCACCCAGCACTTCAGCAACCCAACGGACCAGTGGCTGGAAGGGGTCTATATCTTTCCGCTGCCGGACGACGCCGCGGTCGACACCCTGAAGATGCAAATCGGCGAGCGCCTGATCGTGGGTGAGATCGAGGAACGCGCCCAGGCCCGCAAGATCTACCAGAAAGCCAAAAGCCAGGGCAAAAAAACCACCCTGCTCGAGCAGGAACGACCCAACATCTTTACCACCTCGGTCGCCAACATCGGCCCCGGTGAGACCATTGAAGTGACGATCGAATACCAGCAGGCACTGCGCTACGACAACGGCGCCTTCTCACTGCGCTTTCCAATGGTCGTGGCACCGCGTTATATCCCAGGGGCGACCCGCATCAGCGCCTTTACCGGCAGCGGTTGGGCGGAGGACACCGACCAGGTGCCCGATGCGTCGCGAGTCACCCCGCGGGTGGCCGAGCCGGGTAACGGCCCGATCAATCCGGTGCGCATCCGGGCGCGCATCGAGGCTGGCTTTCCATTGACCATCGAAAGCCCCTCGCATGACATCCAGACGAGCGTCGACGGTGAGGTCAGCGAGGTGGTGCTGGTCGGCAACACCGTACCGGCCGACAGCGACTTCGTGCTCCAGTGGCGACCCAAGGTGGGTGATGCACCTGCTGCGGCGCTTTTCAGCGACGTGTACCAGGGCGAGACCTACGCGCTGCTGATGGTGATGCCACCCAGTGAACACGGCGCCGAAGTGCAGCGCCTGCCACGCGAGACGGTCTTCGTGATCGACACCTCGGGCTCGATGGACGGGCGCTCGATCATCCAGGCCCAGGCAGCCCTACAGCTGGCATTGCGACGTCTTGCGCCCGGCGATTCGTTCAATGTCATACAGTTCAACAGCACACCGCACAAACTGTTTGGCTCCAGTCGACCGGCGACCACGAACAACATCCAGGCAGCGGTCCGCTATGTGCGTGATCTTCGCGCCACAGGCGGTACTGAAATGCTGCCGGCACTGCGCCTCGCACTGGGCCTGACCGGCGACCCCGGTAAGGTACGTCAGGTAATCTTCATCACCGATGGCAGTGTCGGCAACGAGAGCGCGCTGCTGGCCTATATCCGACACAACATTCACGACAGCCGGCTCTTCACCGTCGGCATCGGTAGCTCACCGAACGGCCACTTCATGCGCAAGGCCGCCGGGCACGGCCGCGGGACCTATACCTACATCGGCCAGACCGGCGAGGTCCAGGCCAAAATGGGCACCCTCTTCGCCAAACTGGAAAACCCGCTGCTGACCCGCATCGACATCGACTGGCAGGGACAACCAGTCGAGCACTGGCCCCGGCACCTCCCGGATCTCTACCTCGGCGAGCCGGTCGTGATTACGGCCCGCGTGCCGCGACTCGGCAGCACCGTGGAGATCTCGGGCCAGCGCAGCGGCCGGCCATGGGCGGTCTCGTTCACCCTGGCCGGCGGCAGCAGTCACTCCGGGATCGACCGGCTGTTTGCCAGGCGCAAGATCGAGGCACTGACCGACAGCCTGGCCGGTGAGGCACGACCGGAACAGGTCCGAAAGGATATCGTCGAACTGGGCCTTGCCCATCACCTGGTCACCCGACACACCTCGCTGGTGGCCGTTGAAACGATTGCCTCCCGGCCGCAGGACGATGACCTCGCATCGTCAGCGCTGCCGACCAACCTGCCAAAGGGCTGGGTCCACGACAGCGTCTTCGGCAAAGAGGCCAAGACCCGAGTCGAAAAAGCAAGGAAGAGAAAATCGGCAGATGCAGAGATGAAACGGTCGGCAGAAGAGGAGAAACGCAAGCTGATGGCCGAGCACCAGCGGCAGGGACCGCTCACTCTGAAAGTGACCCAGAACCGGGCAGCGAAAAAAACCGAAGCCTCGAGATCTGTGGATGGCGTTTCCCTGTCTCTCGCTCCGTCTGACGAACACACGGCCCGTGCAATACCGATGCTGGCAACCAGTTCCGGCAGTGCGTCTTCCAACAATGTCCAGAGGCTGGTGGCCGGCGGTTCTACCCGGCGCTACACAACCTCACAGGGCCCGGGCGCCTTGCCCCAGACGGCGACCGCCGCCGCACTGCTGCTGGTGCTCGGCCTGAGCCTGCTGGTACTGGCGGTCGGGTTCCGCCAGCGCCGCGCTCGGCCTGTGGCCGGACGCGCGTCCATGGAGTGACCGGGATACCCGATTCCCGCCGGTGGTATACACACCCCCGGATCCGGTTCGTGGCCGTGACGTCACTGCTGATCACCGGTGTGCTCAGCACCGGCGAAGGTGCACGGATCTATCTCAAGGCGATCCTCGCCCAGCTACTGCTGGAAACCGCCTGGAGCCAGACCCTCGCCGGTCGTGCCAGGACAAAACCCTGGCCGTGGGCCGACACCTGGCCGGTGGCACGGCTGCGTGCGCCAGCCCAGCGGCAGAACCTGATCGTGCTGGCAGGTGCCAGCGGCAGCGCTCTGGCCTTCGGCCCCGCTCACGTGCTCGCCAGTGCCACGCCGGGCAGCGATGACAACGTCGTGCTGGCCGGCCACCGTGACACGCACTTTGCCTTTCTGGAACACCTGCAGACCGGCCAGGTGCTCGAGCTGCAATCAGCCGACGGCACAAACCACCGTTATCGTGTCACTGAGAGCGCCGTCGTCCACCAATCGCAGACCAGTGTGATGGCCCCGACCGGGCGCAAGTCGCTGACGCTGATCACCTGCTGGCCATTCGATGCGATCGTCCCCGGCGGGCCGCTGCGCTACGTGGTGCGAGCGGTCACGATGGCCAACCGTTGAACGGGCGGCACTGCTACTGAAGCGCGTCGGGGGTGACTGCGAAGATTCTCTACACCGAATGAAACCGTTCGGGATCTCCCGACCCACCATCTCTTCAATGCCTTACGAAGCTCAAATGGACATCACCGTTTACGGGTGACAGAGTACCCGGGCGACCGGTACACGAAGCAGAAGGGGGTCGATATGAACTGGTATTTCCAGGCGCTTAAGAAGTACGCGGTGTTCAACGGCAGAGCTGAAAAGAAGGAGTTCTGGTACTTCTCTTTGTTCGTGGTGATTTTCTCCATTGTGCTTGCCGTCATCGACGCTTTCATCCCGGGCTTCGACACGTTCTTCGAGATAGCGCTTCCTGAACAACTCAATGCCACTTACGGCAGCACCTACAGTACCCCGAGTGGTATGGGCCTGTTGAGTGGAATCTACGCGCTTGCCATGGCGATCCCCTCTCTGTCGATAGCCGTCAGAAGACTGCATGACACAGACCGGACGGGCTGGTGGCTGCTGCTCATATTGCTGCCTCTGATCGGCATCATTGTGCTGATGGTTTTCTGGGCGAAGGACAGTACCCCGGGAGAGAACCGCTACGGCCCAGACCCCGGGGCGACAGAGCGCGATGAGTAGCCCCCGCCCCGGCTGGCCTTTGTCTATCTTGAAAAGGTCTGCAGCCGTTCATCCACCGACGGGTGGGTAGACAGAAAACCGATGGTCTCACCTGAACCTGCGATGCGCTCGAGAATCCGCACGAAATGTTGCGGTGAGATGCCACGCGCGTGCAGGTGGTCGTAAGCATACTGGTCTGCTTCGCGTTCGAACTCGCGCGAATAGTAGGTCTCGGTCAGCAGTACCGGCAGAGCGCCGGACATCGCCGCAACGGCCGAGATATCACCGGTGACCGCCATCATGATCAGGGCGATCGTACTGCCCTGAATCAGCTGCCGAAGACTGTGGCGTTGAACCACGTGACCGACCTCATGGGCAAGGATCGACTCCAGTTCGCCCGGATGCTCGATTGCCTTGATCAGTTCATCGGTCACCACGATGGTGCCGGTCGGCAACGCAAACGCATTGGCGCCGATCCTCTCGCCACTGCGAAACACCAGCTCGAACCGGTAACCCGGCGCCAGCCCGGGTGTCATGCGCGCGAACAGCGCCCTAGCGCTGTCCTTTTCAGCCTCGTCCAGTCGGGATCCATCGAATAAAGTCTTGTCGAGCACCTCGAGCACGTCGTCACCCAGTGCAGTGCTGGCCGCCACCGGTACCAGGTCAGCGACATGCCGCGCCATCTGCGGGATCCCGTAACTGATCGCGCCCCACAGAAAAAGACCCGTAAGCAGGCAGGCGATGACCACGTAACGGAGCCTGGACTCCAGGCGATCGACCAGTCGGCCCGGTACCGGACTGCCCGATGCCGCGAGTAACCGGTCGACAGCATCGTTGTCGGACACCTCGCAGACCACGCCGTCCGGCATCTCGATCTGGCGGGCCGTCCGGCCAAGGCGACGCGAGACCACCAGGTCCTGTACCCGGTAACGGGTCTCACCGTCGTCGCTGACCAGCGTGACGTGCTGTTCGTCGGTCAGTCGGAGCAGTTGCTGCTGTTTACGCGAGGTCTTGCCGTCGTAACAGTCGACCCAGCACTCCATCAGATGCCGCCGACATCGATATCCATGAAATCGGCCGCTTCTTCGCCAAACGCACCGGCGTGCTTGGACTCGGCCTGGATAAACGACGCCAGATCACCTGTCGCGTGCAGCACCAGGTGGTTGGCGAGATAGCGTGCCACCCGGACCCTCGCCCACGGTGTCAACAGACCCACCGAGAAGATGATACAAACTGCGTTGCTGGCGTAGATCCAGACCACTGGCCAGACCTTGAGGGTACTGTCGAAGGTGTGCCCGCCGAGCGCGGTGCCATTCAACGACACGTTACGCGTCATCACCCGGTAACCGGGCACGGCCACCAGGTAGAGCACTGCCATCAGCAGCAACGGCAGCAGACTCAGTAGGCCACCCACGCCGGCGCGTTCAGTACCGGCGGCGAAGGCGCCAGGCGCGAACAGCAACAGCGCGAGGGCAATCAACCCGCCGAAAATGATTACGATCACCACAACCAGCAGGACCATGGCGAAAAAGGCGCGGTAGTAGGCGCCGACTCTTGCTGAGACAAAGGCAAACGGCTGGCGGCCGAGCCGGCTGTTGCTGACGGCGAAGCGCCAGCCACGGAAGGAGAAATAGGGGATCAGGAAACCCAGCGTGAACGGGAGCAACAGCGGAACCAGGAGAAAGGTCTTGAAGGCATCGGCCATCGATCGTTTGTTGAAGTCAAAGCGTATCCCCCGCCAGGAGGAGTTGCGGGCCGTGAACAGGTGCGCCCTGACAATCAGCCACGGCGTAACCACGAAGAAAACCACAACCAGGATAATACTGATCCATGGATGCAGCTGGGCGCTCAACATAAAAACGATATAGCCGCCAAAGACCAGAGCTCTGCCCTTGAGGATCTGTATGGGTCTTGCGTGGTACTCGAATTCGGAGCCGGCAACGTGTGTGTTGCGGTAGAAATAACGCTTGGTACGGACCTTGGCCCAGGCCGAGTAAATACCGAACGTGACGATGGTCAGCAGGACATTGACGATCCAGATCCGAAAATACTCGAAGCCGCTACCCGTAAACTCGAACGGATAGGGCGTCGTGCTGGTAGTTGTCGCCGGTTGTGCCATTGAGATGATGCACGGCCCGGTACGCGCTTGGACTACGACCGGGGCCAGACAGCTATCTTGGCTCTACCGGCCCAGCAGGTCAAACCGGCGGGCCGGTACCACCGGCGGCGGGGCGTATATCCGTCCCCGGCAGAATCCGTTGGCACAAAGTCGTCGCGCTCCCGGGAATTTGTTATAAACCCGACCGGGCACGGCATAGGCGACAGTGGATGCAGGGGATCTTTAGTTTCGTCAGGGCAGGCAAAGCAACAACCGGCGGCGTGCGGCCGGCGCAAAAAGTCAGGCCCACCCTCAGGGATTTCCAGCGCCAGAAGCTGTACCGATTCGAAGAACACCTGCCGATGAAACACCCGTTCAACGTCGCGCTTTCTCTGGCCGGGTGCACTGAGCTTGCACGCCGCTACAATCCGGAGATCGACGTGCGCGACGGCCGTGGCCGGCGCCATGCCGGCGCGTCTTATCAGGACAACCTGATCACGCTGCCCAGATGGTCACGACAGACCGTGATCGTGCTGCACGAGGTGGCCCACACCCTGGTCGACGACACGCTCTATCCCCACCACGGCGCAGAGTTCGTGGGTCTTTTCATCGGGCTACTGGCCCGCGAGGGTCTGGGCACGGTCGAATCCAACAGCCAAGCCGCACGCCAGGCGCGCCTTAAACTCGACCCGATCTGGATTGCCCGCAGCCGGGTTCCGGCGCTGCGCCAGATCAGCGAGCAGATCGATCTGCTAGCTCACCTTTGAGCACAGTGAAAGGGGCTGACCAGGAGACAAATGAAGAAGCGGTGGACCGACAGAAGCAGAGGAGGAGGAGGGGAAAGAGTCATAAGCCGGAATCCGCTTCTATCGTGTCGATGCCACCGCACACCGTTAACCCAACACCGGCTAGACTTTTACAAAATCAGTTTTTCAGGCAGTCGCTACGGGCTCCATCTCGGGATACTCGGCAACCAGGTTCTCGCAGTACCGGCCGTCTTCATCCAGGTAGGCATTGAAGAACCGGGTGACGAATTCCTGGCGGGAGATGCGCACGGGATTGTCGCGGGTCGCGCCCTTTACATCGCTGTGAGCGACCGCACGGCCATAATATTTCTCAGGTGCACTTCGTAATTGCATGGGATGAATTCCGTTGCTGTGTTGGTCTTTTCCGGGTTCACAGTCTCCCCCCGACACGTGCAGAACGATCGATAAAAGATCGGTTCTTAGCCGTCATTTGTGTGCAGATTCTGTGCAATTGGCTTTGCCAGTGTGGCAGGGAACCGATAAAGCAGATAACCTCGACATCCCATCCACGAGCCCTGCGGTCCAATGGACACGATACTGGTCGTCGACGACGACCCCCACATTCGCGAAGTCCTGCGCTTTGCACTGGGCAAGGCTGGTTACACAACTGTCGAGGCCAGTGACGGTTGTGAGGCGATCGCCAAGTTCAAACAGGTGGCTCCTGACCTGGTAGTGCTCGACGTGGTGATGCCGGAGATGGATGGCACTCAGGTCTGTCGCGAGATCCGCCAGGATTCGGCTACGCCCATTATCTTTCTGTCCTCGCGTGATGAGGAAATCGACCGGGTCCTCGGCCTGGAGCTGGGCGGCGACGACTACGTCACTAAGCCGTTCAGTCCCCGCGAGGTGGTGGCCCGGGTCGGGGCGATCCTGCGCCGCTTGAAACAACCGGCTGCAAAAACGTCTGGCTCAGCGAGCCTGCCTGCGCTGCAGCACGGGAATCTGCGGATCGACAGCGACGGCTTCAAGGCCTACTGGGGCGAGCTGGAAATCACGCTGACGGTGACCGAGTTCAATATCCTGAGCACGCTCGCGCGCCGGCCCGGCAAGGTGTTCACCCGCGATGAGCTGATGGAAGGAGCCTATGAGGACAGCCGCTATGTCAGCGACCGCACCATCGACAGCCACGTGCGTCGGATCCGCAAGAAATTCATGGCACGGGGCGGTGATCCGATCGAGACCCGGCGGGGCGTCGGCTATATCCTGACTGCGTGCGACTGATGCCGCGTTCGCTCGAACGCTATCGCCCACCACTGCTGGTACTGCTGCTGCTGGCCAACCTGGGTGTTCTGGCCCTGCCGATCACCGGCACCTATCTGCTGTTCCGGCTTTATGAAGACACTGCGCTGGTGCGAGACACCGAAGGTCAGCTCATTGCGCAGGGTACGTTGATTGCGGCACTTTACAAAAGCGCGTTCGAACGTCACCTGCCGGGCCACACTGAGACCGGCGAGTACGGGGTGGCGGTGGCGGCGCCGTGGCAACCGGCCCATGGCAAGGGTGACTCCGGCCTGCCCATCCGGCCAAGCCTCAGCCGGCTGCGAAATCCAGTGCACCCTGCCGCCGTGGACGCCATGACCGGCCCGCCTGGCGATGCCACCGCGGTCAGGATCGGAAGGGAGATCACTCCGATTTTGCGAGATGCAAAACCCACGACCCGGACCATCGTCAAGATCATCGATTTCAATGGCACGATCGTGGCCGTTTCCGAGGGCACGCCGGGCGCATCGATCGCCGATCGCGATGACATCAAGCGTGCACTGGCCGGTGAGTATGTCAGCTTGCTGCGCGAACACGTTGCCGAAGAACCCCGGCTGCCCGGACGGGGCAGTGCTGCCCACAACGAGGTCGACGTGTTCGTGAACATGCCCATCGTGCTCGGCGACCGGGTGCTGGGTGTCGTGGTACTGACCAGAATGCCGCCGCGCGGTGTCGAAGCGCTCCGCAAGCTGCCGCGCCGGGTCATCGAGATCACGATCGTGCTGCTGGTGCTTGTCGTTCTGTTCTCCATCGTCACCGCGGTCAAGATCAACCGGCCGGTGCGGGCTATCATCGAACAGACACGTCGCAAGATCCGCGACCAGAATGTTAGTTTCAGGCTACTCGAGCGGCCGGTCACTCGCGAGATCGCGAAGCTCTCCAGTGCCGTCTCGACCATGGTCGAGGAACTCGAAAAACGTGCCGACTACAGCCGTAACCTGGCCTCGCACGTCTCCCATGAGTTCAAGACCCCGTTAAGTTCCATCCGTGGGGCGACCGAGTTGCTCCGCGACCACACCGAGACGATGTCGCTTGAAGAAAGAAAACGGTTTATCGCGATGATCGATACGGATACCCGGCGCCTGGACCTGCTGGTTGAGCGCCTGCTCGAGCTCACCCGGGCTGACCTTTTGAACGTCGAACACAGCGACAGTGCCGACCCCCTGGCAGTTCTCCAGCAGATCCAGTCGCGTTACTCCGAAAGCCAGGTGACGCTCGAGGTCAACGCGCTGCCGGCTGACGCCCGGGTCGCCATGGCCGAGGAGTTTCTCGATTCGATCATTACCAGCCTGGTCGACAACGCTCGCCAGCACGGTGGCAACGACGTCCACGTCGTGATCCGTGTCTGCGCCGTGGACCAGCAGGCATCGACCCTGACCATCGAGGTGTCTGACAACGGCCGGGGTATCTCCGAGGCCAACGCCGGCAAGATCTTTGATCATTTTTTTACTACCGCCCGGCCCGAGGGCAACAGCGGGCTCGGGCTGTCGATCGTCAAGGCCCTACTTGAGGCCCATGACGGCAGCATTCGGCTGGCTGCCAGCACGGCCGGTACGCTGTTCCAGATCGAGATCCCGTTGACGACGAAGTAGCGGTCGGTGCATATACTGAAAAGACCGGCGAACAGCTCCTCCGGAACCCAGCATGACACTGTCTGACGCACAACTTGCAGAACTCACAGAGCAGGGCTTCCTGGTACTGCCGGGACTGTTTACGGCGGACGAGGTCGATCGTCTGTGCGGCCGACTGCCGGCACTCTTCGCCGATGGCGACCCCGCTAACATCGTCGAAAAAGACTCCGGCGAGGTGCGCACCTCGATGGGACTGCACCTGCGGGATGCGCTCTTCGCGAGGCTGGTGCGCCACCCGCGATTACTCGGACCTGCCCGACAGCTCTATCCCGAACCACTTTACATCCAGCAGGTAAAGGTCAACGTGAAAGCAGCGTTCTCCGGCGAGGTGTGGCAGTGGCACTACGACTTCGCAACCCACCGCGAGGAAGACGGGGTGCCGCGGCCACTGGCACTGAACCTGCATGTGTTTCTGGACGACGTGACCGAGTTCAACGGGCCGCTGTGGTTTATCCCGCGCTCACACCAGCACGGCGAATTCGCGGCTACCCTCGACGTCCAGACCACCAGCTACCCCTTGTGGGTGGTCGACGACGCGACAGTCGGTCAGCTCGCTGCAGACAACGGTATCGTTTCTGCCACCGGTACAAAAGGCACCGGGCTGGTTTTCTTCGACACGCTGCTGCATGGCTCGCCGGGCAACATGTCGCCCTGGCAGCGTGCGATTTTCTCGCTGATCGTCAACCCGGTCTCCAATGCGCTGACCCGGGCCGAGCGGCCTGATTACAAACACCACCGCGATCTCACACCGGTCATACCGCTGGCGGACGACTGCCTGCTTTTATAAGCAGAAAAGCGCCTGAAAAGAACCCCGGGTGAGGGTTTTACTACCCAAAATAAAACCCCGCCCGGCGACTGCCGAGCGGGGTTTTTCAGTTCGATTGACTCTGCCGTCAGCCAGCCATGGTCTTGAGGTTCTTCATCGCGGCGACCTTCACCCGGCGGCTTGCGGGCTTGGCAGCAACATCCATGGTCTCACCTGGGCGAAATGGATTCGGCACGCCAAAACGGGCCGGGGTCGCGGGCTTGTCCACTACGTTGATCTTCAACAGCCCCGGCATCTTGAAGACGCCGGCAGCGCCGGGTTTGAGATGACCCTCGATCACGCTCGACAGGCTGTCCATGACTTTAGCGACATCCTTACGGGCGATTTCGGTATCTTCAGCAATGGCGTTGAGAATCTGGGTTTTTGAAAGGGGTGCGCTATAGAATTTGCTCATGGTTCTGGGTGCTCGTCCTTCAGGTTGGGAAAACGTTAAGAGTTATAGATTAAACAGGTGTCGTCTCGTCAGGTGACTATTGTAGTGTAAAAACACTGTAAACCGCAGATTTTCTGTCGGTGTTGTGCTTGTATTCGCCTTGGTAGAATCATCCGTTTCATTCTTCAAGTGTTACTTTAAGTTCACAGATGGCCCAGTACGTCTATAGCATGCTCGGTGTCGGCAAGGTTGTTGCACCGAAAAAACATATCCTCAAAGACATTTCGTTGTCGTTCTTCCCCGGTGCCAAGATCGGTGTGCTGGGTCTGAACGGCGCCGGTAAGTCGACACTGCTGCGGATCATGGCCGGGCTCGACAGCGAAATCGAAGGCGAAGCGATCCCGCAAAAAGACCTGAAGATCGGGTACCTGCCGCAGGAACCCGAGCTCGATGCTGAAAAGAACGTGCGCGGCAACGTCGAGGAGGGGGTCAGCGACGCCAGAGCGCTACTCGACCGCTTCAACGAAGTCAGCCTGCGCTTTGGCGAGGAACTCAGCGACGAACAGATGAATGCGCTGATCGAGGAGCAGGGTGAACTGCAGACCAGGATCGACGCGATCGGCGCCTGGGAACTGGAACGCAAGCTGGATATCGCGGCGGATGCCCTGCGCCTGCCACCCTGGGAAGCACAGGTCGAACACCTGTCTGGGGGTGAGCGCCGCCGGGTCGCGCTCTGTCGGCTGCTGCTGTCCGAACCAGAAATGCTGCTGCTGGACGAACCCACCAACCACCTCGACGCCGAGTCCGTGGCGTGGCTGGAGCGTTATCTCGAACAATACCCCGGGACCGTGATCGCGGTGACCCACGACCGTTACTTCCTGGACAACGTCGCCGGCTGGATCCTTGAGCTGGACCGCGGCCACGGGATTCCCTGGCAGGGCAACTATTCCTCGTGGTTGGCGCAGAAGGACCAGCGCCTTCAGATGGAAGAAAAAAGCGCCTCGGCCAGGCGCAGGACCATTGCCGCCGAGCTCGAGTGGGTGCGAGCCAATCCCAGAGGCCGCCAGGCCAAGGGCAAGGCCCGTCTGCAGCGCTTCAACGAACTGGTGGACCAGCAATACCAGGCGCGTAGCGAGACCAACGAGATCTACATTCCGCCCGGGCCGCGGCTGGGTGACAAGGTGATCGAGGTTGACGGCATTCGCAAGGGTTTTGGCGAAAAATTGCTGATTGACGGCCTGTCCTTCAGCCTGCCCCCGGGTGGCATCGTCGGAATTATCGGCCCCAACGGGGCCGGCAAGACCACGCTGTTCAGAATGCTGACCGGCGCCGAGTCCATCGACAGCGGCAGCATCAACATCGGTGAAACGGTCGACATCGCCTGCGTCGACCAGACTCGCGAGGCACTCGATGACAAAAAGACTGTCTGGGAAGAGATCTCCGGTGGCCTGGACACCATCGAGGTCGGCCAGTACCAGACAGCCTCGCGCGCCTACGTCTCACGCTTCAACTTTCGCGGCACTGACCAGCAGAAACACATCGGGGAACTGTCCGGTGGTGAACGCAACCGGGTGCACCTGGCAAAGCTGCTGCGCAGGGGCGGCAACGTACTGCTGCTGGACGAGCCGACCAACGACCTCGATGTTGAAACCTTGCGTGCACTCGAGCAAGCACTGACAGACTTTCCCGGCTGTGCTGTTGTGATCTCCCACGACCGCTGGTTCCTGGACCGTATCGCGACCCACATCCTGGCCTTCGAGGGAAACAGTCAGGTCACCTGGTTTGCCGGCAACTTCGCCGAGTACGAAAGTGATCGGCGGCGGCGCCTGGGTGACGAAGCCGACCAGCCCCGACGGATCCGCTACAAACCGATCAATCGCGCCTGACATACCGCTGAGTGTGACGGGGATGGCATACGTTGATTGACCGGCGCACTATCCGCAGGGGTCTCAAAGTCATCGCCGCCAACGACAGCGATGTTGCCCGGGCACTGGAAAGGGTCGGGCACCCCGAGCCGCGAATCCGGCCGCCAGGTTTTGAGGCGCTGGTCTCGATCATCGTCAGCCAGCAGGTCTCGACCGGAGCGGCCCGTGCCATCATGGCTCGGGTGCGGACGTTACTGCCGGAACTGTCAGCCGAGGCAATACTAGCGCTGCCCGACGGCGCGCTGCGCGCTGCCGGCCTGTCGGGCCGTAAGGTGGAATATGCCACCGGTCTCGCCCGGGCGATCCTGGCCGGGCAGTTCGATCCTGCGGCCCTTGCACAACAGACCGACAGCGAGGCCATCGCCTCGATCTGTGCGCTGCGCGGGTTCGGCCATTGGAGCGCCGAGGTCTACGTGATGTTCTCGCTGCAGCGACCGGATGTCTTTCCGGCAGGTGACCTCGCGCTGCAGCGGGCGCTGCAGAAACTCAAGGGCTGGAGCAACCGACCCGACGCCGACCAGGCCCGGGCGGCGGTCGCGCACTGGGCGCCGTGGCGTACCGTGGGCAGCTTATTTCTGTGGCACTTTTACCGGGGTGCCCCCACCTGAGGCCCACTGTGCCCAATCTTGACTGCAGGCGGTTAAGATAGCCGTATCGCAGCCGGTCCTACTGGAGTTTTTGCTTGGACAATCCGTTTGCCCGATTCGGTGTCAAGCACCTGTCGGCCACATCCATGAACCAGTTTCGCGCCGACCCGGCGCTCGGCATCCTGTACCTGGTCTACAACATCCGAGAAGAAGGCAGCCCGGCCATGCACCGCGGTACGGCGGTGGACGAGACCATCGGCGAGATGCTGGCCGGGGAACAGTCACTGGACCCCGACAGCCTACGAACACTGGCTACCGACAAGTACGACACATTCATCAGCGAGACCGACGAGGTCTATGCTGAAGATGCGATCAGCCGTGAACGCGCTGTGGTGATCGGCTGCATGGACCAGTGCTGCCGGGTGATGGGTGAGTGGGAGAGCCCGCTGTCCTACCAGCAGCCGATCCGACTCAGCCTGCAAGATATCGAGATACCGGTGGTCGGCTATATCGACCTGTGCTACCCCGAAGAAGTGCGGGAGCTCAAGACCTCCGGCAAACGGCGCCGCGCAATCGTCGACGATCACGCCTTCCAGGTCAGCACCTACGCCATGGCGATCCGCCAGGAAACCGGCCGTTGGCCCAGAGCCATCGTCGACTATATCTATCCGACTGGTATGGAATCTTATCAGCTGAAGAACGGCAAGCGCTGGGTCCGGGAAGTGGTCGACACAGCTGCCCGCATTCGGGCCTTGCTGGCAGCCGCGTCCAGCGAGGCGGAACTGTGCCGCAGCGTGCGGCCGGATTTCAGCCACTGGCTGTGGAACTACCGGCCCAAGGCCAGAGCCGCGGCGCAGGACCTGTTCCAGCGTTGATGATCGTTGCCGGGTTCTTTCAGACCGCCTGGCCAGAACCATCGTCGGCAATGCGTTGGTAGAAGGCCTGGATCACGGGATCGGATTTCACGTCGGCAGTACTCAATGGCCTGTTGAAGGAAATGCCGGCCAGCGTGCGGCAGCGACTGAGTGCGACATAGGCCTGTCCCGGTGCGAACATACCGCGGCCAAGATCGATATTGATGTGGTCCAGTGTCAGGCCCTGTGCCTTGTGGATGGTCACAGCCCAGGCAAGGATAAACGGAAACTGGGTGTAGCTGCCGACCACTTCGCTCTCGACGCGGCTTTTTTTCTCGTCCCAGTTGTAACGGTAGCGTTCCCACGACTCGCGTTCCACACCGACGATCATGCCCTGATGAGCTTCGGATACCAGTTCCACCTCGATCGATTCTTCGTCCATATCCAGCACCCGGCCCAGTGTTCCATTGACCCAGTCGGGCCCGTTTTTTGTAAACATCACCTGGGCGTCGACTTTAAGGCGCAGATCGCTGGGCGAAGGCAGTTGGCTCTCGTTCTCCAGCCAGTCGCCATCAACCTCACCGGCGTAACGCCACTCCCTGCCCGGCAGCCGGGCCAGCTGCTGCTCGTTGAAGCGTCGTGCCCGAACGTTCACCGGCGTCAGCACCAGGCGGCGTTCCGGATCGTCAGCGACTTCCCCCACCGATTCATTGAGCGCCACAACAGTGTCTTCCAAATCACGACCGACACGGATGTTGTCCAGTAGACTGACGAAGTGCTCGTCTGACTGACGGAAGGAGCGAGTCAGCGTCACCGTCCTGAGTGGCTGACGCGCAAGGCACATGGCGCTGAAGAAATAAGGCGATTCGTAAGACGACTCAAAGAGCCGGTTTTCCTCGGCACCGGCGATCACTGGCGGCAGTTGATGCATGTCACCGATCAATAACACGGCCTTACCTCCAAAAGGGGCGCTTCGTCTGCCGGTATTCACGCGCAACGCGTCATCGATAGCATCCAGCAGGTCGGCCCGCACCATCGATACTTCGTCGATCACCAGGATGTCCATCTTCGCGATGACGTCCCGGCCAGGGCCCTGGATACGCCTGGCCCGGGGCTGGGGCCCGGGCGGCAACTGGAAAAACGAGTGGATGGTCTGACCACGGACGTTGAGCGCCGCCACACCTGTCGGTGCAACCACTACCAAGTTACGATCAAGCTCGTCCCGCAGCACATCGATCAGGGTGGACTTACCCGTCCCTGCCGAGCCGGTAACGAACAACAGCCTGGGCGACTCCACGCCCAGAAGGTCAAGCACCAGCTGAAACTCGTCAGTCAGTTCGTAACGCATGGGTGGTCAAAGAGTGGGCAGCTGCCCCGGCCTGATACCTCGGCGGTCAAAAGCCGTTTACAGACAGATGGCTGCCGTTAGGAGCAAAAACACAGGCGATAAACATGACTATTATTCCCGACATATTATTAAAATATAACCAGTATTTCTTCACCGGGCGGAAATTAACTTAAACCCGGTCGCGGCCTGCGCACTCTTAATCCCAACGCCAGACCCAAATATCACACACACCCGGAGTTCCGACAGATGAGCAAACCAAAAACAGTTACCAAGGTACAGCCACGCAAGAGCTTGACGATGGTGGCTTACGAACAACTCGAAGAGCTGATCACCACACTGAAGCTGGAACCAGGCACGGTATTGTCTGAGGCAGCACTGGTTGATCAACTCGGTATCGGACGCACTCCGATTCGAGAAGCGCTGCAGAAACTGGAGCGCGAAGGCCTGATCCTGATCCTACCCCGTAAAGGTATTCAGGTCACCGATATCAATCCTCGCAAACAGCTGCTGCTGCTGGAGTTACGACGCGAACTTGAAAAACTACTGGCAAGGACCGGAGCACTGCGTGCCACAGACGCCGAACGGCTCCAGTTCGAGTCGGTCGCTGATGCGATGGAAAATACTATAGACCATGAAGACCATGTCGGTTTCATGCGCCAGGACTATGTGCTCAACCAGCTGATCTCGAAAGCCGGTCACAACGAGTACGCCACTCGAGCGATTGGCCTGATCCAGGGTCTGGCCAGACGGTTCTGGTTCATGCACAGAGCGGAAGCGGCAGACCTGACGCTGTGCACGCGTCTTCATGCCGAACTGGCCCGCAGCATCGCGCGGGGCAGTCCAGACGACGCTGAGCACGCTGTCGATGCATTGCTAGATTACCTGGAGACCTTTACCCGGGCGACCGTCGACCCTAACCTGCTGTCGCGGTAGCACCGCACAACCGAACAGGCCGATCAGTACATTGATGAATGCCACCGTCACCAGTCTCGTCCAGGCGCGCCGCAGCTTGACGGTACTCGCCTATGAGCGACTCGAAGAACTGATCGTCACCTTGCACCTTAAACCTGGTTCGGTACAAAGCGAGGCAGCACTGGTCCAGGAGACCGGATTCGGTCGGACACCCGTTCGTGAGGCGCTGCAAAGACTCGAGAAAGAGGGGTTGGTGGAAATCCTGCCGCGCAAGGGAGTCATGATCACTGAGATCGATATTAAGCGGCAGTTTCTTCTGCTGGAACTCAGTCGAGTGCTGCTGACTCTTCTCGCCCGGACCGGCGCACGCCGGGCAACACCAGAACAACGACAACAGTTCGGAGAAATCGCCCTCGATTACGACGAGATCGTCCAGAACGAAGACCTGATGACGTTCATGCGAGTGGACAATACGCTCAACAAACTCCTGTGCGACGCCTCTCACAACGAACACACCTGCCGGGCGATGAACCTGCTACTCGGCCTGAACCGGCGGGTGGGCTACGTTCACCTGAAAAATCACGGCGACGTCCCCACCTGGGCCAGGATCCGGGCAGAATTCGCCCGTGCGATCGAACAGGGGAATGCAGATGCTGCCGTCGAGATCACCGGTCGGCGGCTGGACTACATCGAGTCCAGTATCAAGTCGGCCGTCCATTCCGGCGAGATCTGATCACGTTTGTTAGCGCGGCTGACTGCAGCCATCCGGCAGCCCATTGCAATCAGCGAAGATCCCGGGTATTAGCCCGACACGACAGAAAAAAACCCTGCGCACAATACAAGGGGGGGCGTGCGCAGGGCTACAGGTTGCTACTAAAGGAGAAATTATCCAGCGATCGAAAGGTAACCTGATTTGTGCCGCGGCGATATTCAAAGATTCTTGTTCTAGATATAAGAAAAATTAATCAATTGTTATATATCAGGTAGTAATACTTATATATCTATCTTAGGCCCATCTCCCTTCTTTTAGCAGATTCTGGCGCGGGCGCGCCACGGCGAAAAACACGCAACCCGACCAGCAGCAGCACGACTGATGCATAGGCCACCGGCCAGCCCCAGTCGCTGCGGATCATCAGCCCGTAGTGCACGGCAGCCAGGACCAGAGCTACGTAAACCAGCGTGTGGAGTCGCCGCCAACGCCGGCCCAGGCGACGGACCCAGCCACGGGTCGAGGTCACCGCCATGGCCAGAAGAATCAACCAGGCGTTGAACCCGACCAGCACGTAAGGCCGCTCGACGATCTCCGAGCCGAGCCTCATGATGTCCCAGCCCAGCAGGAACGTCACAAAGAACAAAAAGTGCGTGCTCGCGTAGACGAACGCCCACAGCCCGACCGCTCTGCGACAGCCGATGACAGCCGGCCAGTGTGCCCAACGGGCGGCGCTCGGCATGAGTACCACCAGAATCAGCAGGTTAATCGTCCAGATGCCGGTCTCCCAGATCAGCGTTTTCTGTGGATCGACACCCAGCCGACCGTACTGCCAACCCAGCGCCAGCAACACGGCCGGCGACGCCAGAGCCGCGTGAATCAGCGCGCGTTTCACCGGTACTGCTGCTTGCTGCCGGGGTAAAGGTGGGCGACCTGCTCGGCGTAACCGTTGTAGGGGCGCGAGGGGATACGCTCGATTTTGCCATCACCCCAGATGCGTCGCTCGGTCGCCTGACTCCAGCGGGGATGGGAGATAGACGGGTAGACATTGCTGTACCAACCGTATTCGGAGGGCGTTTCCAGGTGCCAGGTAGCCGCCGGCCGCTGTTCGGTAAACGTGATCCTGACGATGAATTTGGCCGACTTGAACCCATACTTCCACGGCACCGTGATCCGCAAAGGCATGCCGTTCTGGGGCAGGCTGCGATCTCCGTAAACGCCAAAGGTCGCAAAGGTGAGCGGATGAACAGCCTCTTCAATCGTCAGTGCTTCGACGTACGGCCAGTCCAGTGAACTGAAAGGCGACGCCTGCCCGGGCATCTCGTCCGGGCGCAGCACGCTGGTAAAAGCAACGTAACGCGCCGAAGTCATGGGCTCGACCGCCTCGATGAGGTCCCGCAACGGCCGGCCATTGTACGGAATCACCATCGACCAGGCCTCGACGCAGCGAAAATCATAGATCCGCTCCTCCAGGTGACTGAAGGGCATGCCCATCAGGTCATCAACGCCGAAAGTTCCGGGCCGCCGGCACAGACCATCGAACGTCACCGCCCAGGGTTCGAGTTTGAACTTGCCGGAACGCCGGTGCGGATCGGTCTTGTCCCAACCGAACTCGTAGGCATTGTTGTAGTGTGTGGCGGCATGTTTGAGTGTCAGGCGCCGCGTCGCGGGATCGTCAACTGCCGCACTGTTGTCATCAGCGGCGAGTCCGACTTGGGGCTGGGCAGAACCGGGTTTAGTCGCATCGCCCGCTCGGGCAGTAAACCGCCCACCGTATCGCAATGCGCCAAAACCACCCAGCAACGACAGACCCAAGGTCCCGGCGAGCAACCGCCGGCGGGCGTAGCTCCTGCGATCGGTCACTCTGGCCATACGGTTAGGTCTTGCTCGGTTCAGGTGCGCGGCCATTATGCACCTTTCGCGTTAGCCCAATGCGAGGTCCTCAGCAGCAAAGACGCAGACAGTCGGTCCCGTCCAGAGCCATGTGAATGACCAGGCCCAGTGCAACCAGCCGAAGCCACGGAAACCCCAATGCGATCACATACAAGGCAATCGCCGGCCAGCTGTGCAAAGGATGAAACCCCAGCCCACATCGATCGGGATCGAACACGGGGTCGGCCAAGAGATGATCCAGGTCTACCAGCATCGTGGCCAGCATGATCAGCCAGGCGCCTCGCCAACGGGTCCGGAAAAACAGCCAGGCGAAAGCAGCAGGGACCAGGAGGTGGGCCAGATTGTGAACGATTACAGGCGTCATCGCGTCTCAGGCGTTTTGGCTACCGGTTGGCGGCCCGCTCTTGTCCCATGTCCTGGAGCGTTTGTCGTCACAGGATAAACACTTCCTGATTCCGAACAACCCGCCATGACTTTTTTCCCGATGCAGCTTTTGCGCCACTGGAGGAACTGTCCGCGATCCAGACAGTCCACTGGACCGCCCGACGGAAACGGCTGGCGGGTTCGGTGTTCTACCAGCAACACTACCGGGCTGCATTGCACCTTCGGGGCCAGCGGTCAGACCATGAACCTCGCGAGGGGCGTTAAAGATACTTGCGGATGGTGTTGTACCTCATGGGGTCGATGCGCTTGGCGATCTCGCTGCTCGACAGCGCCTGGTCGCGCTTGCGCAGCGCTGCCGCCACCCGCCGCCACCAGCGCAGGTCACCTTTCCTGACCTGCTGGCGACGCCGATCGCGGATAGCCGGTACCGCCGTGCCCACCAGGTCATTGCCGAACCCCGCAGCAACAGCCATCTCGATCAGTTCGATGGTACTTGCGGCCGCCCGCTCGGCATCATTCTCCTTCAGCCAGTGCTCAAGACGATAAGTCTGGTAGAGCACCTGGGCGGTGTCGGTAACTTCCTCGCGGGAATAAAAAAGCGGCTGCCCGGTCGCATCACCCGCCGGGGTCTGGTGGGTGTCCAGCAGGTCAAGGCACGCCGGCCAGTTGCTCGGCATACCCAGCGCAACCAGTCGCTCTTCAGCCCGGCCGCGCACCGTCAGCAGCAGCCGGCGGGCGGGGCTGGTGACGCGTTTCCGGCTCATCGATCTGTCCTTACCCGGATCGCCTTCAGAGCATCCGGTCAGGCATCACCGCACAAAGCACTCAGGGCGATTGCGCAGTGCATCGCCACACCGACCGCCATTGCGTCCTCGTCGATCAACATACGGTTCGAGTGACACGGCTCTACCTGGTCTTCGGTGCCGGGCGGGGCCACGCCCAGGAAGGCAAACGCACCGTTGTAGCGCTGTAACAGGTATGAGAAATCCTCTGCCGCCATCAGGGGCTCAGACATCTCCAGGTAACCGTCCTCGCCAAGCAGTGCCCGGGCAGCTCCAGCAACCAGTTCCACACCAGCCGCGTGGTTGATCGTTGGTGGGTATCCGCGCTTGAGATCGACCTCGCCGCGCAGGCCATGCGCCGCGGCGATCTGTTCCACCAGCCGGCACACGCCGGCCGACAACTGTTCGCGGGTCTCGCCAGACAGGGACCGAAGCGTGATGTCCAGCTCGGCGCATTCGGGTATCACGTTGCTGGTGGTCCCGGCCTGGATCCGACCGACGGTCGCCACCACCGGGCCGAATACGCTGAATCGACGCGTGACGAAACTCTGGATAGCCTGGACTATTTCGCAGGCAGCCGGCACCGGGTCGGCCGCGTGGTGCGGCATCGAGCCGTGCCCACCACGACCGAGGATACGCGCACAGACCGTGTCCGCCGAGGCCAGCACAGCACCGGGACGACAACAGATGACACCGGAGGGGAAATGGGGCTCCACGTGCAGCCCGAAAACCGACTGCAGTGAACCGTGCGCCTCGAGTACGCCCTCCTCCAGCATGATCTTCGCCCCGCCGTAGCCTTCCTCGCCGGGCTGGAACATGAAGCGCACATCACCGGCCAACGCCTCGGCTCTGGCGCTGAGCAGGTGCGCGGCGCTGGCCAGCATGGCCGTGTGGGCATCGTGGCCGCAGGCGTGCATTCGGGCCGGCTCCTCGGAGGCAAACGGCAGACCGGTGTCTTCGGACATCGGCAGTGCGTCCATGTCTCCGCGCAGGAGCACCGTCGGGCCGGGCCGTGCGCCGCGCAGGGTCGCGACCACCCCGCTGGTGGCTTCCGAGCAACTCACCTCGAGGTCCAACCCGGAGAGCGCATCGAGGACGGTCTCCCGGGTACGGGGCAGTTCGAGCCCCAGTTCTGGATGACGGTGAATCTCCCGTCGCATGGCGACCGTGCGAGTCTGCAGCCCACGGGCATCATTCAATAGTTGCTGGTCCATCGCACCCCCTGGAACCTTGCGCCTGGCGCAGGTCATTTTCTCCCCGGACCCGATGATAGTGCACCGGTCGGCTCGTGCAACAGTCCCCACTGTACAACCAAAACCCGACCAGGCGCTGGCAGGGTCAGCGAAGTTGAATGAGAAACCCAATCACGCTGAAATGATCTGCCTACAACAATGTCAGCAGGTAATCCGCCACTTCACGGGTGAACCGCGGGTCGGTCCAGTACTGAAGGTGCGAAAAGGGCGTCCGGCCACTGAGGGGCCCGCCGACGTTGATGGCGATATCGGCCTGTACCGTCCGCTCGTACGCGGCGTTAACCGGTTTCAGGGGCCAGGCCAGCACATCATGCGGGTCGTAGTAATTGAGCCAGCGGGCGCTCGGCTTGAGGCGGGCCGGCAGTCGCGGTGGTGGAAAACTGATCGGTACCACCTGCCGACAGGCGAACGTGAACAGTGGGATGTTGCAGCCGAAGGTGATGAACCCGGTCAGCCAGTTCATCCGTTCGAAATTCGACAGCCGCCGGGGCGGCCGGCGCTGGCTGTCCCAGATGTAATTGGACAGGATGTGGCCGCCGAAAGAATGTGCCAGCATCACCAGGGGTACCGGACGGCCGTGCAGCTGATCCCGGTAAAGAGCTGCCAGACAGGCCTGAATGCGCGCGTGGACCAGTCGATAGACCCGCACCTCTTCCCCGCCTCGCCGGCGCCGTGACGGCAGCTGACGATAACCGGTCGCATCACCGAGTGCGGACACCACCATGCCCCTCAAACGCCGGCTATTGAGCGGCACCGCCGCCAGGGCCTGTGACAGGTACGCCTGCTGGGCGGGCTCCAGGATGTCGTCCCAGTAAACCGGCTGCCAGGCGATGTGATCGGGGTCCTGACCACGCTCGGCCAGGTGCGCGCTGACGGCTTTGATCGTGCCATCAGCGAATCCGGGCGTCTGCCGGCCGATGCCATGAATAATCACCACCGCCAGTCTCTTGTCCATTGCGGTCTTCCGCCAGGGCGTCTTTACAGTTTCAGGTGAGGACAGTATAAAGTGAACATCCGTTTACCTATTGCCGCCATGCCGACCCACACGCCCAATCGCCGGACCAACAACCGCGCCCAGCTGCTGCTCGACGCCGCGGCCAGCCTGTTTGCCCTAAAGGGCTACGCATCGACCACGGTACGGGACATCGCCGCCGCAGCCAGTATGACACCCGGCGCAGTCTACGTTCACTTTCCATCCAAGTGCGACCTGCTGGTCGAAGTCTACAAAGAAGGCGTCAGGCGTGTGACTGAGCGAATCGAGTCGGCGACGCTCGGCATTCACTGCCCCTGGAAGACTCTCGAATCAGCACTCACTGCACACCTGGAAGCCATTCTGGATCGCTCGGCCTACGCCAGCGTGATCATCCGGGTCCTGCCCGGCGACGTGCAGCAAGCCGGCCCCGCTCTTGCTGCCCTGCGTGACGGGTACGAATCAAAGTTCCGCCGCTACGTCGAAGCACTGCCGCTGGCGCCCGGAATCGATAGCCGTCTGCTGCGACTGCTGTTGCTGGGTGCCCTCAATCATGCGCCGGTCTGGTACAGCGACCAGGGGGCGGAACCCACCCGGATCGCTGCGGCAGCCGTGCAGCTGATCCGGTGCGGTGCGAGCTCGGTCGAACAGGCCGCATGAACGCTCAGACCCCGTACCGGGTGCTGGTCACCAAGGTGGGACTGGACGGGCACGACCGCGGTAGCCGGATCGTCGCCGCCTACCTGCGTGACGCCGGCATGGAAGTGGTTTACACCCCCCCCTGGCAGTCAGTCGACCAGGTCGTGCGGCTGGCCAGCGACGAAGACGTCGACCTGGTCGGTATCAGCTCCTTGTCCACCGACCACCTGATCGTACCCGAGCTGATGCAGGCCCTGCATCTGGCGGCCCTGGAACACGTGCCGGTCGTGGTCGGCGGCATCGTACCCGATGCCGAGCACGCCCTGCTGTTCGACGCCGGCGTCAGTGCCATCTTCGGGCCCGGCACGGCCAGGGACACTATCGTCGACAAAATTCGCCAGCTTGCCGCCGCCGCCCGGAAAGACCGCGAGAACCAGTTCACCTGATGGAGATGCCGTATGAACCAGCCCGCTGAACAGCGACAGACCACCGGCTACGAAGAAGCGCGGAAAAAGTGGCAGGACGATTACCACCGGGACATCGGTGATCGCCAGATCCTGCACAACCGTTCGGGCGTGCCGATCGAGCCGCTTTACGGGCCGCGGACTGATCCCGGGGGCACACACCTCGAACAACTCGGCCTACCCGGACAGCTGCCGTACACCCGCGGTATCTATCCGACCATGCACCGGGGGCAGACCTGGAGCCAGCGCCAGCTGATCGGACACGGTACCCCGGACGAGTACAACCAGCGGGTGCTGCAGATGATCGACGCCGGGACTACAGCCATCAGCCTGATACCCTGCAACTCGGTCTACCGCGGTAACGACTGTGATGAGATTCCGCTACCGCTGCTCGGAACCTGCGGCACCGTGGTCAACACCGCCGAACACATGGACAATGCCCTCAGTGAGGTCGACATCGGCGTGATCTCGACAGCAATGAATGACCCTTCCCCTTTCACCCTGCTGTCGTTCGTACTCAACGTTGCCGACCGGCGTGCTGTACCGTGGCAGCAGATCAGCGGCACATCGAACCAGAGTGACTACCTCTCACACTTCGTCGCCAACCACATGTTCTTCCGCCTGTCACTGGAAGGTGCGCGGCGGGTGCTGCTGGACCAGATTGCTTTCTGCCGAGAACGGGTGCCGAACTGGAACCCCCTGTCGGTGGTCGGCCAGCACATGCAGCAGGCCGGCGCCACCCCTGCCCAGGCTATGGGGTTCACTCTGTGCTCAGCACTACAGTACGGCCGCGACTGCCTGAACCGCGGCCTGGACCCCGACGATTTTCTGCCGCGCTTCACGTTCTTTTTCGACATCTCCATGAGCCTTTTCGAGGAGGTCGCCAAGTTCCGTGCCGGCCGCCGGCTCTGGGCCCGCCTGACCCGTGAACAACTGGGCGCGACGACCGATCGGGCTCGACGTTTCAAGTTCCACGGCCAGACTTCCGGCGCCGACCTGACCCGGCAGCAACCACTGAACAACATCACCCGCGTCACGGCCCAGGCGATCGCTGGTATTCTCGGTGGCCTGCAGTCGTTGCACACCGACGCTTATGACGAGGTAATCAACGTCCCCAACGAGGATCCCGCGCGGATCGCCATCGCGACCCAGAACATTCTGCGCGAAGAGGCGGGCTTGTGTGACGTGATCGATCCGCTGGGCGGGTCCTGGTATGTCGAGAACCTGACAGACGAGATGGAAAAGGCGATCCTTGTGGTCATTGAAACAGTCGAAAAGGCCGGCGGCATGTTCAAAGCTGCCGAATCGGGCCTGGTACAGCGGATGATCGGCGAATCCGCCCTGGCCTGGCAGGACCGTGTCGAAAACGGTGAGCAGAAGATTATCGGCGTTAACTGCTACCGGGTGCCTGAGGACAAAGACAACCACCAGGTGCCGCCGACAGTGCGCCCGGCGAAGGACAAGATGAGTGCTCATGTCGAGCAGCTGCGCCGTTTCAAGGCCGACCGCAGCCAGGCAGCGGTCCAGCAGGCACTTACTGGGCTAGCCCGGGCGGCTAACAGCAGCGACGATAATATCTTCGCCAGGGTCGTCGAGGCCACTGCCACCGGTGTGACCCACGGCGAAGTCATTGCCTGCCTGCGCCAGGAACTTGGCTTTGGCCAACCACTGATCGTCGACTGATTTGAACACCCGGGACGACAAACCGGTCGTGCTGATCGATGCGCTGATGGCTGGCGACCGGCGTGCACTGGGCCGGGCCATTACGCTCGCCGAGACCGGTGGTGACCGGGCGGCCACACTGGGCCGGCAGATCCGTAAACACACCGGCAATGCCCGGGTGATTGGCATCACCGGCCCGCCCGGGGCCGGCAAGTCAACGCTGATTAACGCTCTGATTGGCGCGCTTCGGGCCTGTGGGCAAAATGTCGCGGTGCTGGCAGTCGACCCTTCCAGCCCGATCAGCGGCGGTGCGATCCTCGGCGACCGGTTGCGTATGACAGCACACACCGGCGATGACGGTGTGTTCATTCGCTCGCTGGCCGCCCGGGGCCACCTCGGTGGCCTGACAGCGAGCGTACACGCTGTGATCGACATCCTCGATGCTGGTGGCTACCAGCAGATCATCCTGGAGACCGTCGGCACCGGCCAGTCGGAGGTTGAGATCAGAGAGGTCGCTGACATCCGTGTGGTGGTCTGCACACCCGGTATGGGCGATGACATCCAGGCCATCAAGGCAGGCCTATTCGAGATCGCCGACATCCTGGTGGTCAACAAGGCCGACCAGGACGGCGCCGACCAGACGGTCCGTCACCTCGAGTCAATACTCGCCCTGCGCGGCCCGGATCACGTCCGCGCAGCTGTCCTGAAGACGACAGCAACCAACGCCGGGGGCGTGGATGAACTCTTGGCCGCCATAGACCGCCACTCAAACACGATCAATCCGGATCCGGACCAGCGGCGACGCGACCGCACCCGCCGCCTGCTCGCGAGCCGGGCCGGTGCCTTATTGCGTGAGCACCTGCTGCGACACGACAACGACAAGCTCAATGCGATCTGCGACGCACTCGAGCGCGGTGAACGGACACTCGAGGACAGTGCCAACGACGTACTCAAGTTAAAATATCCCTGAGATGCTGACTCAGAATACGCCGATCGGGACCGCCCCCGGGACTTATGTTGCCGAGCCGGTGGATAAATTCCAAGCGACGGACCGGCGGAACAGGTGACGAACTTGAACAAGACAAGCCGAATGATATTGAAAGCTGGCAGGCCACGATGAGCGGCCCGCTCGCTGGCATTCGTGTGTTCGATCTGACGCGCGTTTTGGCCGGACCAAGTTGTACTCAGATCCTGGGCGATCTCGGCGCCGATATTATCAAGGTCGAACGACCAGGAAGTGGTGACGATACCCGAAAATACGGCCCGCCCTTCGTGCTTGGTGAAGACGGCAAGGAAACCACCGAAAGCGGCTATTACCTCTCCGCCAACCGCAACAAACGCTCGGTAACGCTGGACCTCACCAGTGCCGAAGGCCAGAACCTGGCCAGAAGAATGATAAACCAATGCCAGGTACTGGCTGAGAATTTCAAGGTCGGAAATCTTGCCAAATTTGGGCTCGATTACCCGACTCTGAAGACAGAAAATCCGGGACTCGTTTATTGTTCTATCACCGGATTTGGTCAAACCGGACCCAAGGCTGAACGACCGGGCTATGATTTCATGGCACAAGGCCTGGGCGGCATCATGAGCATTACCGGGCCACCTGGCGGAGAGCCACATCGTGTAGGCGTCCCCATAGCCGATTTGACAGCGGGTCTGTGGGCCACCCTATCCATCAATGCGGCGTTGCGACACCGCGAAGTGACTGGCGAAGGTCAGCACCTTGATATCAGCCTGCTGGACACACAGGTGTCTTTGCTGTCGATCCAGGGCCTGAATTACCTGACCTCGGGGGAAGCGCCGGGACTGCTGGGTAACGCGCACCCAAATATCGTGCCTTACCAGGTCTTTCCCACTGCCGACGGCAACATCATCGTCGCTGTCGGCAATGATGATCAGTTCAAACGTTATTGCGAGTTTGCCAGTGTCCCCGAACTGATCAGTGATGAGCGCTTTGTCACCAATAAAGCACGTGTGCAGAACCGCGAAGCGTTGACCCAGATTCTCAACAATGTGATGCGGCAAAAACCATCGACGTATTGGCTGGAAGCGTTGGAAAAAATCAAAATCACCTGTGGTCCCATCAATACCATCGACCAGGTCTTTGCTGATGACCAGGTCGTAGCCCGTGACATGCGAATCGAGATGGAGCATCCCGCCGCCGGCGGTAAACCGGTCAGCCTGATCGGTAATCCAGCGAAGATGTCAGCGACCCAGGTATCCTATCGACACGCACCACCCACGCTGGGTCAGCACACCGATCAGGTGCTTGAGGAACTGTTAGGCCTCGATGTGGCCGAACGCGATCGGCTTCGTGAACAGGGCGTGATCTAGGGTTGTGCTTTTAGATCGGCTTGCGGGAAGACCCGGCCAACCGGATCAAAGCACCAACGAACGATCCAAACCGGTTCCACGCCGCGGCGCTGGACGAGAACAGCCGAATCGGCCGCACCGTCAGAACTCTTCCCAGGGAAAGCTGTCCAATCGCTCGACGCCGCCAGGTTTCACCACCACCTGGGTCTCGAGTTTGATGCACTCGGTGCCCTCAGCACCAATCAGGCTCTCCACGCACAGCACCATGTTCTCTTCAAACACCCCGTCATAGGCGTACTCGACATCGGGATGAGTCGGGATCGCCGGCCACTCGTCGCACAGGCCGACACCGTGCAGGGCCACGGTATAACGCCGTTCGACGTAGCGTTCGGGAATCCGCCATGACTGGTCGTTGAACTCCAGGAAGCCGAGGCCCGGGCGGATCAGCTCCAGGTTGTGGTCGATCTGCTGAAGCGCCGCTGCGTACAGTGTGCGCTGTTCGCTGTTCAATTTGTGATGCCCGCAGACCCAGCTGCGTGAGATGTCGGCACAGTAGCCGTAAGGCCCGATGAGATCGGTGTCCACCGAGATGATGTCACCGTCCCGGCAGACGTAGTCCGAACACTCGCTGTACCAGGGGTTGGTGTGTGGCCCGGCGGTACACAACCGTGTCTCCAGCCACTCACCTCCGGAACGGATGTTCTCGTAATGCAACTCGGCCCAGATCTGCTGCTCAGTGCGGCCCGGCAGTGAGCATTCGTACATGCGAGCCAGCCCGGCCTCGCAGACCCGGACCGTCCAGCGCATGAGTTGCAGTTCGTCCTCGCTCTTGATCGAACGTGCGATCTCGGTCAGTTCCTGCCCTTCGACACAGCTGATGCCAAGGTTTTCCAGCGCTTTCAGGCCTGGTGGTTCGACTTTGTCAATTGCCAGGCGCCGGTTGCCACCACTGTAGTTGTGCAGCAGGTCGTCGATCTCGGCGGCCCAGACCGTGACCCGCTCGGCCTGGTGCTGAGCGGCGGACATGTAGATCCAGCTCACAGCCGGCCGGACCTCATCGACGATCGAGACCGCAGTGCCCAGGTGCTTTGCCTCCTTGAACTCGAACAGCACCGCCGGCCCCTCGGCGAACACCAGCGCATAACGTACCGCGTTGTGCAGTGTCCACAGCTGCATGTTGGGCACGTCCAGGGCGTAGCGAATATTGATTGGGTCGTAAAGCAGGATGGCCGCACAGTCGTAACGCACGAGCTGTTCTCGCAAGCGGCTCAAGCGGTAACGACGGGCCGCCTCCAGAACAGAATCCGGCAGCGGGCTTCTGAGCGGCTTATCGGTCCCGGCCGGGTTGAGATAAGCCTGCTTGCGGGGATCCTTGAATACCGGAATCATCAATGGTTCTCCGTCTGTGGCCGCCAGTCAACTGGCATCCGCGAAGCGCTTTATCCGGGCAGTCGGCGATTACGCTTCACGACCGTAGAATCCGCGCTGCTCAGCACCGCTGAAACGGACGCCTGGCATCTCGTAGTAGGACAACGTTGCAACGATGCGGCTGTGACCACTGACCGGTGTGACCCGGTGCAACGTGTTGGTACCACGGAACACAGTCAGCGTACCAGCCGTGATCGCCAGAGTACGCACCGCGGGGTCCTGGCCGGCCAATACCTGGGCAACAGCGTCGTAATTGGGATCGTGCGGACCGCGCACTTCAGCCCGGTACTGAAACGCACCACCGGATTCAGCCGCCTGCAGCAATAGCGTGATCGTGAACTCGGATCGGTCGAAGTGCCAATCGAGCGCCGACTCACCGTCCCGATACTCCATGACGTTGACGGACGCCAGAGGATCAGCCATCGGGTACAGGGCCGGCTTGTCCATCACCTGCGCCAGGAACTCGGTCAGAGGCGGCCAGGCATAAACCTGGCATAACACGCTGCCCTGGATCTGATCGGCACACAACGTGTGATTGGTGGTCTGGAGCTTTCCCAGGGCGGGATGGTCGGTCGCCAGGCCGGGAACGGAGTCCTCGAAGTAGACGTTGTGCGTGCGGCTGTGGGTAAACGACGCGCTGGCCAGCAAAGGCCTGGCGTGGGCCAGGCTGAGCCGGATCGCTTCAGGCCGCAGCAGACCTGGAAGGTCGAACATGCCCTGCCGGGCCAGCGTCTGGCGACAGCGTTCGACCAGTGCCAGACCAAGCGGTGACTCCAGCTGGTCCAGAGGATAGCGCTCAAGGTCGAGCAGTGTATGCATGAACGGGTCAGAGCTCGGTGTACTTGGCAGCCAGGCCGCGGGCCTTCTCGACCGGGTACTTGCGGCGGTTCTGCGCCATCTTATCCCGCGTTGCCACCTCGAGATCCAGGCCGAGCCTTTCGGCTACCATGATCGTGTAGATCAGGATGTCGGCCAGTTCTTCACCAACCGCGGCGCGTTTGTCCCGGGGCAGATCATCGCTCTGATCGGCCGTCAGCCACTGGAAATGCTCAACCAGTTCCGCGGCTTCCACACTGAGAGCCATGGAGAGGTTCTTGGGAGTGTGGAATTGCTGCCAGTCCCGATCCTCGACAAACCGGTTGACCTCCTCGACCAGTTGCTGGAGAAAAGTGTCGGCCATGATTTCATGCCCATCCTGGTAATGGTTGATCGGCCCGAGTCGAATGGGCCGCTGCCTGAAGGCGCCCGGGCACTCGCCGTCTGCGTGGCGCATGCCCTCGGACCAGCTCGCATTAAAGCAGATGTGGCCACAGGACGAAACGTCAGCCGGGCCAACTGAACGCCTGGACGTAACTGCCAGCTCTGACACAGACGATCCCCATCGCTCGCCCTGCAGCTTCGCTGACACTAGAATAAGCCGCCATCCCGAACGCGGACCTTTTTCTAGACCGGCGCCAGCCGGCACACGACAAGCGCAGGAGAAACCCTATGAGCGAATGCCCTGTATGCGGCGCCGAAATCACACTGGCTTCCGACACCGTCGTGGGCGAGCTCCTGGAGTGTCCCGACTGCGGTTCCGAGCTGGAAGTGACAGCGCTGGAACCGCCCGCCCTGGCAGAGGCCCCTGAAACCGAAGAGGACTGGGGCGAGTGAGAATCGGCTTTCTGCACTCGCTGATCAGAAAGGAGGAAAAGCTCCTGATCGACGAGTTCGGTCAGCGCGGTGTCGAGTTGGTGATGCTCGATGATCGCAAACTGATTTTCGACCTGGACACAGGACTGGAAGTCGATCTGGTTCTGGAACGCTGCATCAACCACTCGCGCGCCATGCACGGACTGCGGCTGCTCGAAAGTGCTGGCATTCACTGTATCAACTCCTCTGAGGTGTCTCGCGTGTGCGGTGACAAGATCCTGACGTCACTGGCCCTGAAGGAAGCCTCTGTGCCCCAGCCGCCCGTGCGTGTCGCTTTCACCGAGGAATCAGCTCTGGAGGCGATCGACCAGCTGGGCTACCCGGTGGTGCTGAAACCGGCGGTCGGTTCCTGGGGCCGACTGTTGTCCAAGGTCAACGATCGCGAGGCCGCAGAGTCGATCCTCGAGCACAAATCGATCCTCGGCAGCTACCACCACTCGATTTTCTACATCCAGAAATATGTCGAGAAACAGGGTCGGGACATCCGCAGTTTCGTGGTCGGTGACGAGTGTGTTGCGGCCATCTACCGGACTTCACCACACTGGATCACCAACACGGCCCGCGGCGCAGTGGCCACTGGCTGCCCCGTCAACGATGAACTCAGCAAGGTCTCGCTGGCTGCAGCCCGGGCGGTCGGTGGTGGCGTGCTGGCCGTGGACCTGTTCGAGACGAGCGAGGGTCTGCTGGTCAACGAAGTCAACTACACCATGGAATTCCGTAACAGCATCGATACTACCGGCGTGAACATTCCCGCCCTGGTGGTCGACTATGCGCTGGAGAATGCCCGGTGATCCGGGTAGCCATCGTCGGCGGCTCGGGCTACACAGGGGGCGAACTGCTGCGGCTGCTGCTGTTTCACCCAGAGTGCCAGGTCGAGCAAGTCACCTCGGAGCGCTTTGCCGGCAAATTCGTCCACAACGCCCACCCCAACCTGCGCGGCGTGACACGCCTTAAGTTCTGTGCCCTCAGCGAACTGGCGGCCTGTGACGTGCTGTTCCTGTGCCTGCCGCACGGCCGCACCATGGGCAGCATCGATGACTTCCAGGCACTGGCGCCGCGACTGATCGATCTCAGTGCAGATTTCAGGCTGAACAGCGCCCAAAGTTACCAGCGCTGGTACGGCAGCGAGCACGCGCGACCTGAACTGCTGGGCACTTTTGTCTACGGTGTGCCGGAACTGCACCGCGATGCCATCCGCACGGCTGATCGTGTTGCTTGCGCTGGCTGTAACGCTACTGCCAGTACGCTGGCCGTGCGACCACTCACCCGTCGCGAGCTGGTTGAGTCCGTCGTGATCGAGGTCAAGGCCGGGTCCAGCGAAGGTGGCAATGCCGCCAGCGACGCCAGTCATCACCCGGAGCGCAGTGGGGTCGTGCGCTCTTACCGGCCCACCGGCCACCGGCATGTGGGAGAGATGCATCAGTCACTCGGCGATCTGCCCATCCACTTTTCAGCGACCTCCATCGAGATGGTGCGGGGCATCCTCGCAACCTGCCACATTTTTCTCACCGAGCCCTTAGATGAGAAGGCGGTGTGGAAGATCTATCGCGAGGACTACGCCGATGAACCGTTCGTGCGGATCGTCAAAGAACGCAGCGGCATCCACCGTTACCCGGAACCAAAACTGCTCGCCGGGACCAACTACTGCGACATCGGCTTCGAGCGCGACACCGCCAGCAACCGCCTGGTGGTGATGAGCGCCATCGACAATCTGATGAAGGGTGCTGCGGGCCAGGCCGTGCAGTGCTTGAACATCATGCACGGTTTCCAGGAAACCACGGGGCTGGCGTTTCCAGGCCTGCACCCGGTCTGAGCGGTCCTGATGTGTCGACTGCTGTGGGTGCGTGCCGAGCACCCGTTCCAGATCACCGCACACCTGGACCGGTTCGCCGTCCTGTCACAGGCGAGCACCGAGTACCAGGGGCACGGCTGGGGTTGTGCCTGGCTTGAAGATGGCCTTTGGCAGGTCTACCGCGACATCCGACCCGTCTGGGAAGACGACCTGTCACGGTTCAGTACCACTACCTTGCTGGTGGCCCATGCCCGCAGTGCGTTCCGCGACGAGGGCATCCGGGTGGAGAACAACATGCCGTTTTTCGATGGCCAACAGGTGTTCATCTTCAACGGCGAACTGCAGGGTGTGCGTATCCGAGAGGCCGGCCGGATCGGTGCTGAGAAAATCTTCAACTTCATCAAGCGGTTCGACCGTGACGGTCGTCTACCGGCACTTGAGAGAGGCGTGGCCGTGATCGAGAAGCGGACCCGCTACGTGCGGGCCATGAACATGATCATCGCCAGTCGCGATTCATCCGAGCTTGCGACCCTTTACAACGAAAACCCGGCATACTTCCAGATGTATCGCAGCCAGCAAGCCGCTGCGGACATCGTCTGTTCCGAACCTTATCCTGGTGAAACCGGCTGGTGGCCGATTGACAACCGGACGATCCAGACACTCTGAACCGCGGACACCGCTCATGTACATCATCAAGGTCGGAGGTGGCAACCAGATCAACCTGCCTGGGATCGTCGCAGATCTTGCCGGGCTTGAGACGCAGTATCTCGTGGTTCTGGGCGCCAACGCGCTGCGCGACGACCTGGGTGCCAGGTTGGGTCTTGAGAAACAGGAGCTCACATCCGTCTCGGGCTACACCAGTGTCTACTCGGACGAAAGCGCCATCGATCTGATCATGATGGCCTATGCAGGTTTGCGCAATCGGCGTTTTGTCGAGTTGTGCCAACGCCACGACATCAATGCCGTCGGCCTCACGGGTCTCGATGGGCGGCTGATCCTGGGCCAGCGCAACCGCGGAATCCGGGTCCGGGAAGGCGGCAAAACGCTCATGAAACGCGATTTCTCGGGTAAACCCCGGTCAGTCAACACAGCGCTGCTCGAACTGTTGCTGAGCCAGGGATATCGGCCGGTACTCAGCATCCCGATCATCGATGAGCAGGGCTTCGCCATCAATTCGGAGAACGATGATATTGTGAACACGCTGCAGGAGGCGCTGCACGCCGACCGGATTGTGCAGTTGATCGAGGCGCCCGGCTTTCTCGAGAATCGGGACGACCCGGACAGTGTGGTAGATCAGATGACAAGATCGGAACTTCAACAACGCGAACAGCAGGTCGAGGGTCGCATGAAACGCAAGATGCTGGCTCTGCGTCGGCTTTTTGACACCGGTGCGGGGGAGGTCGTCATCGCCGACGGGCGGGTCGACCACCCGGTGCGCGATGCACTGGCAGGTCGCGGGACGATCATTCGATGACCGCCCGAGAACTCGAAGAGCGCCACGCCCTGGAGGTCTACCCGCGGCGCGGGATCAGCATCGTTCGGGGCGAAGATGCCAGGCTGTGGGATGACCAGGGCAACGAGTACCTCGACTGCGCTGCCGGGGTGGGAGTCGCCAACGCCGGGCATGCCAACCCCGCTGTTGCCGCGGCCCTTGCCCATCAGGCCAAAATCCTGGTGACCTGCCCTGGAATTTTCTACAACGACCAGCGCGGACAGTTGATGGAAAAACTAGCCGACCTCGCCCCGAACGGACTGGATCGGGTCTTCCTGTGCAATTCCGGCTCAGAAAGTACTGAAGCTGCGATCAAACTGGCCCGCAAAACGACTGGCCGAAGCGGAATGGTCACAGCGATGCGTGGCTTTCACGGCCGCACGCTGGGTTCGCTCAGTGCGACCTTCAAGTACCGTGACGCCTTCGAACCGCTGCTGCCGGGTTGTACTTTTGTACCACTCAACAATATCGACAAGTTGGATAGCGCGATCGGCGAAGACACGGCCGCAGTGATGCTGGAGACGGTCCAGGGCGAGGGGGGTGTCCGGCCTGCCGACCCGGATTACCTGGCAGCAGCCAGACGCCTTTGTGATGAGCGCGGTGCGCTACTGATCATCGACGAGGTCCAGACCGGTTTTTGCCGGACTGGCACCTTCTTCTCCTGCGAGCAATTCGACCTCGTACCGGATATCTTGTGCCTGGCCAAAGGCATCGCCGGTGGTGTGCCCATGGGTGCTGTGCTGTGTTCTGGTCGGGTTGAAGCCGGCATCGGAGTACACGGCTCGACCTTTGGCGGCAACCCGCTGGCCTGCGCCGCTGCGCTCGCGGCCATCGACTTTCTGCTGGAACATGACCTGGCCGCCAAGGCTGGCGAAAGGGGAGATTACTTTCTACGCCGTTTCACCGGCGAGTTGCCCACCCGGGTCCGGGACGTGCGGCAGATCGGCCTGATGATCGGAATCGAACTGAAGGAAAAAGCCACCCCCTACCTGCAGGCCCTCCTGCAACGTCGTGTGCTGGCCTTGCCAGCTGGCCCTACGGTGATCCGCCTACTGCCGCCACTGGTCATCAGTGAATCGCAGCTGGACACGGTGGTCGACGCCCTGCACAACGTGCTGTCAGACTGATCTGCCTTCAATCGCCGGCTTGCAGTCCAGCGAGGGTGCGAGTCGGGGAAATGCTGTCCGGATCATGGGCGATCTCGATCAGAGCCGGAAGCGGCTCGGCCAGTGCCCGGCCGAGCGCCGGTAGAAATTCTCCGGTTTGTTGGACCCGCTCAGCATGCGCGCCATAAGCGCGGGCCAGGGCACAGAAATCCGGGTTTACCAACTCGGTACCGATCACACGTCCGGGAAAGCGCCGTTCCTGGTGCATCCGGATAGTGCCGAACATATTGTTGTTGACCACGATGATCACGATTGCGAGGCGGTACTGCACGGCAGTGGCCAGTTCCTGGCCCGTCATCAGAAAGCAGCCGTCGCCAGCGAACACGACTACCGTTCTTTGCGGGTATAGCAGCTTGGCCGTCACGGCTGCCGGTAAGCCATAACCCATCGAGCCTGCGGTCGGGGCCAGCTGGCTACCCAGTGCCCGGTAACGGTGAAATCGGTGCACCCAGGCCGTGTAGTTACCGGCACCATTGGCTATGATGGCATCGGCCGGCAACGCTTCGCGCAGCATGCAGACCACTTCCGACAGGTTGACCGCGGCTGAACCTGGCAGTGGCGTTGTCCAGTCCAGATAGCCCTGGCGCAAAATCCTGGAGAACTCAGACCAGGGCCGGTCGGCCGGTGCTGGTCCCACAGCACTCAGTGCCCCGGCAAACTGGCTGGTCGAGGCATTCACTGCCAGTGCCGGGTAATAGACGCTGCCGAGTTCCTCCATGCCTGGATAGACATGAACTAGCGGCTGGCGGGGTTGCGGGCTATCGATCAGGCTGTAACCGGCGGTCGTCAATTCGCCGAGCCGGACACCAACAGCTATCACAAGGTCGGACTCCTGGATCGCAGCAGTCAGGTGCGGGTTGGTTCCCAGGCCCAGTTCGCCCACATACTGTTCATGTTCGTTGTCAAAACAGTCCTGGAAACGAAACCCGGCAACGACCGGCAACTGCCAGTCAGCGGCAAACCGCTGCAGGCCTTCGCGGGTCGGGGTTGTCCAACCACGCCCGCCGACGATCATCACCGGCCGCGACGCCTGGTGCAGCATCTCGGAAAACCGACCCATGGCCGCTGCTGTTGGTGCCGGTTCCACAGGATGAAAAGATGCCAGCGGCTCGGCGGATGTCTGCTGGCGAAGAATGTCTTCGGGCAGGGCGATCACCACCGGCCCTGCGCGGCCGTTGACGGCGGTGTGAAAGGCGCGGCTCACGACTTCGGGAATGCGTGCCGGGTCGAAGACCTGCTCAACACGCTTTGCAGTGTGGCCGTACATCGCCGCATAGTCGATCTCCTGAAAAGCCTCCCGGCCGATCGTATTGCTTGCGATCTGCCCGACGATCATCACCAGTGGTGTCGAATCCTGGGCAGCGATATGGATGCCGGATGCGGCATTACTCGCCCCGGGGCCGCGACTGACAAAACAGACCCCGGGGCGGTGGGTCAGCTTGCCGTAGGCATCGGCCATCATGGCAGCGCCGCCTTCCTGGCGGCAGACCACGGTACGGATCGCCTGATCAGCGTGAAGCCCGTCCAATGCGACCAGAAAACTTTCCCCCGGCACACAGAAGACATGGTCGGTGCCCTGCGCACGCAGGGCCTCGATCAGCAGATGGCCGCCGCTTCTCGTCTGGGCCATAGAAAGGTTCTCCTTGACAGGTTCAGCGACCGGTACGGTTGATCGGGACAGGCGCGATGCATGGTTCAAATAATAAAGAAAACACCCGCAGCGCTGCAATCACCCAGTGCAGCACCTCTTCAGCACGATTCGAGATCTTCAGATCCCGCAGTTGGTCACCCCGTATCCTGTCATGGACGTTTGGAGACCTTCAGCCACAGAGCTTTCAGACCCATTTCCCGCAGTTGACGGTTGGCTTTTTCCAACCCTTTCACGGTGTTGAACGGACCCACCTGTACCCGGTAAAAGTGTCCCTGGCCCTGGATCGTGACACGCTGGATGCTCGGCTCGAAACCACCCAGAGCCAACCGCGCCTTCATCCGGTCCGCCTTGGACTGCTGATTGTAGGACGCCACCTGCAGCATGTAGTGACCCGAAGAAGACGCCGTTTGAACCGGCTGTGCGGCCGGCGTTGCGGCTGACGAGTCCGGCTCGGCCAGATCATCCTCCGGGATAACACGTTCGATCTCTGGCAGTACGGTATAGAAATCAAAACTCGTGCGCACCGGCTGGTCCACGGAATCCGCGACAGCGGCTGCCGGCTGCGGATTGGCTGCCTGTTCGCGAGAGGCCGCCACCAGTTGCTTGAGCCCTGACCCGATACGGTCAGGATCGCCGCTTTGCATACCGTTGTACAGCAGTGTGGCCGCCGAACCGACCACCATGCCCACGAGCAAAATCACAAAGCCGGACATTGACCGGCCGCGCCGGTTCGCCGATTGTCTGCGCCGTGAACCCATCATCTTTCTACATGCTTTCCGGGGCACTTACACCCAGAAGGTCCAGCGCATTGGCGAGCACCACCTGGGTGGCCGCGATCAGGGACAAACGGGCGTTGCGCAACGCTTCGTCGGCAGCGATAAAAGGATGGGCGTTGTAGTAAGTGTGAAAATCGTTAGCCAGGTCGCGCAGATAGTACGCGACCAGGTGTGGTTCATAACTGCGCGCCGCCGTCTCCACCACTTCCGGGTAACGCGACAGCTCACGCAGAAGATCCAATTCGCGCACCTCGCTGAGCAGGCTGTAATCAGCACTTTCCAACTCCGGGGTGATACCCTTTTCATCCAGTTGCCGGAAGACACTGCAGATCCGGGCATGGGCGTACTGGATGTAATAGACCGGATTGTCGCTGGACTGCGACCTCGCCAGATCCAGGTCGAAGTCCATGTGCTGCTCTGGCTTGCGCAGGGCATAGAAATACCTGGCAGCATCTGCGCCGACTTCCTGGCGCAGCTCCCGCAGGGTCACGAACTGACCGCTGCGCGTGGACATTGGAATCTTCTCGGCACCGCGATACAACGTCGCGAACTGCACGAGCAACACCGTCAGTGCGTCCGGGTCACGACCAAGAGCCGCGAGCGAGGCCTTGACCCGCTTGATATATCCGTGGTGATCCGCACCCCAGATATTGATTACCTGCTCGAACCCTCGCTCGAACTTGTCCAGGTGGTAGGCGATGTCGGTCGCAAAATAAGTGTGATTGCCGTTGGCCCGCAGCACGACACGATCTTTTTCATCCCCGAATTCGGTCGTCCGCAGCCACCATGCCCCGTCTTTCAGGTACATGTGTTGACTGTCCTTCAATGTCTGTACGACGCGCTCCACAGCACCATCGGCGACCAGGTGGTTCTCCGAAAACCAGTGGTCAAACTGGACCCCGAAACGGACCAGGTCGTTGCGAATATCGTCCACCAGTGTGTCGTTGCCGAGCGCATGGAGCTGATTAAACCCATCGGCACCCAGTTGATTTTTTGCTCGACTGATCAGAGTGTCGAGTAGCTGGTCGGCGTCGACCGGCAGTGAATCCATCAGATCGGCTGCCGGCTGTTGAAAATCCGCGCCGTGATCACGATGCAGGGTAGCAGCGATGTCGAAAACATAATCGCCCTGATAGGCGCTGGGCGGAAAGTCGATCTCTTCTCCACACAGCTCCAGATAACGCAGCCAGACACTGACAGCCAGGATGTCCATTTGGCGGCCCGCGTCGTTGATGTAGTACTCGCTAGCGGCCGCATAACCGGCAGCTCTCAGCACCCTGACCAACGCATCACCGTAAGCCGCCCCGCGGCCGTGACCAACGTGCAGCGGTCCGGTCGGATTGGCCGACACGAACTCAACCATAATCGGCTGATCATCACCAACGTTGCTCCTGCCGTAAGCTGCACCGGCCTGACGTACCGTAGCGATCAGGTGGTAGTAAGCCTCTCGGGCCAGGAAAATATTAATAAAGCCAGGTCCTGCAATCTCGGTTTTGTCGATCAGTTCAGAGGCTGGCAGTCGAGTCTGTAGCAGGGCTGCCAGGTCACGGGGTTTCATCCGCGCCGCCTTCGCCAGGACCATCGCGACGTTGCAGGCGAAATCTCCGTGGTCCGGCTGGCGGGTTCGCTCCAGCTGAATATCGACTTCGCTGCCGACCGGGATCACCCCATCATCGGCCAGTGCCGAAACGGCAACAGCCAACAGGTCGCGGAGCTCGTGACGCATTCTGGGTTCGAAACCTGGAGAGTGAAAAGCCTTCGGCGGAGTCCCGCACGTTCTGTGGGTGATCCGCCAGCAAATCAAGATTCTAACCGTAGTGAGTCTGTGACCAAAGTGCCGGCTCGCGTGCTGTAGTACTCTTGGTCTTCAGAACAGCCGTTTGCCGAGCACCCGAGCGTATGGACCATCTGCAACGCAGCCGATTGAATTTATTTTCCAGTCGGACCCTGGACCGGGCTACCTTTCTGCGCCCCGCCGAGGCACAACTGGCCGATATCATCAACAGCCCCAGCTGTCGCTTTGTGCCGGTCCTGGGCACAAACGTGCTGGTCAACCAGGAGGAAACCCGTTGCAGGGCGGGACTGCTCGCACCGTCGGAACTACACGAATGCTTTGGTCACTGCGACGAACACGTCTATCTTGGGCAGGGTGGCGGCACCCACTACTTCGCTGCGATCGTAGGCAAACCGTCGAGCAGGGCCGGTGAGTTCGCAGACCTGCGTACCTATGCTGCAGTTCTTGACGAGGATCAGGCCGCGCTTTTGAGTTACGCCCGGGCAATGGTCATCTGGCGACACAACCATCGTTACTGTGGCGCTTGCGGTGCTCCCACTCGGCCCCGCTTGGGCGGTCATGTGCTTGAGTGCAGTCAGATCGACTGTGGTCGCGAACACTACCCGCGTACCGACCCCGCCATCATCGTGCTGGTCGAAAAGGGCGAGCAGGCGTTGTTCGGGCGCAAAGCCGAGTGGCCAGAAAACCGTTATTCGACCATCGCCGGCTTTGTTGAGCCAGGTGAAAGCGCCGAGCAGGCCGTGGTCCGGGAGGTCGCCGAAGAAACCGGTGTGGAAGTGACTGCCATGCACTATCACTCCTCGCAGCCGTGGCCTTTCCCCGGCTCCCTGATGCTCGGTTACACGGCCACTGCCGGCAGCGACGCGATCTCCCTGAACGACAACGAACTCGAAGATGCCCGCTGGCTAACCCGTGACCAGATCAGTGAGAAACTGGCACTGGGTGAGTTCCAACTGCCGACCAGTATTTCGATTTCATCCCGCCTGATCGAAGACTGGTTCAACAAAAAAAGCGACCAGGCACTCAGAACTCTGCGCGAACGCTACCAGCGGATCGGCTGAATAAACATTTGCGTTCAAACGCAAGGTCGTTAGAATGCAGCGCAGGGCAGCAGGATCTTCCGATCTGAACGCCTGGTTTTGAAGTAACCTAGTTTGGAGGAGTTATGTCGGAACGACATGTAGGAACCGTCAAGTGGTTCAATGAGCGCAAGGGCTATGGTTTTATTGCGCAGGAAAACGGGGACGATGTTTTCGTTCACTACCGCGAAATCCGGGGTGAAGGTTTCAAGACTCTGACCGAAGGTCAGCGAGTTGAATTCAGCCTAACCACCCGAGACAAAGGCCCAGCCGCTGAAGACGTCGCACCAGCGGACTGACTGATTGTCCGCCGACCGTTCCGGTCGGCTGGCTGTTACCCGTCTCGATCTGGGTTTTGCATGCTGTGCTGTCGGCACGGTAACGGTCTCGCGTGGCTGCACTCGGGTCAACGCCGTTGAAGTTTCTGCCGTGGCTGTTTCTACTCGGCGGGGTGCTGCTTTCGGGCATAGCCTCCGGCCTGGTCATCCTGAAGATCTCCGGGGGGGACGGGACTGTTCTGCCGGTACCCGCATTCTCAGCCGTACTGTCTATTCTGGTCTTCGCCCAGGTTCTGGGGCTGACGGGAGCCCTGGGTCTGGCGAGAGGGTCGCTGACCGTACCCGTTCAGTCTTTTCAGCCGGCGACGCAACCCGGCTGGCGGAGTCCGGCACTTCACCTCAGCGCGCTGGGTATCTACGCAGGCCTGCCGCTGGGTCAACTGTGGCTGCCGTTGCTGCTGTGGCAACACTGGCGTCGGCGATCACCACGGCTGGATGCCGACGGGCGCGCGGCGCTCAACTTTGCATTGAGCACGACACTTTATTTTCTGGTCGCGATGCTGCTGGTTTTGGTGCTCGTTGGATTTGTTTTGCTGACGATTCTCGTGCTGTTCCACATCGCAATGGTCGTAAACAACACGCGGCGCGCCTTGCGCGGCGAGCCACCGCGTTATCTTCTGTGTTTCAATTTTCTCGGCTGATTGAGAGCAGGACCTGACCTGCCGCTTCGATCGTCCTTTGGATCTCGGTGTCGCTGTGGGCATCAGAGACGAAACCGGACTCGAACGCCGAAGGAGCCAGGTAAATCCCCGAACGTAGCATGCCGTGAAAGAACCGACCGAAGCGCTCGCTGTCACACGCCATCACTTCACTGAACCGGGTGACCGATTCGGCGGCAGTAAAAAACAGGCCGAACATCGCACCGACACGGTTGGTGGTCAACCCCACCCCGGTGCTGGCAGCTACGCCGCGCAGCCCGCTGACCAGCGACTCAGTCCTGGCACCGAGGCGCTCATAGAATCCGTCTACCAGCACCTTGCGTAAGGTTGCGAGACCGGCGGCCATGGCCAGCGGGTTACCGGATAACGTGCCGGCCTGGTAGACCGCACCCATGGGTGCGAGGTGAGCCATGATGTCCGCACGACCACCGAACGCACCGACGGGCATCCCGCCACCGACCACCTTGCCCAACGTGGTGAGATCAGGTGTTACGCCGTACAAGGCCTGAGCGCCGCCGGCGGCAACCCGAAAGCCGGTCATCACTTCGTCGAAGATCAGTAGCGCACCGGAGCCGCTGCACAGATCCCTCAGCCCCTCAAGAAACCCCTCTACGGGCGGGACACAGTTCATGTTACCGGCCACCGGTTCGACAATCACCGCCGCCAGCTGGTCGCCGAACGCGGCAAACGCCTCAGCGACCTGCTCGAGGTTGTTGTACTCAAGCGTCAGCGTGTGCTCAGCCATGCTGGCCGGCACCCCGGGGGAAGTGGGGACGCCCAGGGTCAGAGCTCCGGAACCGGCCTTGACCAGCAGTCCGTCTGCGTGACCGTGATAACAACCTTCGAACTTGATCACCTTGTCCCGACCGGTAAACCCACGCGCCAGGCGGATCGCGCTCATCGTGGCCTCGGTGCCGGAATTGACCATTCGGACCTGTTCTACCGACGCCACACTGGCGCATACGAGTTCAGCCAGCTCCGTTTCCATAGTCGTCGGCGTGCCGAAACTCAGACCCCTGGTGGCCGCTTCGCGGACTGCTGCCACCACTTCCGAGTCAGCGTGACCCAAAATCATCGGACCCCAGGACCCGACATAGTCAATGTAGGGATTGCCATCGGTGTCATAGATCAAAGGTCCCTGGGCACGTTCAATAAATACCGGCGCTCCACCGACCGCCTTGAAGGCGCGGACCGGCGAATTGACACCGCCGGGAATGGATTTCAAAGCTCTATCGAACAGCTGCTGGTTGGCATTTTTCATCTACTCGCTCCGTATCTCAAGTCTTATGACCTTAGCATCGCTGGCAACATTGAATCACTTTCTTTGTGTATTTGCGACGATCCCTATGCGTTAGAATGCCGCGCTTTGTGGCCTGAGAAAAACCCGGCATGGAATTTAAGACCTTTATGTGTGTCATCTGTGGCTTTATTTACGACGAGCAAGCCGGACTACCGGAAGAGGGTCTTGCCCCGGGGACCCGCTGGCAGGAGATCCCCGACACCTGGCAATGCCCGGACTGCGATGCCACCAAGGTCGACTTCGAAATGATCGAGATCTGACTGACGCAAGGCTCAACTTCGCTGAAATTGACCGGCGTAGTGATCGAGTTCACTGGCTGTCAAGACCAAGACCGCTGACTCACCGTGCGCCGATGCCAGCCAGGTAAACGGGACTGCTGGCCAGGTACACTCGAGTGCAGCTGCAGCGCTACCAACCTCGACCACCAGTGTACCGTGGTCCGTAAGATATTGCCGAGCCTTCGACAGCAGTCGTCGTACTATGTCAAGCCCGTCACCGCCCGCCGCAAACGCCTGGGCCGGCTCGTGCTGGTATTCGGCCGGCAGGTCTGCCATCAGTTGGTCACTGACGTAGGGTGGGTTACAGACAATGAGGTCATACAACCTGTCTTCCAGTCGATCGAACAGATCAGAGTGCACCAGCCGCACCCGGTCATGAACCTCGTGACGCGCGACGTTGATCAATGCGACCTCGAGCGCCGCGGCCGACAGATCCACGGCATCCACCCGCGAGTCGGGAAAAGCCAGGGCGAGTGCCACTGCAATACAGCCGCTGCCGGTGCAAAGATCAAGTACCCGATAGACCGCGGTCGGGTCGAGCCAGGGCTCGAATCGCTCCGGTAGCCATTCACCGATGTGCGAGCGCGGTATGATGGCCCGTTCATCGATATAGAACTCGTGGCCGGCAAACCAGGCGCGGTTCACCAAATAAGCCAGAGGTCGACGGCTGCTGATTCTCCTTTCTACCAGTTTCCGGACTTTTTCTAGCTGAGCTTGAACCAGAGTCTGCTGCCAGTCGTCCTCGAAACTCCCGACATCGATACCCGATGCCATCATGACCAGCCAGGCAGCCTCGTCATGCTCGTTATCCGTACCGTGCCCGAAGTAAAGACCGGCCTGATGAAGCTGCTGTTCGATGGCAGTCACACACGCCTCGAGTGACATCTCCCGGTCAGTCGGACAGGGCATCGCGTATGGCCTGCACCATCTCTTCGACAGTTGGTCTTTGCATCAGCCCCTGAACGAGGCCGTCTGGACCGATCAGGTATATCGTCGCTGAGTGGTCCATGGTGTAGTCCAACACACCGTTGTCACTAGTGGCTTTCTGGTACAGGGCAAAGTACCGCTTGGCTATGTCCGAGATATCCGTGGCACTGCCAGTTAGTCCGATGATCCGTTCGTGGAAGAAGGCGGCATAGTCACTCGCCTTCTCCGGAGTATCTCGTTCAGTATCCACGCTGACAAAAATCCCGAAGACCTGTTCGGCTTCTCTTTGTGTCAGATCATCGAAGGCGGCCCGCATTTTAGCGAGCTCGGTCGGGCACACATCCGGGCAGTGGGTGTAGCCAAAGAACAGCAGCACGACCTTGCCACTGAACGCCGACAGCGAAACGGGTCCGGTTTTCGAGGCCAGTGTGAAGTCACCGCCAATGTGTGCATACGGGTTTTCCGCGTCCCGACCCTGCTGCCGGGACCACAAACCGGCGGCCAAGCCGACCATTGCGGCCACCACCAGTACTGCTATTGGGATCAACAGTTTTCGAGTGTTCAAACAAGCTCCTGTCAGACGACGCCAACCATCAGTCACTGGAGTCGGCGTGATCGTGTTTCATCTGCGGTCCGTCGAATCCATTGCCCGGCCGATTCAAAGACGACTTCGAGAATGGCGCTGTGGACCCTCGTCTGTTGTCGAACCAGGCCCGCCAGTACCCGGTGCAGACCACCGGTGTGATTATGCAGCATCAGCCAGAAGGCACCGTGGCTTGTACTGCCGGCAAGCCCCAGCGAGCCGTAGTACGGTCAGGACACAAACCAGCCGGGACGCGGCCACAGCGTTCTAGCATGAACGGGTGCTTGATCACCACCCGGCTGCGCTTACCCCGGGTCGAGACCCAGCCCCTGACGGCGATCTGTGCCCGGTCGAGACTGCAGGGGGGATAGTCAAAATAGCGCGTCCAGTCGGCACGCGGGACCAGGATCACGAAGTGTTTCGCCAGAGTGAACACGAACCACCGGTCGCTGATCTCGATCCGCTGAACCTCGCCGAAAACGAAAGTGTAACCACCCCGACTGGCGGCTTTTGATCCTGCCGCCCGGGCGCGATAGTAAGGCAGGCCCCAAATGCCGCGCTTTTGGGTCAGCGCATTGCTCTCCGCCTCAGCATAGTAACGCAGGTGGCGCAGGTTGGGAGACACTGCGACTGCACTGGCGAGACCTTCGCGGAGCAGCTGGGCCTGGATACTTCGGCCGTCGATCGTCGCCAGGTATGCCAGCGTGCGGCCGTGACGGTCCTCTCGCTCCGTCGCCTCCTCGAGTACCACAGTGCCCTCACCGACCAGCGCGCGCAGGGCCGTGGTTGCTTCTGCGGCCAGCGGCTGGTCCGGCTGATCACCGTGTCCTAGCTCCGGTGTGTTGATCCCTGCCAGACGGATTGTCTCGCCACTGTCCAGAACCAGGGTATCACCGTCAATCACATAACGTACCTGCACCTGTCGGCTATCGGCAGACAGAGAGAGGCTGGACCAGCAGGCGAGAAACAGGCACAGCGCGAGCTGTGTCATGCGAGAACCGTTGCAGCCCTCAGATCGCCGGGCCGGAGCGTTGGGGAATTGCGGCAAAGACCTGAAAGGTCTGGTGCTTACCTGCCGTACTTCTTCTGGAATTTGCCGACCCGACCCGCTGTGTCGATGATCTTCTGTTGGCCGGTATAAAACGGGTGACAGGCCGAACAGATCTCGACGTGCAGATCACTGCCCAGCGTCGAGCGTGTCGAGAATGTGTTGCCACACTGGCAGGTGACTTCGATAGCCTCGTAGGCAGGATGGGTGTCAGCCTTCATGTCACTGATCTCCGGAATGTTACAGAGCGCGGATCGGGGGCGCGATAATATTCGAATCACCAGCGCCCGGCAAGCCGGCTCAGCGGTTCATCGATTTGAAAAACTCCGCGTTGTTCTTGGTGGCGCGCAGCTTGTCGAGCAGAAATTCGATGGCCTCCAGATCATCCATCGGGTGCAGCAGCTTCAGCAGCAGCCAGATCTTCTGCAGTTCAGTTGGATCAGTCAGCAGTTCTTCGCGACGTGTCCCTGACCGGCTGATGATGATAGCCGGGTAAACTCGTTTCTCAGCGATACGGCGATCCAGGTGAATCTCCATGTTGCCCGTACCCTTGAACTCTTCGTAAATGACATCGTCCATCTTCGAGCCGGTGTCAATGAGGGCCGTCGCAATGATGGTCAGGCTACCGCCTTCTTCGATGTTTCGCGCAGCACCGAAAAAACGTTTTGGCTTCTGCAGTGCATTTGCGTCCACACCGCCGGTCAGCACCTTGCCCGATGCCGGCTGCACAGTGTTGTAAGCCCGGGCCAATCGGGTGATCGAATCGAGCAGGATGACGACGTTTTTCTTATGCTCCACCAGCCGCTTGGCTTTTTCAATCACCATCTCAGCCACCTGGACGTGACGCGAGGCCGGCTCATCAAAGGTGGAGGAAATGACTTCACCACGAACGGTGCGTTCCATTTCCGTAACCTCTTCCGGTCGCTCATCAATGAGCAGGACCATCAATATACATTCCGGCTCTGAGGCGGTGATCGAGTGGGCGATCTGTTGCAGCATGACAGTCTTACCGGTCTTTGGTGCCGACACCAATAGACCCCGTTGACCCTTACCGATCGGCGACACCAGGTCTATTACCCTGGCTGTCAGTGCTTCCGAGGATCCATTCTCCCCGTCTTCCTTTTCGAGGCGAATCCGCTCGTCCGGGTGCAGAGGTGTTAGATTCTCAAACAGAATTTTGTTCCTTGCTTCCTCGGGTGCCTGAAAATTGATCGTCTCCACTTTAAGCAGCGCAAAATAACGCTCAGAATCCTTCGGTGGCCTGATCAATCCGGTAATGGTGTCGCCCGTCCGCAGGCTGAAGCGCCTGATCTGACTGGGCGAGACATAGATGTCATCGGGACCGGCGAGGTAGGAACTGCCGGCAGAGCGCAGGAACCCGAAACCGTCCTGGAGGATCTCCACCACACCTTCGCCCTTGATTTTCTCTCCGCGTTTTGCCTGGGACTTCAGAATGGCAAAAATCTGGTCCTGCTTGCGTAGCCGGGTGGCACTGTCGAGTTTCAGCGAACGGGCCACCTCGGCCAGTTCAGTTGGTGTTTTTTCTTTCAGTTCAGTGAGGCTTAAAGACATGGCTTGATCTCAGGGTTTAGCGGTCTGGCAGATGCGGTTGTCGTACCGTCCCGGCCAGACGGTTTCCGGCTAGGCACGAACCGCCGGTGTTGGGGAAATTCAGTTGGAAGGCAGTGTTGGGGTAAGCAGGTCTGGCTTCTGGCCTGTTGGTTTCAATCTAACACTATCACCGGTCTCGCGTCCAGATACCTGGATCAGCCCGATGCCAGTGGGTTTTCAAGGTCAAAGATTCTCATCGATGAAAACGGTCAGCTGGGCTTTGGAAACCGCACCGACCTTGGTCGCTTCGACAGCACCGTTTTTGAACAACATCAGGGTCGGAATGCCCCGGATACCGTACTTCGGCGGTGTTGCAGGATTGTCATCCACGTTGAGTTTGGCGACCGTCATCTTCTCCGAATATTCGTCCGCGACTTCTTCCAGTACCGGGGCAATGGACTTGCACGGGCTGCACCATTCAGCCCAGTAATCCAGCAGCACAGGTTTGTCAGACTGTAGTACTTCCTGTTCAAATGAGTCATCGCTGACGTGGACGATATTGTCGGACATAAAAAACTATACTCCTGATCGTTACATTAACGGGAAGAAAATTGTGTCGGGGAAAGGGGTACAGGGGCCCTGTGATATACTCACGTGTTCGCCCTGTTTCATTACCCGCCGGGTGCTCAGTATAAAGCCTCTCAGAGGCGTCTGATTCCAACCCGATAACGGCTTTTTACCAGAACTCCACCCCTATAAGCAAGAAGCAATTTCACGCAATGCCGATTGCTGCAACACGGTATGGGGATCAACTTAGCATACGATTCAGCGCGAATGCCCCCAGTCACCACTCGCCGCCACCCTGCATTACAAGATTTATCGACCTGGAAGCTGACTGTTTCTACCAATAGCTGTCCTTAAAACGACACACTTCAAAAATAAGGCAACATGAAAGACGCCACCTATTTAACCAACAAAAAGTTCTCCGAATTTGACCTGCACCCAACGCTTCTACATGGGCTTGAAGATGCAGGATTTGAACACTGTACGCCTATCCAGGCCGAAACACTGCCCCTGCTGTTGACCGGACAGGATGTTGCCGGCCAGGCACAGACGGGCACCGGCAAGACCGCTGCCTTTCTGTTGGCCACATTTAGCCGACTGCTGACAAACCCTCCGCTGGACACTCACCAATCCACCAGTGTCCGGGCGGTGATCCTGGCCCCGACCCGGGAACTCGCCATACAAATCTACCGGGACGCCGAGGTGCTGGGGAAACACAGCGACCTGAAACTCGGGCTGGTCTACGGGGGCACGGGCTATCATTCGCAGCGCGAAAGCCTCAGCAAAGGCGTCGACATTCTCATCGGCACACCTGGCCGCCTGATCGACTATTTTAAGCAGGGTGTTTTTGATCTCAAAGGGGTACAGGCCGTGGTGCTGGATGAAGCCGACCGGATGTTTGATCTTGGTTTTATCAAGGACATCCGGTTCGTGTTGCGCAGAATGCCAGGACCATCAACCCGGCTGAACATGTTGTTCTCGGCAACACTTTCCCTACGGGTTAACGAGCTGGCCTACGAGCACATGAACAATCCCACAGAGGTCAAAATCCAAACGGATACCCCCGTCGCCGATCGACTGATCGAAGAGGTGTACTACCCTGCGAACAACGAGAAGCTTCCATTGCTGCTTGGACTGATCGCTAAGACCCAGGGTGAAAGGGTATTGGTGTTCGCAAATACCCGGGTGACCTGTGACCGGCTGGGGCAACGCCTTCGGCGCCATGGTTATTCGACCGGGGTTCAATCCGGCGATGTTCCGCAGCCTAAACGGGAAAAGTTACTCAAAGAGTTCACCGAGGGGCGCTGCCAAGTGTTGGTGGCAACGGACGTTGCGGCCCGGGGGCTGCACATCCCGAGCGTCAGCCAGGTGTTCAACTACGACCTGCCGCAGGATCCCGAAGACTATGTCCACCGAACGGGCCGCACTGCCCGAGCTGGTGCCAGCGGCCACGCGATCTCCTTCGCCTGCGAAGACCACGCGTTCTCGTTGATGGACATCGAGGCATTTATCGGTCACAGTTTGACGAGAAAAGAGATCTCCGACGCGCTGATGGTGCAACCTGAAACCGTAAGTTCCAAAGCACAACCCCGGGAAAGAAACAGAAAGCCTCGCCCCCGGTCTGCCCGTAATCGAGAGGAAAGTCCAAAACCCGATATCACCGCAAGCACAGCAACCCCGCCGACCACCGGTCCAGTATCCCCGGGCGACGCGCAGCGTGCCTCGAGGCGTGATGACCTTCCAGAACCCGTGCCTAAATTCAACGGTGAAACAGCGTCTGACCCGGCAAAGGCACCTGCGGTCATAACCGCTCAACCACCAAGGCCAGCCACACGGCGAAACGACTTCGAGACGCCGGCTGTCGGCTGAATCAGTGCCACCGCAGGCCCGATCGGTCAGGTTTCCTACCTTTGCTTCTCGCTCGGGAACTGACCCCGGACAAGCGGTTGTCACCATCAGCGTTCCGTATTCAGACCGACTGTTGATCGACGGCTCAAACCATCGCCTTTAAGGTCTCGAATTCGGCCCGAGGGTATCTGCAACACAACCAACGTAACAACCCCGTTCAAGGCAATACCGTGAATCAGGAACCAGCCGGTTCGCAACAACGACCCCAAAAAACCCATGAGGCCGTGACGGCCAATGGATCGGGTTTCAAGAAATATCAGGATGTAATTGTCGGCTCATCGCAGCTGCTGACGACGCTGTACTACGAATTCTGTGTCTGGTTGTCACCCGTCCCGGGTGCTGTCGGCCTGGCGCTGCGTAAACTGTTCTGGCCAAAGCTTTTCGAACAGTGTGGCAACGGCGTGGTGTTTGGGGCCAACATTCTTCTTCGGCACCCGGGGCGGATCAGCCTGGGGAACGATATCGTACTGAGTGATGGTGTACTGCTTGACGCCAGGAGCCAGAGCGGCCATCGCACGATCACCATCGGTGACGACGTGATCCTTTCAAACAGTGTCATGATCTCCTGCAAGGACGGCCGGGTCTCAATCGGTGCGCGGACCGGGATTGGCGCATTCACGATCATCCAGTCAGCCAACCAGTGTCCTGTGTCGATCGGCTGCGACGTCATCATGGGCCCCCGCTGTTACCTGGTAGGTGGTGGCAACTACAACACGGAACGTACCGATACGCCGATATCACACCAGGGTATCAAAGATGACGGTGGCTGCGCGATCGAAGACGATGTCTGGCTCGGCGCCAACGTCTCGGTGCTCGGTGGAGTAACCGTAAGGTCGGGAAGCATCGGTGCCACTGGTGCGGTGATTACACGGTCGACCGATACGCGAACCACGGTGGCCGGGGTACCGGCACGTCCGGTTGGTCGACGCGGAGAAGACTGAACCGGGACCCTCCCGCACATGCCCAACAAAGCTCGAACGCTGCTGATCGTCAAGCTGGCGGTCTCGGTTGCCCTGATTCTCTGGATCACCAGCCGGGTTGACCTTCCACAGGTGTGGGTCAATTTCTCGGCGGCCGATCCCTTTCTGCTGGTGGTCGCCTTCGCCATGTTTTTCCTGGGCTATGTGCTGACAGCATTCCGTTGGCGCACTTTGATTCGTTCACAGGGCTCGGACGCAACCGTACCGCAGCTGGTCAGGTCCTTCATGGTCGGCATTTTTTTCAATAACTTTCTGCCTTCGACAGTCGGCGGTGACGTCGTCCGCATGTACGACTCCTGGCGGATCGTCGGCAGCAAATCCATCGCCTTTACCGTGGTCTTCGTCGACCGGTTCCTGGGTGTCATCGCGCTGCTCGGATTTGCATCTGTCGCCCTTATGCTGGACGAGGGGATCGCGGCCGGCCTGCCTTTCGTCACCTTGTGGGTGATCCTGATCGCAATCGGAACGATCCTTTTGTGTTACCTGATGTTCTGGCCGGGCACGGGGGAAACTCTGGTGCGACTGGCCGAGCGTTTTCTAGCTGGCAACATCACTGGGTTTCTCAAGAAGATTATGGCGTCATTCAAAGTGTATGCCCGCCACAGGCGAGCGCTGCGGAACGCTCTTGGTTTATCCGTACTCCTCCAAATCAACGTGGTGCTGCATTACACGCTGCTTGCCCGCAGCGTGGGAATAGTCATTCCGATCGAATCGATGTTCCTGGTCGTACCCATCGCCGTGTTCGTCATGATGGTGCCGATTTCGATCAACGCGATCGGTGTCAGGGAAGCGATTTTCATCTTTATTTTTTCACAATACGGCGTAGCGGAAGAACAGAGTCTTCTGGTTGGTCTGATTGCCTACGGATTCTCCCTGTTGCAGGGGACACTTGGGGGAGTCGTCTTTGCTTTGAGGCGCTACACCTAGACAAACCGCCCTGGAAAGACCGGGCACGAGCAATCAGTCGCGTTTAATCCCAGCCATAGTGAAGCAGTTGAAACGCAATCCAAACGGTATCCACATGGTCTGTGACAGGCAACGTGATAGAGCACCCGGGCGGGGAAATTCAACAATGCTCGACTCTGAGTCGATGATCCGTTTGGAAACCATGTCCATCAGATCGGCTACCCACCGCATGACCGGAAAACCGCTGAAAGTTGAGCGAAACACGGCATACTCAGGCAACGAGAATGCATAAAAGTAATCCCGTATTCGCAGCGGTGCAAAGGCCCCCTTGTAGTCCACTGCGTTGTCATCGAACCACCGCAGGACCTCCCCGGCGCTGTGCAGAGACTCATGGGGGAAGCCAAAAATATCATAGGCGATCTGTTTGGTGTTCAGGCCATGGTACCGCTTGTCCAGCTTCCGTAAGGTTCCAGAAAATAGTTTTTCGCCCCACTCCACGCGTTTGTCAATGTCATCACCGCCAAGCATTTTACAGGTCTGCTGCTTGGCGCGAAGCAGACGCCGGCTGTACTTGCTGTACAAGCTGACCATGACGATTCCACCCGGCCGGGTGGTCCGGACCAGGTGTCTGAAGCCACGCAGTGGGTCACCCGTGTGGTGCAGAACCCCAACCGAGTAACTGAAGTCGTAGTAATCAGTCGGCAGATCGCAGTTCAGAATATCCATCTTGCGAAAATCGACATGGTCCGCTGCCATTTCCTGCTGCCGCTCGCGAGCGATGGCCAATGATCCATCTGACAGATCGATGCCGGTGACCTGAGCCGCACCATTCTTGGCATACCACAGAGCATATTCACCCGTGCCACAACCCATTTCCAGGACACGCTTGTTCTGGTAATCCTCGGGAACGATACCCAGGCATTTGAGTCGCCAACCCATCTCCTCGTCTGTCTCACGGTTGAGCGGCCAGGGATTTTCCGAGTACATGCCGACCACGGTCTCCTGAATCTTCTGGACCTCTGGCGAAAGCTTCTCGGTGGCCATCATCACTCCACGGCAACATCGGATTGTTCTGCTCGGCGCTCAGCGGCTTAATCATCAGGCCAACAAGCACCCGCCCGGTTTGTTTACGAAGCCAGACCTGCCAATCCGCGGGCCGACATCGCGCGGCGATTATACAGCTGATACGTTAAAATACTCTCCACTGGCTTACCTTGCCTGCAAAGCGTCGCTCATAAACTGCCGTAATAAAAGCCAGCAACGCCATTCAAAACACCGACGCAGCGATAAATCCTGAAACCGGGCGGGAGACATCTACCCCCCAGTTGGCGCATCGGATACGGTTGAATCGCAGGACCAGAAAAGGTAAGGTCACACGCCCTTTTCAGCTTTAAATGCTCTTCTCACGGTTCTTCGTTGCAGATCCGGTCGGTATCAGCTCTCATCAATTAGTCATGAACTTCAGCTTCAACCGAGCCGCCCTTGCTATGCTAGTGACAGTTTCTGTCTTGGTTGCGACCAGCCGGGCAGACGCGGCGCCAGATATCAGTTCCTCGGAATACTCGGTCAATACCTACCTTGAGGGCATCCGTGTCGCCCCGGCGTGGGAAGCGGGTCTGCTGGGCTCAGGTGTGGTGGTTGCTGACCTCGACACCGGCATTCTGTCGACCCATGTGGATATTCTTGGCACTGTGGTCGAGGGCGGTTACGATTTCGTCAACGATGACGACGAACCGGACGACGACGACGACTCTATAACCGACGGACACGGCACCGCATCGGCAGGGATCATTGTTGGCAACTGGAACGCGACCGGCATTGGTGGTATCGCCCCCAGCGCCAGGATCCTGCCTGTCAAGATCGCAGACAGCAATGTCGAAACAACCGGCAGCCTGATTGCAGCTGGCGTCGAATTTGCGGACAACCAGCCTGGCGTCAAGATCATCCTAATTGAAGCCGTCAACACGCCACTGAACGCGGCAGAGTTGGCGTCGCTTCAGGTCGCCATCGCCAATGGCAAGATGATCATCGCTCCAGCAGGTAATTCTGCTACGGCAACCCCCGCAAGCCCCGGCAGTCTGTTTTCGCTCCTCGGTGATGCCGCACTGGTGGTCGGTTCACACAATGGTTTTGAACGTTCGATCTTCAGCAATGGCGCCCTCGGCGTCGCGGACAATTACATCACTGCCCCGGGGGAATCTGTGACCGTCGCGGGTAACCGGGCAGATGATTTTTATTACCGGGTGAGTGGCACTTCAATGGCGGCGCCCCAGGTCGCAGCGGCAGCAGCGCTGATTTGGGCCTACGCACCGCACCTGACAAATCACGAAGTGGCTCAGATCCTGAAGGAAACAGCGACCGATTTGCATACCTCGGGCGTCGATGATGAGACCGGCGTGGGTGCACTCAACATCGAGGCGGCACTGAGCCCGATCGGGGTGATTGAAGTCCCGACCGAAGACGACACCGATGATGACGAAAATGTTGATGAAGACACTGAAAGCAACGATGACTCGGGTTCGGAAAGCGAGCAGGAAGAAGCTGGCTCCAACAACAATGAACCCAGTTCAGGAGGTAGCGGCTCTGGCGCCGGTGTGGCGCTTGCCGCGTTGGTGGTCGGCGGTGCTGGTTATGCGCTGTTGCAGAACAACCACGATCTGGAAAACACCCTGGTACTGGACAAGTATGGCCGAACCTATGAACTGGATCTTAAGACCCGGGTGACGATCCGTGATCCGGGTGTTTCGGCAGGTTCGGTTCTCAAAGGACTGGACAACAAGACAGTCGACGAAACCCTGATTAAGCGGAGCGATTTTCGTCTTTCTGCCCGCTATGTCACCTCCAGAACACACGGCACCTGGGACAACAAGGTAGAAAACATTTTCGATGACCTTCACTCCGAATCGATCGGTATGGTCATCACTGGAGCTCAGGTCAACGGCTATCGTTATGCTCTGGGATACAACAGCCGTCCCGATGAGTTCTACAGCCTGATCCCAGCAAAACCTGGCAAAACACCCTATACCTTGTCCTTTCAGAGCGATGCCTTCGATGGACCGTTGCAGGGCTATACCTCTGAAGGCCTGCACGGCGCGTTAAGTTACGCACCCACATCACACTGGCAGACAGGCCTGTCGTTTGCTTCGCTAGAGAACGATCACAATTACGGCCTGGAGAGCCAAAGCGCCGCGGTGCACGGCAGCTACCGCCAGGAGCGGTGGGGCATCAACCTGCGCCTGGCACTGCTGGAAGAGGATGGGAATCTTCTCGGCGGCGCCTCCGATGGTGCACTCAGCGTAGACGCTGCAGACAGTTTGTCTGCCAGCCTTTCCGGATACCTGGAATTGGGTACTGGTTGGGCGCTGCTGGCAAGCTACACCGAAGGCCTGACTGATGTTGACGATCGACAGAACAGCCTGCTGCATGATTTCACCCGTTTGCACAGTAACGCCTGGGGCATCGGTCTGGTCGGACGCAATCTGTTGAACACCGAAGACGCGTATGGAATCGCTTGGGCGCAGCCGCTTCGAACACGCGCAGGCAGTGTCGAGGTGTCCGTACCCTTTGCCCGCGACACCGGTGGCAAGATTCACCGCAAGGTGCGCCGGACCAGCCTGGTCCCCAGCGGGTCGGAGAGTTCGCTAGAACTCTTCTATCAAGTCAAATTGAACCGCAAAACTCGCCTGCTGACCTATCTTGCCTACCGAACTGAACCTTTACATGACTTCTCTGCACCATCTGAAATGAGCTTCATGACTGCACTCGAGGCATCGTTCTGACACGCGGCCAGTTCCCCGAACCACGGATAGGCTAGCGGACAATAACAGCATACTCGTGAAGAACGACGAGAAAACCAACGGCGTCGGCGTTCTCATCGTCTTCCTCGCTTTCCTGTCCTACTACGTCAGCGGCTCACTGTTATTGCCGTATGGCGCCGGACCCGATTACACGGCCCATTACGATGGTGCTGATTTCATCTACCAGCACGGCCATCTTGCCGTACTGCCAGAGGATGAAGAAAAACTGCATTTCACGGTGTACGGTTCGACCCGCACTCTCAGGCCACCGCTGTCCTACCTGACCGCAGCAATCATTGCCCATGCTCTGGACTGGTCAGGAATCGATCGTCGTTTCCTGTTTCGCTTCGGCTCTGCTCTGCTCTGTGCACTGACCGTAAGCGTAATATTTTGTGGAACCCGGCGCTATTTTCAGAACACCTGGTACGCCACCTGTGCTGCTCTGCTGGTTGGACTGTTGCCCCAGTTCACCTTCATCGCTTCACACCTGAATGACGACAGTGCAGCGATCTTCTCGGTCAGCCTGCTGATCTACTGCCTGATCCGGCTCGTCACAAACAGGCCCGGCAGGGGAATCGCTTTGCTGACTGGCCTTGCTTTTGGTCTCGTTATCCTGTCCAAGTTCACCGCCTGGTTGTTCCTGCCGTTCGCAGGCATTGCGCTGGCTTTCTTCGCCCGATCCCAAAAACCACCGTTCACCAGCTTGATCCTCCTGTTCCTGCTGGGTCTCTTCGCCGGCGGTGGCTGGTGGCTGGTTTTCAACATCTACCACTATGGCTGGGCCGACCCGTTGCTGTTTAACATATCAGCGCAACTAGCAGAGCAACACCAGCGACTACAGCCATCAGATATACGGGGTTTCGGCGCCGAGGGTGTCACCCTTCTCGGACTGATCATCGGCAACTACCAGAGTTTTGTCGGTGAGTCCCTAATATCGGCGATCGGTAATCTCGACTGGTTGAGGCTCAAACTGGGGACACCCCAATACGCCCTCTACATGAGCGTGGTCGGGACGGCTCTGGTGTATTTTCTGCTCCGGCTAATCGTAACGGGCTGGCGCCTGATCTGGGCCACCGGTGACGACTCCGGACGACGGCTGGCGTTCGAGACAATCCTGACCGGTGCTATCGTATTCCAGTTCATCATGTATGCCCGCTACAATTTGACCTCGGAGATTCAGGTGCAGGGCAAATACCTGTTGCCGATCCTATTCTGCCCGTTGCTACTGTTTTTCTCAGCGGTCAAGGCAATTGAGCGCTCATGCCGGATGCGGTTCTGGTGGCCCTTGGTAACTTTTGGAGATCCACTACGCGGCATCCGGGTGGCACTGGTGCCCTGGCTCAGCGTGGCAGTGATCGCACTGGTCCATATCGATGCACTGGCCCGGTTCGTCGTTCCATTCTATCGACCGCCGGCGCAGGCGATCCGGGTGGGTGGGTTCAACGCCGTTGACCTTTCGAACACAGCGATGGTCAAGCGTGTAGAAAACCTCTCCCTCAAGGTCACACCGGCCGGGTGGTCAATCACGACCCAGACCGACGATGCACAGATCCTGTTCAAACCAAAGCTGTGCAAGATTTTTTCTACCAACAATATAGTGAAGATAGGACTGGAATCAGATCACAACGGTACACTGCAACTGTTCTGGGATTCTGCCGGCCAATTCGTGGCCCGGGAAACCGTTCGATCCGTCACCGCTGACATTCGCACGGGCGAAAATTCTCTGGTTATGGCGGCTGGCATCGGTCAATGCGGATGGATCCGGCTCGACCCCTCAAACCAGGCTGGAAAATCGCTGTTGCTGAAGTCTTTTTCGGTCGCACAGCTCGCCATCAATCCAAAGCCGTTTGAGTTTTCCCACTAACAGACCGATCATCCACACCCACCAGGCCGGGCAGAGCGGCAACCAGTCCGACCCTGTCTACCGGAAAAGCCGTCTTGCATCTGAATGGACGAATATGTCGCTATTGACTCACCGTGAACCCGCCACACTGTCGGCCACTCGCTTTGATGTATTGGTTGTCGGCGGCGGGATCACGGGCGCCTGGGTGGCACTGGATTGCGCGTTGCGCGGTCAATCAGTCGCGCTCATAGAGAAACACGATTTCGGCGCGGCTACCTCTTCCCGCTCTTCTAAGATTCTTCACGGCGGGGTTCGCTACTTACAGCAACTCGACTTCGCCCGGGTCCGGGAATCTGCCAGGGAACGTGCCCTGGTCATTCGCGCTGCGCCACATCTCATCAACCATGTTCCTTTTCTGATTCCTACCTACCGAACTCTGCAGCGTAGCAAGATGTTTCTGTTTGCCGGCATGATGGGCTATCAGCTTCTGGCCGCAGGCACCCAGCGTATTCTTTCTGACAAGGCGACCCGGGCACCAGCGGGTTACGGGCTGAGTGTTGCGCAACTGCGTGAAATCGTCGACCTCCCCGATGACCAGATCACCGGTGGCTGGGTACTCCACGAATGCCAGATGGAGAGCTCGGAACGGATGACGCAAGCCGTGATTGCGCGTGCCCGGCAGGCCGGCGCCCTGTTGACCAACTACACAGCACTTGAGCGGTTCAGCTACAGTGGCGGGCGGGTCACCGGTGCGACAGTCCTCGATGTAGAAAAGGGTAGCCAGCTTGAGATCGAGGCGAAAGTCACGGTCAATGCCACCGGTCCCTGGTGTGATGATCTGATCGAACAGTTTGACGGTCGCCCGCTCAATACCGGCTACGCCCGAGGTGCACACATCGTCACCCGATCGTTGATACCGGACTTCGCGATGGCGTTACCGTCAAAGTTCCAGGCAGACGGCACGGTCGGCCGGGGCAGCCGGCATATCTTCATCATTCCCTGGCGCGACCGTTCGTTGATTGGTACCAGCTACCAGGAGACGGCTTCGCCCTGCGAACCGGTGCACGTTCTCCGGGATGAGATTTCCCAGCTACTGGACACCGTCAATGCGGCACTGCCGTGGGCAGCGCTGGGAGCCGAAGACGTATTGCACGCGTTTGCCGGATTCTACCCCTTGCAATCCAGAAAACTGGATGGCCGGCTTTATCAGGGCACCGGCGAATACCAGTTGATCGACCACGCCCGGACTGACGGCGTAGCAGGTGTGATTACTGCGTTGGGTGCTAAATACACTACGGCCAGGCAACTGGCGGAACAGACGGCTGACCTGGTTGAACACAAGCTCGCTGCCGGTACGGTCGTGGGTCGCCGTCCGACCCGTACGGTCAAGCTTGACGGCGGCGACATTACCGACATAAAACACTTTGAGCAGGAAAAAATCCGACAACACGATGGGCTATTTCGGGCTGAGACGACCCGCCACCTGATCAAGCGCTACGGAACCCGCATCGATGACCTGGCTGCTATCTGCCGAAATGCCCCGGCGCTCGCAACGCCGATCACACCGGAACGGATGACCGTCGGCGCCGAGTTACTTTATGCAGCTGACCAGGAAATGGCGATTCACCTGTCAGATGCAGTGCTCAGACGAACCGACTTGGGCACGTTGGGTGACCCGGGCCCAGAGGCACTGAACACCTGTGCGCAGATCCTGGGGGAACAGCTCGGCTGGTCCGCGGCGCAGCAACGGCTCGAGGTCGATTTGCTGAGCAACGAAATAGCTGATTCGGATACTCAGGTCGTTTCAGACCAGCAGTGGAATCTCGACACTTGAAAGTACTGCACATCGCACCCACGCCGTTTTTCTCCGACCGGGGTTGCCACATTCGGATTCTCAGCATTGCCCGTGCGCTGGCGCTCGCAAACGCTCAGAACGTCCTGTGTACCTATCACCACGGGCATGACCGCGATGGCATCACTATTCATCGGGCGACCGCTGTGCCAGGTTACACCGAAACTGCCGCTGGTCCACAGAAAGGCAAGCTGCGGGCTGACCTGCACCTGCTTGCCCTTTCGTTCAGAATAGCCCGGCAGCAGAAGCCCGACATTATTCACGCTCACCTGCACGAGGGACTGCTGATCGGCTGGCTTGTCCGTGTCCTGCTGGCCTGGCGCCGAATTCCGCTGGTCGTGGATATCCAGGGTGGGCTGGTCGGCGAACTGCAAGAGCACGGTTTCTTTGCCCGCGCCCGGTGGAAAGCACAGATTCTAAAACCGGCACTACGGCTACTGGAATACGGCTTGCTCAGGCTACCCCGGCATATTTTCTGCTCCTCCGCCAACAGTGAAGCGCTGTGCCGGGATCATTACCACGTTTCGGCTCGCAGGTTGACACTGCTGGACGACCGGGTCGATGTTAAGACCTACACGAATTGTCGCCACCCGGTGAAACTGCCTTTTCCAGACCATGCCAGGATTGTGGTCTACAGCGGCTCCCTGTTGCCGATCAAGGGAATCGAGAACCTGAAAATGACGGTACTCGAACTTGCCCGACGCCGGGACGATATCTGCTTTCTTCTGGTCGGATACCCCACCGAGGATCTGGAAGTATTCCGCCGCACAGAGCAGTTGCTAGGGCGTATTCATCTGGAGGGGCGTGTTTCGTTCGACCAGCTACCGCGTTACCTGCTCGCCGCGGATGTCGCTGTGGATCCGAAGGTCTCTGAATCTGGTGAAGGCAGCGGTAAACTGCTTCACTACATGGCAGCTGGCCTACCGGTCGCCACGTTTCCGACGGCACACAATCAGTTGCTGCTGGGCGAGGAGCCGAGCGGCAGGTCGAGCGACCCCCATTACCTTGCCGACAGGATCGAGAAGCTGCTTGACGATGAAACGGAACGGCGCCGGATCGGCGAGCGCAATCGTCGAAAAGCTGGAGAATACTCCCTGAACAGCGCCGGCCAGCTGATCCTGTCTATCTATGGACAGATCATACGATCCGGGGTCATTCGGCAACAAGACTCAAATACGAATGGAGAGGTTCAATGAAGGTACTGGTTACTGGCGGTACCGGGTTTACCGGCAAGGCGCTAGTCAGGCGTCTCGTCGACCTGGGTCACGAGACCATCGCGCTGGACTACAAGGAAGGTCTAGGCACTGAAGAGATCCGCCAATGGGGCGCCCAGGTGGTGATTGGCAGCGTGACCGACGAGCCTCTTGTTAATAAAACCATGCAGGGGGTGGAAGTCGTCCACCATGTCGCGGCTGCTTTTCGGGAACTGAATGTACCCAACAGCTATTATCACCAGGTCAACGTTGGTGGTACCGAGACCGTTCTCAAGGCGGCGGAAAAAGCCGGGGTGAAGCGACTGATCTACTGCAGCACCTGCGGGGTTCATGGCAACGTCAAGAATCCGCCAGCTGATGAAAATGCACCCATTGCCGCGGCCGATTACTACCAGCAGACCAAGTACGAAGCCGAACCGCTGGTCAATGAATTTGGTCAACGCAGCTTGAACACTGTGATCGTTCGGCCGGCCGCGATTTACGGCCCCGGAGACCCGGAACGGTTTGGCATGATCTTTCGGCGTGTCGCCCGGGGTCATTTTCCTATATTTGGAAGCGGTAAGGCGCTTTACCACCCGTTGTACATCGACAACTTTGTGGACGCCCTGCTGGCGCTGACGTACGACGGTGTCGGCGATGGACAGACCTACCTGATCGCCGACCAGGAATATATCGGTGTTGAAGAACTTGTACACCGCGTCGCCAAAGCACTCGGTGTCGAAGCCAGAACACCGCACTATCCATTCTGGCCACTGTGGCTTGCCGGACACGTGTTCGAGAAAGCCTGCCGGCCACTGCACATCAGCCCACCGATCTTTCCGCGACGGGTTGACTGGTATCGACAGAATCGAGCCTTCGATATTTCCCGGGCCCGCAGCGAGATCGGCTACCAGCCGAAGGTCGGATTGGACGAGGGTTTGCGACGTACAGCCAAATGGTATCGTACGCAAGGCTACCTGTAGCCCAAAGGGATGTTCACTGAAGAAAAAGATCCGGCCAACTATCGTTCCCGGTGTGCCAGGTCAGACGAATTGCTCGTTCAGGACGAGCACCGACCGGCCATAGAAATATCTCGTAGTCCGCCACATCGTGCTCGTGACCACCGCGGCTTGCCCCCAGCACCAGGTAGCGCCCGTCCCTGCTCAGCCGCGGAAAATACTCGTGACTGTAGGGCACTGGCAGATCCAGCCATGGCCGAGCCTCATCTGTTCCGCGAGCTTGTTTGTAAATCCGGTTCTGCATCAGACCGCCGTGATCTACCCAGTACAAGAATCCGCCATCCGGTGCCCAGGTCAGTTGGCAGCCCTGACCGATTGGCCGCAGGTTTCCGTCCAGACCTACAGTCACCGTCATACGCCTGGCTCCGCGCCAGGTAACCGCCATCTGTGTGCGACGTAGGTTGTACGATGGTCTCGAGAACTCGACCCGTGCGGGGATCCTCCCCTCCCCGGCCCGATAAAGTACGCGTTCGCGCCCGCTCGCCAGATCCAGCTCCACGAATTCGTCTGTTCCGCGTTGAAAGTAGACCCGGTCACCATCCTCTGACCAGGTCGGTGAGGTCGCGAACTCGGCAAGCTGTCGTTCACGCCCTGACTCCAGGTCCAGCAGAAACACGTTCCAGGGTACCGGATCACGCTGAGACACCCAGGCTTCACGGGACCTTGCAAACACCAGCTGCCGGCCATCGGGTGAAATGCGCGGGAAATATTCGCTGTGCGGGTGCTGTGTCAGGCGTGTGATTCTGCCATTCGGAAGGTGCATTTGGAGGATGTCGTGGTTACCGAAGCGGTTGGAACTCCAGACCATCCAGCCGTGGGGCAGATCCTGGTCTGTCCAGTCTGAAACAAGCGATTCCAATGGTCGAACGACGGCTTGCCCAACCGGTGGTGGCAACTGGGAGCGGCCCTTCTGCACTCGGTCATACTGCCCAACGATCAGAACCAGGCCGACCGCAAACACGGCACCGGCAAAGACCAGTGCCCAATACCGAAATTGGAAAACGCGGGCCGTGAGAAACTGTGAATCGGCCACCCCCACCTGTCTCGGGACAATCAGAAAAAACAGCGCCAGGCAACCGCAACCGAGCAGATAGTCAACCACCTGGGCGGCAATGTGTATGGTCAACATCGTGACGAGAGACATCACTGCCGAATACCCCAGCAATGTGAGCACCAGAAACCCGCCTGCCTCGTAAGTACCGAAACCCATCAAGGCGGGAATAGGCAGGCTGGCAGCAGCCTCCGAGGCGACCAGCGCTGCCAGTGACTGCAGCGCATTCAGAGCGGGTACTGTCAGGCCAGCGGACCCGGTCACCGCTGTAAACAACAAGTAAAGTCCGTAGTACTTGAGAAACCGGAGTACCACCGAAAGGAGCAGCAATCGCATGAGGATACTCTGCTGCAGGCACTGATCCAGAACCTGTTTGAAGTCGGTAAGGAACTGAACGATCCGTCGCAGTCGGTCCGGCGCTCGGCGATCGAGCTGGGTCGCGAGCCAGGGCAGCCCTTTCCAGGCAATTCCTACCGCAGCCACAGTCATCCCACAGAGGGCGAACCCGGCTGGAATGAGCCCCGGCGTCAGGCCGGTCAGAGCAAGCGGCAGAAGACCCATCACCAGGATCACTGGCACGAGGATCAGAATGTCCGCCACCAGGCTGATCGTCAGCACAGCCAGACCCCGGACAACCGGTACCCTGCAACCCCGATTCAGCATCAGCACGAATACCAGTTCACCGAGACGCGCCGGGAGCAGGTCCACCACCATATTGCGCACACCCGTCACGAAAACCAGCTGGCGAAATGATGGCCTTTCAAGCGCTAGCTGGGCTCGAAAAATGACCTGATAACGCAGCGCGCGGAGAAAAATAACCAGCAACTGGATCAGGACAAACAACCCGATCAGTGCCCCCGGAATACCGCGAAGCGCTTCGTAGACCACCGTCAGGTTGACTTCATCTCCGCGGGTCGCGATGACGTGAAGAAACCCGGCCAGCAGGACCAGAGAGAACCCAGCTGAATAAAGCAAACGCGTCGCCAGGCGTGTGATGGGAATGTTCGTAGAAGCCACTAGTATCGAGACCAACCGTACAGTGCGGGACAAAACACCCTAGAATCCGACTAACTGCCAGGCTACTTTGCCTGACGTGGGCCAGACGCGCCATCTTAACAGTACGCCCGTTGCTCAACCGGTTGCTGATCTGATGGCAATTCACTTTTCATCACGAGTCTGAAATTCAACGTCGATGTGCGGAATTGCCGGAATACTCAGCCCTGATCCTACACAGCGCCAGGCCATCTCAGTAATGGCCCGGTCGCTGGAGCACCGCGGCCCTGACGATGAGGGGTTCTACCGAGACGCCTCGATCTCATTGGGCCAGACCCGTCTCAGCATCATAGATCTGGAGACCGGGCTGTATCCGATCAGTAACGAAGACGACACGCTGGTACTGATCTGCAACGGCGAGATCTACAATTCACCCGAGTTGCGCAAATCACTGATTTCACGTGGTCACCGGTTCCGGACCCGGACCGATGTAGAGGTCATTCTGCATCTTTACGAGGAACACGGTGACAACTGTGTAAAACAGTTGCGAGGAATGTTTGCTTTTGCGCTCTGGGACATCCCCAAACAACGCCTGCTACTGGCCCGAGACCAGATGGGTCAGAAACCGCTTTTTTTCGTCAAAGGCGATGACCGTCTGTTCTTTGCTTCCGAAGTCAAGGCGCTGCTGGACACCGGGCTGATCAAAGCAGAAATGGAACTGGAAGGACTCTGGCATTACGTCTCCCTGCGTTTCATGCCCGATGCGTTCACTTTCTTCAAGGACATTCACAAACTGTCGGCCGGCAGCTACCTGGTGTATGAGAACGGTGTGGCCCAGATCCAGCGTTACTGGGATATCGACTTCGTCAACAAACACAGTGGCACGGAGAAAACCATAGAGGAAGGTCTGCACGACACACTGCTGGATACCGTCCGCTCACATATGCTGAGCGATGTTCGCGTCGGTGCTTTTCTCTCCGGTGGCATCGATTCAAGCACCGTGGCAGCAATGATGGCGGTGTCCCAGGAACAAGCCGTGCCGGTGTTTTCTATCGGAGTAAAGGAACAATCATTCAATGAACTGCCGTTCGCCCGCATGGTGTCCGAACGTTACCGAATGGAAGCCCATGAAGAAGTGGTCGAGTCGGACCTCATACATAGGATACCCGACATGATTCGGCACATGGATGAACCGTCAGATCCTTTCGGGGTCGGGGTCTATCTGGTCGCGGCGCTCGCGCGGAAACAGGTCAAGGTAGTGCTGTCCGGTGATGGTGGTGACGAGAGTTTTGCCGGTTATGACCGCTTCGCGGGCCAACGTCTGGCCGACTATTACGCGATCCTGCCCCAGTGGATGCGCCGCTCCGTCATGCGTCGGCTGATCAAGATGATACCGGATACATTCCAGTACAAGACGCTCGCCCAGAAGGCCCACTGGCTGAACGAGATGTCACTGCGCGAGCGGGGTGACCGTTACGCCCACAGCATGAGTTTCCTGCGCTTTACCCACGACAGCAAGATGTCACTGTTTACCGAAGAGGCCAGGGGCAAGTTCGACGCGGGTGATTCGCGGGAGAAGATACTCATCCACTTCAACGCGGCCAACGTTAACGAACTGGTCGACCGGATGCTGTACACCGACCTGATGACCCGGATGCCTGACCACCTGCTGGTGATAGCCGACCGCATGTGCATGGCCCATTCACTGGAGAACCGCTCACCACTGGTTGATCATCGGCTGGTCGAATACGCGGCCGCTATACCGGGTTCGATGAAGCTCAAGGGCATGAAACTCAAACACATCCTGCGTTCTGTCTCTGCCCGCTATCTGCCAAGGGAACTGGTGTATCGCGAAAAACAGGGGTTTGGATTTCCTATTGCCTTGTGGCTGCGTACCGACCTGGCCGGCTTTCTGCGCAACCTTTTCAACCAGTCGCGCCTGGTAGAACTCGGAATTTTCGATCATGCCTTTGTAAAGCGCCTGGTTGAAGAACACCTGGCTGGCCGGGTCGATCACAACTTTAGACTGTGGATCCTGCTTAATCTTGAACTGTGGTACCGGATGTACTTCGAGAATCGTTCAGTGGATCAGATGCGTGAATTCACTGACGAACTATTGCTGCCCCGGTAAACCGTCGCCAAACCACCTCGAGCCCATGAAGAACAACGGGTCGGGCAACCCCGGAACCAGGTCAGGGCCTACGGTAGACCATCACCTTGTCCCCTTTAGGATGACTAAAGACCTTCAGGGGTGACGCGCCCAGGGCTTCGAGTACCCAGGCCTCACTTTTGAGATCCTGGCGCTGCAGCCGCAAAGCCACATACTCCGAATCCTGCCACTCGCCCTGTCGCAGGCCATGTAGGACCTGACTGACGTCCGTCACGATGTGCTGCAGGTCGCCGTGACGACCGCTGTAGAAAGCAACACGCCGATCGTTGGTCACCAGTGACCCCGGGGTTGAGACTTTATCTACAAGCCAGTGGCCGGCATCCTTCGTGGCGGCAGCCCGGGTAAAATTATCCAGCCCGCTGACGCATTCCCCGACACCCCACAGCAATACTAGAATCACGAACAGGCGGTGGAGAACGGACAACTGGCGCCAGGAATACTCTTCCAACAGCCGCTGAATCGCAAAAGGCACAATCAACAGTGCGGTCACGCTGAGTGACAGTTGATAACGCGGCTTCAGGTACATCATTACGGCGGCGCCGACCAGCAGTACGACACCGTGAATACCCACCAGGCTTACCCAGGCTGGAGTCATTCCTGCAATTGGAAAGCGTGGCTGGTTGACTGTGCCGTATAGGGCCAGGCCCGCCCAGGGCACCGTCAACTGTGTCAAGGCCGCTGAGATAATGATCATTACCACCGTAAACCCGAACAGGACATAGGCCTGCTCGGAGGAATACTTGCCCAGAAACTCCTTGCGAAGAACTGTCAGCTTGGCGGTAGTGCTCGCAGCGATCTGCTCCCAAGCAGTAGTCACAACCTGCAGCGGGTTATCAAGAACTGACTGATGACTGACCGAGCCATCCGGCATCAACAGCCACCAGCCAAGTATCGTTGCGAGCACTGCAGCAGCCACGATCAGTGTCAACAACACTGGCCATGCAGACATGCTGCGCTGTTTCCGGGTGATCGACAACAGCAGGGGCGTACAGAAGACAAAAACCAATCCCTCAATACGAAACAGGCTCGCAACCACAAACCCGGCCAGCACCCCAATCCGAAACCGTAATGAACCGACGTGATGATAGCGGGCCAGGCAGTACACTGCACTAAGAAACAACGCGAGGTACCCGGCATCGCGGATGATGAATGCACGGTATTCATTGAACGCAGGGTGTGCGATAGCCACTAAGGCTGCAAACACTGTCAACCGGCACGAGTCGCCCCCCAATTCCCGTACGATCAGCACGAAAAGCAGCGTTGCCGCGGTAAAAAAGAAACTGTTGAGCAGGTATCCTGCTGGCCCGTAAGCGATTCCTAGAATGTCGCTGACCAGCAGCATCAGGAACGGGTAAAACGGCCACTTGTAGGCTGACAACGCCCCTGACCAGTCGGCCACCGCCAGGCGTTCGGCGGTTCGTATGTACTCGACGGCATCGTTGTTGATCACATCATCGATGTAAATGCACCACGCCGACAGGGCGACACTAACGATTGCACAAATGGCGAGCACAACCAGCAGAAAGCCACGCTGAGCGCGTTGTTCGGATAAAAGGTTCACCGTTTTCTCAAACAAGCTTCAAGCAGGTTCCTGTCGCGACAACCTACGATACTCAGCCATGACCTGACGCCGGCACTGAAGAGCATCTTCTATTGTGGAACAAGCTGTTCATTGTCGAACAACTGAGCCGTTGTTTCCCGGGTTCGCACAACGTGATGATAACTGCCATCCACGATCACCTCGGCCGGTCGTGGTCTGGCATTGTAGTTGGAGCTCATTACAAAACCGTAAGCACCAGCCGAGCGAATCGCCAGCAGGTCACCCGCTTTGACCGACAGCAATTTGTCTCTGGCCAGAAAATCTCCACTCTCACAGACTGGCCCCACCACGTCATAACACTCTGGAGTGTCCGTGCCGCGGGAGACCTCCACCACTTCGTGCCGGGCCTGGTACAACGCCGGCCTTAGCAGGTCATTCATAGCTGCATCGACAACCGCAAACCCGTGCTGGTTCCCCGGCTTGAGATACTCGACCCTGGTCAGTAACAAGCCTGCGTTGCCCATGATGGCTCGGCCCGGCTCGATCGAGACCGGCAGCCGACAGTCACGGCGAGCCATCGTCTCCAGCAGTGCTTGGACGTAGTCGTCAGGCTGTGGCGGACTCTCATCAATGTACGGGATGCCTAGACCACCACCAAGATCGAGATGTTCGACCGACAGACCCTCATCCTGCAGAGCAAAGACAAAATCAAGCACCCGATCCAGCGCGTGGGTAAACGGCGAAAGCTGCGTCAGCTGTGATCCGATGTGGCAGGCCACACCGGTGACCTCGACGTGCTGGCAGTCTCGCGCCAGGCGATAGAGGGACCTGGCCTCTTCTGGCGGAATACCGAACTTATTCTCGCGCAGACCGGTCGCTATGTAAGGATGTGTGCCCGGATCCACGTCCGGGTTGATGCGCAAGGCGACCGGTGCGGTAACACCCAAGTCACCTGCGAGCCGGTTGACCCGCTCCAGTTCAGCAGCGGATTCCAGGTTTAGACAGCGCACACCGACCTCTAGGGCACGGGTGATTTCCGCTTCGCTCTTGCCGACACCGGAAAAAACCACCTCCGAAGCTCGGCCACCCGCCTGGAGGACGCGCTCGAGCTCACCACCGGACACGATATCAAAGCCCGAACCCAGCCGGCTCAGCAGGTTGAGAACCGCGAGGTTGCCGTTGGCCTTGACAGCGTAAAGGATCGTGTGGGGATGGTCACCAAAAGCTGCGTCAAAGACTTTCCAGTGGTGTTCCATCGTCGCCCTGGAATAAACGTAACACGGCGTACCGACATCCCCGGCAATCTGCTCCAGAGAAACGTCTTCGGCAAAGTAATGACCCCCGCGATAGTGGAAGTGATCCATCGCGGATCAGCTTTTTTCTAAGGGCTGCTCTTGTTCCTGGTCGGTCTGTTCGACGGGGACATAAAGCGGTCCCTTCTGGCCACAGGCCGAAAGAAACAGCATCCCGCCAACGACGACACACAGGGCAATGGCTGCAAGTGAGGTCCTGACTTGAGGTAGTCTGATCATCATTGTTCCTCGCTCGGATCAACCGGTACCCGGTACCGGATTATCGCTGGGCCAGTCGCTCACGCGCCTCGTTTACAGCCGATCGCACGCGGGCGGGTGCCGTACCACCAGGGTGATCCCGTGCCGCAACCGAGCCGTCCAGTGCCAGAACATCAAAGACGTCTTTATCGATGTGTTCGCAGAACTCCTGTAGCGCCTGGAGCGGCAGCTCGGCAAGATCAACCCCGGCCGTCTCTGCTGCTGTGACTGATCTGCCGACTACTTGATGAGCATCGCGAAAGGGCAGGCCCTTGCGAACCAGGTAGTCTGCCAGATCGGTCGCTGTTGCATGTCCCCGCTGTGCAGCCTGGCGCATTTTATCCTCGTCGAACTCCATCTGTCTGACCATGGGTGTCAGCACATCAAGGCACGCCAGCGCAGTGTCCAGACCGTCGAAGACAGGTTCCTTGTCTTCCTGGTTGTCCCTGTTGTAGGCCAACGGCTGACCCTTCATCAGAACCAGCAGGGCGACCAGGTGACCCACCACCCTGCCGGTTTTGCCACGTACCAGCTCAGCGACGTCGGGATTCTTTTTCTGCGGCATGATGCTGGAGCCCGTACAGAAAGCATCCCCCAGATCCACAAATCCAAACGGCTCGGAGGCCCACAATACCATTTCTTCGGCCATCCGGGAGAAGTGAACGGCCAGTATCGCAAGAGCCGAGGCAAACTCGATAATGAAGTCGCGGTCCGATACGGCGTCCAGAGAATTGCGCGACAGTGCAGTGAATCCAAGCTCATCGGCGGTCATCTGTCGATCAATGTCGAAACTCGTGCCGGCCAGGGCTGCCGATCCCAGCGGCAGGACATCCGCCCGAGTACGACAGTCCCCCATACGCTGCCAATCACGCTCCAGCATTTCAACCCAGGCCAGCATATGGTGCCCACAGGTAACAGGCTGAGCGGTCTGCAGGTGAGTGAATCCCGGCATGATGGCGTCGGCGTAGGTATCCGCGACCTCCACGAGCGCGCTCTGCAGACCGGTGATACCGGCTCGCAGCCGGTCGATGGCGTCGCACACAAAAAGTCGCATGTCCGTTGCGACCTGGTCATTTCGCGAGCGGGCCGTGTGCAGTTTCTTACCAGCCTCACCAATGAGCTCAGTCAAGCGGGCTTCGATGTTCATGTGTACGTCTTCAAGGCCTGCTGACCACTGGAATCGGCCCTCTTCGATTTCCACTGCGATGGCATGCAGGCCTTCGATGATGGCATCTGATTCGGATCGAGTCAGGACGCCGCAAACCGCCAGCATGCGTGCGTGGGCAATTGAACCGGCGATGTCATATCTCGCCAGTCGCCGATCAAAATGCTCCGATGCAGTGAACCTTTCTACTGCGTTATCGGTATCGTATTGAAACCGCCCACCCCAGAGTTTGCCCTTGCTCATTGTAGATTTCAGTGTCTGGCTGATAGATTCGCAGCTGGCGGGGGGCCCCAGGCAATCTGTGCGCCGACCGCGAAACCTGTTGGCGTCGGGCAAGGTGCCGTTCGCCCTGCCTGGGCTAGTGCAAGGCTGACATATACAAAGACAAAACCTTGATCTGTTGTGCTGACAGAAGAAAAGCGATCGGCCCCATGACTTCACTTGCTCGCTGACCGGATTTAAATGCCAGCAACTGGGTTTCAAGATACTCCGGCCACTGGGCCGAAAGCCGGGGATAGTTGGGTGGGATGCCATAACCCGCTGGGCCATGGCAGGCCATGCAGGCCGGGATCGACAAGGGTGCATAACCTCCACGGTAGATCTGTTCGCCGGCGCGGGCGAGGTCTAGATCGTCACTGGAGACTTCCCGTGCTTCTGCATCCTGGCTGGAATACCAGGCATCCAGGTCCCGCATGTCTTGCTCGCTGAGTGGCTGGGTCATACCCGCCATGATCGGGTTGACTCTGGCACCGGATTTGAAGCGGGCCAGTTCCTGGGCGATGTACCCGGGGGGCTGGCCGGCCAGAACAGGATTTTGTGCCATCGTGCTGTTGCCATCCGCACCATGACAGGCACCGCATACCTGGGCTTTCTGCTGACCAGCCACCGGGTCCCCAGTTAGCGCCATGACATTGGCAGCAGCCATCATCAAGTATGCCGAGGTGGTGATCATTATCAGCCGTTTCATTAAACTGCTCCTAAACTTGCCGCACAGACAGACGTGGGGCTGTGCTGCCAGACGTGGCCTCGGCTCAGACATAGTTGGAACCTGGCTGGCAGAGAAAATATGCCCCGAAAACGGTACGCTACCCCATCAAACGAGCGATTATACCTTGTGAAATCCAGCCCGAGTGACCCTTCTCTTCTGCGACAGGCACAGTACACTCTGTCCGCTCATCTGCCACGCGACTGGCCTGAAGACCGTGGCAGTGAAGTTGCATTTGCCGGCCGGTCGAACGTCGGTAAGTCCAGCGCAATCAATGCCATTACCGGGCACAACCGGCTGGCCCGGACAAGCAAAACACCCGGCCGAACCCAGCAGATCAATTTCTTCACGCTGGATGAGGATCGTCGACTGGTGGACCTGCCGGGTTATGGCTACGCCAAGGTGCCGGTGGTGATGCAGCAGCACTGGGAAAAAACCATACGGCGCTACCTTGAGGAGCGGGCTTCGCTGCGGGCACTGATACTACCTGTTGACAGCCGCCGGGAACCCACTGAGCTCGACTGGCAACTGCTCGGCTGGTGCACTGCCAACCAGCTGCCGGTCCATGTTCTGCTGACCAAGAGCGACAAGCTGGGAAGGGGCAAACGCACGCAGGCGCTGCGCCTGGCCCGCGAATCACTGGTTAGCATGCCGCTCACCAGCGTGCAGCTGTTTTCAGCTACCCAGGGCATGGGCCTGGAGCAGGCCCGCCAGCGGATCATGGAACTGCTGGGCAGTGGGGCCCAGGCCGGTCCAACAACCTGAATCGTCTCAGCTGTGGGCCTGGGCCCAGTTCGCCCCGACACCGACGTCCACGACGAGCGGCACATCCAGCTCGGCAACACCACTCATCAACGGCCCCACGGCAGCCTGGACGTCTGCCAGTTCCGCCTGAGGGACTTCCAGCACCAGTTCATCGTGAACCTGCATGATGGTGCGAGTCGAAAGGGCATGTTGTCCGATCCACTCGTCGATCGCCACCATCGCCAGTTTGATCAGGTCCGCCGCTGTACCCTGCATAGGTGCATTGATGGCGGCCCGTTCAGCGCCCTGGCGTCTGGCGTGATTGCTTGAATTGATATCGACCAGAAACAGCCTTCGGCCAAACACGGTTTCCACATAACGCTGTTCGCGCGCCTGCTCCCGGGTCTGATCCATGAACTCTCTGACACCGGGGTATCGGGCAAAATACAGATCAATATAGGTTTGCGCTTCGGCACGCCCGATCCCCAGCTGGCGGGCCAGACCGAATGCCGACATGCCGTAGATCAGCCCGAAATTGATCGCCTTGGCACTTCGTCTCTGGTCGCTGTCAACCGCATCCAGCGATATTCCGAACACCTCCGACGCGGTGGCACGATGCACATCCTGCTCATTCGCAAATGCATCGAGCAGCCCCTGGTCGCCGGACAGATGGGCCATGATCCTGAGTTCGATCTGGGAATAGTCTGCGGCAACCAGCACGCAGCCGTCGTCCGGCACAAACGCTTCCCGAATCCGGCGGCCCTCGGTTGTCCGGACCGGAATGTTCTGCAGGTTCGGGTCACTGGACGAGAGCCTGCCGGTCGCAACCGAGGCCTGGTGATAGGACGTGTGAACTCGCCCGGTATCGGGATTCACCAGGGCCGGTAGCTTGTCGGTGTAGGTCGATCTCAGTTTGCTGAGCGCTCGATGTTCCAGGATCAGCCTGGGCAGATCGTGTTGGTCAGCGAGCTCCTGGAGCACGCTCTCCGACGTCGACGGCTGGCCCTTGGGCGTCTTACGAATGACCGGTAACTGGAGCTGCTGATAGAGGATCTCCTGAATCTGCCGGGGCGAGGCCATATTGAAAGGGTGGCCGGCCAGAGCATGAGCCTGCTGTTCCAAGTCACTGATCCTGACGGCCAGTTCGGCACTTTGTTTCAACAGCATCTCGCAATCCACACGCACCCCGGTCCGTTCAATTCGTGACAGCACCGACAGCAGCGGCATTTCAATTGTTTGCAGCAGTTCGAGTTGTTTTGTAACTTCTTTGAGACGCGGGTAGAGCAGCTGGTGAAGGCGCAGGGTCAGATCAGCGTCCTCAGCAGCGTAAGGCGCCGCCTCTTCCAGGGGCACCTGATTGAACGACAACGCTCCCTTTCCCTTGCCAGCCACATCCTCGTAACGGATAGGATTGATACCGAGGTATTTCAGAGCCAGGGTATCCAGATCATGTCGCGAGCCCGTACTGTCCAGCACATAGGATTCGAGCATCGTGTCAAAGCGGATCCCCTTGAGTTCTATCCCGTGGTTGAGCAGCACTGATCGATCGTACTTGAGGTTCTGCCCGACCTTGGGTCGGGCCGGATCCTCCAGCAGTGCTCGCAGCTTCTCCAAAGCCCCTTTCAAGGGCAGCTGGCCGGGCGCCCCCGGGTAGTCGTGTGCCAACGGCAGGTAAGCGCCTTCACCGGGACGATCGGTGAATGAAAGGCCTACGATACGGGCGCGCATGGCATCCAGTGAGGTGGTCTCGGTATCGATTGAAATCAGGTCGGCTTTTTCCAGTCTCCGAATCCAGGCTTTAAGCGATGCCTCATCGAGAATGACATCGTAGTCAGCAACAGCATTTTCTGCCGGGACATCGCCCTGAATACCACCTAGTTCCGACAACCAGGTCTTGAATTCCAGCTGCGAATAAAGCGCTCGTAGTCTCGATTCGTCCGCAGGCTGAAGACAAAGCTCCTGCGGTGTTGTCTCGAGCGGTACATCCAGCTTGATGGTTGCCAGTAGCCTGGACAGCGGCAGTTGATCCAAGGCACCCCGAAGGTTCTCACCAATCTTGCCGCTGATCGATCCGGCATTTAGGATTACATCATCCAGTGAACCGAACGCCTTGAGCCACTTACTGGCGGTCTTCGGGCCGACCTTTGGCACACCGGGGATGTTGTCGGCACTGTCCCCGACGAGGGCCAGAAAGTCGACCATCCTCTCCGGCGGCACACCGAACTTCTCCTCGATCCCGGCCCGGTCATACGTGATGTTCTTCATGCTGTCCATCAGCACAACATTTTCATTGACCAACTGGGCCAGATCTTTGTCGCCACTGACCAGAACAGTCTTCAATCCTTGCTGTGTTGCAGCGACCGCCAGAGTCCCCATCACGTCATCGGCCTCTACACCGCTGATGCACAGCAGAGGCAGCCCGAGCGCCTGGATCACCTCATGCACCAATTCAACCTGGGCTCGCAGCTCATCCGGCATCGGTGGACGGTTGGCCTTGTACTGGGGATACAGTTCGTCCCTGAAAGTCGGGCCGGGTGCATCGAACACCACGGCAAGAAACGTGGACGGTTGTTCTTTGAGCAGCCGGCGCAACATGTTGACCACACCGTACACCGCCCCGGTTGCCTCACCCTGGGAGTTGGTGAGGTTCGGCATGGCATGAAATGCCCGGTAGAGATAGGACGACCCGTCTACCAGCACCAGTTTCTCGGACACGATCGACACCATTAAAAAAGTGGGTTTGGCGCGGTGGTTGTAAAAAGACTCGCACCGGCCGCTGTTAAGAAGTATACGGCCCAATCAGGAACCACGACACTCAGCGCAGCGCTTGCATGACGGGCAACAGTGGCCGATGATATCCGTTCCAAGGCGTCAGCCAAAGATATCCCCATGCCTGTCATGGAGGCCCGATGACCAAGATCAAACACACCGTTACGACCATCCTCACTCTGCTGTTTCTGCTGGGCTGGAGCCAGGGCTCTGCCCAGTCTGCCGATGACGGCAGCGCCACTGGGCAGACGGAGAACATCCGCCAGCAAGCCGGCTACCCGGTACTGGAGCGCCGAATCCTTGGGCAGCTGAGATCCGTACTGGTGATCCATGAACGAGGCCCCGACCAGGTGATCGAAGACCGATCAGGCGATGGTTCGTTCCTGGATCCGGAGCGGAACCTGGAACCACTCTCGACCATTCCGCTGTGGAAGATCTTTGAGTGGAACTGAACCCGCGCCTGCCGGTTCGACTGATCCCCCGCCTGATCCTCGTCGTTGTTGCCGTACTGTTACAGACCGCCTGCCAGTCTTCCGACCCACGGCCCGACAGTCCCGTCGCTTCGATACGCTTTTACACCATCAACAGCCAGAATCAGCAGCGGGAACTGTACTTGCTGCCCAACCGGGGCGAGGCAGGTTGCTTTAACCTGCCGCTGTCGGTCGATGTCTACCGCGTCGCGCAGATCGGATTTGTATCCTGCTCAGTCTACAGTGACAGCGACTGCGATCCGGCAACCGCACACCTGATGTACTGGTCAGGGAAAGCTCGGAAGGACCCCAACAAGAAAAAACCAACAACCTTCATGACCGAAGGGGCGATGTGGCGGATTGAAGGTCCCCGGGAGGCAGCGCTACGCTCCTGGGAATGCGTCCTGAAAACGCCGTGAAGATTCCCCGGTTTTTTATCTGAACCGATATCCGGAGCGGTCATGAAGACACTTGAGCGGCGATGGCCATCCCCTTGAGAATGTTCAACGCTTCGCGGACCTGCAGGTCGCGGACCTTATGCCCACCGTTCTCAACATCGGTCGGCTCCCCGCCAGCCTCGGACTCGTTCTCCAAGTGACCGGAGAGGTCTGATTCACGAAGCCGATCGTGAGTCTCGCCTGCCTCATCGACAGGCTGTTCGCTGCCACTGCTGATCACGTCGGGCGTAATGCCGGTCGCCTGAATAGATCGGTCATTGGGGGTGTAGTAACGCGCAGTCGTGATTTTCAGTGCGGCGCCATTGTGCATCGGTAATATGGTCTGAACCGAGCCTTTGCCGAAGGTCTGGACCCCCAGAATGAGAGCGCGTCCGTGATCCTGGAGAGCGCCCGCTACGATCTCGGAAGCCGACGCGGAACCGCCATTCACGAGCACGACCAGTGGCGCACCTTTGAGGAAATCCTTGGGTGTTGCACTGAACGTCACCTCGGAATCAGCGCTACGCCCACGTGTTGAAACGATCAGGCCTTTTCTGAGGAATGTGTCGCTGACCTCAACCGCACCGTCCAGCACACCGCCAGGATTATCCCGCAGATCCAAGATCAGGCCCTGTAATGTCCCGTCGTCAGCTTCCCGTGCCAGGCGCACCAGTTCGCGGCGCAGAGAACCGGCAGTACCGGTCTGGAACTGGGTAACCCGGACGTAACCGAAACCTGGTTCAAGCAGCCGGCCGCGGACACTCTCGATGTGGATGATGGCTCTTTCAAGCGTCACATCGAATGGCTGCGGCTGGTCTTTGCGCATGATCGTCAGAACGATCTCGGAGCCAGGCTCACCGCGCATCAACGACACGGCCTCATCCAGGGACTGCCCTTTGACCTTGATCCCGTCAAGGCTGATGATCAGGTCTCCCGCCTTCAAACCGGCCTTGTCGGCTGGTGTCCCGTCGATGGGTGCGACCACCTTGATCACGCCATTTTCCAGTGTGACCTCAAGACCCAGGCCACCAAATTCCCCATGCGTATCTATATTCATCTCCCGATATGACTCGGGATCCAGGTAGACCGTGTGGGGATCCAGGCCCCCCAACATACCCTCGATCGCATCCTTGAGCAGCTGGCTGTCCGGAATATCTTCCACGTAGTCGGACTTGACCTTGCCAAAGATCTCGGCAAAGACCTTGAGGTCCCCCACGGGCAGAACGACCTTCTCGACAGTGCCCTCGGCATGGGCGATCTGACCGACACCGATACCCAGCCAAAGAATCAGACAGATCAGGATTCGGGGCAGGGTCTTCATTGCTTCACTCCAGCTTGGCGAAAGATCGGTGTGGGAGGCCAGACAACCGGTGCAAGTATAAATCGGCACCCCGGCTTGTTGATGTCGCGCACGCGGCGTGCTGTGGGCTCGAGCCGGCAAATACTTCTCTGAGAGTACCTGAGCCTGGTTCCAGGCTCCCGCATCGGATCACTGGACAAATAGTACATTAGCGTATAAGGTAAGATTAATATTAACGTAATTTCTCAATAAACGCTGATATGGCCCTAGTTTCAGATAGTGAATCTTCCTCGAGTGAAGTCATCAGTACAGCGGTGATGCTGGCAGACGATCGGGACCTATACGTGGCATCTCGGGCCCTGAAAGCCATGGGGCATCCCCTGCGACTGAAGATTCTCTGTATCCTCGCCGGCGCCACTGAGATCAGCGTTCAGGACCTGGTTGAGCGGGTCGGTACTTCCCAGAGCAACATCTCCCAGCATCTTTCGATTCTACGAGACAAGGGCATCCTCGACTCGCGCAAGGATGCCAACAAGGTTTTCTACCGTATCGGTGATGAGAAGATACTCCAACTCATGGGGACCATGCACGCGGCCTTTTGCAGTCCACCGGCCTGAGAGCTTCTGACAGTTTCCCCGACGATGCCCGGGCGGCCAACTGCTGCCGGCTTGCTGTACACTAGCGCACCCGTTTGAGCGCTGAGCTTTCCATGGACACTCAATTCATCGCCGAAAACTGGCACCTGTTTGCAGCGCTTGTGGTGATCTGCACCCTGCTGGTCGTGGATTCGCTGCGCCGTAGCGGTGGCTCGAGCCAGGTCAGCGCCGTGCAACTACCACAGCTGATCAATCACGACGGAGCGGTTGTCGTTGACGTCTGTGAGTCAGCTGAATTCGACAAAGGTCACATACCAGCCGCCATCAACATCCCGATGGGCCAACTCAAGGACAACCTGAAGCGCTTGAACAAGTATCGTGACAGGAAAAAGCCGATTGTCCTGACCTGCCAGAGTGGTACCAGGGCCGGTCGCGCTGCGGCCATTTTGCGCAAGAACGAGTTCTCCAACGTCTACACACTGACCGGTGGCATCGCCGCATGGGAGAAAGAGAACCTTCCAATCGAGCGCTGAACCTCGACTACCCGGCAGACCCGACCATGTCAGACCCCGACGCTGTTGACCAGCCAACTTTTAGTTTCAACCAGGTGTACGTCAAGGATTTTTCTTTCGAATCACCCGGCAGCCCACAGATCTTTTCCCGCGAATTCAACCCCAAGATCGATATCCAGCTGAATGTTTCACACCAGGTACTCGACCCCGACAACGGTGTGTTCGAGGCGGTACTGTCATGCACCGTGACAGCAAAAACTGGCGAAGAAACGGCTTTTCTCGCGGAGTGTCAGCAAGCCGGCGTCTTCACTTTAAAAGGCTATGACGAATCGACTCTGGAACAGGTTCTCGAGGGGGCTTGTCCCAATATGCTGTTCCCCTATCTTCGGGAGACTGTGGGACAGATGGTCGCCAAGGGCGGTTTCCCTCACCTGCTCCTGAGCCCGGTCAATTTCGACGTGATGTACCTGAACAAAAAAGCAGCTGAACAGACTTCGGCCGGCAACGGCAGCGGTGCCGAGCCCAACTGAATCAGGCCTTCCCCGCAACCCGGGTGAACTGCCCAGACAAGACAAGCTTTGAGCAGAAAACAACATCAGACCCTGGCCGTGCTGGGTGCGGGCTCCTGGGGAACTGCACTGGCAATGTTGACCGCACGCATTGGCCGGTCGGTGCTGCTTTGGACCCATGATGATAAAAGACGATTGACACCACTCTGCGGGAACGATACCAGTGGCCAACTGCCTGGCGCGCTGACCCTGCCGGAAAACATCAAGGTCACGAGCCACTTTGAGCAGCTCATCGAACACAGCAGCGACTTCGTGGTTGCCGTTCCCAGCCATGGGTTCAGATCGGTCCTGGAAAGATTCTCCCATCATCTCGACGCGTTTCCCACTCCGCCGCGCATCTGCTGGGGAACCAAGGGGTTTGAGCCGGACAGTGGCCTGTTACTGAGCGAGGTATTCGATCAGGTTCTGGGCGACGCGGCGGTTCCGGCTGTGCTGTCGGGACCAAGCTTCGCCGCTGAAGTGGCACGTCGTTTACCCACGGCTCTGACCACAGCCGCCCGCACCTTGGAAACGGCGGACGCCGTCGCGTACTGGTTTCGGGATGACCGCACCCGGGTCTATACCAGTACCGATCTGCCGGGTGTACAGCTGGGAGGTGCGATCAAGAACGTGATCGCCATCGCTGCCGGAATCAGCGACGGCCTGGGTTTTGGTGCCAACGCCCGCGCAGCACTGATCACTCGTGGCCTGGCAGAGATGAGCCGCCTCGGTACAGCACTGGGTGGGCAGGCTGACACGTTCATGGGATTGACGGGTATGGGTGACCTGATCCTGACCTGCACTGATGACCAGTCACGTAACCGGCGGGTCGGTCTGGGCATCGCGACCGGAAAACCGATCAAACAGGTACTGATCGACATCGGACAAGAAGCCGAAGGCGTCAATACAACCCGGGTGCTTTACCAGAAAAGCGACAGCAACGGAGTTTCCCTGCCGATCACAGAGCAGGTCTACCGCGTGCTGTTCGAGGGGTTGGAACCGGCCTCGGCCGTCACCGCACTGCTCGGCCGAGAGCCACGACCTGAAAAGAACTGAGATGGAACAGGTTGACAGCTAAGATCCGGCTCTAAGAGGCGACCCGCAGCTCCGGAGAACAAACCCGGAACCGGCTTTACAGACCTCAGCGCCAAGCCTTTTGCAGATCTTCCAGTACCGCTGCGCCGGGTATCAGCCGACTTGACTCGAGTGCGTTGAGCGGGGTCTTAGTCGTGTTTTTCGTGCGGTGCAGATCCAAAGCATTTTCGTCAAGAAACAAAAGTCCGGTGACGATTTCTCCCTGAGCCTGGTGTGCTCGTATGTAAGCCGTGGCTGCCCCGGGATCAAACGGGTCGTAATCATCGTCCACTTTACGCAGCGTGATCCGACTGCCATCGTGCAGAGTCACTGAAGTCACCGCCTTTTCGACGTTGGCTTCAATTGGCTCCAGTACTGGAATGAAATCAGCGTACACAGTCGTACGCTCCGAATCTCTGGTATACGCATAGCTTTTGGTCGACCCTTCGTGGTCATTGAAGGTCACACAGGGCGAGATTACGTCCAGCATGGCAAAACCCGGGTGCTGGATGGCGGCTTTGAGCAGCGGAACCAAGTTGCGTTTGTCGCCGGAAAACCCCCGGGCGACGAACGAGCAGCCAAAGTTGATCGCCGTCAGAACCGGATCAATCGGTGCCTGGGCGTTAACCTCACCGCCCTTGCGAGCGCTACTGCCGACATCCGCCGAGGCGGAAAACTGTCCCTTGGTCAACCCGTAAACACCATTGTTTTCAAGGACATACAACATGTTGACGTTGCGGCGGATCGCGTGACAGAACTGCCCGAGGCCGATGGAAAGCGAGTCACCGTCGCCGGATACCCCAATGTAATGCAGGTCACGATTTGCGGCATTCGCGCCCGTTATGATCGAGGGCATGCGACCGTGAACTGAGTTAAAGCCGTGGGCTGGTCGCAGAAAATAGGTCGGGGTTTTACTCGAACAACCGATCCCCGAGACCTTGGCTATCCGGTGCGGCTCAATATCGAGCTCGTAGTAGGCCTGGACGATCGCCGCAGAAATCGAGTCATGGCCGCAACCGGCACACAACGTCGACATCGCTCCTTCGTAGTCTGCAATGGTCAGACCCAGGGTATTCTGCGGTAGGCCCTTGGTGAGCCTTGGTTTTTTTATGAAACTCATGCAGCTTTCCCCTTGGCGATCTTCTCAAGCATCGGGTCGATGATATCGGTACAGGCGACCGGCATACCGCCGTAGCTCAGGACGGGAATCAGCTTGTCACCGGAAAGACCCGTCTCAGTCTGCAGTAGGCTGCAAAACTGAGCATCGCGGTTCTGCTCGACAACAAACACCCGCTCATAGCGGGTCAGAAAATCTATTACCGACTGGCTGAATGGAAAGGCCCGGACACGCATGTAATCCGCCAGGATGCCTTCAGCGGCGAGTCTGTCACGGGCTTCGCGAACGGCACCATCGCAACTGCCTAACGACACGATCGCGCAGTCTGCTCGCTCAGCTGTTTCGATCACCGGTTCCGGCACCAGGCCGGCTGCGGTATCAAACTTGCGGCGCAGGCGGTCAACGACTTCCTGGTACTCGTCAGCTTTCTCGGTATAACCACCAAACTTGTTGTGGCCGGAACCACGGATCAGATAGCCTCCCTTGGGATGCTCTCCGGGCAATGTCCGATAACAGATGCCATCACCGTCTACGTCCAGGTAGCGGGCGAAAGTGTCCATCTGGCTCAAGTCGTCGGCGCTGTAGACCTTTCCCCGGTCCGGCTGGTAGTTGTCATCCCAGCTCAAACTGGGGCACGGCCAGTCGTTCATGCCGATATCAAGATCCGACAGCACGATGACCGGGGTCTGGAGTCGTTCAGTCAGATCAAAAGCCGTAACAGCGAATTCAAAGCACTCCGCCGGGTCCGACGGGAACAGCAGGACGTGCCGGGTATCACCGTGGGATGCAAAAGCTGCCGCCAGAATATCGCTTTGCTGGGTCCGGGTGGGCATCCCAGTCGAAGGACCGGCCCGCTGAACGTCGAACAGAACCAGTGGTATCTCTGTGAAATAGGCCAGTCCCAGGAACTCTGACATCAGTGAGATGCCAGGGCCACTGGTCGCAGTAAAAGCCCGGGCGCCGCTCCAGGCGGCCCCCAGCGCCATACCGATTGCAGATAGTTCGTCTTCCGCCTGGATGATGCAATAGTTGTGCTCACCCGTATCACTGTCCTTACGCAGGCGTTTGCAGAAACCACCGAATGCGTCGAACAACGAAGTTGACGGCGTGATCGGATACCAGCTGCCGACAGTCGCCCCTGCGTAGACACAGCCCAGGGCGGCGGCCGTGTTGCCATCGATCATGATGTGGTCGGCCATGGCATCCATCGGCACAAGCCGGGTCTTCAGGGGGCATTCGAAGTTCGATCTGGTGTAGTCATAGCCCAGCTCAAAAGCCTGCATATTCGAATCAATCAGCTTAGGCTTGTCAGCAAATGTCTCCGTCAGCAACTGGTGGACACGGTCCTGGTCGATATCGATCAGGGCGGCAATCACACCGACGTAGGCAATATTCTTCAACAGGATGCGTGTCCGGGCGCCACTGAATGCTTCGTTACACATTCTTGACAACGGAATGGGCAGAACCGTGACGTCCGGGCGGGATTCAAGCTCCGCTCTTGGCCAGGTGGCATCGTAGATCAGCAGCCCGTTTGGTGAAACCTCGACGAGATCCTCGGCATAGGTCTGCGCATTCATGGCCACCATGATGCCCACCGAGCCTGAACGGGCAAGGTAACCCTTTTCGGTGACGCGGATCTCATACCACGTCGGCAGCCCCTGGATGTTGGACGGGAAGTAGTTCTTGCCAATCACAGGTATACCCATACGAAAGATCGCCTTCATCAGAAGGGTGTTGGCACTGGAAGAGCCCGTGCCGTTGACCGTCGCAATCTTGATGACGAAGTCGTTTATCCGGTCTTTCGATTGCATCGCGATGCCTCTTCGTCAACAGCGTACGGAATCAACAAACTGGATTTGCGCATGTCCCAGGCGCCAGTGGGACATCGTTCGGCACACAAGGCACAGTGCACACACAGGTTCTCATCCTTGAACATGGCCCTGCCGGTCTGTGGCAATGCTTCGGACACATACAGCGGTGCCTCCGGATCCAGAGGGGCTACTGTCAGCTGCCGCCGCACCTCTTGTTCATCACCATTATTCGCGATCGTCAGGCAACGAACAGGGCAGACGTCGATACAGGCATCACACTCGATGCACAACTTGGCACTGAAAATCGTCTGCATGTCACAATTGAGACAACGCCGGACCTCGGTCAAGACCTGCTCAGCCGAAAACCCCAGCTCCACCTCGATGTTGAGTTCGTCAAAGCGTTGCTTGAGTGCCACGTGGCGCATCTGACGACGCTCAGCCGGATCGTAATCGTTACTGAAACTCCACTCATGGATGCTCATCTTGGTCGCGAGCAGGTTCATGCCCAACGGCAGACGATCATCCAGCGGTTCACCCATGCAATACTTGTGCAGAGAAATTGCGGCCTGGTGCCCATGTTCCACAGCCCAGATAATGTTCTCTGGGCCGAATGCCGCATCACCACCGAAGAACACACCCGACCGAGTGGACTCGAAAGTGTCCTTGTTCACCACCGGCACGTCCCACTGGTCAAACTCAACACCAAGATCGCGCTCGATCCACGGGAAAGCATTTTCCTGGCCGATGGCAAGAATCACATCATCGCAGGGAAGGAACGCTTCACCTATGACCTCAGGTAGCAGATTCCCCGCCTCATCGGTGTGATACTCGAACTGATCGAACATCATCCCTTTGAGCTGTCCATCCTCTACAACAAAAGCCCTTGGTGAGTGATTGACGACGATTTCAACCCTTTCTTCTTCCGCATCCTCAAGCTCCCAGGGGGAAGCTTTGAAGTAGGCCCGAGGTTTACGGGCCATTACCTTCACGTTTTTACCACCCAGTCGCAATGCGGTCCGACAACAGTCCATGGCCGTGTTACCGACACCGATGATCAGGACGTTCTCGCCGATCGAGTCAGTGTGGCTGAATGCGACCGACTCCAGCCAGTCGATACCGATGTGGATACGCTCGCTGTCGTGACGGCCGGGTAGGTCAAGCTCCTTGCCACGCGGGGCCCCAGTGCCCACAAAAACCCCATCGAACTCCTCTGCCAGAAGCGCCGCCATGCTGTCGATACGATGGCCCAGCCGCAGATCGACACCCATTTCCAGGATCATCGTGATCTCGTCGTCCAACACCTCGGCCGGCAGTCGGAAGGCGGGAATATTGGACCGCATCAGGCCACCAGTCTGGTCATACTGCTCGAACATCACGATCTCGTACCCCAGAGGCAAGAGGTCGTTCGCCACCGTCAGGGACGCACATCCGGCACCGATGCAGGCAATGCGCTTTCCGTTCTTCTTTCCCGGAATCTTCGGCAGACACGCTCTGACGTCCCCGGCAAGGTCGGCCGCAACCCGCTTGAGCCGGCAGATCGCGACCGGTTCATCCTCGACCCGGTTCCGCCGGCAAACAGGCTCACACGGCCTGTCGCAGACCCGGCCCAAGATCGCAGGAAAGACGTTAGTGCCCCTGTTGAGCAGATAGGCGTCTTGATAACGCCCCAGCGCGATCATCCGGATGTATTCGGGGACGTCCGTGTGGGCGGGGCAACCCCACTGGCAGTCCACCACTTTATGGAAGAACGTCGGATCAGTGGTGTCGGTCGCTTTCAAAATGTCACGGGACAGTCAACAGACGGGTGCACGAGCACTGAGCCTACACGCGCTGTACGTGCGGCCGGTCGGTCGAATCGTCAGGACCTGGGCGGAGGTTGTCCAATCAAGACACCCAAAATGGTTCAATTCACCAGGAACAGCGGGAAACATCTACATAAGCAATGATTATACATATCAGAAGTATTAAGTGATATGACGGTTGGGCAGAAAATGCCTGTTGCTCTAGCGACCTACCCGCCATTCCTTAAAAGCCGCCGAGAATGGTCACACAGAATGGTTGCTGTTCAACAATCGCCAGGGCGCAGCTCAGCTTGCCGACTGGTGCTCGGCCAGAGGCACAACACAGTCGGCAGAATTATTCGCCGGGCTGTTGACGAACGTACTCACCGGGTAGCTGCGAAGATCAGCCTGGTGTCCGGCCATCAGTTCCCTGACCATGTCAGTATCCGAGACGGCAGAGTCCAGCCAGTCGGAGTGGACGGGTCGCGGCAGAACGACCGGCATTCGGGCGTGAATCTCGGACGCCGCTGCCGTGGCCTCGGTGGTGACGATACAGAACGTCTCCAGAGCCTCCCCCGTCAGCTGGGTGTTCAGCGACCAGAGTCCGGCCAGTACAAACGGTGTATTGTCAGCCAATCCGAGGTAGTAAGGCTGTTTTCGGCCACCAGGCTGCTTCTGCCATTCGTAGTAACCGTCGCACAGCACCAGGCACCTCTGATGCCTGAACGGTCCTCGGAACATCGGCCGCTCGTGCACAGTCTCCGCCCGGGCGTTGATCGGACGCGTCATCTTCGGATCTTTTACCCAGGCTGGCGCCAGACCCCACTGGAGTGCTGCGGCCGTATGCGTCCCGGAGGTGGCACGGACGATCAGTGCTTGCTGTGAAGGCGCGATATTGTAGCTGGGCCGAAGCAGATCTGGCCCATCAGCGACCAGGCCTTCTATGACCTCGGAGAATTCTGCCAGTGTACTATGGCGCTCGAATCGACCGCACATCTTCTGTTACCTCAACTTGATATACCACTCAGGGTAAGCTAACTGTGTCCAGCGCGAACAGCGAGAGAAATTACCCACGACTGATGACCCGTCGAACCCGATGAGTACTTACGAAAATTATACCCAAGTCAGCCGCGTCTACGACGAGACCCGCTGGGCTGTCGGATTGGATCTCATCACGGAGGGGCTCTCATCTACCTGCACGGCGATCGAACAGCAGGTGCTGCTGGATGCAGGCTGTGGTACCGGGATCTATACGGCTGCCCTGATCGACCGGGTCAGCCGGATCGAAGCGGTCGACTTAAACCCGGCCATGTTGTCTGTGGCGCAGTCCAAGCTGGTAAACAGCCCTGATCGTGACCGCGCCAGGTTCTGGCAGGCCTCCATCAGCGAACTGCCTCTGGATGATAACAGTGTAGACAGCATTGTCATCAACCAGGTCCTGCACCACCTCTCCGACCGGGTAGAAAACGACTGGCCGGCACATCGGAAGGTACTGGCCGAGTGCGCCCGCGTCTTGAAGCCACACGGCGTCATCATCATCAACAGCTGCGCTCACGTGCAACTGGATCGGGGGTTCTGGTTCTACCGTCTGATTCCGGCTGCGTTGGCGGCCGTCAAACAACGGACTATTCCCCTGGACGATCTTGAACGGTTAATGCATGCATCCGGTTTGGATCCGATAAATCGTCGTGTGGATCTCGATGGTGTGCTCCAAGGCGCAGCGTATTTCAGGGCGGATGGCCCGCTGGACCCGCTCTGGCGCCAGGGTGACTCGATCTGGAGTCTGGTCTCCGAGCCCGACCTAAAAGCTGTCCTCGACCGCACTATTGGCCTCAAGTCAACCGGTGATCTCGATGCTTACATGAAACACTCTGATGCTGAGCGTTTGAAGGTTGGACAGATCACATTTTCCGTAGCGCACAAGACCTAGCGCCAGATCAGAAACATGAAACCGGCCATTCCCGAAAAATTCGCCGAGCAAGGCCAGTATTAGCGTTTGTTCCTTTGTCGATCTACAATCTAGAGTGATTGGTACCCCTTCCCCGCCCGGTTCCGTGCTCTCCCGATGAAGAAAATCCGTCGAATCATCCTGCCGTTACTGGTGATTGCCGTTGGAATAGCCGGGTATGTCCTGCTCAGATCCAGCGCACCAGTGGATCAGCCACTCGAACCCAGTGAACGGGTGTGGTCTGTCAACGCCGTTTCTGTAGCGCGCAAGCAGTTGTCCCCGACGTTGCGACTGTACGGCCGCGTCGAATCACCGCGTGAGACGCACCTGCGCGCAGCCGTGTCTGCAGATGTTCAGGAACTGATGGTGTTGTCTGGACAAAATGTCCGCAATGGTGAACTGCTGCTGCGGCTCGATGACGATGACGTGACCCTTTTGCTCCGCCAAAGAGATGCCGATGTCTCGGAGATCGAAGCGCAAATCGATAGTGAAAAACGCCGCCACGCCGCTGACCTGACTGCCCTGACGCATGAACGGATGCTTTACCAGCTGGCTGAACGTTCTCTGAAGCGCGCCGAACGCCTTGCCAAGACCCAGGTCGGCTCACAGGCGCGGGTTGACGAAGCCCAGCAAGCCCTGCGCGGCCAGGCACTGGCACTGGCCAAGCGTCAGAGCGTCCTGCAGGATCACCCCTCTCGACTGGCCCAGTTGCACGCCCGCCTGAAACGAGCCACCGCCGTGCGTGACATGGTGCGCCGTGATCTGCGGCACACCGGCGTCATGGCACCCTTCGACGGCCGCATTACAGCGGTGCACGTCTCGCCGGGTGACCGGGTACGCCCGGGCGACCGACTCATCGACGTCTATGACACTAATTTTGTCGAGATTCGAACCCAGGTACCCAACCGTCATCTTCCGGTTCTGCGAAAGTCGTTATTGGCCGGTAGCGAGGTCACAGCATTGATGCAATTCGAGGGCCGGTCAATCAGGCTCGCGCTGGACAGGCTGGCTGGAAAAATCGAAAAAGGCCAGGGAGGCGTCGATGCGTTCTTCAGTTTTCTGGATGAAACCCAGGATGTCGAACTGGGCCGTACGGTCGTAATGTTCGTTGAACTACCCGTTCAAAATGATGTTTTCTCACTGCCGGCAACCTCCGTCTACGGTGCAGATACAGTCTATCGGATCGAGAACAGCCGCCTGGTCATGGCCCGCGTGCGACGCGTGGGCGAATACCGTAACGGCGAGTGGGGTAGCTGGATTCTTTTTCGCAGTGACGATCTTGTCGACGGCGACCAGATACTCGCTAACCAGCTGCCCAATGCGGTTCAAGGCCTGAAAGTCGAGATTGTGCAGGCAAACGACTGACGCTCCGAGGTCATGACAAACAACCTGCTCGGGATACTTGCCCGCCATCCGGTCGCGGCCAACCTGCTGATGGCGATGATGATCATCGCCGGCCTCTGGGGTCTGTCCCGCTTGAACACCCAGTTCTTCCCAAGTTTCGACATTGATTTTGTTTCCGTCGGGGTCACCTGGGCGGGGGCCAGTGCCGAGGACATCGAACAACTGGTCACCGATCCTATTGAACAAGAACTCAAAAGTGTCGACCGAGTCAAGGAACTGAGTTCGAGGTCTTTTGACGGGTTTTCACTGGTGGTTCTGGAATTTCAGGAAGGCACGGACATGGGGCTGGCCCTCGACCAGGTTAAAGAACAGGTCGACCTGGTACGCAACCTCCCAGCCAGCGCCGAAAGCCCGGAGATCAAACGCATTATCAATTACGAGCCGATTGCCAGCGTGCTGGTGGTCGGAGCCGATGATCCCCGGGGACTGCGTAGTCTGGTGCGCCGTTTTGAACACGAACTGCTGGACCGGGGCATTTCAAACATCCGGATCTTCGGTCTGCCGGAAGAAGAGATTGCTATCCAGGTTCCTTCGGAGACCCTTCGTGAGCTGGGCCTGTCGCTCGAGGACATTGGCCGACGGGTCGGGGCAGCCTCGCGCGACCTACCGGTTGGTGTCATCGGTCGGGGCGAGTCGGCAAGGCAACTTCGTTTCAAAGACCAGCGCCGCGGTGAACTCGCCTTTGAAGACCTGCCGATCATCGCTGCTCAGGATGGGCGCTTGCTGACCCTGGGTGACATCGCCGAGATCACCCGCCGACCCCAGTCTGCCCAGACCGAGGTGAGCTACCGGGGCCGACCGGCCGTGGAAATGCGCCTCTCCCGGTCCCGGGATGCTGACAGCCTCAAGTCGGCCCAGATCATGCGGGACTGGGTCAACGAGACCCGGCCACTACTGCCCCCGGGGCTCGAGTTCCACGTCTACGACGAACGCTGGGAATACATTGAGGACCGGATCAACCTGTTGCTCAAGAACGGTCTAGGCGGTCTCATCCTGGTCATCTTCATACTCTATTTCTTTCTCAACGCCCCTGCGGCCGGCTGGGTCGCGGTCGGTATCCCGACCTCCTTCATGGCGGCTCTCGGGGTTCTCTACGTCTGCGGTGGTTCGATCAACATGATCAGCCTGTTCGGCCTGATCATGACGCTTGGTATCATTGTCGATGACGCAATCGTCGTCGGTGAAGATGCCGTCACGCATTTTGAAAAAGGTGACAGCCCGCTGGATTCAGTACAGCAGGGTGCGCAACGAATGCTGGCACCGGTCCTCTCGTCATCATTGACAACCATCGCCGCCTTCATGCCACTGCTGCTGGTCGGCGGCATCATCGGTATCATTCTCAGGACCCTTCCGATCGTCGTGATCTGTGTGATTCTCGCCTCACTGGTCGAGGCCTTTCTGGTACTGCCTGGCCACCTCAGAGGAACCTTTAGCCGAATGGGTGGCTACCACCCCCGGCGACTGCGCAAAGCGCTGGATGACGGATTCTTGCGATTTCGCGAGAACCGATTTCGACCATTGATCACAGCTGGTGTCCGGCACCGCTGGTTGACCGTGTCACTGGCTGTCGCAGTCTTTATCGTGAGCATCGGCTGGGTCGCCGGAGGCCGGATCGCCTTTAATTTCTTCCCAGTCGCTGAAGGACCGATTCTTTTTGCCAACGTCGATTTCGTCGCCGGCACGCCCAAGAAAAACGTCGATGAATACCTGTCCCAGGTAGAACAGGCACTGTGGGACACCAATGAGCACTTCGGTGGTGCGTTGGTGCTCACTGCGATCTCACGATTGGGCCTGGGCGAAAGTGGTGACTGGGAGCGACGGAGCAGTGAAAACATCGGCTCGGTACTGGTCGAATTGGTCAAGCCTGACGCCCGAACAGTACGCAACCGCGAATTCATCGATGAGTGGCTCGCGCGTATTCCCAACACTGCCGGTCTCGAAAACCTGTCGATCAAGGAACCTACCGCGGGGCCGCCGGGGCAGGATCTGGAGATCCAGATCACGGGCCGGAGTCTCGCGACCGTTAAGAGCACAGCAGTAGAACTCAAGAACGTGCTGATCGACATCGCCGGTGTCTCTGGCGTTGAGGACGACATGCCCTACGGCCGCGAACAACTGATATTGCGCCTGACCCCCACAGGTGAGGCGTTGGGACTGTCAGTCGAAAACCTGGGCCGACAGCTACGTGCCGGATACGAGGGCTACCTGGTCCAGGTGATGGCCGATGACAGTGACGAAGTCGAAGTGCGCGTGGTGCTTCCTGACAGCGAACGAGATCGGCTCGACAGTCTTGATGAATTCGAAGTTTTACTTCCTGGCGGCGGCACGGTACCGTTTGCCAACGTGGTGACTCTACAGAGCCGGCGGGGTTTTGACTCTATTCGCCACGTCGAAGGCAAACTGGCGGTGACCGTTACGGGCAACGTGGACGACGCGGTCAACAATGACAACCGTATCATTGCGAACCTGAAACAGAACACAATACCGGAACTGGAGCAGCGGCACGGTGTGAAATTCTCCTTCGAAGGTCGGCAGGCCGACCAGCGGGAGACCCTGGGCGACATGCAACGCGGCGCGATTCTCGCATTGGTACTGATCTACCTGGTTCTGGCGTGGGTTTTTGGATCCTATGGCTGGCCGCTGCTGGTGATGGCCATCATTCCGTTTGGTCTCGTTGGTGCAATCTGGGGTCACACCTTGATGGGCATCGACCTGACCATCCTCTCGATGTTCGGCTTTTTCGGGCTGGCCGGCATCGTGGTCAACAATTCGATTATCCTTGTTGTGTTCTACAAACAAAGCCGGGCCGAAGGCCTGGCACCGGACGAGGCGGTGGTGGAAGCAGCCTGCCAGCGTCTGCGGGCCGTTCTACTGACTTCGCTGACCACTATCGCCGGTCTGACTCCACTCCTGTTTGAAACTTCGCTGCAGGCCCAGTTCCTAATCCCGATGGCGACGTCAATCGCCTTTGGGCTGGCTTTTGCCACTGTACTAGTCCTGTTCCTGGTGCCGGCTCTGTTGATGATCTATGAACACTCGGCCCTGACCCGCCGGTCGATGGACATACAGGCCACGACGTAACTTAGTCCGATAATTCCAGCCAAAGCGGCTGGTGATCGGAACCTGGCGCCTCAGTATCGACCTGGCAACTGCTGATACGATGACGCAGGCTTGCACTGACAAAACAATAATCAAGTCGGGCGGGCTCCTCTTTCACATCCGACGTATGGCCACCTTTCGGATCACCGCCCACATGCGTCCAGGCATCGACAAAACCATCGGGGTGGGTTACACGGCCACCATAGGGGGAATCCGGTCCCACCAGCAGATCGTATTCTGGGGCATCCGGCGTGCAGTTGAAGTCGCCGAGTAATACAGCATGTGGCGATACCTCACCAGGTGTGACCCCTTCTGCCCAGTAATTTCCACCGTCGCGCAATGGATTAGCCTTAAGCTCACCGCACACGGGCAGCCCCTCATAGGCCGCTTGGCGGTGAATACGCAGTAACTCGCGGACCTGGGGCAAGCGGGTTTCCGAACACAGGTGGGTCAGGTGCACACTGAAAAACCGGATGGTCTCATCGCCGCACTGGATCGCGCATTCAAGTGCCGAGCGCTGGATGCTGAGCGGCCCAATGCTAGCCATCTTGGGCAGTAGGTGATGACGACAGTACTGGATGGGCTCCCGTGACAGCAGCAGGTTGCCGAACTGTCGCCGTTGGGGCTGCCCATTGGCGTCCATACCCCCGGGAACAGACTGATCCACACCTGGGCCATAGACAGCGTCGTAGCCAACAAACGCTGCTCTGATAGAGGCGACCTGGTCGGTGTCGCCAGAACGTGCCCAGAAGCGATCGACTTCCTGCAGCGCAATCACGTCGGCTCCGTCAACAGCGGCGACAATGCGATCGAGGTCGACCCGGCCGTCTCGGCCCTGACCGAACTGGATGTTGTAGGTCACGATTTTCAATGGCTGATGTACATGACGAAGCCTGGTCCGGAACAGCTCGTCTCAGCGTTGTGGTGCCCAGGATCCATGGGAATCAAAGGTTTTCTGAATCCTGACCTGTTTGAACCAACCGGGACAACTTCTGCGTCAGACGGTCACGTTCGGAAAGGAGGGAATTGAACTGATCGTCGCAGCCTGCGATGGGTCTCGGGTAAGCTTGGATTTCAAGCCGTATGGAGGACAGGAGATCTATGATTTCCTGCTTTTTCTTTGAGTCAGAAGCATGCATGCAAAATCATTTTACCCTGTTTAAATGCTTCTGCAGAAATCTCGCTATTTACCCTGGTTTATACTTTTTCACCGTCAACACAATAGGCTCGACTGACCGAAATGGGCTACCATTTGCAATCGTTTGAAACACTGCTCAGAACCCTGTCCGAATACCTGAACCTCAAGGACGAGCAGTGTCTTTCCCTGCCACGGGAAGCCTATCTCTCACCTGAACTGCACGCTTTGGAGCTCGACAACAGTGGTACCGGCAACAAAGACGAAGGGGCCAACGTGTTTGACATTCATATAGGCACCGGCTTTTTCGAACCGGCCACCACCGGAAGATGTCAACATCACCATAACGTGATCGGTCTAACGTAATCACCGAACGACGGGCACACCCTAAACGAACCTGAATATGTTTACCCGACTGATCCGCAAGCGCACTCGACTCGCCGATGACGTATACGAGCAGATTCTCTCGGCAATCCTGTCCGGTGAGATCTTCCCCGGTGAACGCCTGATTCAGGAAACCATCGCGAATCAGATCGATGTCAGCCGTACACCGGTCCGTGAGGCTTTGCTACGACTCGAGCAAGAGGGCATTCTTGAAGCTTCCGGGCGAGGCGGCTTTCAGATCCGCGACATCAGCGAACGGGAGATCAGAGATCTGTACACGGTGAGGGAAGCCGTTGAGGGTTTCGCTGCAAGACTGCTCGCCGGGAGACTTTCCATAGCACAGGTACAGACTATCGAAAAAGCCGTGCGGGTCGAGATGACTCTGACCTCATCGCGCAAGGAAGAACACTTCCACGCCAACCGCATCATTCACCGCACCATCGTTGAACAGACAAACAACGGGTTTCTTGTTGAGCTTTTTGACAACATCTGGAATCGCGGAATTTCCATCCGTAGTTTTTCTGCCTACCGGATTCCCGATCCAGCCGATGACCGCGGCCAGCACCTGGAATTGCTCGAGCAGCTCAGATCCGGTAATGCTGGCGAGGCGGAAGCCGCCATGGTCAAACACATTCGTGAGGGGTTGGCTAATCACATGGGCTGGCTGTCGGAACAGGCCGGTTGAACAGTGAAGAGACCGCACTGACACCCCGGGCCCGACCCCGCCCGAGAGTTCAGCCCGCACCTTGTTCTCACGAGTGCTGCGTTATAATGAGTGTATTCAGTATACAAACGGGTTCATTCGATGTGCGGAATCGCTGGAAGAATACTGCCGGGTCCAGGCAGGGTCGGCGACGAGCTGGTTAAGCTGATGCATGCCCAGCGTCACCGGGGCGCCGATTCCACGGGCTTTGCACTCTATGGGGAACCGCTGGATACCGGCTACATCGTCCGGGCGATGGTGGCACACCGCCATGAGCTTTCACAGGTTCTCGAGTTGTTTCTCGACCTGCTGCGTGCGCACGGCAGCGATTTCCTGGCTGACCCCAGCTGGGACGAGGCAACGACCGACCACGTCTCCGTGCGCATGGTGATCCGCGAACCGAATTCGCTCGGTGACTGGATTCGCCAGGTAGACGAACATTCCGATCGCATCGAAGTGCAATCCGTTGGCCGTTCTCTGGAGATCGTGAAGGACTTGGGAGGCGCGATTGAGGTCGCGGAAAAACATCGGGTCCATGATTTCATCGGTACCCACGGCCTAGGTCACGCACGTATGGCGACCGAATCAGAGGTCTCACCGACCGCCAGCCATCCATTCTGGGCTCGACCGTTCGCTGATGTGGCGATCGTGCACAACGGTCAGATCACCGACTACTTCACCTGGCGGGCCCGCTTGGAGCGCAAAGGCTACCGATTCATGACCGGTAACGACAGCGAACTGCTGGCCGTCTGGATCTCCGATCGTATGAGTCAGGGCGAGACTCAGGACGACGCCCTGATACGATCACTGACCGAGATCGACGGGGTGTTTACGTTTCTCTACAGCACCCTGGACCGGCTGGGGTTTGCAAAAGATCGCTGGGCCATCAAACCGCTGGTCGCGGTCATCGGCGAACAGTCCCTGTCGATCGCAACCGAAGAACAGGCGGTGCGCACGGTTCATCTCGACGAAATCGAGGTCGTCAACTTCGACGGTCCCAGTCTGACTCGAACCTGGCAGACCAACGTCTCACTGGACCGCGCCGCATGAACGACCACGAAGTGATTGTCGCCGACCGCCCGCTGCGCGAGTGTAACCAGGACATACGCGATGGCATCGACCGTGGTCTGGCTGTCCGGGTCATCGATACCCGCTCACGGCACAACCTCGGCATCGGCCTGCCGAGCGGTGCCCGGATACATTTTGAAGGCAGTGTCGGTTACTACTGTGGCGGACTCAACAACGGGGCCAGTATCCGAGTATCACGCAACGCTGGTTGGGCTGCCGGAGAGGCCATGGCCAGCGGTGACATCACCATCGACGGTTATGCCGGTGTCAGCCTGGGCGCCTCTATGCGGGGTGGGTTGATCCACGTCAAAGGAGATGCTGGGCCACGTTGTGGCGTCGCCATGAAGGGCGGCGACATCATCGTCGAAGGTAAAATCGGCTACCTGTCGGGGTTCATGGCACATGCCGGTCGCATCATTGCGCTGGGCGGCGCTGATGAGGCCTGTGCAGACTCCCTCTGGGGCGGCGAGGTCTGGGTTGCAGGCCCCATTGCTTCCCTGGGGGTGGATTCCAAAACCGAAGAGCCCGCAGACGATGAAATCCAGGAAATCGAGACCCTCTTGGCGACGCGCGGCCTGGATGACGCTTCCAGAGCCTGGCAGAAGATCGTGTCCGCCCAACGCCTCTGGCACTTTGAAAGCCGGGATGCAAGTGCGTGGCTGATGATATGACTCCCCCCTACGAGTACCCGTTCGATGCCCCGACCGAGGAAGCTGTGGCTATGGCGGACGGAGCCGATCCTGCCAGGCCCGCTGGGGTCCCGGCATCGTACGCAAAAGGCCACTCCGCCCGTTGGACACCTGCTTCGATCTCAGAGATTCACGCGTTGTCGCGGCTCGGGCGGTACCAAATCCGAGGTTTCAACACCTTCAATCAGCGGTTACCCACCTTCGATGACCTGACTTTTGTACCGGCGACCATGACGCGACTGCCGCTGGAGGGTTACCGGGAAAACTGCGAGACCCGGACGGTCCTGGGCGCCCGGCCTGGACTCGTTGAAAACCCAATCGAGTTGAATATTCCGATCTACATCGCGTCGATGTCGTTCGGCGCGCTGTCTGCGCCGGCAAAAGCCGCCCTGGGCTACGGTGCATCCAAAGTCGGCAGTATGACCTGCACCGGAGAGGGCGGCATGCTCGAAGATGAACGAGAGGCGTCGAGCCTGCTTGTCTACCAGATGACGCCGTCGCGTTACATGCTGGACTTGGAACACCTGCGGATGGCCGACGGAATCGAGCTGGTGGTTGGGCAGGGCGCCAAGCCCGGAACCGGCGGTCTACTGCTGGGAATGAAAGTCTCAGACCGCGTGGCTGGAATGCGTACTCTACCCGAAGGAGTCGACCAGCGTTCAACGGTCCGGCACCCGGATTTTCTTGGTGCCGATGACATGCAGGTCAAAATCGAGGAGTTGCGGGAGGCCACCGACTACAAGGTTCCTATTTTCCTCAAGATGGGCGCCACTCGGCCCCGCTACGACGTTGCCATCGCCGCCAAGGCCGGTGTCGACGTGATTGTGGTCGACGGTGCCGAAGGGGGTACCGGTGCCTCGCCCGAGCTTTTGCTGGATCACACCGGGATTCCGTTGATCTCGTCTATTCGTGCTGCGCGCGAGGCGTTGGACGACTGCGGCATGTCGGATGAGGTCTCGCTGGTGGCGGCAGGCGGAGTGCGCTCCGGCACGGACGTCGCCAAGTGCTTGGCACTGGGAGCTGACGCGGTGATGATCGGCACTGCCGGGTTGATCGCGCTGGGCTGCAATTCACCGCGCTACTTTGATGACTACGCCGTGCTCGGCACCACACCTGGGCAATGCCACCACTGCCACACAGGTCTCTGCCCAGTCGGTGTGGCGACCCAGGACCCGGAGCTTGAAAAAAGGGTTGATGTGGCGGCGGCATCCGAACGGGTCGCCCGATTCCTGACAGCTATGACCATGGAAGTGTCACTGCTGGCCAAAGCCTGTGGCAAATCTAACGTCCACAACCTCGAAGTTGAGGACCTCCGTGCTTTGTCCCTGGAAGCCTCCGCATTTACCGGGGTCAAACTGGCGGGAATAGACCGGCCGTACAACTGGTAGCGTTGTCTGACAGGACCGGGTTGTAATCCGGCGACGAGGCACCTGGGTGATCAGGATTCCCCGCACTGACCAACAGGGCCTATGTAGATCTGGGGACTCTCCCTTGAGTACTGCTTCCTTGCTGTGAATACAGGATACAATTACTTCGCTTGTACTCGCATACAAACCTATTATTAATTCTTGCTGAGTTTGACTATTAGAGGATGCCCAAATGAGTCACAAACCAAAACCGCTTCCCGAGGGTGTACACACCGTTGTCCTAGGCATGGGTGACCTGAACGGTTTGCTGCGCGGAAAAAGAATCCCCGCAGACAATTGGAATAACATCTGTGCATCAGGGATGGCCATGGCGAACGCGATCTTTGCCATCGACATGAACTGTGATGTCTGGGACACACCCTATGCCAACTTTGAAACAGGTTACCCCGACCTATACGTGATGCCGACTGGTGACGTCTATCCCATTCCCTGGGAAGAGGGCGTCGTATTCTCTTTCGGCGAAGCAGTCGGGCACGATCGTTTACCCGTACCGATTGACCCACGGGCTGCGCTGGTACGTGTTCTTCAGAAAGCCTCGGACATGGGTTTTGAACCCCGGGTAGGCACCGAGCTTGAGTTCTACTTGCTGGACAAGGACACCCTCAAACCGAGAGACCGTGGCATTCAAGTCTACGGTCTACCCAGAGCATCGGAACTGGAACACGTGCTGGGCCCGATCAGAAGACACCTGTCGGCCGTCGGCATACCCATTGAGCAGTCCAACCCCGAGTACGCCGCCGGCCAGGTCGAAGTCAACATCCGCTATGACGAGGCACTGACGGCCGCCGATCGCGTGGTCACCTTCCGTGGACTGGTCAAGGAACTCGGCAACACTCATGGCTATCACGCAACCTTCATGTCGAAACCATTTTTCGCCGAGTCTGGTAACGGCTTCCATGTGCACCACTCACTGTGGCGCGACGGGGAGAACCTGATGGCCGACAACGGCGCACTTTCGGCTCTGGGGCGGCAGTACCTGGCCGGTCTGCAGCAACATATGTCCGAGATATCGATGGTCTCTGCTACCACTCCAAACGCCTATCGCCGGCGTCAGCCCTACACCTTCTGTCCGATCAACAATACCTGGGGAGTCGATAACCGCACCGTTGGACTGCGCGTGATCCTCGGCAACGACAATGCGATCCGGGTGGAAAAGCGCGACGGGTCAGCCGACTGCAATCCTTATCTGCTGCTCGCACTGGAAATCGCCTCGGGCCTTTCCGGAATCGAAAATAAGCTGGAGCCGACCGCACAAACCACGGGCAACGGCTACGAGGACCAGGACCACCAGGCCATACCCACTGATCTCGCGAGCGCGGTTGCTCTGGCGCGGGAATCTGATCTTATGGCTGAGGTGCTGGGCCCGGACCTGCTCGAAATGCTGATCCAGCAGTCGGAGCGCGAGATCGAGTTTGTCGCCAATCAGGTCACCCCGGTAGAGATCGAACGGTACCTGGAATCCTTCTGATGCGGATCGCCCGACCGAGCCCACTGTCGGTGTCAGTGATGCTGACCGGTGAGTACGGCATCCGACCTGGCGCTTGCTGAGCTCTGTCTTCTGGATCAAAACACCCTACAGGAGGTCATCGGACAAATCGCGGTGTCTGACCACTGAGATTCACCTGGAAAGCGCTCAGGTGTGTGACGCCCGACTGCGCATGCGCTCGCCGCAAGCTCTGCCAAACGCCTGAAATATGGCGAGATAAAAAGGGTTCTCGGCGACCTTCCACTCGGGATGCCACTGCACGGCCAGGCTAAATGCCGGTGAGTCGAAGACCCTGAAGGCTTCAACCAGTCCATCGGGCGCCCGGGCCTCGACGGCCAGCCCGTTACCCAGTTTCGCCGCCCCCTGGGTGTGCAGTGAATTCACCTTAATCACCGGAGTATCAACAAGACTTGCAAGCAGGCCGTTGGGGACGAGTTCAATGTCGTGGGACGGTGCATATTGCTCGTCCAGTGGCAGGCTGTTGTCTTCCTTGTGCTCGATCAGACCCTCGACGTGCTGCAGCTGCGGATGAAGCGTTCCACCATAGGCGACATTGACCTCCTGACAGCCGCGACAGATCGCCAATAGCGGGACCCCCCGGTCGACGGCATTTCTGAGAAGGTCAAGAGTGGTGGCATCCCGCAACGGATCATGCGGCGGTACACTGTCCTTGCGAGCGCCCCCGTAGCGGTGTGGTTCGATGTTGGACGGACTGCCGGTCAACAGGATACCGTCCAGCGCGTTCAGCAGCGTCTCGGTATCGAGTCGTTCCGCCAGTGGCGGTATTACCAGGGGCAGGGCACCCGCACCATCAACAACACCGTCGATATATTTCTGGCCGACAATGTTGAATGGATGGGGATCGAGCTGCCGGCGACAGGCAGTTACGCCGATTAGGGGTCGTCTGTTCATAGCGGGCATGGCCACTTCTGAGATTTCCGGCGTGATGTCTGCCGGTTTCGTTTCTTCAGTGTCGCAATTTAGCCGATTCGAGATCATCGGGCATCCGTGTAATAAAGCTGCAACACCACTCCGATCCCGTAAATAAACTAAAATCTATACCTTATGAAAATCGGTTATCTCTTTTTCGCATTGTTAGGACTGGCTGTATGTATCGCGATTTTCTGGATCGGATGGAAAATGGCCTGGAAAGGCTCTGAAGATGACCCCCACGTTAAATAAGTACAATCTGCACAAGAGGCATCGGCGGGTTCTGCACTCAGCCACCCGCTATCACCTGCTGTAGGTCATTGGAGTCAAGCCATGCGGTTTACGATCGTTATCCTGTTGATCATCTCGCTGGTGGGTTGTATCTATCCGTTTCTCTCCTCTGCCGCACCCATCGTCGGCGGCTGAATGACCGAGGAGGTCATTGCGTGAATCTGCCACGCTGATCATGCGCAACGCATTCAAGTGGGCCGGGCTGTTATTCATCGGCGGTATTGTCGGATACCTTGTCAGCGACGATCTACGCTGGCTTTATGGCAGCGTCAGCATCGCGGCGGTACCGATCCTGCTGCAACTGATCTGGCGGGAACGGATCTCTTTCCGGGACCTGCTTCGACCGCGAAACCACTGATCGACAGGCGGATAATGGACTATCTCATTCTTATTCTGCTGGCGGCTTGCCTACTGATTATGCTGGTGATTCACCAGGACATCATCCAGTTCGGCGAAGGTTACAACAGAACCATGGGCCAACTGCTTCCCAGGTTGGCTTCAGTCGGTCAACCGATGAAAAATGCGCTCACGCTGAGTTGCGTGATCTTCTTTGGCGGAGCCATCGCCCGAACGTTTACAGAAGATGATCGCTGGCTGTGGAATGCCCTGATCTTTTCGGTCATTCCACCTTTGGTTCAGTTCCTCAGGCGTAAGAGAACAAAGACTTCAGGCTGAACGACTCTCGACTATCGGTTCATGGAGCAGGAACTGGACCGGCTGCCCATTGTTACATCACAAATATGCCGATTAGGCCGATCAGAAAAACACCAAGGCCAATGATTAGAACCACTCTGCCCACACCCTGACCTTCAGTCAGTCCGCCGTTTTGTTCACTCATTGTCGTCGTCACTCAAAGTTGCGATTGGTTGGGCCGTAGTATAAACGGCGAGGAAGGTCCGGGGGCATTTGGAATCAATCACACCTGACGTGTGATCACCCCGGACAAGGATCGGGTCATGAAACCATCGGTTGGGCGAGTATCCACAGGCTGACCATCGTGTAGAGCACCATCAGCACCATCATCGGAAGCTGGCTGAAGAAGGCAGCGCGTGGGTTACCAAACAACCGGAGCGCTGCCAGGTGAGCAATGTAGACGGCGAATACATGACCGGCCACGATAAACGCCACCGCCAGGTACCAGGCTGTCCGGGCACCGAGCAGGCTGATGTCCACTTGGTAATCCCTTGTCCCCAGTAGATTCCAGCCATTACCCAGCGGGTCCGACAACCTTGGAATCAGATACTGTCCTGATATAACGAGGTACGAGAGATAGTGCGCCAGATGGTAGGCAATCGCGATCGGTACCAGAGTCATGACGAACGTGCTGGCGACATGAAAAAGATCAGGCCTGGGAACTGCACCCAAACTCTGTGGATCACCAAATCGCTGTGCACAGTAGGCCATCAGCCAACTGAAGCCCAGAAACACCATCAGAAATCCCATCGAGAACATGACCAGCGCTACGCTACCGACATAACGAACCTCGCCGCTCAAGGTGCGCTCAAGCACGTGGGCCCACAGGGGCGTTTCCAGGATCCCGTCGAAGGTCACCGTCGCAAGTAGCGTTATCACCAGAACCATCAGGGACGCCGGCACCCGAGGCTCATCAAGCAGACCGAGGGCTGGCGGGCGCAAGATCCACTCCAGATCTCCTGGGCCCGCCCGGGCCAGGCAGATCTGTCCATTGACGCAGTATTCCCGACGATAACGGCAGGCCGGGCTGACACAGGTGCGGACCCGCTCGCGGTCGCTGCTACGCAGCGCCAACGGGGCAAACCGGGCAAAGACGCCAAACACCAAGGAGAACGTGTCGGCGTTCTGCAACCAGACATCACGGCCAAACACAACCATCCCGGCCCAGGTCATAGCTGCATAAATGGTGATAGCCAGGGCAAGGTCCCACGGCACACCACCCCCCGGCCAGATCAGTTCCGCCCAGAAAAACACCATCAGGCCTGCCACCGCCGGCCACGCGGACAGACCCTGCGGATAGGGTTTCTCCAACGACAGACACTTTCCGCCAGTGAACAGGTTGACGATCTTCTCCGCCCAGATAAAAAGGGTGCGAAAAGGATTCAGCACTGCCCAGAGGTCACCCACGAGCGCGCAGACGTAGGCAACACCAACCCACCACACTACCCACACGGCCACCGGCACAAGGTTTTGGTACGGATCGGGCACCCCCAGAAAGCCTGACAATACGCTAGCCAACAGGAAGGTTACGCTCAATACGCGGATGACTGAGATCGTTATCGGATGAGCGAGCCCACGCAAGCCCCACACCCTGAATAGATTGATCCTGGGTCCTTCTGGATGCAAAGCACGGCTCTGTGGGAACAGCACGATGACCGCAAAAGTCAGGACGATTGTGGCGCCGGCACCAACGACCCACAACCACAGGGGCACGGGAAGATCATAGCGCTCACCGAACCCATGTGCGATCGCATACGGGCAGATCCAGAAACCGATCAGACCGATCGCAAGTTTTAGGAATACAAAACCTGAATTCATAAGCGTATCGATTGTAATGAGTATCTCTTCAGAGCAGCGGCCGAAGAAAGCAATTGTCGCTCAGTCGCAATCCCGCTGAATTTTCCCCCACGGCAACTGCGTATGGCACAAAATGGCCTGATCGACCGATGATCGGTCGATCAACGCCTTGGTCAGGTCGGCATTGGTCAGATCCGCCTGCTTGAGCCTGGCCCCGGTGAGATCCGCACCATTCAGGAAGGCACCCGTCAATCGAGCGAAGCGCAAGTCAGCTTTTCTGAGATTAGCCAGCAGGAGATAGGCTCCACGTAGATCAGCCTGGCTCAGGTTGGCTTTTCGCAGGTCTGCGTTGATCAACTGGGCACCGCGAAGATCTGCCGCACTGAAGTTGGCACCGAACAGATATGCCCCGGTCAGGTTCGCTGCGCTCAGATTGGCCCGGTCGAAGCGCGCACCGTTGAGATCCGCATTGCTGAGGTTCGCCTGCCGGAGATTCTTTCCTTGCAGAACTGCACCACGCAAGTCACATTTCGGACATTCGTTAGTCGATGTCAGTCGATCCAGTCGGGCATCCAAGGCTTCGGATTCTACTTTCCGGTTCCAGTCGATCCCGCCGGGGCGGAAATGGACCGCGACTCGAATCAATCGATCCGCTGCAGGACGTAGGGGCGTAGTGGTTACGGCAGGATCAGGTATTGGCGGTGTAACAGTCGCTGGCCAGACAGAACTGGCGTAACTGGACAACCATACGGCCGCGATGAAAAGGACAGCGAAGATAAATGGGCCAGCGTGTGAATCGCGTGCTGTACTTGGCGAGCACCTCGGCAGTGCAACAGCGTTGCCTCTGAGAAGAACCTGCTGTGACAGAAGTTTAGCCGTGGCCGAAGCTGGCCCGAAGCGCTACTGGGACTGGCTCACCATGTAGTCGACAGCGGCCTTGACCTCTTCGTCACTGAGTGTGGGGTTACCACCCTTGCCGGGCATCACTCCGGAAGAGCCTTGGAAACCGTTGATGGCATTGGCATACAGGGTCTCACTTCCGGCTGCGATCCGTGCAACCCAGGTCGGGGCATCTCCCACCCTCGGCGCTCCAGCTACACCCGCGCCATGGCAGGCAATACACGCGCTTTGATAGACCTTCTCTCCATCGACTGCTGATTCGCTGGCCGCAGCTGCCTGTGTGGTGCTCTGGGCCTGTGCCACGTTGATCTGGCCGACCGCGGCGATACGAGCGGCTATTCCGGAACCGTCACTCAGCAACGATTCGCGCTGCGCCTCGGAATGACCGGGTGTGTCCAGGTGGTGTTCGACAAAGATAAAACCAAACAGCACCAGTGCCAGTGTAAAAATAGTGAGGTAGCTTTTCATGGACTCTTATTCGGTTTGTCGTGGGCAGGATCCGCGCTAGATTCTGAAATCTAGTCAACTGACACTGCGTAGGTCATTCAGCTCCGGCGAAGAAAATCTCGCGGGTGAGGAAAGTGTAGTCCCCCTCGAGCGTCCCGATACCGACGAATACCAGCAGCAGTAACGGCGGCACGATAATCGCGTAGACCAGCGCCAGCCGCTCCCACAGCATGTGCATGAACACTGCGACAATCAGACCAGCTTTGAGCATCATGAACGAAATGATCAGGAACCAGCGCAGATAACCCTGGAACTGCATGTAATCGACCATGTAGGATGCGGCGCTCAGAGCGAACAGCAGGATCCAGATCTGAAAATAGATGCCCAGGGGGTGTTGTTGACCTTCATTGGATGACATGATTGTTTTACCAGAGATAAAAGACCGCAAAGATAAATACCCAGACCAGATCAACGAAGTGCCAGTAAAGGCCCATGATCTCGACCATGTTGTAGTCCTGCTTCCTACCCGTCATGAACCCGGGTTTTCCCGTGTCCATGTTTCCGCGCAGCACCTTGACCGCCATGATGCCCAAAAACAGCACTCCGATGGAGACGTGCGTCCCGTGGAATCCGGTGACCATGAAGAATATCGCACCAAACTGTGGGGCGCCCATGGGGTTACCCCAAGGCCGCACGCCTTCGTCGACGATCAGCTTGGTCCACTCGAAGGCCTGCATACCCACGAAGGCCGCGCCGAGCAGCGCGGTCGCCAGCAGCAGCCAGAACGTGACCATCTTGTTTTTTCGGTAACCATAGTTGACTGCAAGTGCCATGGTGCCACTGCTGGTGATCAGCACGAAGGTCATAATGGCAATCAGCAATAACGGCACGTGAGTACCACCGATCGTCAGCGCAAAGACCTCGCTGGGGTTCGGCCATGGGATAGTCGTAGACATCCGGACCGTTCCATAAGCGATCAAGAAACAGCTGAAGATAAAGGTGTCACTGAGGAGAAAGATCCACATCATCGCCTTTCCCCAGGGGGTTCTTTTGAACGCTCGTTGGTCAGAAGACCAGTCAGCGATTACACCCGGTGTGCCATCGAGCAGTGGCAGCGCCCCGGCCGTGGTTGCTTGCGCAGATTGCGTCATATGTATTACTTCCCTTTTAAGTGACCAACAGCAGCCCAAACATCACCAGCCAGACCAATAGCAGGAAGTGCCAGTACACGGCGCACAGTTCCACGCTCAACCTGATCTTGGCTACCTCAGCGCCCCGCCACAACCTGACGGACGCCCGCAGCCAGGCTATCAGGCCGCCCAGCAGATGCAGACCGTGCAGCCCGGTGATGAGATAAAAGAACGAATTCGAAGGATTGGAGTCCACGAAATAGCCGAGCGACCCCAACTGGCGCCAGACCAAAAACTGGCCAACGAGAAAAGCAAAGGCAAGTACTCCGCCGGCCAACAAGCCGTGTCGTACACTGTCAGCCCGGTCCCCCCTGGCGGCATTGCGGGCCCACTGCAGCGTAAAACTGCTGAGGATCAGGATAGCCGTGTTCAGCCACAGCATGGCCGGGACCGGTAGTGGCTGCCAGTCGGCGTAGGCCATCCGGATGAAGTAGGCCGCAGTCAGAAGCCCGAAAACAGCACTGACCACCCCAAGGAACACCGACAGAAAAACCTTGGCGTTCGGTGGGCTGAACCCGTGTGATTCCGAGACGTAACCCCGCTCGGCTGCCCAAGATTTGGTCGACAGTGTCCGAAAAATACTCACGCTCTGAGATCTTCTCTCTGATCAGCCATGTTGTTGTATCGCCGCCGCACCCTAGCTGGCCTGGCCGGTGTTCTTACCGGCCGGCACGTTCTGCGGAATAAAATCCTCCTCGGCACCCGGCACGCTGAAGTCATACGCCCAGCGGTAGACCGACGGCAGTTCCTTCCCGAAATTACCGTGTGTCGGCGGTGTATCAGGAGTCTGCCATTCCAGGGTTGTAGCACCCCAGGGGTTGTCGCCTGCCGGCTTGCCGCGCTTCGCGCTCACCGCCAGGTTGTACAGGAATATCAACTGCACGCAGGCGACGATAATCGCTGCGATACTTATCCAGACATTCGCCAACTGTGCTGATTCCGGTATGAAATCGGCCACACCGTTGGCGTAATAACGCCGCGGCACGCCCATGATACCCAAATAGTGCATCGGGTAGTAAAGACAATAAAGGCCCACAAATGTGACCCAGAAATGGAACTTGCCCAGGCCCTCGTTCAGCATGCGGCCGGTGATCTTGGGATACCAGTGATACACCGCACCAAACACAGCCAGGACCGGAGATACCGCCATCACCATGTGGAAGTGCGCCACGACGAAATAGGTATCGGACAACGGTACGTCGACGATGACGTTGCCGAGAAAAATACCGGTCAGTCCGCCGTTGATAAAGGTGAACACAAAGCCGATGGCAAACAGCATGGGTACCGTCAGGCGAATATTACCTCGCCACAGTGTCAGTACCCAGTTATAGACCTTGATCGCAGTCGGCACAGCAATGATCAGTGTCGTCGTGGCAAAGAAAAAACCGAAATACGGGTTCATGCCGCTGACGTACATGTGATGTGCCCAGACGATAAAACTCAGACCCCCAATTACGATAATGGCCCAGACCATCAGCCGATAACCAAAAATGTTCTTGCGGGCATGCACGCTGATCAGGTCGGAGATGACCCCGAATGCCGGCAATGCCACGATGTAGACCTCGGGGTGGCCGAAGAACCAGAAAAGATGCTGAAACAATACCGGGCTGCCACCGGAGTAATCGAGCTGTTGTCCCATGGAAACCAGTGCCGGCATGAAGTAGCTGGTACCCAGCAGGTTATCCAGGGTCATCATGATGCCCGCAACCAAAAGCGCCGGAAAAGCGAGCAGCGCCAAGACGGTCGCGATAAAGATCGCCCACACCGTCAGCGGCATACGCATCAATGTCATTCCACGGGTCCTGCCCTGCAACACCGTAACCACATAGTTCAAACCACCCATGGTGAAGCCGATCACGAAAAACACCAGGGAAACACACAACAGGAGGATTCCCCCGCCCGAACCCGGGGTACCCGGCAAAATTGCCTGCGGCGGATAGAGCGTCCAGCCCGCTCCGGTCGGCCCACCGGGCACAAAGAAACTCGCGAGCAGCAGCAGCACAGCAAACAGATAAATCCAGTAACTGATCATGTTGACGTACGGAAATACCATGTCACGAGCGCCGACCATCAGCGGAATCAGGTAATTGCCGAACCCACCCAGAAAAAGTGCCGTCAGCAGATAGATGACCATGATCATGCCGTGCATAGTCACAAATTGGATATAAGCGTCCGGGGTGATAAAAGAGACCGCACCGGGCCAAGCCAGCTGTATCCGCATCAGGACCGACAGGATCAGCGCCAGCAGTCCTACGGCCATGGCTGTGATCGAATACTGCAGGGCAATGATTTTCGCATCCTGTGAAAAGACGTATTTTCCGATCCAGGTCTTAGGGTGATACAGCTCTACCTCTTCGACCTCGGCTGGCGCAACATAGTCTTGCGCGTCATGTGTGACATCAGTTATAGCCATGATGAATGCCTCTTCACTTGAACTTTGTGTTCTTTGTACCCTGAATCGGGATTAAAACCTTTTAAGCCTTCTTTCGTTACCGATCTCTTTCAGCCTGAAGCTGCCTTGAGATAAGCCATGAGCGCTTTAAGCTGATCATCCGTCAATTGTGCTGGCGGCATGATCGGCCCATAGCCCTTGACGACCTTGGCGTTTGGATCAACGATCGATTCCTTCAGGTAGTCCTCGTCGACCACCACGCTGCTGCCATCGACCAGGGTCTCGGTCTTGCCGACCAACCCTTTCCAGGTCGGACCAACGCTCGGGCTACCGTCCAGGCTGTGACAGGCGATACAGCCCTGATCCCTTGCCAGTCGCTCGCCCTGCTCGGTCAAAGACCCGCCTGATGCAGCGCCGGTTCCGGCCAGCGTCTGGGCAAAGGTCGGCTGGGTCTGCAGCCAGGTCTGAAATTCGTTCTCTTCTTCCACAATCATGCGACTGCGCATGTTGTAATGCCCCGAACCACACAACTCCGCACAGAGCACATCGAAACCGCCTGTTCGGATCGGCGTGAACCAGAAGTAGGTGATCATGCCCGGCACCAGGTCCATCTTGGCGCGGATCTCGGGTACGTAAAAATCATGCAACACATCCTTGGATCGCAACACCACCTTGACCGGCCCGCCGACCGGCAGGTGAATCTCCGAACCACTGACCAGGATATCGTCCTGGCCGTTGGGATCGTCCTCATTCAGTCCGTAGGGGTTCTTGGCGTTCACGTTGCGCGTATCAACGGTGCCCAGAACGCCGTCGGCCCCCGGGTAGCGGTAGGTCCACCGCCACTGTTGTCCCACTGCTTCGACCAGCATGGCGTCTTCGGGAACCTCAACATATTTGGCCCAGACAAACAATCCGGGTGCCAGCATTGCGACGACACCAATTGTCGTAAACGCTGTTAACCACCATTCGAGCTTCTTGTTCTCAGGCTCATAGCTGGCACGTCGATCCTTGCGATAACGATACTTGTAAATCGAATAGGCCAAGAAAAGATTGACGACAACGAATACGAATCCGGTTACGGCAAACGTGATTGTCAGAGTGTCGTCGATCATGCCCCAGTTCGAAGCGATCGGCGTTAGGTACCAGGGACTCAGAAAATGAAAAAGTACTGAAGCCACCAACAACACAACCAGGACAATGACTAGAGCCATTCGTTCCGTTCCTCTGAATTGTTCCAAAAAAATCGCGGCCCAAATCTCCGCAATGCGTTGTCCTAAACAGACCCAGGCTCGCGGTGATTACTTCCTGTACCCCAGCGAGACAAAAAAAGACCGCCGTTAAGGCGCCTTTAATGTCTCCACAAATCCTCCAGTGGGGACGCAGTTCAACGGCACGAATTTTGTCACAGAAGTTTCCTGACAGCAACAAACAGGGTCCTGAAGATCAACACGAACAGCCCCGAGAGCTATTTGTTTTTGACGGCACCCCCAAGTCAACGATCAGAACATGTCCTCAAGGGTGTAGTTCACCAGGATCTCGGCGACGACTGCGTTGTTCGGCAGAGTCAAAGCTGTGAGGACCAGTTCAGCCAGATCGGCCGGCTGGATCATATCCGCCGGCTCGACCCGGTCAACAGCGGACGTCATGTCGGTCCGCACAAAACTAGGGCAGATCGCGGTCGCCCGTATACCCTGTGCCCAGCCTTCACGACGGGTGGCGTGGGTCAGTGCAATGAGCGCAAACTTGGTCATCGCATACCCCATATTGACGTTTTTCACCCGTTTTCCCGACAGCGACGCAATATTGACGACCCGGCCCGTGCCACTGCTTGCAAGATGAGGCAAGGCCAGGCGGGTCAGCCGCAAGGGCCCTTTGACATTCACGGCCCACATTTCATCCAGCCCGGTCTCGTCATCATCCGTCAGGGCCACAGGAGGTTGGGAGACCCCGGCGTTGTTTACGAGTCCGTCGAGCCGGCCGAATGTCTTTACGGTCCCGGCCACCCAGTTCTCGGCGGATTTGAGGTCTGTAGCTGAATAGGGAAAGAACCTGACACCCGTTGTATTGCAGGTGCGCAGGGAATCCCTGGCGGCAGCCGTGTCCCTGACCCCTAGACTCAACCGAGCGCCTTCATTCAGCAGTCGCTTGGCCACCGCCAAACCGATCCCACGACTGGCCCCGGAGATCATGATCACCCGTTCAGCAATTGGCATCATCGGAAATCTCCGGTCTTGAACGAATTGTTCAACACCGCTGGTCTGACCACAGCGTGTGACTTGACTGATGTAGCACCATTAAATTGCTTGTGTTGCGATGACAATGTCATCATCAGCTCTGCGAAATAGAGTTAGCCCGTCACGTATGCACGCATTATTGAATCAGATTCGGAGCACTTTTTCATCTCATGGCAACAATACTGACAGCCAGGGCATGGCCCATTACATGCGCGGGCAGTTTGCTTTTTTCGGCATCAAGACCCCTGAGCGCAGAATGCTCTCTAAACCCTTTTTGCACGAGGCCGCAACGCTGAACAGGAAGGCGGTCTACGCATTGATTCAAACCCTCTGGGAACAACCCGAACGGGAATGCCACTATCTGGCCCAGGAGATCTATCTCAAAGTAGCAAACAGGATACTGACCCGGGGCGACATGCCTTTTATCGAGTTCCTGCTTCTAACCCATTCCTGGTGGGACACCGTTGACGTGATCGCGCCCAAAATCATTCCTATTTATCTCGATCGGTTTCCCGAAGAGCGCGACCGGAAAGTCGAGAACTGGTCAGCGTCCGGAAACATCTGGTTACAGCGCAGCGCCCTGCTGTTCCAGCTGAAATTGAAAGACCAGGTCGACCTACCCTACATGTTTCAGACCATATTGCGCCTCTCCGACACCAGGGAGTTTTTTGTCAACAAAGCCATCGGCTGGCTACTGCGTGAACATTCCAGACACAAACCCGTCGAGATCAGCCGGTTCATCGACCAGCACCATCTCAAGCTGGATAAATTGTCGATTCGGGAGGGACGGAAACACCTGGACCGCGTACCCCGATCCCCTTAAACAGCCCGGCTCGGCTAGAGCAACGACTCATTCAGTAGCGCCAGAAACGAAGACGCTAACGTGGGCTCGCTGTCAGTAACAGTACCCCCGGCATCCGGCTGCGACCCGGGATCATTCAGGATCACCCGGCGCCTGCACTGTGCCCGCAACTCGATATCGGGCGTGATTCTGATTGTGGCCCACAGCTCAACATCCCCGGTTATTGGCTGACCGTCGACCCTAATCAGTCGTGTTGCCTGTCAAGAGGCCGGCGGCTTGCGGGTCGGGACCACCACGACCTGGGCGATCACCACATCCGGTGGCTGGTCCAGGGCAAACAGCACGGAACGGGCGATATCTTCCGGTTCCAGGCAGACACCGAAATCGGCGTAATATTGATCACCGCGATCCTCGTCACCGAATCGTATGGCGGCAAACTCGGTTCTTACCATCCCCGGAAGCACTTCTGAGACCTTGATTCCGGTCTTGGCATAGTCGATTCGCAGGGTTTCACTGAGCCCGTGGACGGCATGCTTGCTTGCCGCGTAGGCAGCACAAGCTGTGTAGGCCTGGATACCGGCCACTGATCCGATGTTGACGATGTGGCCCGAATCCCGCCGGACCATCCCATCCAATACCACCCGCGTCACCCGCATCAGGCCGATCACATTGGTCTCGATGGTAGCCGACCACTCCTCTGCGGTACCTTCGTGGAACTGCCGGCGGCCACCGATATCATGCCCGGCGTTGTTCACCAGAATGTCGAGGTCACGCCAACCCCCCGGTAACCGATCCATCAGAGTGTCGACTGACTGTGCGTTGACGACATCCAGTTCGAGCGCGATGGCTCGCTCCCCCAGTTCTGCAGTCAGCGACTCAAGGCGGCCCACTCGGCGCGCGCTGCACACCACCCGGGCCCCGGCGTCGATCAACGCCCTGGCAGTCTTTTCGCCAATTCCAGCACTGGCCCCGGTCACCAGGGCTACTTTTCCTGACAGGTATCCCATGGACCCGGCCTCCTCAGCTGATTCGAATCTCAAGTGATCGGTCCGAGATGGACAGAACCGCCTCAGTATAATGCCCGCACTCGACACTGGTACGCTCAGCCCCGACAGATGCCTGGACACAAATACCGAATTGTGCCGTTTGCCTGATCCTGACATTCAGGTCATTCGTGACGGGCCGGCGCGGGCTGCACAAGCACTGATACTCGCCCATGGCGCCGGTCAGGGCTCGGACTCCCCGTTCCTACAGTGGTTTTCCGTCGAACTCGCCCGGGCACGACTGCCCGGCGGGCTGTCGATCTGGCGGTTTGACTTCCCCTACATGGCAATGGCCAAAACGACAAACAGGAAACGCCCACCGGATCGAGCGACAATTCTGGAAGCTGCCTGGGGCCAAGCCATCAGTGAGGTCCGGCGGCAATCACCACGGCTCAAACGCCTTTTTATCGGCGGTAAATCAATGGGTGGCCGAATAGCCAGCATGATCGCCGACCATTCGGGAGTCGACGGGCTGGTCTGCCTGGGCTACCCTTTTCACCCGCCCGGCCAACCGGAAAAGCTGCGAACTACACATCTGGCAACACTCAATACCCCTGCGCTGATCTGCCAGGGCGAGCGCGACGCTTTCGGCTCGCGCCCGGAGTCTTCTGGCTGGCGGCTGGCGGACGTCATTAAATTCTGCTGGCTGGCCGACGGCGACCACAACTTTAAGCCACGCATAAAATCAGGTTGGACGGAGGAACAGAACAGGGTGACCGCTCGCGAGGCGATTCTGGGCTTTGTTGGGGATCTTCCGAGGAAACCGGGCTGAAACGGATCCAGAACCGAAGGTGTTGATCAACACTATCCCAAGGTGTCGATAAAAAGTGGAAATTGCCGATCGCTGGTTTGAAAGGAAGTCCATCGACGATGACATCACGTTGTTGTGGGAGCCCAATGTCGATCCGTTGCTGCGTTGCAATATCTGGCATATTCGAGGACGCGACAAAGACATGCTGGTCGATACTGGGCTGGGTGTATGTAGCCTCAGAGACGCTGCGCGGGATCTGCTCGAAAAAGAAGTGATCGCGGTCGCGACTCACAGTCACTACGACCACACCGGCAGCATGCACGAATTTGATATCCGAGTGATTCACCACCAGGAGGACAACGGTCTGGCGAACCCGGAACCGCTCGGCTCATTGCGATCAGCTGATTTTGGGGAAGAATTCCTGAGTTACTTGAGCGAAGTCGGTTATCCGCTCAAAGAAGAATTGATTACCGCCTACCCTCGGTCTGGATATGACCCGGCAAGTTTCAGGACGTTGCCGGCGGCCCCGACATGGCTTGTTGATGAGGGGGACACGATAGACATCGGCAACCGCGCTTTTGAGGTATTACACCTTCCGGGACACTCACCGGGCAGCATCGGATTATGGGAGCCTGGCACCGGCACTTTGTTCTCCGGTGACGCCATCTACGACGGACCGTTGCTCGATCGACTAGAAGGCTCGAATATCCAGGACTATCTGAAAACCATGGAACGACTCAAAAAACTACCCGTGAAGATCGTCCACGCCGGTCACGAACCAAGCTTTGACAAAAAACGTCTGACAGAACTTGTAGATGCTTATATCGAGAGTCGGCAGTAGCGCTTAACTGAATGCACATTATTAAGGACGGGGCATCGCAGGTTCAGGCCGGGCCTTGCGACTCAGTCGATCTCCAGTTCCTTGAGTTTACGGGTCAGGGTGTTGCGCCCCCAGCCCAGCCGGTGGGCAGCTTCCTGCTTGCGTCCGCGGGTAAACGCGAGGGCAGTACGAAGCAATACCCGTTCGAACTGCGGACCCACTTCGGCCAGAATGGCGTTCTGCCCGAGCGTCAGCTTATGCTGAACAGTCTCTTCCAGCAGCAGCTGCCAGCCCGACGCTGAGGGGCCGGCATCCACATCCCGTTCCGCGGCCATCCCAACTGGCAGGTCGGTTACCGAAATCACCTGGCCTGGTGCCATGACCGTCAACTGGCGGCAGAGATTTTCCAGCTGACGCACATTGCCAGGCCAGGATTGGCGGACCAGCATTGCCAGCGCCTGCCTGTCGAGTTGTTTGGGCTCCACTGCCAGTTCACGTGCCGCCTGGTCCAGGAACCTCCGGGTCAGACCCTGGATGTCTTCTCGCCGGTCTCTCAATGGCGGCAGCGTCACCGCCATCACGTTGAGCCGGTGGTAGAGGTCTTCGCGAAAGCGCTTGTCACGCACCCGGGATTCGAGGTCCTGGTTGGTCGCTGCAATGACCCGCACATCGGCCTGTAGTTCCTCGTGGCCCCCTACCCGGTAAAACGTGCCATCGGAGAGCACTCTCAATAGCCGGGCTTGCAGACCCACCGGCATATCGCCGATCTCGTCGAGAAACAGCGTGCCTCCCTGGGCCTGTTCGAAACGGCCCGCCCGGCGGGCATGGGCGTCGGTAAATGCCCCTTTCTCGTGCCCGAAGAGTTCCGACTCCAGCAGTTCTGCCGGTATGGCGGCGCTGTTGATGGCGATGAACGGCGCTTCCGAGCGCGGACTGTTGGCATAGATAGCCCGGGCAACGAGCTCCTTCCCGGTGCCCGACTCACCACAGATCAGCACATTGATGTGCGAGCCCGCCAGCCGGCCGATCACTCGGAACACCGCCTGCATGGCCTGAGCCTCACCAATCAGAGTGTGCGGCTGGGCAGTTGATTCGACCGGTTGCGCAGCACTGGCAGCGGTTTGTTTCTCCAGTGCCCGTCTGACCAGTACCACTGCATCGTCCAGGTCAAAGGGTTTGGGCAGATACTCGAAAGCTCCTTCCCGGTAGGCTGCCAGCGCATTGTCCATGTCAGTGTGGGCGGTCATGACGATCACCGGCAGGGTCGGGAACTTCTCGACCAGGATACGGACCAGGTCCAGCCCACTGGCGCCTGGCATCCGGATGTCCGTGATGATGGCATCCGGCTGCACAGACTCGATTGCCGTAAGTACGTCCCCGGCATTATCGAAAACCTGAGTTTTCCAACCGGCACCGGTCAACGCCTTGTCCAGAACCCATCGCATCGATGCGTCGTCGTCAACAATCCAGATCATCGGCTCTTGCTTCACACCGAGTCCTCCACCGGCAGGTACAGTATGAATCGGGTATCCCCCGGTTGGCTGACGCATTCAATGGCGCCACCATGGCGGGACAGAATCTCCTGGGCGATCGTAAGCCCAAGGCCCGTTCCACCGGGTCGACCCGAAACCATCGGAGAAAAGACGTCTTCCAGAATAGCGGGGGGAACCCCCGGGCCGTCATCGTTGATTGTGGCTTCCAGCACGTGACGGTGGCGACGGCTACCAAGTGTGAACTGTCGACGGATGCGCGTGACCAGCGTGATTCTCCCCACGCCATCAATAGCCAGCACAGCATTACGAACGATGTTGAGTACGGCCTGGACCAGCTGTTCCCGGTCACCTGTAATGTCGGGTATGCTGGGGTCGTAATCGCGGTGGAACGTCAGCCCTTCCTGGACCTCGGCGAGGGTCAGTTTTCGGACGTGTTCCAACACCGCATGCAGGTTGAACCTGGTTTTCAACAGGGGCCTGAACGGTCCCGTCATCCGGTCGACCAGGGCGCTCAACCGGTCTGCTTCGTGGATGATGATTCTGGTGTACTCCTTGAGCTCACGACCCGGAAGTTCTCCATGCAACAGTTGTGCCGCACCGCGCAGACCACCCAGGGGGTTCTTGATCTCGTGGCCAAGACGGCTTATCAAGGCGTTCGAGGCACTGTGCCGATCATGCAACTGTGCCTCTTGAGCCAGCCGCGTCAGCTGATCGACCCGGGTCAGTTCGACCAGCGCATAATTCTGCTCGTCAGCGCCCCCGAAAGGTGCAACGGTCAAGTCGACCACCAATGTACTGGCGGTGGCCGGACGCTTTAATTCAATCTCTCTGAAGGTCGTCGAACGCCCCTCTACAGAATCGGCCAGTGCCGCCTGCAACGGTGCACTGATTCCCAGCAACTCGTCAGCCAGGCGACCCGCTGCGCGCTGCGCACTGATATCCAGCAGTACCTGCGCTGCCACATTGACGTACACCACCTTGCGGCCACCGTCGACCAGCAACACCGCGGTGGTCAGTTCGTCAAGAATCTGGTTTGAGAGCGGGTTTGCCATGGAAAGACCGCAATGCACCAATTTAGTGCATTTTACTCCAGAACCCGGTGCACCCCGGTCGTCCGGGATGCGTTTGGTTCTTGGTGTCAGACGCTGTAGTACATATCGAACTCGACCGGGTGAGTCGCCTGCAGGAGGCGCTGGACCTCTTCGGATTTGAGTTCGATGTAAGCATCGATCATATCGTTGGTCATCACACCACCGGCTTTCAGGTACTCCCGGTCGGAATCCAGCGCCTCCAACGCCACATCCAGCGAATGGGCGACGGTCGCAATTCCTTTTTCCTCCTCCGGCGGCAGGTCGTAAAGGTCCTTGTCTAGCGACTCGCCGGGATGAAGCTTGTTCTGGATGCCGTCCAGACCAGCCATCATCATGGCAGTGAAGGCCAGGTAAGGATTGGCCGTCGCGTCCGGGAAACGCACTTCCACCCGACGGCTCTTCGGATTGGGATCGTAGGGGATGCGGCAGGAGGCCGAACGGTTCCTGGCCGAATAGGCCAGCATCACGGGCGCTTCAAATCCTGGAACCAGCCGTTTGTAGCTGTTGGTGCTGGCGTTGGTAAAGGCGTTCAATGAACGAGCATGCTTGAAGATACCGCCGATGTAATACAGTGCACTCTCACTCAGGCCACCGTACTCGTCACCGGCAAACATGTTGTCGCCGTTCTTGAAAACCGACTGGTGCACGTGCATTCCCGAACCGTTGTCACCGACCAGCGGCTTCGGCATGAAGGTTGCCGTGAGGCCGTGCGCGTGAGCCACGTTGTGGACGCAATACTTGTAGATCTGGAGCTGGTCGGCCTTGGCGACCAGGGTATCAAAACGCGTGCCGATCTCGCCCTGTCCGGCCGTGCCGACCTCGTGATGATGCACCTCGACATCCAGGCCCATATCAGCCATTGCCAGGCACATTGCCGAGCGGACATCCTGCAGGGAATCAACCGGTGGCACGGGAAAGTAACCCCCCTTGACCCCGGGACGATGACCGATGTTGCCGTCCTCGTATTCCTTGCCGGAGCTCCAGGCCGCTTCCACTGACTCGAGGTGGTAGGACGCTTCACTCATCTCGTTGGTCCAGCGGACCGAGTCAAAAATGAAAAACTCCGCCTCCGGTCCGAAAAAAGCAGCGTCACCGATACCGGTGGACTTCAGATAGGCCTCGCCCCGCTTGGCGATCGACCGCGGGTCGCGTTCGTAACCTTGCATGGTGGTTGGTTCAATCACGTCACAGCGCAGCAGAACAGTAGTGTCCTGCATGAACGGATCGACCACCGCTGTATCCGGATCCGGCATGAGGATCATGTCTGACTCGTTGATGCCCTTCCAGCCGGCGATCGAGGAGCCATCAAACATCTTACCCTCCTCAAATGTGTCATCTTGGACAACGTTGGCCGGTACAGACACGTGCTGCTCCTTGCCTCGGGTATCGGTGAATCGAAAATCAACAAACTTCACTTTGTTTTCCTGAATCATCTTCAGGGCATCGGCCGCTGACATCGTTGCTTACCTCATATTGGGTTGGTGGATACACTGACCGGGCCTCATGGCCCGGGTCTCGTCTGGATAGCGTGACTGCGCCTTACTACCAGAAGCAATTGGCGTGCCAGGTAAATGACGGGAATTTACCGGCTCTATGCACTATTATAGTGCATTTCCCGCAGACTACGCCCTACACTTGTGCGACTTCTGGGAATGTCAGGGGTTTACAGCGTCAGGATTCGCCGACTCGCAGCGTAACCACCACCTCTTCGGCCTGCTCGCCGGCCTGTAGCACGTCGTGCCCGTTGATCCGACACCAGGCGGGGATATCGTTCAGTGCCCCGGGATCGGTACAACGCACCTCGAGGACATCGCCCGGCTGTAGCTGTTTGACCCGGTCCTGGGCGCGGATCACCGGCAACGGACATAACAAATTGCGGGCATCCAGGACCTGGTGGCTCACAGATACCACTCCGGTTGAACGTTCTCAGGTGCCAACGGCTGAACGGACAGTCCGCTGGTCAGGCCATCGACGACTGCATCAAATACCACGCGCTCGGCGTCACGCCCCTGCCCGAAGCGGGCGGCGATCCGGGCAGCAAGTTCAATGTCAGCCGCTGTAACCTCGCCCTCCAGCAGGGTCAGTGGGCCGCTGTGACTGGTCATCGTCAGATGGTTGAATCTGCGGCGATAGCCTTGCAGGTAATGCGTCTCGCCACTGTCCCTCGCAATGATCAATTTGAAGTGGGGCCTGGGCCGGATATGGCGCCCCACCTTGAGCAACATGATGTCATCGAGTTCATAGTGCTTGTCACCTCTGGATTGCCACAGGTCACGTAGCTTGCGCGAATAGGCCGAATCGGTCAGGAAACAGCAACCGCCGGCGGGCTGAGCATATTCCTCAATGCCCAGAGTTGCCGCCAGTGCTATCTGTGGCCTGCGGCTGCGGCCGTTGAAATCAAACAATGCTTCCCGGTCAACCCAGCCCTGGCGCTCCGGCAGGGTGGGGGGCTGACGCTTTGCACACAGTGGTCTCAGCAGTAGATCACCGGCACCTGATTCGCGCTGCACCACTGGAAATGTCGACCGGCGTTGAGACATGGGACGCTGACCCACCACTTCACCGGTGATGATGAAATCGAAATCATGCGCCGTCATCCACTCTCGGGCTTTCCGGACCATGAACGATTTACAGTCCAGGCACGGATTCATGTTCGCGCCGTAACCGTGCTTCGGATTGATCACGACTTCCTTGTACTCTTCTATCACATCGATGATGTGGAGTTTGATCCCAAGTTGCTCGGCAACCCACAGGGCATTGTTGCGTTTGGCCCGTTTTCGGTCGCGGTTGCGGATCGCGTGAGTGTGCCCCTCGACGCAGAACCCGGTAAAGAAATTCAGACCCTCAACGTGAATCCCCTGGTCTGAGATTACCCGGGCCGCCAGCATCGAATCGAGTCCACCAGAGATCAGGGCAACCGCTCTGGCTTGGCACTGGTTGGGTTCTGACATTGATTGTTTCCCGCAAACAGGTTTGATTTTACCTACTCGCTCGCAGTACCTGACAAACGATCGCGGCCGGCAGTCTACCAGTGCTGCTACGACAGTACTGCACACTGCCGGTATAATCCGATCGGTATCACAGCGCCTGCCGGGGGAGGTCTGTCCGTTGCATTTTCAGGATCTCATCCAGCACCTCCAGGCGTACTGGGCCGAACAAGGTTGCCTCATCATGCAGCCTTACGACCTCGAGGTCGGCGCCGGTACATTTCACACTGCGACTTTCCTGGCTGCAGTTGGGCCTGAACCACTGCGTGCAGCTTATGTTCAACCCTCACGTCGCCCAACTGACGGGCGCTACGGCGAGAACCCCAACCGTCTGCAGCACTACTTTCAGTTTCAAGTCGTGCTCAAACCGTCCCCGACAGACTTTCAAGAGCGCTACCTGGGCTCACTGGAAACGCTCGGCATCGACTTTCTCCGTGACGACGTGCGTTTTGTGGAGGACGACTGGGAATCGCCGACGTTGGGCGCCTGGGGCCTGGGATGGGAGGTCTGGCTGAACGGCATGGAGGTCTCCCAGTTCACTTATTTTCAACAGGTCGGTGGTCTGGACTGCCGACCTGTCACCGGCGAGATCACTTACGGCCTGGAACGGGTCGCACTCTACCTGCAAGGCAAAGACGACATATTCGACCTGCGCTGGAACTCCGATTTCAGTTACGGCGACCTCTATCGGCAAAATGAGATCGAACAGTCAGCTTACAATTTCGAACACGCAGACGTGGAGGCGCTTCTACATCATTTCAATGCCTGTGAGTCCGCCTGTAAACGGCTGCTCGAAGCAGCTTTGCCGCTGCCGGCCTATGAACAGGTTCTTAAGGCTTCTCACACTTTCAACCTGCTCGATGCGCGTCACGCCATAGGCGTGACGGAGCGCGCCCGGTATATAGGTCGGGTCCGGGCACTGGCCCGAGGCGTCGCCGAAGGTTACCACCTGAGCCGTGAACAGCTGGGCTTTCCCCGTTGTCAGGAACGCTGATGTCCAGACTACGAGATAACCAAGACAGCCGCTCGAGAGCAGACCTACTGGTCGAGATCGGCACCGAGGAACTGCCGCCCCAGACTCTGATCCGCCTGGGCCAGACATTTGGTACAGCCCTGGCAGCGGAGCTGGCCAACCAGGGACTGGTCGAAAACCCCAAAATCAACTGGTTCGCGACCCCGCGTCGGTTGGCCGCGCGTATCACCGGGGTTAAGCGCCAGCAACCCGACCAGATCAGCGAACGCCGCGGTCCGGCGCTGGCCAAAGCGTTCAACGACCAGGGCGAGCCGACAAGTGCGGCCAGCGGATTCGCCCGATCTTTGGGAGTCGGCGTCGAGGCGCTGGAGCGGCTTGAGACCGAAAAAGGCGCCTGGCTGGTCCACCGCAGTTCACAGCACGGCCAGAGCGCGAAGGCACTTGTTCCAGGCTGTATTGAAAATGCCGTAAACGCACTGCCCGTTGCGAAGAGAATGCGCTGGGGCGACAGTGACGTCGAGTTCGTCCGGCCGGTGCACTGGCTGGTCGTACTGCACGGTAAGCAGACAATTCACTGCCGACTTCTGAACGTATCGTCGGGCAACCTGAGCGCAGGTCACCGCTTCATGGCCAAGCAACCTGTCAAAATCACTTGTGCTTCGAGCTACGAGATCGACCTGAAATCAGCCGGCCAGGTGATCGCCGATTTCAGCGTCAGACGCCGCATGATCAGCCGCCAGATCGCGCGGCTGGCAAACCGGGCCGGGGGCGTTCCCGTGGTCGATCCCGGCCTGCTCGACCTGGTGACCGGACTTGTGGAAAAGCCGCACAGCCTACTGGGCAGCTTCGATGTGTCATTCGTCAAGATGCCCAGCGAGGTCCTGGTGTCCTCGATGCGCGATCACCAGAAGTATTTCCACCTGGTCGATGAGCAGGGCACGCTGCTGCCGTGTTTCATCGCCGTCTCCAACATCCGCAGCAAACAACCGGCGAGAGTACGTCAAGGCAACGAGAGGGTTCTCAAGGCGCGGCTCTCGGATGCCCGGTTCTTCTGGGATGAGGACCGGCGCAGGACCCTCGAATCACGCGTCACTAGCCTTAAGAGCGTCACTTTTCATCACCGGCTCGGCAGCCTGTACGACAAGACCTTACGCCTGGAGATTCTCGCCGGGCAACTTGCCCGTCACCTTGGCCAGGACCCCTCTCTTTCGAGCCGGGCCGCTCGTTTGAGCAAGGCCGATCTCGTTTCGGACATGGTCGGTGAATTTCCGAACCTCCAAGGCACCATGGGCCGTCACTATGCAGACCATGACGGTGAAAAGCGCGCGGTCAGCCGGGCCATTGAGGAACACTACTTGCCGCGCCAGGCCGGCGATTCACTACCCGGGTCCGGCCTTGGGAGGATCGTTTCCCTGACCGACCGGGTCGATTCTTTGGTCGGACTGTTCTCGGCCGGTGAGGAACCCAGTGGTGATCGCGACCCCTATGCGCTGCGCCGGGCAGCGCTCGGCATCATCCGCATTCTTATCGAGAAGAGGATAGACCTCGACATCACCACACTGATCGACATGAGCGTTGACGCCTATCAACAGACCGACTGCCCGATAGAGCAAGAAGCACCAATGCGAGTGAGCGATTTTCTGGTCGAACGCTATCGTGCTCTTTACCTGGCTGCCGGATTTCGCAATGACGAGATCACAGCAGTGACTCAGACCGGCGCTACCCATCCGCTGGACTTTGACCGGCGCCTCAAGGCGGTCGCCAGATTCCGGCGAATGCGAGCGGCCGCCAGCCTGGCCGGCGCAAACAAACGCATCCGGAACATACTGCGGCGAGTCGATCAGGATGTGCCACTACAGTTCAACGACAGCCTGTTTGAGCACCAGGCGGAACGCGATCTGGCGGCGGCCCTGGTACGCATCTCGACTGCTGTGTGGCCCCTGATCGAACGATCGGACTATACCCGTGCCCTTAAGCAACTGGCAGGACTGGGTGAACCTGTCGACCGTTTTTTTGACGATGTCATGGTGATGGCTGAAAATCCAGATCAACGCAGCAACAGGCTGGCTCTGTTGAACCAGCTGGCCAGCCTGTTCCTGGCGATCGCCGACATCTCCCACCTGCAGCCGACCGACTGATCCATGAATCCGAACCATTACGCCGATATGCTGGCAGCCGTACAGTCGTTCCACGACCAACACAGACTACGCGAATCAGGTGGCGAGGATCTGCCCTACCGCGTCGCCTTGATGGCCGAGGAACTGGGGGAGATCTCTGCCTGCATCACAAAAGGCAAATCAAGCAGTGCACTGGCCGAAGAATGTGCAGACCTGCTGATCCTACTGATCGGTACGGCCATCGCGGCAGAGCTTGATCTCAGTGCCGCTTTCTGGGAAAAGATTGCGAAACTCAAAACGCGGCACAGCCGTATGGTCGACGGGCGGGTCCGGGTCTCCGAGTTCAAGAGTTGATCACCCAGATGCCGCTGGTCATTCTCGATCGCGACGGTGTCATCAACCACGATTCACCGGACTACATCAAGACGCCCGAGGAATGGCAGGCACTGCCGGGCAGTCTGGAGGCCATCGCTCGGCTATGTCGGGCCGATTACCGGGTGGTTGTTGCGACCAACCAAGCAGGCGTTGCCCGAGGGCTTTTCAGCCAGGAAATGTTGAATCGCATCCATCGCAAAATGGTAACCAGCATCCGCGAAAAGGGTGGCAGGCTGGAATCGATCTTCTTCTGCCCACACGGCCCGGATGATGCCTGCTCCTGCCGCAAGCCCAGGCCAGGCCTGTTCCTGGAAATCAGCCAGCGTTTGCGTGTTCCGCTTGACGGGGTCCCGGCGGTGGGTGACTCCCTGCGCGATCTCGAGGCGGCGTCGAGCGCCGGCGCGAAACCGATACTGGTGCAGACCGGTCGAGGTCAGGAGACCCGAACCAAGCTCCTTAATTCTGACTCGTCAGGCTCACTAAGCGAGACGCAGATTTATCCGGATCTCAAGGCTTTTACCGAAGCGTTGCTGGACGGTGCCCTAGCCGCATTTCCAGGGGCCAGGTCTGGCGAGTGTCTTAAACTCTGAGAACGTCAACCTGTCTTCGATTGCGATCGTCTGATGATTCTCTGGTTACGCTCCGCCTTGTTCTTTGCCGGGATGGTGGTCTCTGTCGTAGTCTTCTGGCCAGTGTGCATGCTGGCCTGGCTGCTGCCGATCATTCCACGGATGAAGGTCATCGGTTTGTGGGCCCGGTTCATCAGCCTGTGGCTGCAGCTGACCTGTGGCCTGCGACATCAGGTCGAGGGGCTGGAAAACCTGCCGCCACAACCGGGGGTGATCCTGTCCAAGCATCAGTCGGCCTGGGAGACGATCGTCTTCCAGGTCATCTTTCCACCTCAGACCTGGGCGCTCAAACGTGAGGCTCTGTGGATCCCGCTGTTCGGCTGGGGCCTGGCGGCGACCAACCCTATCGCTATCAACCGCGCGACCCGGGTGAAGGCGCTGGAACAATTGCTGCAACAGGGCAGAAAAAAGATCGAACAGGGTCGCTGGGTTGTGATCTTTCCCGAAGGAACCAGGATCGCACCCGGCCAACGTGGCCGCTACTTTCCAGGGGGTGCCATGCTGGCTGTCAAAGCCGGCATACCAGTGGTGCCCGTGGCTCACAACGCCGGGAGTTTCTGGGGCCGGCGCAGCTTCATCAAGTATCCCGGCACCATCCAGGTCCGCATTGGAGTCCCGATCGAGACCAAGGGCCGCAAAGCCAGAGCGGTCAACGAGCAAGCCGAAGAGTGGATCGAACAGACCATGCTCGAGCTTCGGAACAACCCCTGAGCCTAAGCCGCTCGGGCGCTGATCGCAAGTCAGCCGAGCCACAGCAGCGAAGTGCAGCTCAGCCTGGATACAACGCCGCGGTCAACTGGGCGAATTGAGCAGCACTCAGTGTCTCAGGACGTGTTCCTGGATCGATCCCTGCCTCTTTGAACGCCAGATCAGGATGGTAGCTCCTGAGCGAATTGCGCAGGGTCTTGCGGCGCTGGGAAAACGCTGTACGGACGACCTGTGAGTAAGCCTGGCTGTCGACTGGCGGGCCCAACGGTGCGACCCGTGGGCACAACCGGACCAGCGTCGAATCGACTTTAGGTGGCGGCCTGAAGGCACCCGGCCTTACGTCAAACAATATCTCGACCGTGCACAATCTGCTAACCATAACCGTCAACCGGCCATAATCGCGGCTGCCAGGCATTGCAGCAAGGCGCTGCGCCACCTCGCGCTGGAGCATGAAGATCGCCCGGTCAACGCAGTCCAGTACCGATAACAGGGCGATCAGAAGCGGCGACGCAATGTTGTAGGGCAGGTTACCGACTAGGACCAGTCTGGTGTTCAACTGCCCGGCCAGGGCCGTGAAATCAAAGCGTAGGACGTCGCCTGTGTGGACCGTGACTGCGGGCGCCTCGGCATAACGCACCATTAGATCGCCCGCCAGTTCACGGTCGATCTCAACCAGATGCAGCTGAGCACCGCAACTTGCAAGCAGCCCGGTCAGGGCACCGCGACCAGGGCCGATCTCGACCACTGTTTCTCCCTCGTCGGTCGCCACGCAGTTGACGATACGCCGGACGATCGCCGGATCATGCAGGAAGTGCTGACCGAAGCGCTTGCGCGCCCGGGACAGGGGGGTAGCGGGTAGATCAGATGCCACGTGTCATTCGTTCGGCCATCCGGATCGCGGCCCGCAGACTGGAGACTTCGGCCCGGCCGCTACCAGCCAAGTCCAGTGCTGTGCCGTGGTCTACCGATGTCCGAACAATCGGTAGACCCAAGGTGATGTTGACCACCTCACCGAACCCGTGGTGCTTGATCACCGGCAGACCCTGATCGTGGTACATCGCCACTACAACATCGAGATCGGCCAGCTGGCGGGCAGTGAACGCCGTATCCGCTGGCAAAGGGCCGACAAGTTCCAACCCCTCGGAACGCAGTTTACTGATGATCGGATCGATGACTTCGATCTCTTCCGTTCCCAGGTGTCCGGATTCCCCAGCATGGGGATTCAGCCCACAGACGCCCAGAACAGGGGCGTTGAACCCAAACCAGCGGGACATGTCATGTGCGACGATACGCAGCACAGCCGCCAGAGTCTCCTGGGTGATCGAAACAGCGACCTCTGCCAGCGGCAGATGACAGGTCACTAGCGCCACACGCATCGCATCGGTCGCCAGCATCATCACGGGCTGCTCGATACCGCAGCGTTCGGCAATGAACTCGGTATGTCCGGTAAAAACGTGTCCTGCATCGTTGATCAGGCTTTTCTGGACCGGCCCAGTGACCATCGCGGTGTAACGACCGGCAAGACAGCCCTCGACCGCGTGGGTCAGCATCTCGAGAACATGGCCAGCATTGGCAGTGTCCAGTCGCCCGGGAGAACAGGGCGCCCTCAGCAACACCGGCACTACGCCCAGATGACCACCGGGACCGGCAACCCCACCCTCAACCTCTTCCAGGTCCAGACCGATGGCCCGCGCCCGCTCCAGTAGCAATGTCGGATCTGTGACCACGCAGAACGATCCAGGCAGAGGCTGCTGCAGCAACTGAACCACAAGATCAGGGCCGATGCCGGCCGGCTCACCAGTCGTCAGCACGATGGGAGCAGATGTCTCCGGACGACGTTCAGCCATCGTCACCGTTGTTCATCCAGTGAGCCAGCGCCTTGAACGGGGTGTGCAGTGTTTTCGTCCAGGCAATTACCGCGCGTCGATCCGACGGGCGATTCTGACTGATCTTCTTGTGCACCCGGCAACGCTCCGGTGAGAAGCGGATCCCGAACACCGCGCTGGCCATCTGTTCCAGATAATCAGCTGGGGCGTCTTCGAGTTTCCACTCAGAACCCTGGGCTTGTTCAAAAACACTCACCTGGTGCGCTAGAAGATTCAGCAACCCGTGGTCGGGGACTTTTTCGAGTGTCCCCTGGAACTGGCAGGCGACATAATTCCAGGTCGGTACGACCTTACCGCTTTTGGGTTTTTCCGCGTACACCGAGGGGGAGATATAGCCATCGGCGGCTTGGAAGACCAGTCGGCAGGCCAGAGGCCCGTGTGACAGCATCTCCAGCAAAGGATTGGACCGCACCAGGTGGCCGGAAAAAATCGCGGAGTTGTTGCGATTTGTGCACACGAACGGGGCAAACACCGGGTCGCACAGCGTTCCGTCCAGCGGATGAATCGAGGCGAACTTGACCTGTTCGGCCATCTCGATGGCCTCTTGCAGTTCTTCGCTGGAAAAGAGTTCGGGAGGATAACGTTTCATTGGCACTGCGGCCGGACCAGGGGGGCACTCCCCATTCGTGCGGATCTATTCCACAGTGACGGAATTGGTCGGGTCGATAGTGACTTGATTCGGTAATTGCCACGTGGAAACTGCCGCATCTGAGTAATATCTCACAAGTTACAACCGGTAAAACCCAGCAGCATATTTTCGTATTTCTGCACCAAACTGACTAACTATGTCATTTAAATCTTCTTTCACCGGACCAAGAACAGTAAAACTCTTTATTTCAAAAAGTTCTTGAAATCGACCGACCAACGAACTTGCAAGTAGATTTTCTACGCGTAATTTCGCTCCATCGCTATCTTCAAACAATTCCAAAAGTGTCGCAGAGGTCTCGTCTGCTGACAAATACCACTCAAATCTAATCGTTTTCGGTTCATTACAACCATGCGTATAAATTCCTGACTCTTTGATGAAATTTTTGCAGGTTTCTGGGTCACCTATTAACCCGAGTTCAAAAATATAGGTCACTACTGAACCACCAGTGTTCGGATCACTTTTTGTCATTACCAAATCTCCATTGGAAAAGAAAAGACTGTTCTAGACTACTCCACGGTCACAGACTTTGCGAGATTGCGTGGTTTGTCCACATCGGTACCCTTGATGAGCGCCGCATGGTAAGCCAGTAGCTGCAACGGTAGTGTGTAAATAATCGGCGCCACTGCACTGTCCGCCTGTGCCACATGAATCAACTCAAGGTCCTGCCGGGGCTCGAATCCGCAATCCGGGTCAGCGAACACGAACAGCCGACCACCCCGAGCCGAAACCTCGGCCAGGTTCGATTTGAGTTTCTCTAAAAGAGTGTCGTTAGGAGCCACCGCTACCACCGGCATCCGGTCATCGACCAGTGCAAGTGGGCCATGCTTGAGTTCCCCGGCCGGATAGGCTTCAGCATGAATATAGGAGATCTCCTTCAGTTTCAGCGCCCCTTCCATGGCGATCGGGTGGTGTGCCCCGCGGGCTAGGAACAGCGCGTGCTGCTTATCGCCGAATGCCTTGGCCATACGCGCGATCGCAGCCTCCATGTCCAGGACCTTTTCCAGAGCGCTTGGCAGCATTCTCAACTGGCTGACCACATGAGCCTCAAAGCCGGTGTCAAACCCGTGGCGCCGGGAGAGCACCAGCGCCAGCATCATCAGTGCAGTCAATTGGGTAGTGAACGCTTTGGTCGAGGCAACACCGATCTCAGGGCCGGCATGGGTCATAAATGAGAGGTCGGACTCACGGACCAGCGAGGATTCCGGAACATTACAGATCACCAGCGAGCCGACGATCCCCAGGTTCTGTGCTTCAGCGAGCGCGGCCAGGGTATCCGCTGTTTCCCCTGACTGCGAGATCGTCACAACCAGCGTGCCTTTACGGGTAACGTGACGACGGTAACGGTATTCGCTCGCGACCTCGACCTCGCAGGGCACACCGACGTATTCCAGCCAGTACTTGGCCACCAACCCTGCGTGATAGCTGGTACCACAGGCGATGATCTGGACCTGTTGGGTGTGGTCAAAGATCTTCCCGGCGCTGGGACCGAACGCCTGTTCCAGAACCCGGTCACCAGCAAGACGGCCTTCGAGCGTATCGGCGATGGCCCGGGGCTGTTCGTGGATTTCCTTCTGCATGAAGTGGTCATATTCCCCTCGGGTCGCAGCATCGCTGGACTGACTGCTTTGCCGCTCGGCCCGCTCCACCAGGTTACCGTTACGGTCTCGGATGGTGCAGCGGCCATCGCAAATATCGGCGATGTCACCGATCTCTAGTACACGATAGCGCCGGGTTACCGGGACCAGGGCTGCGATGTCTGAGGCGATAAAGAAAGCATCCTCACCAATTCCCACCAGCAGCGGCGGCCCGTTTCGGGCGGCAACCAAACGTCCGGTGGCTCCGGCCTGCACGACACCCAGGGAATAACTGCCTTCTAGTTCGTCCATGGTGGTTCTGACAGCAGCTGCGAGGTCCATACCGGCATCCAGATGAATGTAGACCTGATGGACAACCACTTCGGTATCTGTCTCTGACGTGAATGGCAAACCAGCCGTTTCCTGGGCCTGACGAAGTGTGGCGTGGTTCTCGACGATGCCGTTGCAGACCAGTGCCAGGGCATCACGACAAATGTGGGGGTGGGCATTGGGCTCGGTCACGCCGCCATGGGTAGCCCAGCGGGTATGCGCCAGTCCCGTGCACCCACTGAGCTCGCGACCCGCTATGACCTGCTCCAGCGCTTCGACTTTACCGACGCTGCGGGTACGGTCCAGCTCTCCGGAGTCCTTGATCACCACCACGCCTGCAGAGTCGTATCCGCGATACTCCAGGCGGCGTAGTCCCTCCAATAGGAACGGGGCCACATCTGCCCCTGAAACAGCCCCGACTATTCCGCACATGCTTTGTTTCGCACCTCGCCCTTTATCTGCAATCGGTCCCTGATTTCCATGAATCCCGGATCAGGTTAGCGGACCCTTTTTCTTTGGTCTTTGCCAGTTCTCAAACGTGACCTGCTTGCTTCTGGTTAGTGTCAGCTTACCTTTTTCAGCGTTACGGCTGATCGTAGAGCCGGCACCGATGGTAGCTCCGGCACCGATCTCAACGGGAGCCACCAGTTGGCTGTTCGAGCCAATAAACGCGTCATCCCCGATCACTGTCTTATGTTTGTTGGCACCGTCGTAGTTACAGGTAATGACACCGGCAGCAATGTTCACGTGGTTCCCGACATCAGCGTCACCAACATAGGCCAGGTGATTAGCCTTGGATCCGTGGCCGAGCCGGGCCGCCTTGAGTTCGACAAAGTTGCCGACCCGTGCCTTTTCGGCCAATTCGGTCCCGGGGCGCAACCGGGCAAACGGCCCGATACTACAGCCGGCACCTACCGTCGCCCCTTCGAGCACACTGTTGGCGTTGACCGTCACGCCATCTCCCAGAGTACAGTCTCGCAGGAAACAGTTTGCACCGATCGAGACCCGTTCACCAAAGGTCACACTCCCGGCAATCACAACATTCACATCGATGCTGCAGTCCGCCGCGAATACCAGTGTACCGCGCACGTCGAAGCGGGCCGGATCCCGGAGCGATAGCCCGTTATTCATGAAGCGCTCAGCCTGACGAAGCTGGTAGACCCTTTCCAGCCGGGCAAGCTCACCCTGGGTGTTGACCCCGCGGATCTCATCACGATCAGAGGCGCTGCAGGTCACTACTTCTATCCCAGCCGCAACCGCGTGGCTGACGATATCAGTGAGGTAGTACTCGCCTTGTGAATTGTTGTTATCAACGACGTTCAGCCACTCCTTGAGGCGGGCTGCCGGCGCCGCAAGGAACCCGGTGTTGATCTCGCTGATCGCCTGTTGTGCCGGACTGGCATCTTTCTCCTCGACAATGCCAGTCACGCGCCCATCCGGATTACGCAAAATCCGGCCGTAGCCGGTGGGGTCGGACAACTCACAGGTCAAAACGGCCAGATGTTCTCTGCCGGCCGCCTGCATAACCGCCTTCAAGGTCTGACTACGGATCAGGGGCACATCCCCGTAGACGACCAGGATCTGTGCGCTGTCGGCGACTGCCGGCAGCGCCTGCAGCACAGCGTGACCCGTCCCGAGTTGCTGCGCCTGGCACACCCAGTTGATGCCGGGCCAATTCTCCGAAAGCGCAAGGATCTGCTCCGCGCCGTGTCCGTAAACCACATGAACGCGAGAAGTCTCCAGGGTGCCGAGCGTGGTGATGACGTGTTCGAGCAGTGGCCGGCCGGCGAGGTCCTGCAGCACTTTGGGCCGGTTGGACGACATACGCGTGCCCTTACCCGCGGCCAGTACAATCACTTCGACAGTCATGGCGGCGATATTACTGCAAACGACCGGGTGGTTGCCGATCCTGTCGGGCCTTTAGGAACCTCAATGCACGAACTGCTTCGCCTGCCGGCTGATCTCCTCCCCAGTGGCATCACGTATGTCTGCTACGCGGGCCGAAAAGGTGATGTCCTGGCCCGCCAGCGGATGGTTCGCGTCGACGGTAATCTGGCCGTCATCTATGCGGGTGACGCGAAAGTGAAGCACGTCGCCTTGATCGTTTTCCGCGTCAAGTTCCGCACCAACGAAGTGCAACTCTTCAGGTGTATTATCGATCTCTTCGGTGTAGATCAGGCTGGGATCATGCTCGCCAAACGCTTGGTCAGCTGTCAGAAAAACCTCGATTCGATCACCCATGGCCAGACCCTCGAGCGCTGTTTCAACCTTGGGAAACAAAGGGCTGCTGTTGACACCGTGCACATAGGAGATGGGTAGATCACTGTGTTCAACAATCGTGCCATTGACGTCGCGTATCGTGTAGGCGACGGAAACCAGCTTGTTGTCGGTAATCAGTGCGGGCATTTTGGACAGCCAGCTATTGTCGGCAGAAAGACGTCAAGCGCGGCCTTTTCCTCGAAGTTTCTGTATGGCCCGGAGTTGGGCAGCAGCCTGAATCAGTTCCGCCTTTGCCTTGGCCAGCTCCATGTCACCCGTCCGATCAGCCAGCGCCTGCTCTGCCCGGCGCTGTGCTTCTAGCGCGGCGGCCTCGTCAAGGTCGTCGGCCCTTACCGCAGTGTCGGAAAGAACTGTTACCAGATGACCCTGAACCTCCAACAGTCCGCCGGACACGTAGAAAAACTGCTCGTCGCCTGAATCCTGCTGTACCCGGATCTCACCTGGTTTTAGCCGTGTCAGTAGTGGTGCATGCTGAGGGGCGATACCGATCTCACCCATTTCTGCCGGTGCAAAAACCATAGTCCCTTCACCGGACCACACGTCTTCCTCCGCGCTGACAATCTCGACTTTGATAGTGTTGGCCATGTTCCGGGTCTGCCTTCGATCAGGTAACGGTCTTCGCCTTCTCGCTGGCTTCTTCGATACCACCAACCATGTAGAAGGCTTGCTCCGGAATATCGTCGTATTCGCCGTCGACGATGCCCTGGAACCCGCGGATCGTATCCTTCAAGGCAACAAACTTACCCGGTGAGCCGGTGAAGGTCTCGGCTACAAAGAACGGCTGCGACAGGAAACGCTGGATCTTTCGGGCACGACCGACTGCCAGCTTGTCATCCTCGGATAGCTCATCCATACCCAGGATAGCGATAATGTCGCGCAGTTCCTTATAGCGTTGCAGCGTACCCTGCACGGCCCGCGCGGTATCGTAGTGTTCTTGGCCCACCACTAAAGGATCCAGCTGCCGGCTGGTGGAGTCCAGCGGGTCGACCGCGGGATAAATACCAAGTTCTGCCACCTGTCGGGACAACACCAGTGTCGCATCAAGGTGGGCGAATGTGGTCGCTGGGGAGGGGTCGGTCAGATCATCAGCCGGCACGTAAACCGCCTGGAAAGACGTGATCGAGCCTGTGCGGGTCGAGGTGATTCGTTCCTGCAGAATACCCATCTCAGCCGCCAGGGTCGGTTGATATCCCACTGCCGAAGGCATCCGGCCGAGCAGCGCCGATACTTCGGTTCCGGCCAGGGTGTAACGGTAGATATTGTCCACAAACAGCAATACGTCCCGCCCCTCTTCCCGGAAGTGCTCACAAATGGTGAGGCCGGTTAGACCAACGCGCAAACGGTTACCAGGCGGTTCGTTCATCTGGCCGAAGACCATTGCGACTTTGTCCAGTACACCGGATTCTTTCATCTCATGATAGAAGTCATTGCCCTCACGAGTGCGTTCGCCGACACCAGCGAAAACGGATAGCCCCGAATGTTCCTTGGCGATATTGTTGATCAATTCCATAATCGTCACGGTCTTGCCAACACCGGCACCGCCAAACAGGCCGATCTTGCCGCCCTTGGCGATCGGCATGATGAGATCAATTACCTTGATACCGGTCTCGAGGATTTCCACGGTCGGCGCCTGGTCAGCATAGCCCGGCGCTTTACGATGGATCGGCAGATGATGGGGTGTTTCGACCGAGCCACCTTCATCGACCGGTTTGCCCAACACGTCCAGGATCCGGCCAAGTGTTGCTTCGCCGACTGGCACGGTGATTGGCGCGCCGGTATTGGTCACCTCAATGCCGCGCTTGAGACCATCGCTGGAGCCCATGGCAATACTTCGAACCACGCCATCACCCAGCTGCTGCTGGACTTCCAGCGTCAGTCCGGTCTCCGACACTGTCAGTGCGTCATAGACCTTGGGCACTGATTCCCTTGGAAACTCGACGTCCACAACCGCGCCGATGATCTCGACTATGTTTCCGTTGTTCATGGATATTCCCTCGCTAAAATATTTTCCAGACCGATCCTAGGTCAGTAGTTAAACAGCGGCCGCACCGCTGACGATTTCTGATATTTCCTGGGTAATGGACGCCTGGCGGGCCTTGTTATAGACCAACTGCAACTCGTCTATCAGGTCACCGGCATTGTCCGAGGCAGACTTCATCGCCACCATCCGCGCCGCCATCTCGCAGGCAATGTTCTCGACTACACCCTGATAGATCAGGGACTCAACATAGCGTGTCATCAAGGCGTCAACCACATCACGGGCGTCGGGTTCGTATAGATAATCCCAGTGGCGGGTCAAACTCTCGTCGGGTTCATCGGCGTGAGTAGGCAAGAGCTGTTCCACCTTTGGCTGCTGCGACATGGTCGATATGAACTGATTGTGCACAAGATACAGACGATCAATCCGCCCGTCGGTGTAAGCATCCAGCATCACTTTCATGGCCCCGATCAGTTCAGTTAGTTGCGGGGCATCACCCAGCCGGGTCGCTTCAGAGACGACGTTAGAGCCGATCCGCCTGAAGAATCCGAGGCTTTTGGAACCGATCGTTGTCACGTCGATCTCGGCGCCGCGATCCTGCCAGTCTGACAGTGCATTGACTGTCTCTCTGAACAGGTTGATGTTCAGGCCGCCGCAAAGACCCCTGTCGCTGGAGACGATAATAAAGCCCACCCGTTTGACATCGCGTTCCAGGGTGAAACTGTGTTTGTATTCCAGATTGGCCTGGGCTAGGTGTGCAATGACGTTACGCATTTTCTCGGCATACGGGCGGGCCAGTTGCATCCGCTCCTGGGCGCGGCGCATTTTGCTAGCCGCGACCATTTCCATGGCCTTGGTGATCTTCTGAGTATTCTGGATACTCTTGATCTTGTTACGTATTTCCTTACCACCCGCCATTGTCTACCGCCTGTTGTCGTGATGTCTCTTTTTTGTTTACCAGCTGCCGGTCGTCTTGAAGTCTTTCAGTGCTGCGTGCATCTTCTCGCCCACCTCATCGTTGTAGACTTGGTCACGATTGAGTTCTTCGATCAACTCGGCGTGCTGGCTTTTTATGTGGCTCTGCAGGGCCTGTTCAAAGTCCACCACCTTGTTTGTATTGACATCGTCGAGGTATCCCTCGTTAACAGCAAACAGACTGATGCCCATCTCGGCCACCGACATGGTCGAGAATTGTTTCTGTTTCATAACCTCTGTCGCCCGTTCACCGCGTTCCAGTTGCCGGCGGGTGGCCTCGTCAAGATCTGACGCGAACTGTGAAAACGCGGCCAGTTCCCGGAATTGTGCGAGTGCGAGACGGATGCCACCACCGAGCGTCTTGACCAACGGGCATTGCGCTGCTCCGCCAACACGGGACACAGACAATCCAGCGTTGATCGCGGGCCTTATCCCTGCGTTAAATAGATCTGTCTCGAGAAAAATCTGGCCATCCGTAATCGAGATGACATTGGTGGGCACAAACGCCGAGACATCACCAGCCTGTGTCTCGATGATTGGCAATGCGGTCAAGGAGCCGGTCTTGCCTTTGACCTCTCCGTTGGTTCTTTTTTCAACCTCTTCAGCGTTGATCCGGGCCGCCCGCTCCAGTAATCGTGAATGGAGATAAAACACGTCGCCAGGATACGCCTCGCGCCCAGGTGGTCGACGTAACAGCAGGCTGACCTGCCGATAGGCCCAGGCCTGTTTGGTCAGGTCGTCATAAATGATCAGGGCATCTTCGCCTTTGTCGCGAAAATACTCACCCATGGTGCAGCCGGAATAGGGTGCGATGTACTGCATGGCCGCCGATTCAGCTGCCGAGGCGCACACCACGATAGTGTGTGCCATAGCACCATGCTCTTCTAATTTGTTGACCACGGTGGCAACCGACGAGGCCTTCTGGCCGATGGCCACGTAAATGCACTTGATGCCTTTTCCTTTCTGATTGATGATGGTATCAATCGCGACCGCTGTTTTACCGGTCTGGCGGTCACCGATGATGAGTTCGCGCTGGCCACGCCCGATCGGCACCATCGAATCGATGGACTTGAGACCCGTTTGAACAGGCTCAGACACAGATTGGCGGCTGATTACCCCGGGGGCTACCTTTTCGATCGGTGATGTGCCCTCTATTTCAACCTCGCCCTTGGCGTCTATGGGGTTACCCAGCGAATCCACCACCCGACCGAGTAATCCATCTCCTACGGGTACTTCCAGTATTCGCCCGGTGCACTTGACCGTGTCACCTTCGACTATGTGCTCATAATCGCCGAGGATCACGGCACCGACAGAATCCTGTTCCAGATTCAGCGCCAGACCGAATGTCTCGTTCGGGAACTCAAGCATCTCACCCTGCATGGCATCAGCCAGGCCGTGGATGCGGGCGATACCGTCAGTCAGGCTGACGACCGTGCCCTCGGTTCGTGCTTCGGCGCTGGCATCAAAATCCTTGATCCGCTCCTTGATCAGTTCACTGATTTCGGAGGGGTTTAGCTGCATAGACATACCTAAATTCCTCTGAGTTACACCTGTTTGATGACCGCTCAGCCGCCGATGGCGACAGCCAGTTTTTCCAGTCTAGCCCGGACCGAGCCGTCGATGACGAGATCGCCTGCGCGGATCACAGCACCGCCGAGAAGCGCCTCGTTGGTCTTGCATACCAGTTCCACCTTGCTTCCCAAGCGGGCCGTCAACGCATCCGCGATACGCTGTTGCTCGGCGTCACTCACGGGTAGCGCGGATTCCAGTTCTGCTTGCACTGTCCGCTCAGCCTCAGCACGGAGATTCTCGTACTGTTCTGCGATGGCTGGCAGTGCGTGCAGCCGGCGGTTTTGTGCCAGCAGCCGCAGCAGATTCTTACCCTTTTCATCAATCTGGGTGCCGCACACGTCGACGATCACCTGAGCGATTTCCTGCCTTGATACTTTGGGGTTATGGATAAGCGCTTTCATGTCAGGGTCTCGAGAAACCAGGGCCATAGCGCCAAGAGATTGCGACCAGTCGTTGTAATCACCGCTTGCCCTAGCCAGTTCAAATACCGCCTGGGCGTAAGGTCGGGCAATACTGAATAGTTCGGCCACGGGGTTAAACGGTCAAAATAAGGTTAGGGGATGTTTTAAAGTTGCCGGGTCAGATCGTCGATCATCTGTGAATGCGCCGCGGCATCCACCTCCCGGCCGAGTATCTGCCCGGCACCAGCGACAACGAGTGTTGCGAGTTGCTTGCGAAGCTCGTCTCTTGCCTGATGGACTTCCTTGTCGATCTCACTGCGGGCGGCCGTCAGGATTCGTTCTCCTTCGCTACGTGCTGTACCTTTGGCTTCTTCGACAATTTCAGTCTCCCGGCGCTCCGCCCGCCGGATAATTTCCTGAGCCTGCCCCTTCGCCTCGTCCAGCACCTCCGTTGCGTGTTCTTGCGCTCGGGCTTTTTCGCGCTGGCCCTCATCTGCAGCTGCCAGGCCATCAGCAATTCGAGTTTTGCGTTCGTTGAGTGCCGTAATGACCGGCGGCCAGACGAACTTCATGCAGAACCAGACGAAAACAGCGAAAGCTATGGTCTGCCCGATAAGCGTCAAGTTGATATTCATAACCTGTTTCCGCCGGATTAACCCGGTTATTTAACCACCAACAACTGCGAACATGATGTAAAGCGCGATGGCGACACCAATAATCGGGATGGCATCCACCAAACCCATGACAATAAAGAACTGTGTCCGCAGCATCGGCAACAGTTCTGGCTGACGGGCTATGCCCTCCAGAAAGCGTGCGCCGAGCACACCCACACCCACACCGACGCCCACACCGGCCAGGCCCAGCAGAACCCCGCCAGCCACGTAGAGTAAAGCAATTTCCAATGTCATGAGTTTCTCCTATTAAGCAAAGTCAACTTGATACGACAATTTTGTAGCTTGATCAGACCTGGTCAATGGTGACTGTGCGCCATTTCGAGGTAAACAATGGTCAGCGTCATAAAGATAAAGGCCTGCAGCAACACGATCAAGATATGAAAGATAGCCCAGCCCAACTGCAGAACACCACCGACCACGGCCAACGTCATACCACCTGAGAACAGCAGGGCAATCAGTATAAAGATCATTTCGCCAGCAAAAAGATTACCGAAGAGTCGCAACGACAGCGATATTGGTTTGGCAACCAGGCTGATGAACTCCAGGAAAAAATTGATCGGCAAGAAAATGATCTTCAGTATCGGATTGCCAGCCTGGAAAGGCTGCATGGTCAACTCGGCGGCAAACCCCAGCGGCCCCTTCACCTTAATGCTGTAATAAAGTGTCAGCAGGAATACCCCCAACGCCATACCAAAGGTTGCATTGGGGTCGGTCGTCGGCACTACCTTCATGTATTCAATACCCAGCAGGTGTGCAATCTGCGGTATCCAGTCCACTGGCACCAGATCCATCAGGTTCATCAACAGAATCCAGACAAAAAGCGTCAATGCCAAGGGTGCGATCATGTCATTCTTGCCGGAGAAAGACCCTCGCACGTTGTCATCGATGAAATCAATGATCCACTCGACAAAATTCAGAAAGCCACTCGGCGTATCCGCCGTCGCCCTAGCCGCAGCCTTGCGGAACAACCACAGGAACAACGCACCCAGGAGCACTGACCAGAACATGGTGTCCAAGTGGATCGCCCAGAATCCCATTTCTCTGGCCTCCTGGGCTCCATGCGCCAGACCCCACGAACCATCGGGGTGCTGACCATAGGTCAGGTTCTGCAGGTGGTGCTTGATGTATTCGGTCGTTGTCAGGCTATTGCTGGCCATACTGCTCGGCACTCGCTGTGCTGTCCTTATTCGATTCTGGCACCTGCACGGGTTGTGTGGCCGCCGCCAGCGTCGCTGTAATCATCCCTAATACCAGTCCACCAACAAAGGCCACGACATTCAATCCGTCAATAGCTGCGAAAGCGCCCGCGCAGAGCGCACCGATAATAATGAGTTTTCCAAACTCTGCCCGGTAGAGTGTAAACAACTCGACTGGACCGGACTTAGCATCTCCTCCAGAGAAAACCCGCCACGCCGCGTAGCCGTTTCCCGCTACGCTGATCCCCGCGCCAACCAGCGCCGAATGCAGAAACTGCGGGCCGGCCAGCCAGAGTACCAGGGCCAGTACCGCCGTGACCGTGAGTTGGGTGGTCAGCACTCGCCGCAACGGCGTTGCTTCAACAGGCTCACTCACGCTCGCAAGGTTTCTGCTGCAGCCACGGACACTCTCGACATGGCCAGACTCCGGGACCTTTGTTCGTCAGCGACATCCTTATACATGTCCGCCGCGGCAAAGGCCGGGCAGTATAGGTGAGCGCTAAAACCCGGTCAATATCCGCTTTCCCAATGGCTGTACTTAGGAAAAACGCCCCGGCTTTGGCGGCCAACGACTTCTTCTGGAGGTCTTGTGCCACCGCCGGATTATCGGGAAGACCCGCCTTCACCCCGATCGGCTACGAGACCTCACCAACGGGCAACCAAACCGGCCGGTTCGCAGTATCCGCCTGCAAGCTACTCAAAGCGCTCATCGTGCGACGTGTTCCGGATATCCCGAGAATAGTCCAGCGCTACGGCCTCAATCATCGCGGCCTGGCTATTTCATTTGATTATGGGGTCTGACTAGGAACAAAGTCAGGCGCGGCATACTGTGGACAAGGTCTCTGGGTGCTTGACTCGCCTGTGCTAAACTTTTTGCCGTCCAACACGGCCTGCGTCTCAAGATGGATATCGAACTCGCCCGTTTCAACATGATCGAACAGCAGATCCGCCCGTGGGAGGTTCTGGATCCTTCGGTGCTGGCGCTGTTCAAGCAAATTCCCCGAGAACAATTCGTGCCGCCCGAGTACAGTTCAGCCGCTTTTGCGGATTTCTGTGTTCCGCTCACCCACGGCCAGTGCATGATGCAGCCTAAAGTCGAAGCGAGGCTTCTGCAGGCTCTCGCGCTGACGGCCCAAGACCGGGTACTCGAAGTCGGGACCGGAACAGGCTACATGACCGCTCTGTTGTCAAGCCACTGTGCGCATGTCACCAGCATTGATATCCACGGCGATTTTCTTCGACCCGCTGCGGCCCGTCTCGAAACGCTCGGGATAAACAATGCCACACTCGAAGAAGGTGACGGGGCAGACGGATGGAACGCCACCTCGGACTGGGACGCGATTCTGCTGACCGGCTCCGTGCCGGTGCTGCCCGATGCCTACTGCCAAATCCTGGCACCCGGCGGCCGGCTGACCGCTATTGTCGGCCAGCAACCGATTATGGAAGCGATGCTCTATTGCCAAAGTATTGACGGACAATGGTCGGAACAATCTCTTTTTGACACCAGCCTGCCGCCATTGATCAACGTAAAAACACCTTCAGCGTTCACGTTCTAAGCTAACACGCCAGGAACCATCCTCATGTACACGACCCGACTGTTGCGAACCACGCGGTTCGCCATGCTGGCCCTGTCCAGCCTGGCAGTTACGACACCCGCTTTCTCTAATACGGACTACATCGTCCAGCCCGGTGACACTCTGTGCGAAATCGCTGAACGCTTCGAGGTCCGCTGTGCTGATCTCATGGCCCGTAACGGGCTGAAAAAAGCATCGCTGATCTATCCCGGGCAGATCCTGTCGATTTCGAACGCCCCTTCGATACCCGCCACAGATCCGGTCACACCGGCGCCAGCTGAAGCAGAGTCGGTACCGGTACCGGCTGTAGCACAGCCCACCGTCGAACCGGCGGTGAAAGAGGTTCCCGCGCCCGAGTCACCCGGAGTCGACCTTCTGGCGGTCTATCAACTGGCGCGATCTGGAGACCCGGTAATTGCCGCCGAAGCTTTCAGCCGCGATGCCGCTCAGGAATTCATACCCCAGGCCAAGGCGGCCCTCCGGCCACAAATCAGTGCCGCCACAGGCTATACCCTGAGCTCTAAGGACCTATACAACGAGGCAGCGTCTGCCTCCGTGTCGTTGAGTCAGTCCCTGTACAACCGTGCTAGTCGGCTGACCGTCGACCAGGCCCGTCAGCTAGCAGACCGCGCGCAGATTGATTATGCGATCGCCGCGGAGTCGTTGATCCAGCGCGTCGCTGCGAGTTACTTCGCGGTACTGGCCACCCAGGATAATCTGGAACTATCCGAACGAAATCAGCGGGCAATTGGCCGGCAGCTGGAACTGGCCGAAGAGCGGCTGGAGGTCGGTCTGGGTACCCGTACCGACCTTTACGATGCCCGGGCGCGTTTTGAAAACGCCGTTGCTGAAGGCATCGAGGCCCGACGGCTCCTCGATGATGCCCGCCAGGCTTTGGTTGCGCTCGTCGGTGACGACCCTGGTCATTTACGATCGCTCTCTGCCGCCGCCCCCCTGGCAAAACCAAATCCCGACAATGCCGAGATATGGGTGGCCCGCGCCCTCAACGAGAACCGGGGCCTCGCGACGTTACAACAGGCGGCTGATCTCGCGGCGTTAGAAATCGACCTGCAAAAGGCGGAGCGGTTCCCCACTGTTGGTCTCGGTCTGTCGGCTGCATACACCGACAGCGCTGTGTCGGATGGCACCGATACCACTCTGACCTTTTCTTTGAGCCTGCCGTTCTACCAGGGCGGGCTGGTTAACGCTCGCATCCGCAAGGCTGCTTTTGAACTCAACGCTGCTCGAGCCAGTTACGAGTCGGCTCGCCGCAACATTCAGCGCCAGACCCGGCAGGCTTTTCTCGGTGTCAACAGCCAACTCCGGCGTGTCCAGGCGCTGGCCGAAGCCGTCCGGGCGGGTGAAAGCGCTTTACAGGCCAAGGAAGAAGGGTTTGCCGCCGGGCTGACCACGAATATTGAGGTTCTCGACGCCCAACGTGATTTGTTCCGGGCCGAGCGTGATTATCTAAAAGCGCGCTACGATTATGTCCTGCAGGTCCTATTGCTCGAACAACTCGCAGGTCAACTCGACGAATCCGACGTTGCCCGTATTAACCGCTGGCTGGGCTGAGCGGATCCAAGCTGACCCGTAGTACGCCGTCCGCTTATTGGCCGGCTCTCTGCTACAATAACTGTCATCTCAAGGCGTCACTCTGATTCATGACGTTGGCATGACATGGCACGTTCATTTTTGAGCTTTAGCTGAACCTTGGCACGTCTGACCATAACCGAGGCGAGCCGTCGTTTTGGAGTGGCCACCAACACCATCCGCCGGCGAATCAGTCGGGGCGAACTTACACCGATACAGGCTAGCTCGACCACTGGTAGAGGCCGTCGCCTATTTGATATATCAGATCTGATCAGGGTGTTTGGTGAACCCAGTGGCACATTCCCCAAAGAAGACCCGGCGTCATCTGCCTGGAAACCCGTTCAAATACCCGATCCCACGGACAGCTCCCCCCAGATGGTCGCCGAGAACGCCGCACTGAGAGCTCGGTTGGAGGCTCAGGAACGCCACCTGGAGGACCTTCGGCAGCTGCTCACCCCGCGCCTCAAAGGTCCAGACACGCTGGGTGTCCGGGCTGCTCGCTACGTTGCCGAAGTGGTTCGAGCATTAAAGAGCGGGGCGGGATGACCCGGCGACCTGCGATACAGTTGGTTGGTCGGTCGATCCGGGCGACCCTAGCGACAGTCTTCGCTACCCTTTTATTGGGCTGCGCCACTGTGCCCAGCATAACCGAAACACCCCCTGCTCTTTCACTGGTGGATCCACTTGAACCCTTTAATCGAGCCATTTTTAGCTTCAACGATGTTGTCGACCGCGGTTTTTTGCGCCCGGTAGCCAACGTGTATCAGCGTGCCCTTCCCCTGGGTCTGCGCGCCAGTGTCGGCAACTTCTTTGACAACCTACGCGGTCCCACCACCATTATCAACGACCTGTTACAGGGTGATTTCACCCAGGCCGTCAGGGACTTTGACCGTTTTACCATCAACACGACCCTCGGTATTGCCGGCCTATATGACGTCGCGACACCCCTTGGCCGACCATACCACCAGGAAGACTATGGCCAGACTCTGGCGATCTGGGGTCTCTCCTCGGGGCCTTATCTGGTGCTACCGCTAGTGGGCCCGAGCACACCGCGTGACGCTTTTGGACTCCTGCCCGAATTTTTCTATTCGGACCCGCTGGCTAGCAATGCTTCCACCCACCAGCAGGTATTTCGTTACACACTGCGCGCTATTGACATTCGGGCCAGCCTGCTCAAAACCGATCGGCTTCTACAGCTACAGATCGACCCCTACCTGTTTGTCCGGGAGGCCTACCGCCAGCAACGGCAAGCCGAGATCTATGACGGCCGGCCACCGGAATCGGTTGAGATGCTCGATCTTGAGAAGGCGCTCTTCAATGACTGAGACGTCGCCTGGCGATGCTCGCCTGGCGTGACTCGTGGCGACCTGGGCCATAGGTGACGTTCAGGGCTGCCTGGACTGCCTCGACCGATTACTGGAAAAAATCCGATTCGATTCAACCCGGGATGTGCTGTGGTTTGTCGGTGATCTGGTCAACCGGGGTCCGGATTCGGCTGGCGTTCTACGACGGGTCATAGGCCTTCAGGACCGCGCAATAGCCATTTTAGGTAATCACGACCTTCACCTGCTTGCCATCGCCGCTGGGCTTCAGTCGGACCGCCCCGATTACCGGCTCGGGGAATTGCTCAGGGCTGACGACCGTGATGCCCTAATCGACTCAGTTCGCCAGCGACCCTTGATTCACCATGATCCAGAGTTAAACACGGTCATGGTCCATGCGGGCCTTTTTCCGGGCTGGTCTCTGTCCCAAGCCTGCGCTCTAGCCCTCGAAGTACAGAATGTGCTGAATTCCAATCGCTGGATGAGTTTTGTACAGAATATGTACGGCGACGAGCCTTGCCGCTGGAACGAGTCCCTGAAGGACTGGGAGCGGTTGCGTTTTATTACCAATGCCTTTACTCGCATGCGCTTTTGCCGGGGTGACGGCAGTCTGGATTTCTCTCAAAAGGGCCCTATTGTCAACTCGCCCAGTCATCTGCATCCTTGGTTCGAAGTGCCGGCTATCACCGATGCTCCGTACCGTATCGTCTTTGGCCACTGGTCCGACCTCGGCGTGCATCGCCACCACAACGTCATTTGCATTGACAGTGGTTGCGTCTGGGGTGGTCAGCTGGCAGCCCTGCAACTCGAAACGCAAACCAGAAACCTTGAGATGGTAGACTGCCCTCGAGTCTAAGCACAAGGCCGGTCTAAATGGAAAACCCCTACGACATCGATGTCCAGGTCGAGACGACGTACGTTGCCGAACACTCAGAGCCGGATGAAGACCGATTTGTCTTCGCGTACACCATCACGCTGGTCAACCGCGGATCCGTCACAGCGCAACTGATCTCAAGACACTGGTACATCACTGACGCCGAAGACCGTACCGAAGAGGTCGAAGGAGAGGGTGTCGTCGGTGAACAACCGATATTGAAACCAGGCGAGGGTTTTCGTTACACCTCTGGTGCGGTCATCGAAACACCGGTCGGCACCATGCATGGCACCTATCAGATGATCGCTGAAGATGGCCGGGAATTCGACGCGACCATTCCCCGTTTCGTACTCTCTGCTCCTCGCACTTTACATTGATAACTTGTTGTTTTTATTTATATATCTAGGTGTGAAACAGAAAACGCATTGCGTTCGATGAACGCTCGCCTGGGCTCGACCTCATCACCCATCAGAACAGTGAACACCTCGTCGGCGCTGACAGTGTCTTCAATATGGACCTTCGACAGCCGTCGGCGACTAACGTCCATCGTGGTTTCCCACAACTGATCTGGGTTCATTTCTCCAAGCCCTTTGTAGCGCTGCACCGTTAAGCCCCGCCGGGCCTCTGCCATCAGCCAGTCAACCGCACCGGCGAAGTTCTCAACCTCTTGGTGTCTTTCCCCCCGCTGTACCGTTGGTTGAGACCCCACCTCATCCCTTAGGCGCTGGCCAAGCGACACCAGCGAAAGGTACTCGCTTGACTCGAAGAAATTTGCGCCAAGCCGCGTTTGTCGATATTGACCGTGATGTTCACACTCGACGACCAGCGACCAGCTGCCGGCCGGGTCGAGATCTTCAAATTTTGCCGAGTAACGCGCCCCTCCTTGGCCGGTTGTTGCAGTAAGTCTGCCACTCAGGGCCAGCGTAAAATCACTGCCTTCCGCTACCGAGGGCTCTCCTTCTTCGGCAAATCGGTTCAACTCCGCCAGCGCCCAAAGAACCTCCGATTGGTAGCGGCGAGACAGGCGCTGCACCGCTGACCGGATCGTAAAAAAATCAGTCGTCAGCGCCTTCAGTGCCTTATCCGCCAGTGGCGATGACGAATTACCATTACACTTAATTGACGAGCCTTCCAGCGCCATACCCAGGAGGTATTGCTGCATTTCGTCGTCATCTTTAAGATAGGTCTCTTTTTTCCGGGTCGTCACTTTGTAAAGCGGTGGTTGGGCTATATAGACGTGACCTTTTTCCAGCAACTCCGGCATCTGGCGGTAGAAAAAAGTGAGCAACAGTGTTCTTATGTGGGAGCCGTCCACATCAGCGTCGGTCATAATGATGACTCGGTGATATCTTAGTTTACCCACGTCAAAATCATCTTTGCCAATCCCTGTCCCCAGCGCCGTAATCAGGGTGGCGACCTCGTCGGAGGCCAGCATTCGGTCGAACCGTGCCTTCTCGACATTAAGAATCTTACCCTTTAAAGGCAGAATCGCTTGATAACGACGATCCCGGGCTTGTTTGGCCGATCCTCCTGCGGAATCACCCTCCACCAGGTAAATCTCGCACAATGCTGGATTGGTCTCCTGACAATCTGCCAACTTACCGGGTAACCCCCCCATGTCCAACGCGTTCTTGCGCCGGGTCATTTCCCGTGCTCGGCGCGCAGCCTCCCGGGCGCGGGCCGAATCGGCAATTTTCTCGAGAACTGCCTTGGCCTCGGCTGGGTTCTCCAACAGGAAAGCCCCCAAATGTTCGCTGATTAGTGACTCGACCGGGCCCCGGACATTTGAGGACACCAGCTTATCCTTGGTTTGGGATGAAAACTTTGGATCCACAACCTTGACAGACAACACCGCTGTCAACCCCTCCCGACAATCTTCTCCTTTTAGGTCGACTCTGGCGCGCTTGGTGAATCCAGTATCCTCCATATAACGGCTCAACGTCCGGGTCATTGCGGCGCGTAGGCCCTCCAGATGGGTACCACCATCTCGCTGGGAAATATTATTGGTATAGCAGAACACCGTCTCCTGGTATGAGTCGTTCCACTGCAGTGCCAACTCTATCTCCACATTGTCCCGGGCGGCCAGCATGGTGAAAACCGTCGGGTGAAGCTTGTTTTTCTTGCTGCCCAGGTGGGCAACAAAAGCCTTGATTCCGCCCTTATATTCAAAGATATCTTCACTTTCAGTCCGTTCATCTATCAACCGATTTTTCACACCCGAATTCAGGAATGACAGCTCCCGCAGCCGTTTGGCGAGGATGTCGTGGTGCAGTATGGGATCTGAGAAGACCTTGGGATCCGGTCGAAAATGTACCTCTGTACCCGTCCGGTTCGTCTTGGCGACCACCTTGAGCGGTCCGGTCGGCACACCGGCCTGGTATTCCTGGCGGTAGGTAGCGCCTTCCCGATGGATTACCAGCCGCAGGTTCGCCGATAGCGCGTTAACCACCGACACACCGACTCCGTGCAGACCGCCTGAGACTTTGTAGGAATTCTGGTCAAACTTACCGCCCGCGTGCAGTTGTGTCATGATGACCTCGGCGGCCGAACAACCCTCCGCCTCGAGCATCCCGGTAGGAATGCCCCGGCCATCGTCAGCGACAGAGACGCTTTCATCGGCATGCACTGTGACGGTGATTTCCTTGCAATATCCCGCCAACGCCTCGTCTACGGCATTGTCCACAGCCTCAAACACCATATGGTGTAAACCGGTTCCGTCGTCTGTATCGCCGATGTACATCCCTGGGCGTTTTCTGACCGCCTCAAGCCCTTTGAGCACCTTGATACTGCTCTCGTCATAAACGGATTCGTTGGTCATAATAGTTCCTGTTAACGGGCTTCTGATTATACCACTGCTGGACCGTATTCTTGCCTAAAAAACCTTGTTTTTAGGGTTTTTTGCTCGTTTGTTTCACGTGAAACGCCATACTTTTCGTGAGACCAGGCGAACCTGGTTTCACGTGAAACAAACGAGTGGAAGAACGAGGTTCTAGGGCGCTTTAGCCGTGGCCCTACAGCCGCATCGGCATAATGAGGTAGAGCGTGTCTTCGTCACCGGGGACATGAAGCATACAACCGCTGTTGACGTCCTCCAGTTCGGCTTCGATCTGTTCCGTGGGCATCGCTCGCAGGGCGTCCATAAGGTATGTGACGTTAAAGCCGATCTCGAGATTCTCGCCCCCGTATTCGACCGCAATCTCGTCGCTCGCCTCTTCCTGATCCGGATTGTGCGCAGACACCTTCAACGACCCCTTGGATAGATCTAACCGAACCCCTCGGTATTTCTCATTGGTTAAGACTGACGTCCGGGCCAACACCTCATGCAGCAGAGTCCTGTCCGCGACCATTTTCTGAGACAACACTTGTGACATGACAGCCTTGTAGTCGGGAAACTTTCCGTCGATCAGTTTGGTTGTCAACACTGCGCCCGGGCGACTGAATCGAGCATGGTTAGCGTTAAGTTCAATCGTGATCTCATCGCCACCGTCACCGAGAAAACGGCTGAGTTCGAGCACCGCCTTACGAGGAATAATCGCCTGGCGGTGTTCTCCCGCAGGGCTAGGCAAAACCGCCCGGCTCCTCGCGAGCCGATGCCCGTCAGTGGCGACCGCGACCATGGTGGTACCATCTAGCTCCAGCAGGACGCCGTTCAGGAAATAACGCACATCCTGCTGTGCCATCGAGAACGCAGTTTTCTCAAATAACCCCCGGAGCACCGGTTGCTCAAGTTGAACTCGTTCTTCCCAATTGTCAGTTTCCAGACGAGGAAAATCCACGGCGGCTAGGGTCTGCAGGCTGAATCTGCTGCGCCCCGAGCGGATTTTTAGACGGCTGTCTACCGTCTCCAGTTCTACGGTTGCTTGCTCTGGTAATGCCCTACAGATATCCAGTAATTTCCGTGCTGCGACCGTACACTGTCCATCAGAGCCTTTCAGTGCTTCAGCCTCTATGCTCGCTTCCACTTCCAGGTCGGTACCCACTAGTGTGAGGGTGTTCGCCTCAAGCAAAATCAGCACATTGGCTAATATGGGTAAAGTCTGGCGGCGCTCGACCACGCTGGTTACCGCTATCAAAAGATTTAAGAGTTGATCTCGTTCTATTAATAATTTCATAAGTAATCAGGTAATTAAGATAATAAGAGTAGTTGATAACTCGAGTATAGAAAAATATATCTTTTAATACCGTAAGTTAAAGAAATATTAACTTGTGAGTAAAGGTGTGCTTTGAATGTGGATAGTCACTGAGTACGAGAGTCGGTGAAGGAAACTTGTGTGGAAAACAGTCGGTTTGTCGACAAATTACCCACACCTTATCCACTCAATAACCGGTGTAGATTCTGGTAATCCTCGTTAATCTTGGGGTCAGTTTTGAGCAACTCGACGACCTTGCGCTGTGCATGCAGAACCGTCGTATGATCACGGCCCCCAAAGGCGTCGCCGATCTCGGGCAGGCTCATTCTGGTGAGATCCTTGGCCAATGCCATAGCGATCTGCCGCGGTCGAGTAATCTGCCGGTTTCTCCGTTTAGAGTGGAGGTCTGACACCCGCATTTTAAAATACTCGGCAACCACTTTTTGGATGTTCTGGATCGTGACCTGCCTTTCCTGGAAAACCAACAGGTCGCGCAGAGCTTCCCGGGTTAGATCTAAATCTATGGTCCTGCCGGTGAAGCTGGCGCTGGCCACAATCCGGTGCAACGCCCCTTCGAGTTCTCGCACATTGGACCGGATCTGCTGAGCGATAAAGAAGCAGACGTCCTCGGGCAACGTAACACCCTTCTGCCCGGCCTTGTTTTTGAGGATCGCGACCCGAGTCTCCAACTCCGGCGGGTCGATAGGCACGGTTAAGCCACTGCCAAAACGCGAAATCAGTCGTTCCTGGACGCCCGAGATTTCTCTTGGGAAGCGATCACTGGTGATGACGACCTGTCGTTGGCCCTCTAATAACGTATTGAAAGTATGAAAGAATTCCTCTTGCGAGTGTTCCTTACCAGAAAAGAACTGTATGTCATCAATTAGCAGAGCATCCAGCGATCTGTAGTAGCGCTTGAATTCGTTAATGGCGTTATGCTGCAGGGCCTTAACCATATCCGCGACGAAGCGTTCCGAGTGAACATAAACAACCTTGGCATCTCGTTTTCGTTGGGTGGTCAGGTTGCCAGCGGCCTGCATCAGATGGGTTTTGCCTAATCCCACACCGCCGTAAAGAAACAAAGGGTTGTAAGCAAGACCCGGGTTTTCACCGACTTGTTGTGCCGCGGCCCGGGCCAGTTGATTCGATTTGCCCTCAACATGCCTGTCGAAGGTAAAAGCGGGGTTCAGGCGGCCCTCAAAACCGAGGCCCATGGGGCTACTGGATGCTTTGCTGGGCCTGCGGGTACCGGCTTTGCCGGTGGTTTGAGACGGGTTGTCGCTGCCAATCCCAAGCCGAACAGCGATCTCCCCGGTACCGAAATTCTCAGCCAGGCCCGAAATACGGGCCAGGTATTCTTTGTGGACAAAATCCCGAACAAACCGGTTGGGCGCGAGTAATGTCAGGCCCTCTTGATTCTCCACAGCATGCAGGGGTCGGATCCAGGTGTTGAACTGTTGGGCGGACAGGTCATCTTCCAATCTGCTCAGGCAGAGCTTCCAGAGAGCAACGGACACCTGTGGCGACCTCCCGGGATAAAGTTTCAGGTCGGGACCCTTACAGCGTGCAAAATTAGTGCGTCCGCTCGTTCGTCCAGGCCAATTTGTAACCTTCGATAGTGTAACCTGGAACGAGACACTTATCCACAGATAAACACCTAAAATAAGTTATCCACAGGTTTGACTAAACATTGACAATACAGGTTTAAAACGATTAAAGTCCGACGCCTTTTTGGGTCCTGCCGCAGCAAAAAAGGGATGACATCAGATGAAGAGAACCTTTCAACCTAGCGAAGTCAAGCGTAAACGGAGGCATGGCTTTCGGGCGAGAATGAAAACGCGCGGCGGTCGGGCCGTGATCAGTGCCCGTCGAGCCAAGGGGCGCACGCAACTCAGCGCCTAAGCAACAACGACCCATCCGAAAGTTGCGCTTGTGAATGACGCCGGGTTCTCCCGTAGTCTGCGACTGCTTCGTCCAGAGGAGTACCGAGCAGCAATTGCCCAACGCTGTCGTAGCGACGATCGGTTGTTTACCGTTTTCGCTGTTAGTAACGATCTTGATCGGGCCCGGTTGGGTATTACGGTGTCGAGAAAAGTCTCTGCCCGAGCCGTTTATCGCAACCGCCTGAAGCGTCTGGTCAGAGAATCGTTTCGCCACCACAAGCAATCACTGAACGGTATGGATCTGGTCGTGGTGGCGCGAAGAAACGCGAGCGACACCAAACGGTCTGAGATCGATCGAAGTCTTGTTCGGCACTGGATGATCGTGGAACGCAAATGCACAAGACATTAACCACAGTACTACGGGGCTATCGTTACCTCATCAGCCCCATGCTTGGACCGTGTTGCCGGTTCTATCCAAGTTGTTCGACTTACGCGATCGAGGCAATTGAGCAACATGGTACAACCAGTGGTCTTTGGTTGGCCTTGAGGCGGCTTGTGAGGTGTAACCCCTGGAATGAAGGTGGCGTAGACCCCGTGCCGCAGTCGGCAGGTCGGGCTACTCAACACCACGAATGCTGAGCACGACGTTTTGGATATTCAACGACTGATTCTGTTTACCGGCCTGGCACTGGTTCTGGTGCTGATCTGGCAGGCGTGGATCGAGTACGACGGGAAGCAGCAACCGATAGAGACGGTAGCCGAGAGAGCGGATCAGGGCGGTTCGGATCAGAATCAGGCGGTGTCTGCCCGACCCGGCAGTAGTGTGCAGCCCGAGCAAGATGTACCAAGCGCGCCAGCTTCCCCTGACAAGCCGGCAACCCAAGCGCCGGTACTCCTTGCCAGTGCGTTAGCGAGCACGAACACAGTGACGGTGGAAACTGATCTTGTCAGGGCACAGATCGATACCTACGGCGGTGACCTCCGACACCTTGAGCTGCTGACCTACCCGGTGACACTGGACCAACCCGACCAATCCTTCAGCCTGTTACACGACAAAGGAGCAGATATTTTTGTCATACAAGGGGGATTACTGGGGGTACAGGCCGACCTGCCAAATCACCACACGCCGTATACCAGCGAGCGTAGGAATTATCTCCTTATGCCAGGGGCTGACAGTATCGAAGCTGTGCTGGAATGGCAGGGGCCTGAAAACGTCGTTTACCGCAAGGTCTACACTTTTAAACGCGACAGCTATTACATCGCCGTACGCTATGAAGTAACCAACAATGGTAGTACGCCTTGGCAGGGATACATTTATAACCAGATACTGCGTACCGAGGTAAAGACAAAATCCAGCGGGCTGGGTTTCTTTGGCCGGCTACCCAGTTACACCGGTGGTGTCATTTACACCCCCGAAGACAAATACCAGAAAATTGATTTCGACGACATGCGGGAGGCAAACCTCGCGCGATCGACCCCGACCGGCTGGGTTGCGATGCTGCAACACTATTTCGTTGGTGCCCTGCTGCCGCGCGGTGGTACCGCATACGAGTTCTACTCAAACGTAACCGCCCGCGACAGTCAGCCGCGTTATCACATTGGCTACAAAAGTGTTGAGCCTACCGTAGTGCCGCCGGGGGAAAAAGGTGAGCTGAGCGCTCGCTTTTATGTCGGTCCCAAAGAACAGCACCGCCTGGTCGAAGTGGATCAACAACTGGAGCTGACGGTCGATTATGGCTGGCTGACACCGGTCTCGTCACCATTGTTCTGGTTGTTGACCAACATCAACAAAGTCGTTGGGAACTGGGGTGTCTCCATCATCCTGTTGACCCTGTTGGTTAAGTTGGTCTTCTATCCTTTGTCGGCGGCCAGCTACAAGTCGATGGCCAGGATGAAGAACCTGCAGCCAAGAATGAAAACGCTTAAGGAGCGTTTCGGTGATGACAAGCAGAAGTTCCAGCAGGCGATGATGGAGGTGTACAAGAAAGAGAAGATCAATCCGTTTGGCAGCTGTCTGCCGATCGTTATTCAGATCCCCGTTTTCATCGCGCTTTACTGGGTTCTGCTTGAAAGTGTCGAGCTTCGCCAGGCCCCGTTTGCGCTGTGGATCAAAGATCTTTCTTCACAGGATCCCTATTATGTTCTGCCGTTGTTGATGGGCGCTTCGATGTTCGGCCAAACACTACTTAATCCGACACCAGTGGATCCGATGCAGAAGAACCTCATGATGGCAATGCCGGTAGTGTTCACAGTGTTCTTTCTCTGGTTTCCAGCCGGGCTTGTTTTGTATTGGCTGGTGAACAATATCCTGTCCATCACCCAGCAGTGGGTGATCACCCGCAAGATTAAGGCAGCCGGCGGATAAAGACCGGCGAGCTGCCCGGTTGTTCAGGGTTGGGTTCCGTGCAACACCTTCAAGAGGACACCATCGCTGCAGTCGCAACCCCGACCGGTGCCGGTGGAATCGGAATAGTCCGGGTGTCGGGGCCGAAGTCTGCCGGTATCGCGAAGGCGCTGACGGGCCGGGTGCCCAATCCACGGCGTTTGCTGCGGACGCGTTTTTGTGATGCCACCGGTGCCCCACTGGACGACGGTATCGCGCTGTTCTTCCAAAGCCCCGCGTCCTACACCGGAGAGGACGTACTCGAACTGCAGGGCCACGGTGGCCCAATGGTGATGCATCAGTTGCTAGAAGAGGTCACCACCTTGGGTGCGCGTCTGGCCCGCCCGGGTGAATTTACCGAGCGGGCTTTCCTGAACGGTAAACTCGATCTGGTCCAGGCGGAGGCCGTTGCCGACCTCATCGGGAGCCAGACACAGGCTGCAGCCCGCGCTTCACTGCGCTCACTATCCGGTGAGCTTTCGAGCATATTAACAGCAATATCGAAGGAGATAGAAGAACTTAGGACCTATATCGAAGCTGATATAGATTTTTCCGAAGAGCCGCTAGACCCGCTATCCGAGACCGGAACAGCAAACAGGCTGGCTGGTGTACAGCGAGACCTGGCCCGCGTACTCGAGCAGGTGCGAACTGGGGTACTGCTCGGTCGAGGCGCCGCTGTTGTGTTGGCCGGGGTGCCCAACGCGGGAAAGTCCAGCCTGATGAACACGCTGTCAAAGGCCGATCGAGTGATCGTGAGTGAGGAACCAGGGACTACCCGGGATGTGGTTGAGGTGACCATTGACTGTGCAGGTTTGGCCATTCACCTGACCGATACCGCCGGCCTGCGTGACTCGCAGGACAAAATAGAAGGTGAAGGTGTCCGCCGTGCCAAAGCTGCCATGACGCAGGCTGATCTGGTACTGGCAGTCATTGATGACCTGGTGCCGTTTGCTGGGCAACAAGCGGTTTTTTCCGGCCTGCCCGATGAGATACCCAGACTGATGGTCTACAACAAGTGCGATCTGAGCGGCCGGAAGATGGGCATCGTGTTGGGGCAGGCTCAGCATGCCGTAGCTGTGTCTGCTAAGACGGGTGAGGGCCTGTCAGCGCTTGAGGATCAAATCAAGGTCATCTTGGGCTGGACTGGGGATTTTGTCGAGACGTTCATGGCCAGGCGGCGCCATGTCGATGCGCTGGACGGGGCCAAGACACACCTGGCTGTAGCATCGGGCCACGTCGGCGGTGCAGCGGAGTTGCTTGCCGAAGAACTGCGTCTGGCACAGGTGACACTGGGCGGAATAACCGGCGAGGTGACTACCGAGGATCTGCTGGGTGAGATATTTTCGACGTTCTGTGTCGGCAAGTAACGGCAGACAAGAACCAGCTGGGTGACGAAGGAGCCTGCCCGATAGACGGCGGGCCGCCCCAACGATTGGGCGTCACACACACCATGGAGTTCAGTCGTGCGGTAATGCATTATCCCTGGGTCCAGGCCCGTAGATTGAGGAGGACGAGGTCATCTAAACAGGACAATCCTTTGAGAAACTAGGCTGACGCTTTTCTTTGTGTGAGGCGAGGCCCTCTTTCACTTCCGCACCGGTGAAGCCAAGCATCTCCAACGCAGTCGACGTGTCAAATGTTGGCCCGGCCATCCTCAGCCAGTTATTCAGGGCATATTTGGTCCAGCGAATCGCGCTCTGCGCGCCGTTGGCCAGTTCGATAGCAACCTCCAGGGCCGTGTCTTGCAACTGGTCGTCTTCTACGCACATCGAGACGAGACCAATGCGTTCGGCTTCTTCCCCTTTCAAAGGCCTGCAGGTCAACAGGTAATACTTCGATTTCGCCATGCCACACAACAGCGGCCAGATCAGGCAGGCAACATCACCGGCGGCCACGCCAAGACGAGTGTGGCCATCCACGATCCGAGCTGCTTTAGCGGCAATGGACACATCGGCCAGTAACCCAACGACCAGCCCCGCGCCGACTGCCGGACCATTGATAGCGGAAACGATCACCTTGTTGAAATTGACAATGTTGTAGACCAGGTCGCGCGCCTCCCGCCACATCTGCATCCGTGTTTGCGGGTCTTCTATGATCTTCTCTATCAGGTCGAAGTCGCCGCCGGCTGAGAATGCTTTTCCGGCTCCAGTCACGAGTACTACACGCACAGTCGGGTCAGCATCAATGTCCCGCCATATCGTCGTCAGCTGGGAGTGGGTTTCGGCATCGACCGAGTTGTAGCTTTCGGGTTTGTCAAAGGTGATCTTCAGGATGCCCTCGGCCGGCTGTTCGAGGGAAAGGGCATCGTAGGCGGTGTATCGGTCAGACATGGGTCTACTCCAGGATTTTCAGGTGGTTAATTTGTGGGCTACCAGGCGTGAAGAGAAGTACAGAAACCGCAGAATATCGTTCAGTTTCCGCTGAAACGTTCTGCTCCAAAGTGCTCCTTGAAAGTGAATTCCTCGACGGTCAGTCGCTTAAGACGGGTCAACTGTTTTACCGGTCGGCCAAGCGGGACAACAGCCGCCAGGGCAAAAGACGGTGGGATTTCCAGCAACGCCTTTACCTGCGGTTCTGTCGCCGCACTGATCGTGGTTAGCGTGCCACCAAAGCCCGCGGCCCGCGCAGCCAGCAAGGTATTCCAGACCAATGGGTAGATTGAAGCACCCCCAATGATCCCGACTCGGTCAAGCAATTGGTCGGTAACCGCCAAAACTCGAAGGTCCACGACAAAAACGAGCAGGACGTCGGCTTGACGTAACGGCTCGGTCAGCCGCGCTGGCACCGGGGTCTGACGGATGGTTTCCTCGCTAACGGTAGTCGGTACAACTGGATTCCAGGGATTTTCTCCGGCCGCAACCTGTGCGGCATAACGTTTCGAAGCCGGTTCCACCAAGCGGGCCATTTGGTCCTTGGTTGCAGCATCGCGAACAACAATCACCCGCCCACCCTGCCGATTACCGCCGCTCGGCGCAAATCGGGCGTGATCCAGGATCTCGTAAAGCACTGTATCGGGAATTGGCTCGCCCGTGAAGTCTCTCGCGGCGAAGGTGGTTCTCATAACTTCCTGGTAATCCATGTCTGTCACCCTTGGTAATGTGTCATGCGTGGTTCGAGCCTATGCAATACTCAGAGGTAGATGGTTTGCGGTTGTTTTTCGGACCAATGCCCTGATGGAACTGGTCTTACCCTGATCACTCGACAACGCCATTGAATCCTCCGCTTTCTGACACGACCCGCGGCGTCGTCTGCATGGTGCTGGGTAGTGCCCTATTGACCACAAATGATGCGGTCTCCAAATGGCTGACCCAAGAGTACCCCATATCCCAAGTATGGTGTCTACGTACCGTGTTTGCAGTGGTGCTGATTATCCTGCTTGCCCCGCGCTATGGCGGATACCGGGCGCTGTTGCCGAACCGAATCCCAGCGCAACTGCTGCGGGCTGTTCTTTTCTTTTCGACCACGCTGCTGATCGTTACCGGACTGTCATTACTACCGTTGGCCCAGATGGTCGCGATCGTTTTTGGTAGCCCGATTTTTGTCGCTGCGCTGGCACCTGTTGTTCTCCGGGAACAAGTCAGCCGAGCTCGCTGGCTGGTGATCGGAATCGGCTTTGTCGGCGTTTTGTTCATCCTGCGCCCGGATCCCGCCAGCATCGGAATCGCTACGCTGATTGCGCTTGCGGCCGCCGTGTCAAGTGCCGTGCGCGATCTCGCGACACGGCGGATCTCAAGTACGGAGAGCTCTATTTCGATACTGTTCTGTTCGAGTATGTTCGTGGTAGTCATAGCGCTGCCCGCCGCGCCCTGGTTGGGCTGGGTCGCTGTGCAGCCGGTAGGCTGGATCCTGTTGATGGTCAACGGTATTCTCAACGGAGCCGCCCACTTCCTCATTATCGAAGCACTGCGCTTGGGAGAGGCGTCGGTAGTTACGTCGTACCGGTATTCAGCACTGCTCTGGGGCGCACTTCTCGGCCTTGTCATCTGGGGTGATGTGCCCGATCTTTGGGTCATCGGTGGTGGAATCCTGATAGCCGGGAGCGGGCTTTATCTGCTGTACCAGGAACGGAGCTGAACAAGTGAAATGCCCATTGCGATGAGTAGCCTGCTGAAGACAGACGAAAACCTACGAGTCACGGCGAGGTGTCTGCCAACCGAGCCTCAGTTTTGTATCGGGGTTCGGGAAAGGTCTTCTATCGGCTCTGCTATCAAGATTCGCCCCGGATAAGCATTCCAGATCGGATCACGCTGATTGGTGGTGGGGTACCAATCGCGTAGCAGAGTTCAGCCGGCGAGGTGACATCAAAAGTGCGAAGTCGGCCCGTTTGCCCGGCGCGAGGATGCCGCGGTCAGTCAGGCCCAGTGCCCGGGCAGCGTGGTAGGTGACACCCGCGAGCGCTTCCCGGGGTGTCTCAGGCCGAACAGTACGCAGCCCATGTTGAGGACAAGCAGCAGCGAATCCAGTGGTGAACTGCCGGGATTACAGTCTGTCGCAAGGGCTATCGGCACAGCGTGTTTACGCAGAAGTGCCAACGGTGGCTGCTGGGTCTCATTGAGATAATAGAAAGCGCCGGGCAGCAGAACCGCGACGGTCCCCGAGCGAGCCATAGCCTGCACTCCCGCCTCGCTGGTGTATTCCAGATGATCCGCGGAGAGCGCGTCGAACTGCGCCGCGAGGGCTGCACCGCCGCCGTCACTCAGCTGGTCGGCGTGCAGCCGCACGGGCAAATTCAATTCTCGAGCCTTGCCAAATACCCGGCCAACCTGGCCCGCGTCGAAGGCGATGGTCTCGCAGAAAGCATCGACGCTGTCAGCAAGTGCGTCTTTGGCGATGGCCGGTAGCATTTCTTCGCACACGAGGTCGATGTAGGCATCGGTCCGACCCTCGAATTCCATTGGCACTGCGTGAGCACCAAGGAAGTTCATGGGGGTTTGCTTTGGGTGTGATCCTCAAGAATTCCGACTGGTTGTCGGTAGCTTGGGGTGGAGAACCGGGAACTCTTCACCTTGAAAAGGTGCGCCGTCTTCAAATTCGAGATCCGGGAAGTCCGGTGAGGTTTTCGAATTCCGCTTGATAAAACGCGCGTCGTCGCCGACCCAGCGGATCGACGTGACCCGGCGGCGGGTTGTCGAGTTGTTGGCTGGTGCCCCGTGCAGCGTGCGAAAGTCGAATGCCACGGCATCACCCGGCTGCATTTCCCAGCCTCGGATATCGAACTGATCCCGGTTCGAGTCGATGTCGGGCACCGATTCATAGGGGTCATCCGGGTACAGGTCGGTACCGTCGAAGCGTTTGGGCCTGAAGGTTTTGCCCCATCGGTGAGACTTTGCGATGTATTCGATGCTCCGCTCCCGGGGTACGGGGTCGACGGGAACCCAGAAACTGACTGACTGTTCACCATCGACAAGGTAGTACGGCTGATCATGGTGCCAGGGAGTGATGACCGCGTTGCCGGGCTCTTTGACGAGGACGTGATCATGGAATACCCGGGCAGTATCAGAGTGCATTAGCCGCGCCGCAATTGCGGCCATGGGGGACTCCTCAACCAGCGCCCGGTATCCCGGGAACTGTGACCAGACACAATAATCCTGAAAGAAAACCGCACCGCCCCCGTTATCGGGCCGGTAGGTCCGCTCACGCCAACTCGGGGATGCTTTGTTCTGCTCAATGGCCTCGCGCACACCTTCTACCCAGGGGGTGAAAACGCCCCTTAGGGGTACGACACCGTCACGCTGGAACGAACTGACTGTATCGTCGGTGACGAAAAGTTTTGCTGCAGCCGTCATCGGTGGGGCTCCTTCTCCGTGAGCATATAGAAAAATTAAACGGGAAAGCCTATTCTGAACGAGATCAGCACGAGGAAATTGCCGATCTTATTATCTGTGTGACCAGTCATCCGGATCATCTGAATTGTTTGGAGACAGTCCAATGATATCTCCCGCCGTAGAACAACCCAGACCGAGCACCGTTCGGTTGGCATAACAAAAATAGGCAGACACCTGGTTAATCTCCAGGATCTCGCCGTCGTCAAAGCCCGCCGCCCGTAGATTTGCGACCATCGTTTCGCTGGTATCCGAAGGAGACTGGGACAGGATCTCGGCGTAGTGCATCGCAAGTTTTTGTTTTTGATCCAGCGGAGCGGCAGAGATATCTCTTGCGTCTATGGCGGTTTTGATGGCATTGGCCTTGTGATCATCGGCTAATAGCCGTTTCAAGCCAGCAAAGTGATGATCGACACAATAGGCGCAATTGTTTAAGGAACTCACCCAGACACCCAGAGTTTCGAGAAACCACTTCGGAATCGTGTTGTCGGGGTGATGAAGGACGTATTTGTAGATTGCCATATGGCCTTCCAGGGTATGAGGGCGCAAAGAATGCATCATCATGATGTTGTCTACGTTGTTGTCTGGGCCTTTTATCCGGTCATAAAGCTGTTTCAGTCGCCCTTTGGCATCCTCATATGACACTGTTTCGATCCACGGCATTTCCTGATCTCCTTAAGTTATTCGGGTTACTGAACGCGGTCCAATCTCCACTTGAGGTGGGTATATGAAGCCTTCGGTCACCAAGTTTCACTTTGTCCTGAGGGCGGCTTTGCAGAACGTAAAGATTAGCAAGAAAAAGATAATCAAGGATCAAATCAGCCAAAGGGTTCATTTTGGGTTGGCCAATCAGGTTAGGATATAGAGGATACAGCTGTGCCTGGCTGTACTGGATAGGAGAAGGTTTTGATTCAAAGTGGAGTAAAGATATGTCCATGAGTGAAGTCGACGACATTGTTTCTTCATCGACTACCGGGGGGATCGCCAGAGTTCGGCAACTGTGAAACCGGCGGCACAGCGCTTGAGCAGAATCCGCTGTGCCCGGGCGCTGACGCCGGAGGGCTGGTGCGAACACTGCGTTATTCAGGTGGATGCCTCAGGTCGTATCACTGCAGTCGTAAAGGACGATAGCCTTTCGGTGGATCTCAGCCTCACCGGCACCGTGATACCGGGGCTGCCCAATCTGCACTCCCACGCACACCAGCGGGCCATCGCCGGCCTCACGGAACACAAGCTCGCCGGCTATGACGATTTCTGGGGTTGGCGCGAACTGATGTACCGTGCAAACGCCCGGCTCGGCCCAGACGAGCTGCAGGCAGTGGCCCGTTATCTCTATTCCCAGATGTTGCAGAGCGGCTACACCGCGGTAGCTGAATTTCACTACCTGCACCACGACCCGGCTGGTAACCGGTATGCTGATCCTGCCGAGTTGTCGGCACGGCTTCTGGAAGCTGCGTCGGAGGCCGGTATCGCTATCACGCTGCTGCCGGTGCTGTATTGCCGGGGCGGTTTCAACGGTCAAGCCGTACAAGGGGTACAACAGCGGTTTTTCTGCTTGCCAGAGCACTATCTTGAATTGGTTCAGGCGTGCGCTTTGCACTGCGCAGATGATCCGAACAGAGCCTTCGGATTTGCAGCCCACTCCCTACGCGCGGTGGCCCCGGAGGTGCTGACCAGAACGTTGCAGGACGCCGGGGATCTCGCCTCTGGCGTACCCGTTCACATCCACGTCGCTGAGCAGCGAAAAGAAGTGCTGGAATGCCAGGCACTGAACGGCCGGACCCCCATTGCCTGGCTGCACGAGGCGTGTCCGGTAGATGAGAACTGGTGCCTGGTGCATGCGACTCACGCAGACCCGAATGAACTTCGAGCGATCGTCAAAAGCGATGCTACAGTGGGCCTGTGTCCGACGACAGAGGCCAACCTTGGTGACGGTATTTTTCCCACAGAACAGTTCATGATCGATGGCGGACATTTTGGGATCGGTTCTGACAGCCAGATCTGTACCGCACCAACTGAGGAACTCAAGCTGTTGGAATATACACAAAGGCTCACTCTGCAGCGGCGCACGGTGCTGGTAAAAGACGATGAAGGCAGTGTCGGGCGTTCACTCGTCGAGTTCGCACTGGCAGGCGGCAGCCGCGCTATGGGTAAGGCCACCTGTGGTCTCGTTGCCGGCGCCAGGGCAGACTTCCTCGAACTTGACAATAGTCAGGTGGACCTCGCAGCACTCTCTCCAGACCAAGTGCTCGACAGCTGGATATTTGCCGGACAGGGGACCGCTGTGCACAACGTCATCGTCGGCGGTCGGCACGTGGTGGTAGATGGCGTCCATTCCCTGCTGGAGGTGGCCGCCAGACCCTTCCAGCAAGTCGTTGCGACCCTTAATGAGGCCTGACGGGGTCTGTTACCAGTAGCCAACAGAGATTTAAGAATGAATGAAATGAAACTGGAACCAGCGGGACTGACCCTCGATCAATTGAGAAATCTGGGAGCAGGTCCGGTACGGGTCAGTATTCCGGATAGCGCCTGGGCAGTCACCCGAGAGAGCCATGCTCACGTGGAGGCCGTGGTCGCCTCCGCCAACCCGGCCTACGGCATCAACACCGGGGTCGGGAAACTTGCCCAGACGCGGATTGCGGCGGCCGATGTCACGACTCTGCAGAAAAATCTGGTACGGTCGCACGCGGCCGGTGTCGGTGACCCGCTACCAATACCCGTTGTGCGCCTCGCTCTGGCGCTCAAGGCGCTGAGCCTCGCGCAGGGTTACTCCGGGGTACGCCCCGAGATCATCGTGTGGCTTCTGCAAATGCTGGCGGAGGACATCGTCCCGGTGATCCCGGAAAAGGGCTCGGTCGGAGCCTCCGGTGACCTCGCCCCGTTGGCGCACCTCAGCCTTCCGCTCATGGGTGAGGGGGAGGTTTTCTACGATGGCGATCGATTACCTTCGGCTGAGGTCCTGCAGGCGATAGGCTTGGAACCCCTGCTGCTGGAGGCAAAGGAAGGGCTCGCGTTGGTGAACGGTACCCAGATCTCCACTGCTCTTGCCATTGAGACACTTTTTGCTGCTGAGCGAAATCTGGCCTCAGCGCTGGTGACAGGGGCCATGGCTGTCGACGCGGCGCTTGGTAGTTATGTGCCTTTCGACGAGCGCATTCACAATATTCGCCCGCACCCAGGACAACGGCAGATCGCAACGCTATATCGCACCCTTCTGTATGACAGCGAAATCAATCGCTCTCATGCAACCTGTGACAGAGTCCAGGATCCGTACTCCCTACGTTGTCAGCCCCAGGTGCTTGGGGCCTGTCTGGATCAACTGGTTCACGCGGCACAGGTGCTGGAACGGGAGGCCAATTCGGTGTCTGACAATCCGCTGATCTGCCACCAGACCGGTGAAGTCCTATCCGGTGGTAATTTCCACGCCGAACCTGTCGCCATGGTCGCCGACAACATGGCACTTGCCATTGCTGAGACGGGTGCTCTCGCCGAACGCCGCATCGCAATGCTGATCGATTCCAGCATCAGTGAGTTGCCACCCTTCCTCACACCACGAGCAGGTCTCGATTCCGGCTTCATGATGGCTCACGTAACGGCAGCGGCGCTCGCATCGGAGAACAAAAGCCTTGCCCACCCGGCTTCGGTCGACAGCCTACCCACCTCGGCCAATCAGGAGGATCATGTCAGTATGGCCACGTTCGCTGCCAGACGACTGATGGCCATGAACGACAACACCGCTTCGATCATCGCCATCGAGTATCTGGCAGCGGCTCAGGGTATCTCCCTGCGCCGACCTCTGACCTCTTCGGCTGCGATAGAGAAGGCCCACGCGACCCTTCGTCGCTTTGTGCCTGAATGGATCCGGGATCGCGCGCTGCACCCGGATATCCTTTCGGCCCGTTCGCTGATTGATACCGGCAGATTGGCAGCGCTACTACCGGTTGCGTTACTGGATGCACCATGCTCCGATGGCTAACGAATTGGGCAAGTACAGCCCCGCCCCAATAAGGCGTGCGTTGATTAATCGCCCTCTTTAAACTTCGGTTCTTATCCAGCGACCCATTTTCGGGTCGCTTTGCTCACCATGGAGCACAAAGATGACCGGTTGGTGTGCCGGTCTTACAGTATCGAGAGGATGACAACATGACAAAGACAGACCACCGCTCGTTTTACCAGAGGACGGATATCACCGGCCAAACCTACGAGCCCATGCAGGGACTTCGCTTCAGTGAAGTTGCGACGTTCATGCGGACACCACTGGTGAGCGAACTCGACGACGTCGACATCGGCATTATCGGTGTGCCCTATGATGGTGGTCTTACCTGTCGTACCGGGGCACGCTACGGGCCGCGCGAGGTGCGCAATGAATCCACCCTGATGCGGGCTATCAACGTGGCCACCGGTGTCCGTCCTTTTGAACTTGCTCGGATCGCCGACCTTGGTGACGTACGGTTTAATGATTTTTTTAACCTGGATCGCGCAGTCGAAGACATCAAACGCTTCTTCACGGTAATTGCCGGGACAAACGTCTTGCCCCTGGCGGTCGGTGGAGACCACTCGGTGACGTATCCGATTTTGAAGGCGCTCGCTCAACGGTTCGATCAACCGCTCGGGCTGGTGCATATCGATGCCCACACGGATACCTGGCCGCCTTTTGCCGGCTCCAAGTTTCACCACGGAGCCCCGTTCCGGCTGGCCGTGGAGGAAGGCTTGATCGACCCACACCGAACCGTACAGATCGGTATTCGGGGCGGGCAGAACTTCGCCGACGGCCTCGACTACTCGCACGAACAGGGTATGCGGGTCATCTCTATCGAGGAATTCGAGGATCTAGGCTGGAAGGCGGTGGCCGCACAGGCCCGAAAGGTCGCCGGTACCGGGCCGGTTTATTTAAGCTTCGACGTTGACGGTCTGGACCCGGCATACACCCCAGGGACCGGTACACCCGAAGCCGGGGGCATCACCATGCGGGAGGCCCAAAGGCTCATCCGTGAGTTGGCTGATCTTGAACTGATTGGGGGCGACGTCGTCGAGGTCTCCCCGCCGCTGGACCCCAGCGGGGTCACCGCGCTGAACGCGGCTACAGTCCTTTTTGAGATGCTCTGCCTGCTGGCGGTTCGGGTATCTTCTGATCGGTCCTGAGTGATCGGGAGACAGGAGGCGGTGGTCAGGTACGGGCCGCTGGTACAGTCGACTCTAAAATCATGATTGGCCTAGTATGTAGTACGTTTCGGCCTTAATTAGACAATGAACGAAATCGAAGCCGTCGGACGGCCCAGGTCTTCGAAAGCCGGCGATAATCCTTATTTGGGAGAATTTCAGCCGTTTTTTGCGCTGCCAGATAAGCCTGATCCGCGCTCAGGCCGGCTTCTGCAAGCTGTCGCAGTAGTGCCTGAGGCTGATACTGGGCCAGGTACCCCAGCAGCCACCATGGAGGAGGAATCTTTCGTTGGGCCGGCATCGCGGGGCCTTCTTTGTTTATTGTACTACAACGTAGTATAACTTAGATCAGATACCTTGGGGTAAAAAGTAGATACCGAGTAGAGATACCAGGCATACGGATTCGGCACGAAATTCAGGTCAGGATGAGTTCGGGCCTGGCTTGCTGAGAGAACACGAGATTAAAAGGAATCATGGGATAATCGACGCAGAACCCGCCCGATACAATTTTGGGATGTGGGAGAGATAACCCTTTTCTGGAGCACCTGATTTGGCTGTTAAAGAGAACCAAACGAGTTATATCCGGCCTATTCTGACGCAACTGATTGTGTTGGTGCTGATCTGCCTGGGGGTAGCGTTCTGGCAGCGTGACTTTCTGGCCGAGGTTTACCTGCGTAATCAGCTGACTCAGGTGGGTTGGTTTATCAACAGCGGGATCTTCGTACTGTTTCTGGCCGGCATGGTCAAGCTGGTGCGCCTTTTCGTCAGCTATAGCCAGGAAGAACAGGCGATTAACCGGTTTCTGGCTAACCTCGATCTCGCTGTGGAACCCGAATCGGGGCTCACCGGAGAGTCGATCATTGTGCATCGGTATCGGACCCTGCGTGATCTGCACCAGCGCCGGTCCCCCATTAACCACAACGCCTTAGCGGCGACTCTTCTGGCTCACCAGTCCAGCCGCAACACCTTCCCAAAGTTCATTCACAACATTCTCATCCTGACGGGCGTCTTCGGGACCATCGTATCGCTGGCTATTGCGCTCTTCGGGGCCTCGAACATGATTGTCACGGCATCCGAGGCCGGCAGCCTGGGTATGGTCATTCACGGCATGTCAGCGGCGCTCTCCACCACCATGACCGCTATTCTCGCGTATCTGTTTTTCGGCTATTTTTATCTTCGGCTGATGGATGTGCAGACCCACGTGATCAGCCGAGTCGAGGAGGCTACGACGACGATCCTGCTGCCGCGGTTCCAGACCCAGCCCGAGACCGTTATCGAAGATTTCGCTGACATCATTCGGGCTGCGGCAGCGCTGGTCAAGAGACTCGACGCCTCGCAGGCACAGTATGCTGACGTGGCGGACGAACTCAAGGACCTGCTGTCGAGTTATCGCGACGAGATGCAGCGCAACAGCGCAGCGCTGGAGAAGATGATCGAGCTGCTCAGGGAAGGGTTCCGCCTCCACCAACCACCGCAATGATTCGTACGGAGGGATTTGTTGACCTGAGGGTCTCGCCGTCAGGGCAGATCGGCACTGACGAGGACAGTGTCTGGCCGTCTTTTACCGACATCATGATGGTCGTCGTGATGATTTTCCTGATGGCGCTGGTGGTCATTCTGATTCGCAACGTCGATCTGGTTCGTCAGTTGCGCGCGACCCTCGACTACGGTGAACAGGCGGCGACCGAGCGCACGGCACTTGCCTTGAGGGCCGCCTCGCTGGGTGATGAGCTGGCGGCCCTGCAACTTAAACTGGGTGCGACCTCGGCCAGGAAGGAACAGGCAGAGGCGACGTCGGCACAGCGGCAGAAGCAGATAAGCCAACTGCTCGGTGACGTTGCAGCCCTGGAACAGGTGCGCGACGACCTGGTTGGTGAGCGGGACAAGCTGACACTGCAACGCGATAACCTCGAGGGCGATCTGCTCTCCCTGGAGCAGAAACACTTGTCGCTGGAGGCGTTACGGTTGGAACTTGAAACTGAAGTGGTAGCATTGAGCGGCGATCGAACAGCCCTTCAGGATGAAAAAACAGATCTGATTTCACGAAACACTGGGCTCGCCGCAGAGCGCGAACAGCTGCTTGTGGACAAAGCTGGGCTGTTGGACGTAGAGCGTACTCTGGAGGCCAGGATTGCAGGGCTCACAGATGAGATCTCCACTCTTCAGGATCGATTGTTCCAGATCGGCACTGACCGGAATCAGGTCCGTAAGGTTGCGGCCGAGAGAAAGTCACGTATCGAGGCTCTTTCACGGGACATCGCTTCGCTGGAACAGATCCGTGACGATCTCCAGGGCGACAAGCGTAAGCTGACCACATTGGGTGATGACCTTACCGGAAAGCTCCAGTCGCTCGATGACAAACACAACGCCCTGATCGCACTGCACCTTGATCTTGAAAACCAGTTGGACGGGTTGCTTGGCGATCGCAAGCAACTGGCTTTGGACAAGGCGCAGCTGCTTCAAACCAAGGCAGCGCTTGAGAAAAAGATCACGACTCTGGATGATCAGCTCGCAGAGCTCACGAGTGATAAGAGCGCGT